>Ga0098045_1000015_pt1 | contig 138582 bp, 150 predicted proteins | sample 11_taG_FD_77071 | JGI IMG/M metagenome (GOLD analysis project Ga0098045, IMG submission 77071) | Marine viral communities from the Subarctic Pacific Ocean - 11_ETSP_OMZ_AT15265 metaG | ecosystem: Environmental > Aquatic > Marine > Oceanic | place: Pacific Ocean | collected 2015-01-16 | reverse complement strand
TTCTCCATTTAGTAAGAAACAGTCTTCGCTTTGATTATCAGTGGTCGGACGTATCTCAACATTACGCATGTCTTGTCCTTTTACTGTAACCCCTGCTGGAACTTCTAATGGAAACTGTTCTTCATAATCACCTGCGGCAATAAGAACTGTATCTCCCGATGTTGCTCTGCTTAATGCATACTTGATTGTTGCAAGTCTACCTTGTGGTGCAGTACCTCTATTATTATTGTCACCGTTAACAGCAACATACCATATGTTACCTTGTGAAAGTGTAACTTCAATACCAGCAACTGTGATATTTTCTACACCAATATTATTTGTTACTGTAAAATCTTCTGTTTGTAAGTCAAAACGTTTAGTAGTAGTACCTACATTATAAGTTCCAGTAGCGTCTGGAATTAAATCACTGTCAATGTCTCCTAAGAATCTAACATTATCCTCATCACCATCGCCACCAATTAAAACATTTCCGTCAAATGTAATATTACCTGTTGCATGAATGTTACCATCAACGCCAACTGTTTGTCCTGCTGTAATAAGTTCGTTAGTACCTGCGCCTTGTGGAATAAAATCTACATCAGCATTTGTAGTGTGTGATCCGATGTAATTATTTTGTATGTCAACTGAAGATGTTTTAATACCGCCAACTACAACACCACTGCCAACTCCGCCAGCATGATTAATATTAATATTTCCTGATGGAACACTTACACCGTTTGGACCAAATGTAAAGTTACCAATGTTTAAATCATTAGTTACTGTTAAGTCTTGTCCAGTGCTTCTTGCTTTTAAAGTACCGTCAACTGTAAGATCCCTTGGCCTTGTTACTGTGTTAATACCAATCTTACCATCAGTATGACCTATGTACAGTAGGTCTGTTTCTACTGAAAGATCTGCTTCACGCTGTAGATTGGCCTTTAATAACGGACCTGATATTCTTCCAAGACTGCTCATAGTTAATACTCCTTAACTATATTTATTGGATTTACTTGTCGAAGTTATGTAGGACTGTTACGGCTTTGCCGTTTGGTACTGCTGAAAGGAATTTGATGTAATAACCGTCTGCATATGGTGCATTTGGTCCTGCAAGGTTACCACTTGAACTTTGTTCTAATGTGTAGTTTGTTACGGATAACTGTAAAACGTTTTCTACAATTACTAATGCACTCTGTGCTGTTGCTGGTACTGGATAAGACGTGTCGTTAGCGTTAAGAGGCCCAAACACAGTTTCAGTACCGTCTCCTGTGCCTAAACTTTGTTGTGTAATTGGTGTTGGTTCTTTAAGTCTAATCTCTTTCCAAACACCATTATCATAAAATTCAACACTGTTGTTTGTAGTGTTAAATCTCATTTGACCTAATGCTGGATATGCTGGACGATCTGCGTCTGCACCTACTGGAACTTTCAAAGCACTTTTGGATCTGATATCAACAGTTTGATCAGTATTATAAAAAATACCAACACCTCTGTCGATTCCTCTATTATTAGTTGTTTGTGCTTTAAGAAATTTCATTACACTTCCAAGTAACTTACTGTTGCTGATAGATTATAAGGTGCTTGTCCTTCTAATATAATTCTATCACCAGCGGCTAATACCATCTTCTCTGTGTCAAACGTAAATGTGTCTGAACCTGCTACTCTTACTCTTTTTGCAATCTGTGTTTGAGCACCTACTGCAATTGATCCTGTGCCGCTTGGATTAGCAACTGCTGGAACAATGTATAAATCAAAAGTTGCATCGTTTGCTCCACTTAGGTCTTCTGCCGCTGTGTTACAAACCACTAAAGTTAAGATAGCATACTGAGTACTTGCTGGTACAGTAACTATTGCTTTTTGTGTATTGTCAATTAATATGTTTGCTAATGCCATGCTAATATTTATCCTTACAATAGATACCCAAACATAAGGGCTCTATTTCTACTAATTAATTCGTCTCGTTCGTTATTTGTATTTACGTAATATACGCCTGTATTGCCTGGGCCTTCTGACTTAGAATAAAGACTTACTCCGTCTGCTGGTGCTAACGGATCAACAGCAACATCATCAGTTCCTGGTGTTGTTGCAATATTTAAAACATCTTTAACTCTTACAGTACCTGTGCCTGGTGCTTCAAGTATTAAATCACCATTACTAACTGTTCCTGATATAGTTTGGTCTTTAATTCGTACATCATTTAATTCAATTCTGTCTGGAAAGAATGTTGATACAATGGAACTATCCATCATAAAGTCAACTCTACTTTGTCCGCTAATATCAGAAGCGTCTGTTGCTTCTACTTGCGTATTACCGTCTGCAATTTTTCTAATTGCTAAATCGTTTAGTGTTGCATCAATAACTTGATCAACATATAATTTATTTGTAAGTGCATGATCATCGTCATTGTTAATAATGCTGTTACTATATGTTACTGCTGAACCAACTATTTTAACTGTTTCACCATTTGTGTCAAGATATAAACTACTGCCGCCTGTTTGAATACTTGGCGCTCTAATTCCTAAGTTGTTTCCAACTGCATCTCTAAATACAAATGTACCAAACACTTCTGTTGCTGGTGCGTTTGGATTTACATGTTCAATTGTTTCGTCAATTAAAAATAATGCATCTTCTTTTGTACCTCTGTCAATTCTAATACCAGATGTTCCTTCACCTACTCCAGCACCTGTTTCGCCTTTGTTAAGTTCAATAATATTATCTGAAATTTCTAAATTTACAGTACTTACGTTTACAGTGTTACCTTCAATAACAAGGTCACCTGTAACTCTTGTTTCGCCAGCACCTGAGCCTGTGTCAAGACGTATAGTCCCACCACTTTGCGTTTTTACTGTATAATCACCATTTGGTACACTTACATATTTTGACATTACAATTCCTTAAAAGTATGTAGGGGATTTCTCCCCTACAACGTTTATTCTTTATGCGTTAGTGAAATCGTCATCATCAGTGCCGACTAATGTATCGTCGTCACCCGCTTCTTCAAACTGAACAGCACTGTCATTGTTTGCAGTACTAAAGTTCCAAGCAATTGATGTTCCGCTTAATGCATTTGAGCCTGTACCATCTGGTGCAATGATTGTTGCTTTACGTCCAGAAATTTTAGAAACTTGATAAGTTTCTGCGTCATCACCTTTTACAGTGATCGCCATTTCTGTACCAGTAAGTGCAGATGCTAATTTACCTGTTGTTAAGAAACGATCGTACTTCGTTCCTGGTGTACCGATAGCCGCTACACGAAACTTCTTAGATCCTAATTGCTTAACAATATAACCTTCAGTAACAGCAGAGCCGTTATGAAAGTCAACTTTGATTTCGTTGCCACCTGCTGTAGGTACTCCGAAAAACTTTTTATTAATTGGTCTTCCCATTTTGTTTTCTCCTATAAAGTAGTCCTATCCGGGTTCTATCCGGTACGCAGTTGGTATTCTGCATAAGTCCGCCTTGCGGCACACTATCTGACACAAGTATTTATCTAATAGACAGAACTGGAGAATATTTCGGCTTTGTTGCTATATTGATAAATTCACGTACAAAATCAAATTTTGTTGATAATAATTCAAATATTTCAATATCGAGATTTGTTGTAGCAATACTATAACTGCTTTTACCTATATTAGAATAGTAATCAATACTCAATCCATATTCAGGAAATACACCTGTAACAAAAAGACATGTATCGCCCAGTTCTTTTGCTGACAGTCTGTAAGGTTGTTTTAATGACAAGTACGCTTCTGCAAATGATTTTTCAGGAAGGAAATTTGGTTTATCTAACTTATCTGCAAGGAGCATTACTACATACGCTTCAACTTCTAAGGGAAGTTCGTACCCTGTAGTGGACTGTGTCTCTTGGACAAGGTCATAAAAGACCGTTGTGTACTCGTCCTTCATACAAATATTTAGTCATAAAAAAAGACTCCGAAGAGCCTTTTAGTATAAGCATAATAGGTAGGACTTGGGTACACCTACAAGCACGGACCGGAATACCATTCCTAAACCGTACAACCTATCCCCGCGGGTTAGTGCGATGTGACTCAGCGTATTTCTACTACCAAGCCTGGGTACCACCCCTGGACAGTCAAGTTCGACCCTTCTGGTAAAGGCCTCTTCCTTGCACTATAAACAAAAAGTAATTAGTTTTTTGTTGCTATGTTATTAATATAACACTCTTTGTAGGAAAATGCAAGAAGTAAGTTTACCAAAATATATATTTTGAATAGCCATAAAAAAAGGGCAGTGTTGCCACCGCCCTTTTCAATAAAATTAATTCTAAGAATTAACTAAATGTTACACCAGCAACGCTCACACGTGCCAAGTAGTCTGCCGCATTACCAAGAGATGATGCAGTGTTGTTTAACTCTACATAACCGTATCTTGTCATGAATGAAACTACAGGCTCGAACGAAGTTGGATCTAAAACAACGCCTGAAGACATTAGCGGAATGTATGGGCAATAGAATGCCGCCGCGTCTGCTTCTGATGTTCCTTTGTAACCAACAAGTACGTCTGTTGCGTCTGTTGCATATGCGTCTACGTATACTTTCATTGCGCCGTTTAGTGTACCAACAAGTTTAGTGTTAGTAGGTGCTTCGAATGTACCTTCAGTTGTTCTTGCAAACGCTGAAGTTGTAGCAGACTGAAGTACAGTTAACGTATGCGGTGATACCACTGCAAAGTTACCTGCGCCACGTCTTGTACGCTGTGCGATTTTATTAGCCGCTCTGTTAATCATTACAGCAAGTGCCGCATGTTCGTCACCGACGAATGTAGCAGTTCCTGATACAGCAGTTTGATCGTACTGTACATCTGATTCAGCAGTTCCAGCCAAGTTACGTAATGAAGCAAGAACTTCTTGATCGATTTCAGCAGTAATTTCTTGTGCTAAAGCCGCCATAATTTCCGCTTCTACGTCAATGCCTTGTTGTGCTTGTGCGTCTTGTGCAGACTCAAAAGTCCAACGTGCTGACAATTTACGTGTCTTCGCTTCGACTGTTTGTTTTAAGATCTGAATTGACAATCTCTTACCTGCTTCACCTTCAAGTGCCGCTGTAGCAGATGCCTTATCAGTAGATCCACCACCTGAATAGCCTAAGCCAATCTTGAACGGTGATAGAGCCTCTTCGCCTGCAGTCACATCATCTAATGTGTCTGAGTAACGAACTCTTAATGTGTGGATTTGACCCACTGGTCCTGTCATAGGTTGAACACCAACGATTTCGTTAGCGATCACTGTAGGCATGACCCTTCTTATTACTGGTAGGATAACTCTATTTAAAGTTGCAACATTACCCGCAGAAGTTGCTCCTGCTGTAGCCGACTCAGCCAAGTACTTCTTGGTGTTGTCAAGCGTAGCAGACATAACAGACTTCTTATTGCCTTGTAGGCCTTCAAGTAATGCGCTCTTAGTTTCCTGCCATCTACTTTCTAATAGTTCTGACATTGATTTCTCCTTATTTTAATCCTGCAAGTCTTCTAATATCTACGACATTATCTGTTGCAGAATTACTTGCGCCATTTCTAACGTTAGATTCTTCTTTGTTGCCTGTTACTTCTTTCGCCTCGGTAAGTGTTGCCTTCTTCTTTGCCGGAGTGTTACCATCAATTACTGACGGTAAGTACTTGTCAAACTGTTTTTGGATATTAGCAGTTTGTACAGACTCCAGTAAGTCTGTCATAATCTCTTTTTGTTCATTGCTCAGTGGAGCAGTCAACTCGGAAATTACATCTTTTCTTTTTGCAGTTTCTTGTGCCTTTTTAAACTCAAGATCCTTAGATTCAACTAATTTAGTTGTTTTCTCAACAGTTGCTTTCGCTTCTGCTAATTGCTTGTCTTTCACTTCAACAACTTGTAAAAGTTTAGCAGTTTCTGATTTCTCATTTAAGTAAGAGTTAGTATACTCTTCCGCAAACGTTTCAAACAATTTTCTACCAAAGTCGTTTTTACGTGCAACGTCGATGTCTTCTTTAAGTTGCCCAATCTCTTTTGTAAGAGTTTTTGCAACAGTATTTTCAACAACCTTCGCTCCATTTTTAACGAATTTTTCTTTTACTGTGTTAAGATGCTTCTTAGCCTCTCTAATTAGTCGAACTTTAGTCTCTGCAAGATCTTTCTTGTCTTCATGGAATTCAGCAATTTCTTTTGCCAAAGCCTCTACTACAAATTCCTCAAGTTTGCCAAATTTCGTTGACATTGCTTTTTGGTCTTCATGTAGTTCAGAAACTTCCTTGCCTAATTGTGCAACAACAAAGTTTTTCAGTAGGTCTGCGTTTTCACGCATTGCCACATGATACTTTGCTCTCGCTTCAGCAAGTTTTGTGCGGTCATCAGCAAATTCCGTAATCTCTTCACCAAGTCTATCCTCAACCATTTTTTCCACTGCTTCAGCCATTACAGCCTTATCGTGGTCATATTTTTGAGCAAATTCTTCGCGAAGTTCTGCGGTTACTTCCTGACGGTTTTCAGTGATCTTATCCGCCCATGCTTCTTCAATTGATGCTTTGATGTCTTCAGAAATTACATTATTCTCAAAAAGTGATTTCAGTGCTTCCAACATCATGTTCTCCTTATTTTAAACCTTGGATAATGTTTACCAAAGATTCTTTCAAATACTTCTGTGCCTTTGTGTCGTTTTTTACTTCGCGAGCCATATTAAATGCCTTATACCCATCTTTGGTATTCATCAAATGCTCGTAAATTGGCGTTGGATATGCGCCTGGAGCAGATGGTTGAGCAACTATATCAACAGTGATAATTTCAAAGTCGCTTACGTTACTATCTTCGTTTACGTTACCTGAACCACGCGATGAAACACCAAGTTTAACTCCGCTTTCCAGCATTGTTTTAACAAGTTGTCCCATCGGCGTAGGTAATACTTTTAACTTTCCATAACCGTTTGGTCCATCCATCCACATTTCTTTAATCATGTGCGAACAACGGTCAAGGTTAATGTTAAGGCCTTCTGGATGATCAACTTCACCAAGAACTGAATATCCTCCTTGAATCTGATCGTTAAGAGTGTTGACAGCCCTACTAATTTCACTTACGGGGTATATACGCTGGTTCGCATTGCGAACGCCACCCTGAATGCAAATACCTTTTAAATGAAGGTCTTTGCCGTCCTCAGTAGATTCCAGAACGATCTGCGCCTGGTCGAATGTCAAGTTCTCACGTAATAGGTTCATCATCTTAGACTATCCTCAACAATTATTTAGAACCAATGATTGACTTACCATCAGTTCCTGTTTCGCCTGCGCCTTTTTTCTCTGCGCCATGGCCTTTAGCGTTTGACATTGACTTAGATGCTTTACCACCTGGAACGTTAACATTGCCGCCATCTTCAGTTTTAGGAGCACTTACAGTACCACCTTTTTCTTCTGATGAACCTTTTGCAATATTAGCAGTTGTTCCACCCATGTCATTTGCACCAGCAACTGGAGATGTTGCTTTATTGTCTTCGCCTTTTGGCTCAGCAATTTTTTCAACATACTCTCTCATTTGCTCAGTGTTAGATTTAGTACCTTCAAATGCTGGTACTTCGTCTTCTACGCTAAGATCGGATTCAGGAGCAAATGCTTCCTCTTCCTTTTCTTCTTCGTCGTCACCCATGTCGTCCATTGGTGCTTCCTCAGAATCTTCATCGTCACCTTCTTCCTTATCGCCCATCATTTTTTCAAATTCTGCTTTAAGGTCGTCAAGTGCGTCTTCTAAATCAACAACGCGATCTTCCATATCTTCTTCGCTGTCGTCGTCACCTTTATCTTCGTCGCCACCTTCGATGTCAGCCATCATATCGTCTGCTGGATCACCGCCCATGTCGTCTTCTGCTTCTGGTGTAATTTCTGCAAAGTTTTCGTCAACTTCTTCATCTTTTGATGCTTCGTCAACTTCTTCGTCTTTTGCTTCGTCGACTTCTTCGTCTTTTGCTTCGTCGACTTCTTCGTCTTTTGAAGATTCATCAACTTCTTCGTCAGTAGTTTCATCTACTTCTTCGTCTGTTGCTTCGTTAGTGTCTTCGTCTGCTAACTCATCTTCTAATAAATTTTCATAAATTGATCTTGATTTTTCTACGACGATATCATGGAACAGTTCTTCTGCACCTTTCTTATCTTCGTTAACTAATTTTTCAAGCATCTGCTCGAATTTGTTACGGTCTGCCATTGTAGTACCTCCTATAAGTTTACGTTTGGTAAGGCTGTCAATAATATTTACACTTTATTCGGAATATACGTGGAATATAGGCTCAAAACGCAGGATTTTGAAACCTTAATGAAATTAACCAAAGATCTTCTGGAAATCTTCAATGGTTATGTGAGATAAGTTTGTGAAGTTTTTTAGACTTCCGGGTAAGAACTTGTCTCCTTCTGCTACTACTCTTATATATCTCTTTCTGTGATTTCTTTGGCATATTATGCCTACTTGACGCTCCCAATTACCAAAATATGTTGCAGGGTCGTGTTCACGCTTGTAATTAAATGTTCCAGCGTATAAGTTGTTTACCTTGTCATCGCCTTTTCCGGTGCCTGTAGTGCCTTTAAAATCGAACCCTAATATATAAAGTGTCTCGTGTCCGTGGTCAGAAGCAAGATCTAATGCTGTAGGACCACTACTCCAACCTTTACTTGGGTTTAAAATGTTTAAATGTTGTATATCTTTGAATTGTTTGTTGTGATTAGTGTATACTTTGTTATGCTTTTGCCAGCCTGTTTTGACGATTTCCATGACCATTTTGGAATCAACTGCAATAAGATGGTCTGGTTTGAAATCTCTGTAAACTGCATTACAGGCATAGATTGGGCCGTATTTCTTTAAAGTTTCTAACTCTATAGGTTTACGGCTTGTGCCGTTACCAACAACGAATGCTGTTGACATAGGTTCTCCTAAACTTCAGGTTGTGCCGCTAATCCGTACATTTGTCTTACGAAATGTAATTCTTTTTGTTGTTCTTCTTTGTGGAATTCGCCTGCTCGACGTGCTTTATTAATTTGTCGTAGGCTTAAACGTGTCTTACGAGTATCATCTTTTTGTACAACACCTTCGTCGTCAACAGAATCGTATGACTTGTCCTCGGTAGGTTCAAGTGTTTCTTTATCAAAATAAAATAATTCTCTTAGTATCATGTAACTATTTATTCCTTATGCTGGTGGAACTTCAGGAGCAGGTGCTCCGCCTGCGCCACCGCCTGTTGTTGTGTCAGGTGCTGTCGCTTCTCCTCCTGCAATTGGATCAGGCTCAGCAGTTGGATCAATGTCTTCCCCGCCTGCTATATCTGCGTCCATTGCCGCTCCGCTAATACCTACGCCACGCATTTCACCTGCGGCGTCTGTTGGAGGTGGAGTTAAGTTTTCGTCATTTTCTTCTTTCCATAAACGTTCATTTTCTGCAATCTCTTCTGAACTTAATCCTAAGAAACGTTTCAATGCATATCTGTTACTCATAAATGGCACTGCCATAATTTGTGTAAACGTTGGAATTCTTACGTTATCAAGTTCTGATTGTCTGTAACTTGCAAAGTTCATTGGTGGCTCAAGTTTTAAATCAAACATTGAAACATCAATGTTCATTCCTTTTTCCATCAAGTAACGTTTAAACTCTTGGTTAAATTCTTCTGTTACAAGTGCTTGTAAACGCTCACAGTACTTGTTAAAGCGTAGTTCTTGTATGTATGCAGTACCTACTCTACCATCGTTACTTTGCGTTTGTGCATCGTCTTGTGCCGCTGTTGGCAAGTAACTACTTGGAATACGTAAACCTCTAATAAGTTTATTAGTAAAGTATTTTAAGTCATCAATCTCACCTAAGTTAGTACCACCTGGTAGTGTTTCAACTTTAGATCCACGTCCTTCTGCTGTTTGCGGAAAGAAGTAATCTTCATTAGTTGATAAAGGATTGTACGCACTGTCAATAACACTTGTTGAACCGCCTGTTGCACTTGGAATACGTCTTTGGTGTATTTCTGTTTTAACACGTTCTACAAACTGCATAGCAAGGTGTGATGGCATGTTACCTACGTCAATGTAAAACACTCTACGTTCTGGTGCTCTTTGTGTTCTGTAAATAATAATTGCGTCTTCAAGTAATTCTTTTTGTTTGTAAACTTTAAAGATACTTTCAAGTAATGAATTACCAAATGGATAGTTGTTGTCTAACCCTTCTGATAAACTTAGGTGTACAACATGTTCTGCATCAATTGCAACTTCTCTGTTGTTTACATTAAATCTTGATCCTGATTGTGATGTTCCTGTATTACCAACTGCACCTTGTGCGCCACCTGATTGATAACCTTGTGAACCTGACGATGTTCCACCGCCTGTAATATTTCCGCTTGTAATATGTGGATCAGTAATAATTTGATCTCTAAAATTAAAGTTAATATCTTTAATAATATATTGCTCAGGTTTTTTACCTTCTGATTCGTTTACAATAATACGTACTACTTTTGCAGGATCAATATAAAACCATCTTTTAGTTTCTGGATCTCTAACAAAAAATGCATCGCCATATTTGAATGTATTACGAACAACTCTAAACATCTTAGTGTCAAACTTCTGTAATTTAGACCACTGTTTTAAGTATTGTCCTAATACAGTAATTTCACTGTTTGTTGCTTGTTTATTAAAGTTAAGTTCAAATGGTGTTAAATTTCTTGGATTTTGTTGTGAGCAAAATTCTGCTAAAATATCTAAAGCCGCATTTACTTCACTGTCGTTGTCCATAGTGTTGTATTGTCCATAACGTTCAACACGGTTTGGACTACCAACATATACATCTGGTAGGTATGATGAATAATTGGATCTTGCTGGACCAGGCTCATTACCGCCACGTCCACTGAACGGGCTCATGTTACCGTTGTCGTTATTGCCTGTTGGCACATTTGTAAAGTATCTTTTCCAGCTCATATTATGCAGGTCCTTTCAACATATTACCTTGCAAACTATTTGTTGCACGTAGTAACTGCTTCAAAATTTTGTTTTGTTCACCTAATGTTGTTAATAACAAATCGCTACTGTTACTATTTACCGTGTCTGTGGTGTCTGCCAGCATTTTTGTGACTCCTGAATCGGCAACAATTTTGGCAGTATCAACTTCTGGTGTAGTAACTGCTGGCATTTCATAGTCTGGCATCGTCCCTGCTGTTACAGTTGCTGGTGTTCCTGGCATTTCAATTGTTGATGAAATTTGGTTTTTCTTTACGTGCTTATCAGTTACATCATCGTCATCGTCGCCACCAAACCAATTTAATGGATTAAGTTTCTTACCAAGATTTTTTGTCTTTTCCCAGAGACCTCCAAAGAAGTCTCCAATCCAACCAAACATTCCTGATAGAACGTCCCATATTGGTGCTACCCAACCTTTAATTGTTTCCCAACCAAATATAGCAACTAATGCCGCACCGATTGCAAGGAATGGTGCAATAATTGGTCCAAGTATAATTCCAAACACTGCTGGTAGTAATGATGTTACAAACCCTGCAAGTATTAATCCTGCAAGTCCACCAAGTACACCAGTAATTACTGTTCCAATATGTTCTTTGAAGAAGTCTCCAAACCAATCGCCAAACATTTCTCCAACTTTATCAAATCCTTTATCAATCATAGGTTTGAATCTATCTTCCCAAACTGTGCTAAAGAATGTACCTAAGTCACCGTCTGATGCTTCCCAGGTATCTTTTAAGAATGCCGCTAACTCTTCACCGTATAAGAGAAGTTCGTCTAAGTATTTGTCCATAGCAGAAATACCGTCTTCACCCTCAGCAGTAAACCAAGAAGTAAACTTGCCAATACCTTCCATAAACAAATCAAACAATCCACTGTCAAGTACAGTTGTTTTAATTTTGTTACGCATTTCTGTTATTGCTACTTCAAACTCGGAAACTGTTTGTGTAGTTTTATCACGTTGTTGTTGTTCTGCCTCCATTGCTTTAAAGTCTGCGTCTCGATATTTTGCAGACATTTTATTAAATTCTGCAAGACCCGATGTCATACCTTCAAAACCTTCTTTACCCATCAACGCTGATACTTGTGCTGGATCCATGTTCTTAAAGAATTCGTCCATTTGTGGTCCAAAGCCTGCCATTTTCTTAACATATTCTTCTTGACTAATTGAACCGTCGCCAAGTTGTTTCTGTAAGTCTGCAAAGCCTGGTATAGTTGCCGCAAGTTTTTGTGCTAATGGAGTTTGTGCAACACCGTCTGCCATATCTTTAATAGCGTTACTAAATCCTGGTAATTCTGAATCAACAAATGCAAGTCCGTCTTGGAAGTTGGTTAATGCTTGTCCTGACAGTTTACTTGCCATAACCATTACGTTTGCTTCAGCACTTTGTTTCTTTAATAGTGCTTCTGCTTCTTTACGTGACTTACCTGTTACTTTAGCAAGTCTGTCAATCTGCATTAGGTATGCTTCTGAACCTGCTTTTAATTGTGCTTGTGATCTTCCAGCAAGTCTGCCTTGCATGGCTTGTTGTTCCATGTACTCAGCAGTGTGTTCAGCAAGGGCATCCATTTCATACCCCATTCCCATAAATTCTTTTCTTGGTAAACTCTTAATTAATTTTCCAAACTCTTTTGCACCATTAGAAGTAGTTCCTCCTAATAGCATCATGTTTTGTGATTGATTAACTACAAATCCTGAGAAACTTTCTAAACTCATTCCAGCATTTGATGCCGCCAAGTTCATTTCAACAATGTTGTTACCAAAACTTGCACCTACTTCTGATAAAGTTCTAAATTCCTGTACACTGCCTTCAACAACTTGTAATATTCCGCCTAATGCATTTCCAACTACAGGAAGTTGTGAAGCAAAGTCGCTCATCTTAACGCTGGTACCCATGAACTCACTTGCTAATCCAGTTACAGCACCTGCGGCCATTCCAATACCTTTGGTGAACATTCCACCAACCATTGACAAGCCTCTACCAAAATCTCCAAGTACAGAAGTAGTAGATTCTATTTCGTCTGCAAAGTTTCCAGTTTTCTTGGCGGCTTTTTCCATTACGCCTGCCATTCCGCCAGCACCTCCGCCACCGCCTCCAGCCGCTCCACCGCCTCCACCTTTGTTACCCTTCTTTAGAGCCGCAAGGATGTCTTTTAGTGTCGCTTCGGTAGCCGCGTCTTGGATCTGTATATTTCCAATTCCGGGTATATCTGCTGTTACAGCCATTAATTAAATACTCACTTTATAAATGCAATAAATACTTTTGCTATAACTATTTAGCAGGAGAAAAATATGTCAGAAAATAAAATTCCACAAGGCGGTATACCAATGATGCCTAATGGACCACAACCGGGTACACCAGTACAACCGGTTCGGGCAAATCCCCTAACGAAGCATTTTCGACAGCCAAAACTGTATCTTAAACTTCCGTCAGGCGGATCATATTGGCCAGAAGGATCACTTGACTTACCAGAAAATGGTGAAGTTCCAGTCTATCCAATGACTGCCAAAGATGAGTTAGTATTAAAAACACCAGACGCACTTATTAACGGTGAGTCAACAGTAACAATGATTCAAAGTTGTATTCCTAATATTAAAAATGCATACGATACACCAAGTTTAGACCTTGATGCTATTTTGATTGCTGTAAGGATTGCTACTTATGGAGAAAAACTTACAATTACTTCACAGGTTCCAAACACAGAAATGACTAAGGACGTAGAAGTAGATTTAATTATGTTATTAGATACTGTACAAGGTAGAACATACGACCCATTATATGTAAGCAACGGATTTACATTTAATATTAGACCTTTAAATTATAGACAGTTTACAAAAACTGCATTAAAGGCATTTGAAGAACAACGTATGATGCAAACCATTGCTGATACAGATTTAAGTGAAGAAGAAAAAATGAAGAAGTTTAATCAAAGTTTTGGTAAACTAACTTCAATGACTTTAGACGCTGTAGTAACACAAATGGATTGGGTTCAATTTGGTGCTGAAGATAAAGTAACAGATAAGAAACATATACTTGAGTTCTTTGAACAAACATCAGGAGAAATTTTTGATGGAGTTAAAAAGTCAATAGAACACAAAAGAAATGATCATTCACTTAAACCATTAGTTGCACAAGCAACAGATGAAGAGAAGGCGGCAGGTGCACCTGAAACTTGGGAGGTACCAGTGTCGTTTGACCAATCAAATTTTTTCGTACGCAAATAGCACAGTGGCCTCTTGACAAAATCCAGAAAGAAGTTACTGATCTTGAAAACTCAGCCAAAGAACTAAGACACAATATTCTTAAACTTGTTTGGTATATGCGTGGTGGAGTAACTCTATCTGAAGCATATGATATGGGTCCTGAAGACCGAGACATGGTCAAAAAAATCGTAGAAGATAATATGGAAACTACTAAGAAGTCCGGATTGCCGTTCTTTTAATTATTAGTTTTGAATTGAAGCGTACTTGCCACCTGCATCGCCTGGTGCTGGTGCTGGTGCTTTCTTAGCCGCTTTAGAAGTCATTGTTTTTGTAACTGCTGGTTTAGCCGCTGGTTTAGCCGCTGGTGCTTTCTTATCCGATCCTGCAAGATAATCTACAACAAGTTTTTCAACTTTTGCTTTTTGAATCTCACGTATTAATTCGTTTATTTTAGGATTACCAAGTTTTGCCGCAGTTCCCTTATCTGCAACTTTACCTGTAGATGTACTAATCCACTGTGCGCCTTTCCATTCAAAGTCATCTTTAGTTGCACCTGCGTTTGTACCCTTAGGTGGACTTGACTTCATATCGAACGGCCCATCGTTAAATGGATCTTTGGAAGCCTTGCCTTGTAATGTTGATGCACTACTTCCGTCTGCTATTCCGTCACCGTCTTTGTCTGCTTTAGGGTCTGGACTTGATTTAGTTCCTTTACCACCTTTAACACCTCCCGAACTCGCCGTGCTACCAGTTTCGCCTTCTGGATCTTGTCCACCGGCGTTTGGATCTTTCTTAAGAGGTTGCCCTGTATCTTTAGCAACTGTACCGATCTGCTCATCGCTTAATCCTTGTGCTGAAAGTATATTAGTAATAGAACCAATGTCTGTAGGTTCACCTGCTTTTGTCCAAGCCTTGTTAAGTTTACGTGTTGTAACTTTCTGTCCTAATTCTTTACCTGCTTTTTTAGCCGCGCCTGAAACTGCGCCTACAGCCTTGCCAATACCTTTGTTTGCTACTGCACCTGCTTTGTCTAAGCCAGCGCCTACTGCTTTACCTGTACCTTTAGCCGCCGCTTTACCTATGTTAGCCGCACCTGCCGCGGCTTTCTTAGCCATTTGTTTAATGTCTATTTCATTAAGAATGTAATCTTCTAACTCGTTAAAGTATTGTTCTTCTAACTGTTCTGCATTTTTATAAACTTTTGATTCTTTCTTTGCACCTTTTTCTACATATTCTGATTTGGCTAATGCTCCACCAAGTGCAACTGCCGCCGCACCTTGCATAATTTTTTCAGCCATGTCTTGTTTGAATGTGTCAATGCCTGTTTCTAATTCTGCTGTTTCTTTCCATGTATCAAACATGTCCATCATTCTGTCTTTTTGGTCTTCTGGTAGTGAATCAATGATTGCCCAGAATTCACTGTCCATTACTTCCGGACCTACAAATACTTTAGACATTGAGTAAACAATATTTCCTTCTGCATCTACACCTTCAACTGAACCTGTAACTAATGCACTCCATGGTTTGTCTGAACCTGGAATTTTAGTTTCAATAGTCTTTTTAAATACTGATCCTGCTTCATACTCGCCTTCAAGTCCGTCAACTACTTGTGGTGTACTACCTGCAAAATCTTTTATTGAAGTGTCAGCGGACATTTTTATGCCCATAAACTCTCTGGTTGAAACTGCTTTTTCCATTTGATAAACTGATTGAAGTTTTTCAACTTGTTCTGGACTTAAATCAAGTTCGTCACCAAGTTTAGCAATTCCTGTACTTGTTGGTTGTTCACTTGTGTCCATACCAAGTTCGTTCATTTCTTCTTTGCTATACTGTGCTTTTACAGTTCCTTCAGCACCTACATCTCCGTCTGGGTCAGCAGTACTTGTTGTGTCAACTGTGTCTTTGCCAGTACCACCTACATCTTGCTCAGGTCCTGAACCGTAGTCGCCTTCATCACCTAACTTATCTGGATCTGCTAAAGTAACGTTTGCATCACCTGTAACGTTTGATTTTACAACAACGTCAATGCCTTCACCTTCAATGTTAAATTTAGTTTGAAGATTGTCAATTGCTTGTTTTACATTTTTACCATCTGGTTCAAGTTCGAATATTTTATCGTTTAATGCGTCTAACTGTTTATCTAATACTGCTGATGCTTCATCGTCTAATTTAGGCATCATCTGTATCATTGCTGTACGTGTTTGAATAAGTTCTTTAACTGCTTCAGAATCTAAGTCTTCAATACTGTCTGCACCCATGGCTGTTAGTTCTGTTATATCTATCTCGCCATTGGTAGTCATAAATGTTTGTGTAATCTCTGCTGGGAACATATCTTCTGCTGTTCCTGATATAGCATCGCCCAACGCACCTGCAATAGCACCAATTGCCGCGCCTTTAACACCTTTAGCAACTGCTGTTGATAGTTTATCGCCCTTAATAGTGTTGTTTGCTAACTTTAAGAAGAAACCAATTGCGGCACCACTTAAAATACCACCACTTGCAAATGCAAGTACTGATGTCATTGCACCAATAATAAATGCACTCTTGGCTGGATTGTCTTTTGCAAATCCGCCCCACTTGTCAACTCCTGCAAGGATTTTTTGACCGCCGGGCATATCTTTTACTTTGGTCTTTAATTGTGTTTTTAGTTTTTCAAACTGTGCATCAAAGTTTTTAACAGGTCCGCTATTTGCCGCGGCATCCATTAACTTGTCAATTTCAGTTTTCATCTTGCCTGAAACTTCAGCAGTTACTTTACCTGCTTTACCTAATGCTGTTAAATTCTCACCGCCTTCAATTGATATTTTTTCAGCCTGTGTAAATATTTTTTGTATTTCGTCAGGTTTAAGATCGGCTTCCATTAAGTTGCTGTACTGCTCAACTAATGGCCAAACATTCTTTTCCCATGAACCAACATAGATTTTTTGTTGCTCAGTTAACATTTCCCATGACTGAGATTCTGTTAATATTGCTTGTGACTTAAGATTGTATGCTGTTACTTCATTAAGTTTCATGTTATGCTGTTGCTCCTGCTGGTGCCGTTGGTGCTGGAGTAGCCTTAGGTGGAGCACTACCTTGACCAAGTGTATCACTTAAATATTTTTTCTCTCCAGGTGTAAGTTGATCTAATTGATCCTGTATTCCTTTTGGAATTTCATTACCTGCTGTAGCGCCTTTACCTGCTCCTGCTCCTGCTGTAGCCCCTGCTTGTGCTTTTGTGGCTGTTTGATCTGCACCAGCACCTTGTGCCGACGCCTTTTTAGAATTCTGTACTATTTGTAATAATGCTTTATCAAGTGGACCTTTACCAAACGGTCCTGTAATTTTATTATCTGTCATTGCTTTATCAATGACTGCATCTTTGCCTTTAAAGCCATTGTTAAGTAACCATTGCTTAAACTCTGCTGGATCGTTAGCACCCATTTTACCGCCAATGGAACCTTGATGATTTTGCCATGCTTTACGTAATTCGTTTGCTTCAGCACCTGTGTCAACGTTGCCTGCAACGCCAGACGCGAAATTTTTTGCACCTACTTTTGCGGCTGTTTTAGCAAGAACTTTCTTACCAAACTGTGCTAAGCCTGATACAGGCGCCTCGGAAACAGGTTTTTTAGTGGATTCAGCAACGATCTGTGTAACTTTCATGAAATAGTCCTTTATTTTAACTATAACTATTTATTCCAATCAGATTCTTTTAAATAATCTTACGATGGCAGAGACAAAATTTGTAGTTGTTCCTAAAAATGTAGTCATATCCGCACTTTCGCAGAGTGAAGCATTTCAGACGGTACAACAATTAAAAGAAGTTAAACCAGATGAAGAGTATATAATACTCGAAGTACATCCGGAAAGACCAAATGGATTAGGACGTGATCCTGATTTATACGATTAGAACTGTTTGAATACTGAAACATATTAAAATGCTATAAGTTGCTCTTTGAGCAACTATGTTTTCGCTTACGCTCAAACATTATATCTTTTAATTAATGATATAATAATTGCGAAGCAATTTAGCATCATGTAGATTGTTTCAGTCAGACGGAACCTGTTTAAGGGTTCCATCTAATCTTGAACATCATGTGAGCTCGTCACAGCCAAGACTTGGAAATAGGTAATTTGTTTATACACAAAGTACAATGGGCTCTGACCTTTCCCAACCTACGTCGACATCGTTGTTTCCAACTACCTCTCGCTTCGTTCCTATTGCTAAAGAGTTTTTATGTACGTGTTTGTGTTTTTCGACTGACAGCATTCAATCTATATCAACCAGTGAGCCCAATTTGTTTGTTGGCTTCCTACCTCTGGGTAGTCGATCAATATGTACGAGTGTCCTTATCACGGGACCTTTTACTCAGCAGTATATTATACTGGCCTGCTAACCTTATGTGCTGTATATAGCCTATAGTTTGTTTAGTGCTTCTCGGAGAATTTTTGAACCGCCAACTCTAACATTAATAATACCGTTGTAATAATCGTCGCTCTCTAACACACGGCGTTCAAATTGTTCTCTTGCCTCAAGGTAACTCATCAAGCCTCTACTGTTACAATAGTAAAGTATCTCTCTTGTGAATTTATCAGTGCCTAATGCTTGTACGTCTTCGTTGAGTTTGTCTGAACTTCCCCAGTAGTCACGCCAATCTGACTCTTTGTAACCTCTGCGTTTGTTCTTACGGCCTTTAAGTGGTGGTTTAGTGGTCTTAAATTTTGCTAACTTCTTGCCTATGTATTTTTTGTTGTTAGTGGTATTTGTGATTATGTACACAAACCCCTCTACGCCTTCTGGGATTTCTTTAACTTTTTTGTTTTTATAAGTCCACTGCATGAACTTACTTACTGTTACGATCTTTTCCTCGCCTCTTTCTTGGCATCAAAGTCGGATTTAATCTCGTCCATACGTATTTTAGCCAGTGTGCGTATCTCTCTGAGCCATTTTCGGCTTGATTGCATGGTACGTTCTCCACCATGCTTCTGGTATAGTGCAAGTTCTTTGTAATATTCCAAGTATGCCTTGGTTAACTTATCATGTGTGTCGTCTTCAATGCTCATTGTACTATATCAATATCGTTTGCGTATGATGTAAAGCCATTCTCTTTTACAACCTTAAGTACATTCTGCACACGACCTTGTAATTCGTCTTTGTGTGATATTAGATAGATATTCTTTTTGCGTTCTCTACCCATCTTCTTAAGGATTGCAAGACTTTGTTCAACACCTGCTGTATCCATTCCACTGTCAATCAACTCATCAATGAACATTAAATTAATATTCTGATATAAACTTTCCCATACATCACGGAATGCAAAACTCATACCAAGTATAAGTCTATTACGCTCACCTCTACTCAAGTTGTCAAAGTCTAAGTCTTGACCAAGTTGTGTAATTAATACTGTTAAGTCGTTTTGGAATACAACACTGTGCGGTAATCCTATCTTGTCTAAGTAATTTGTTAATCTGTTGTTTAGATATGCAAGGTTTTGTTCAATAATCTTTTTACGAATAAAACTATCTTTATTTGTTAATAGTTTGTACAAGAAGTCTTGATGTTCTTTCATTGAATTTAGATCGTTAACTGAATTCCAATCAACTTCTTGAATAGCACTATTGTTTAGTTCGTCAATTTGATCAACGTAAGGATCTGTTTCTGTTTCTTTTGCACCAAGTGCTGATTTTAAATTATCAACATTACTTCTGTGTTCATATGCTTCTTTTGCAGTTTCATAAAATGTATTTGGCTTTGTTTGTTCTTCGCCTAAGTCAGCAAGTTTAGCCTGTACCTTTTGAAACTTTGTATCAATCTCCATTAAGTAGGACATTGTGTCAGCATATTCTTCTTCTAATTTCTTTTGTATTTCGTCAATCTTTTCTTCTGGCAAGTCTTGTCCACAAGCATGACATTTTGCTTCATCAATGTGTTCAAGTTCTCCACTTGCTTTTGCAACCTGTTTATCTGTTTGTGATAATGCACTTTCAAGTGTTGCTTTTTCTTTAGTTAAGTTTCTTCTTGAAGCATCAGTTTCTTCCCACTTAGAAAGTAATTCATGATTAGAAAGTTCTTGTTCAATGTCCAAGTGTTCTAATTCATCAATGCCTGTTTGTAAGCGTTCACAGTCTTTTGCATTTTGCGTTTTCCAAGCAGTACTTTTAATTTGCAAACTGTTAATAGTTTCGCCTATCTTATCATTACTTGTTTGTATAGCATTAATACGTGCAGTTTCTTCTGTAATAGCGTCACGAATTTCTTTTTGTTTTACTTTTAATTCTTCTGCTTTCTCAGAAAGTATAGTAATACCAAGTAACTGTTCAATGATTTCACGTTGATCGTTTGCTTTTAGACTTAAGAACGGTTCAGTATATGTGTTTAATGCAACCAAGTGCTTAAACATTGTATGACTCATTTGTAGTAGTTCGCCAATGTCTGCTTGAGTCTTACGACTATCTCCTTGACTCATATCTTCAATGTCTTGTTCTGTATCGTCAATGAAAAACTTTAATAAGTTAGGACCACGTCCTCTTTCAATGCGATAATTTACTCCTGCCTTTTCAAAGTTAAGAGTAACAAGCATACCTTTACCGTTTGTTTTATTGATAAGGTTATTGCGTTTAATGTTAGTTAGTGCCACACCATACAATGCGTAAGATAATGCATTAATGATTGTGGTCTTACCTGTACCGTTACGTGACCCACTGTCGTCACCACCTTGATCTAAGTTTTCTCCAAGGACTAAGGTTAATTGCTTATTATTAAAGTTAACTGCTTGAGTCTGGTTACCCACACTCATAAAGTTCTTTACTGTTAGGTCTTTAATTAATATCATTCTATAACTCGTTGTAAATGTTTAGTAGTGTTTGCTTATTGTAGTTTTCTGAATCAATAGCATTAATTTCTTCTGCAACAATTTGATCTACACTTTCAAATTTTGTAATGTCAATGTCGCTGTTTATTTCGTCATCTTGCTGACTTGGAATTAATGTAAGTTCTCTACAACTGTAGTTCCTCATAAATTCTTCTTTGATAAAACTTGCTTCTTCGTAACTAATGTTAATATCAAGTGTAACTCTTAGATACATTTTACTTTTTAGTAATGAATCTTTTTCATCAATTAGTTGACTTAGTTTTACAGTTCTATACTTAGGACAATCTGTCCAATCAACATATTGTGGTTCTCCGCCATGTTCTAATATCATCATACCACGTTTATCATCCCATGCATCTGCATAGTTGTGTGGAAACGCATTACCAATGTATGTTACATTTCCTTGTGTTTGACGTTTATGAAAGTGTCCACTAAAAACATAATCTTGATGTACAAAATGTTTAGATTGTAATTCACCTGTGTCAGGCATTTGTACCATTGCGTTCATATAAAAATTAGGAAGTTCAAAATGACCAAACATATATTTTGTTTTAATCTTAGGAATCTTCTTCCATTCTTCACCAACAAGCCACGGCACCATAGTACTATCGCCTATTGTTGTAATTTCATCAATTACAGTTACGCCGTCAATGTGCTTTGCAAACTCAACACTCTGAATATCTCTTTTATCTTTATAATATAAGTCATGGTTACCAGGAAAGTAAAAAAACTGTTCAAATGCTTTACCAAGTTTTTCAAGACATCGGATTGAATAATCCATTGTAACAATGTTTAGACTATTTCTATTATGATGCCAGTCACCCATAAAGATGCCTGTTTCACAACCTTCGGCTTTTGCCTGTTCAATATACCAATCTACGAACGCTTCACAGTCTTGATTATGAGCCACTGAATTGGACTTGAGTCCAAAGTGAATATCTGTGAATACTGCACATTTTTTAAACAAAATATTTCCTTCTAATTACTATACTCTTTATATTGTACTGCATTTGTTGATGAAAGTCAACCGTATTTGGCTATCTCGGCACCTTGGCTTTAATAGTAGGCGGAACAAATGGTTTCTTAGTAATTTTTTGTGCTTCTTGCTTCGCCATTGCTTTTCTTTGGTCTTCGACTTGTCTTTCCCATTCACCTTGTTGCTGTCTTGTAAATGATGGAGTCATGTCGTTCATCTCTAAAATATCATCTCTAATGTTTTGATTACGTTTTTCAATATTAATAACTCTAACAAATGAATTAGTTACTGCCGCAGTATAATATGCAAATGGATTAGCAGACTTAGATTCGTCAAACTGTAATCCTATTTGTGTTAATTGTAAAATTGCTTGTCCACGCATTTCGTCATTGTAAGTGTATCCACGTACATTACCTCTTGTTGCGTATCTATCACATAACTTCATCCACATACGAGCAAGTTTTTCAGTAGTCTTACCATGCTTCAAACTAAACGCACCGTTTTCCATACCACCTTCCCAATGACTTTTACCAACACACAATAATTCTTGTGTTTCTTCATCAAACTTAAAATGTTGGAATGGAGGAAAGTTTAACTTAACTCTTGTATCTGCTACAGTCTTTGGATTCTTTTTACGTCCTTTTTCTTCTGGAATATGATCAAAGGTCATAATTCTAAAAATTAATTCGTTCTTCTCCATTTTTCTGTAATCAATGGCACATTCTGCTTGTTTTACTTTTTCACCAGCAAGTTTACGTGCTTCGTAATCTGCGGTTCCTAATTTCTTGGCTTTGTTACGTTTTGCTTCAGCAATAGTCCGAACATTAATTTTATCTATACTTGGCAGTATAATATCAAAGTCAGCATAACTCTGGTCAACATAACTACAATACGTTGTTTTGGACTTGTGTATTTCTTTTAATAAGTCCTTATTGTTTAAATAATTTACTTTTTTCAAGATATTCTCCTATTTGAACTCTTATTATAAACTACTCTTATTAAAAAGTCAATAAATACTTTATAGTTAGGACACCAAAATAAAATGGCAGACCCAGTAGATAATAAAAAAGACGGTATTACCGTTGACAAAATTTCGAAATTAGCACGTGATAGTGTGCAGGCAATCTCTGATGGCGCAGATGGCTTTATGAAAGGTATACGTTCGCGTTTAATACCTAAAGACGGAGAACCAGATGAATTACAAGTTACTTCAGCAAAATGGGCGTCGGACCCTAATGGTAAAGATTGGCGTGTTAAATTAAGTATTCCTAACATCGATTCCTTTCAAGATAGTAACATTTTAGCACCGTTAGTAGCAACAGGCGGACTTGCGTTTCCATATACTCCGACAATTATTATGAGTCACGCCGCTTCGTACAGTGCAGTAACCCCTGTACATAGTAATTATCCGTTCTTTGCGTACCAGAACTCACAAGTGGACGCTATGACACTTACAGGGCAGTTTTATTGTCAGAACGATTTAGAAGGACAATATTGGATAGGTGCATTACATTATCTAAGATCAATTACAAAAATGTTTTATGGCGCAGGATCTAATCAAGGTGCTCCACCTCCAGTAGTAAAATTAAATGGCTACGGAGATTTTGTGTTTAAAGATGTTCCTTGTATTGTAACAAACTTTACACTTGATATGCCTACTGATGTTGATTACATTGCAGTCGACATGACAGATTTAGGAGATTGGAATTCTCTGGATGAAATTATTAATTCTGGACAAATTACAAACACAGAAGGTGACAAATCGTATGTCCCAACAGAAAGTCAAATGACTGTAACAATTCAACCAATATACTCAAGAGCACTTGTTGAGAAATTTAGTTTAGACAAATTTGCAAAAGGTGGTTATCTTGGATCAAATAATAAAGGATTTATTTAATGTCAAGTTCACCGTGGGCTAAAACAAAAATTAATAGAAGAGGGAACTATTTAGATATTCTAAATATTAGACCAGTTCCCGCAGACAATGATGATGTAGTTTACGAGATAGAAGCACAGTATCATCAACGACCCGACTTACTTGCATACGACATGTATGGCAATCCGAAGTTGTGGTGGGTGTACTCACAGCGTAACATGGATATCCTAAAAGATCCTATATTTGATTTTAGAGTTGGTACTGAGATACGTGTTCCAAAGGGTAGTAGATTACGAACGTTGCTGGGGATCTAATCCATGGCACAGAAGAAATTAACAACATTAGAAAGATTTGGTACAACAGGCGAGCCTGATGATATCGGTGACGGTTTCGAATCTAATGATGTTAATGCACCAGCAAACACAGTAGTTACAGACGGACCACAAGTGTTCATGGTAGACGACATGTCTAAAACAAAAGATGCTACAGTAATTGACACTGACGCTTCAAAGGTTGACACTGTAAAAGACAAACAAGCCAGAGACCAAGCAAACATGGACAAGATGAAGACCGACGAGTCAGGGTCTCCACATCAGTTTGCTGAAGCAGACAAATACGAATCGCGTACTGCTGACGGAAGAGTTATATCATTACCGTTACCAAACAGTTTAAGAAACTACTCAAGTTTTAATTACAAAATAGGATTGTATGCATTAACTAACGAAGAACTTAATAATCCAGACGAATCTTATAAAGTTAAAAAACCAAAGTATGCTATTCTACAAAGTGGTGGCGGACTTGGAGAAAAGAAAGTTCTAACAGCCTATGAATCAATAGGTAAAAAAGTAGAATACTTTATTAATGGTTTAGAAATTGAAACTATTATTGCTCCTACACGTAAGAAAGGTTCAACTAACGCAGTTGGATTTAGATTAGAAATTCAAGAACCTTATAGTATGGGATTGTTTTTGCAAACTCTACAACTTGCGTCATATCAAGCAGGACACGAAAACTACTTAGAATCTCCATTTTTACTTACTATTGATTTTGTCGGATACGATGATAATGGAAAAGTTTACACAGTTCCAGAAGCATCAAAGAATCTTCCATTTAAACTTGTTGGTAGTGATTTAAGTGTAACTGAAGGCGGCAGTGCTTATGTAGTCGAAGGTGTTGCATATAACGAAGCGGCATTAGTAGATCATACACAGCGTATTCCAGTTGACGTTACACTGACAGGTAGAAACTTAGAACAAATGTTACAGAGTAACCTAAAAAGTTTAGCACAAGAACTAAATGCTCACGAAGCAAAAAAAGCAAAAGATGGCAAAATATTTACAGCCAATCAATACTTTGTTGTATTTCCTAAAGACCGTGCAAGTGCAGGAAAACTTTCCAGTAACTATTACGGAACAAACACCAGTGCTACAGATGGCTCTGCAAGTGAGTCAGAAGCATCAAAAATAAGTGTTGGACCAATCTTAACTGATCGTAAACAAAGTAGTGTAGACAAACTGGAAGAACTGTACAGCCAGATTGCACAAGGCGGGCCACCCCCAGATGAATTCTCGGCTTGGGCTGAACAAGTTAAAAGTTTAGTTTCAACTACACAACTTGGTCAAGATATTAAAGAAAAACAAACAGGCGCAAAACATTCTAACAATATTGGAATGTCAAAAATGTTTAATCTTGAATCACTTGGTACAACTCAACAACCGTTCGGTGATGCTTCATTTACATATGACAAAGAAAAACAAGTTTGGGTAAGATCAAGCGGACAGTTACAAATAGATCCAGGACTTGGTACAATTAAGTTTTTAGCAGGAACACGTATTCAAGATATTATTGAAGAATGTATAATTTTAAGTGATTATGGTAGAAACATTATTGATGCACCAGCAGTAAAGGGTATGCGTCCTTGGTTTAAAATTGATACACAAGTTTTTAATATTACAGATAGAAAAACAGAAAAGAAAACAGGTGTGCCACCAAGAATATATGTGTTTAGAGTTTTACCTTATATGGTACACGAAAGTAAATTTATTGCTCCAGACGAAACACCAGCAGGTTTAAATGCTTTAAGAATGCAATGTTGTAAACGTTACAATTATATCTATAGTGGTGCAAACGAAGATATTTTAGATCTTGAAATTAATCTTGATAATACATTCTTTAAAAGTGTATCTCCAGGAGTACTTCCAAAGAACAATCTTGCAGACGGTTCTAAAGAAGGTGAAGATCCACTCTTGAAAACTACAATGACTTCTCCTAACAATGACACACAAGTTAATGGTAAAGCATTAGAAACTCGTAACAACAATGCCAAGGCGGCAGGTGCAGTTAGTCTTGATGATATGCGTGTTGACATTGCTCGTAGATTTAACGAAGCGATTGTAAACAGTGATGTTGACTTATTAACAATCGATATGGAAATCATGGGCGACCCTTATTATATTGCTGATAGCGGAATAGGAAACTATAACTCAGAGAACACACAATTTATTAATCTTGATGCAGATGGAAGTATAGATTATCAATACGGTGAAGTAGATGTTGAAGTATTATTTAGAACTCCAATTGATTATAGAGATAACGGTATTATGGGTTTCCCAGATGATACTGTGCCAGTTGATTTCTTTAGCGGATTATATATGGTAATTAGTGTTAAGAACTCTTTCACAGCAGGTCAGTTTAAACAAACACTTGAACTTGTGAAAAGACCGCAGATGTCTGAGACACCAACAGCAGACAGTGGTGAAAAAGGAACACAAGAACTTAAACCAGGTGATGCACAAGGTACTGAACGTGAAGATGGAACTATTGAAGATGCCGCAAACAGAACAACAAATGAAGACGAGAGGATATTCACCTAATGTCTAACGAAACACGTACAGTCGGCCAAGAAGCCAAATTAGATGCAGGACCGTATATTGGAAGAGTTGTAGGACATCTTGATCCTAACTATATGGGATCTCTTGAAGTACAACTGCTCAAAGGTCAAGTAGCAAACAATGATGACGCTGGCGGACAAACATTTAAAGTAAGTTATGCAAGTCCATTTTACGGACAAACACCTGTTAACGGTATTAGTGCTAATCAAGGTTTTGCATACACACAATCTGCTTATGGTATGTGGATGACACCACCAGACGTTGGCAGTAGAGTACTTGTAACGTTTGTTGAAGGTGCGGCTAATATGGGTTACTGGATTGGGTGTATACCTGACAACTACATTAACCTTAATGTACCAGACAAAGTTGCAACAAGTTTCTTTTCAGGCAAAGCCGTAGGCGAAGGTGCAAAATCAGCAATAGCAAAAACAAGCAAAGTTGTAGTTGGTGAAATTAATAAAAAGAATCTTGCAGACAACAAAGGTAACGATCCTACAAAATTTAAAAAGTCTATTAATGAACAATGGATGGACTTATTATTTGCTCAAGGACTTGAAGCAGATGGCACAAGAGGTTTAACAACAAGTAGTGCAAGAAGAGAATTACCAAGTATGGTGTTTGGTATAAACACACCAGGACCATATGACAAAAGACCTGGAGCACCAAAAGCAGGATACGGTCCAGCAGGACAGTCAGCACAAATTCCTTTTAATAGACTTGGCGGAACAAGTTTTGTAATGGATGACGGTGATGACAAAATTTTACGTAAAGGTCCCGCAGGTACAACTAAAAAGGAATTTGTCAATCACGAAAAAGGTGAAAAGGGCGGAGACTACACAGTACCACACAACGAACTTGTGCGTATTAGAACACGTACAGGACACCAAATACTATTACACCAAACAGAAGATCTAATACGTATAGATCATGGCAGTGGTAACAGTTGGATAGAAATGACTGCTAATGGTAAAATTGATGTGTATTCAAAAGACAGTATTAGTATGCACACTGAAAACGATTTCAATCTAACAGCGGATAGAGACATTAACCTAAACGCAGGACGTAACTTTAACGTATTGTCAAAAGAAGATATCCAGATTGAAACAAATACAGATATGGTAACGTATGTTGCAGGCAACAATCAAGTTACAACATTGTTAGATTACGATCTAAACACAACAGGAGCAAACAAACTTACAGCAGGCGGAACTACTGATATACTCAGCGGAGGCAACCATACAGAAACTGCACCCGAAATCCATATGAATGGACCGCAGGCCGCTACCGCTACCGCGGCTACGCCGTTTACCACACACGTTGTTCCCGGAGGACCTTTCAAAGTACCAACAGACACTGCATTAACATCGTTGCACAAGCGTTTGCCACAACACGAACCTTGGCCACACCATGAAAATGTTGATCCGTTTGCGTACAAACCGATACGAACAAATAGACTGAATACACAAACAATACCTGAAAGTTTTGACTATGACAATACTCCAGACACCTTTAAGAAAGGCACATAAATACTGATATGAGCAGTTTAGAGAAAAATACAGTAAGAAATGTTAGAGTAAAATCTAATGTCAAGGAACAACCGCCTGTCAAAGGTAGAGCATACAAAGGCCTTAGTACAGTCAATCCTGAGAACACTTCTTATGCATTGTATGACATTGGCTTAATTAAACAAGATTTACTAAATCACTTTCATATTAGACAAGGCGAAAAACTTGAAAATCCTGAGTTTGGGACAATCATTTGGGACGTTTTGTTTGAACCTTTAACAGATTCATTGAAACAAGCAATTATAGACAATGTAACAGAAATAATCAACGGCGATCCAAGAATAAATGCAACCGGAATTGTTGTTGATCAATACGAGAGCGGTATTCAAATTGAGTGTGAACTTCAATACTTACCGTACAACATATCTGAACAAATGAAATTTAGTTTCGACAAAGATGCAGGCTTTGCGTCTTAAGGAATTAAGTACTCAGATATCTCGTTTAAATAAATACATTGTAAGAGGAAAATAGATGTCAACAACGGATAGACAAAATAGATTATTACTTGCTGAAGATTGGAAGCGAGTATATCAAACATTTAAAACTGCGGACTTCAAATCGTATGATTTTGATAGTTTACGCAGAACTATGATCGCATATTTGCGTGAGAACTATCCAGAAGACTTTAATGATTACATTGAAAGTTCAGAATACCTTGCACTAATTGATCTTATTGCATATCTTGGACAAAACATGGCATTCCGTGTTGATTTAAATGCACGTGAAAACTTCCTTGAATTAGCAGAACGTAGAGAAAGCGTATTACGTTTAGCACGTTTACTTTCTTATAATCCAAAGCGTAACCAATCAGCAAACGGATTAATGAAGTTTGAAAGTGTACAAACAACAGAAGAAATTCAAGACACTAATGGTGTTAACTTATCAGGACAATCTATACAATGGAACGATCCATCAAATCCTGATTGGGCAGAACAGTTTAGAAAAATTTTAAATGCGGCATTACCAGAAAACAGTATTGTAGGTAAGCCAGTAAAGAAAGAAACTATTGCAGGTATTACAACTGAGCAATATCGTTTCAATGCATCAAACACAAACTTACCTGTTTACAGTTTTAATAAAAACGTAGGCGAAAAGAATATTGTATTTGAAGTAACATCTTCAACTATTGATGCTAATAAAATTTACGAAGAAGATCCGTTACCAGGTAACAGTTTAGCATTTTTATATAGAGAAGATGGCAAAGGCGCTGGTAGTTCAAACTCAGGATATTTTGTACACTTTAGACAAGGTATATTAGACACAGGTAATTTTTCAATTGAAAATCCAACTACTAATCAAGCAGTTGCAATTGACACAACAAACATTAACAATTCAGATGTTTGGCTTTATCAATTAGACAGTAACGGAAACGAAACAAAATTATGGACTAAGGTTGAAGCAACTGAAGGTAACAATGTAATTTATAATAGTGTTAACAAACAGAACAGAAGTTTGTATGCTGTGCAATCACGTATTGATGACAGAATTAGTTTATTATTTGCAGACGGAACATTCGGTGATTTACCTAAAGGACAATTTAGATGTTATTTTAGAAAAGGACTTGGTAGCAAGTTTGCAATCCAACCTGAAGAATTAACTAACGTAACTATTAGTGTACCATATACAAGTCGTGCAGGTACGCCTGAAACATTTACATTTGTGTGTTCATTAAAATACACAGTTGATAATGCAAGTGGACCAGAAACTTCAAAAAGCATTAAAGAAAATGCTCCAAGTACATACTATACACAAAATAGAATGATTACTGGTGAGGACTATAATGTTGCACCAAGAGCAGTTAGTCAAGAAGTAGTTAAAGTAAAAAGTATCAATAGAACAAGTTCAGGTATTTCAAGATACTTTGATTTAATTGATTCAACAGGAAAGTATTCAAGTACAAACATATTTGGTAACGATGGTGTTATCTATAAAGATGTGTTTGATAAAAAACTTAGTTTTTCTTTTAATACAAAAACAGATGTAGAAGGAAATATACAAAACGTAATTACACCGTTACTTTCAAACAATGTAATTAAAAACTTTTTCTTAAATCAGTTTCCTAAAATATCAACAGCAGATTTAGCGGCAGACTGGACACAAGTTGCAAAACAAACTAATAACTCCAGCGGTTACATATCAGACTCATTAGATATTAAATTAACAGTAGGAACATTTACTGGTAGTACATTAAAGTTTGTAGAGCCAGGTGCAATGGTTAAATTTGTTGCTCCTGCAGGACAACACTTTATGAAAGACAACAGTCATGCATTAATGGCTGGCGATGCAGACCATCCAGGTGCTACAACATACATTTGGACAAAGGTTGTTAGAGTAAACGATAAAGGTACTGAAGATTACGAAGACGGTCAAGGACCAATTATTTTTAACGATGTTATTCCAACTGGTGCAATATTAGATGAAGTTAAGCCTAAGTTTGCAACAAACTTAACAACTGATGTTACAACACAAATTATTGATCAAATATTTTCATATAAAACATTTGGAGTACGTTACAGTACTACAGATAGAGAATGGCGTGTAATTCTTAATAATAATTTAAGTATTGGTAATGCGTTTAACATGGGCAAGACTGGTGACACGTCAGGACAGAACTTAGACTCAAGTTGGTTAATGTTATTTGAAACAGATGGCGAAAAGTATACTGTTACTTACAGAGGTGTTAGATACATTTTTGAAAGTAATAAGGAAGTTAAGTTTTACTTTGACGAAACAGATAGAATTTACGATAGTAGAACAGGACAAGTTATTAGAGATAAAATTAACTTAATGTCTATTAACAAGAAACCAGATTCAGTATCACCTGCAACTATTGATTATCCTTGGCAAGTTACTAAAGAGTTTAGAGATGATGAAGGTTATATTAATAGTAAAAAAGTAGAAGTAGGATTTTTTGACAGTGACGGCGACGGTGTAGTTGATAATCCATCGTTGTTTGATGACTTTGTTGCACAAGATACTAATTCGTTAACAAAATGGGTTTTTGTAAAAGAAAAGGTTTCAAACAATCAATCTACAAATTATGATTACGTAGATGCCGCAGTAGAAAATATTAGAGCGTTTGCATCAGAAACATCAACTGGTGCGTTATCACAATATGATGACGGTGCAATATTTTACTTTGTAGACAACAATGTTTTTAAAGTATACAGCAAAGCAAACGCAAACCTAACATTACAAACAGGATATAAAGCATATCAAGGTAGAGACAAACTTGTATTCCAATACGTACACAGTGCTGATGAGAATAATAGATTAGATCCAAGTAGTTCTAATATTATTGACACATACTTGTTAACAAAAACATATGATAGATCATTTAGACAGTACTTGGCAAATACTATAACTACTAAACCGTTACCACCAAGTTCAGATGAATTGTTCCAGAACTTTGGAGCAGAAATTAATAAGATTAAATCAATCAGTGATGAAGTAATTTATCACCCAGTTAACTATAAAATATTATTTGGTGACAAAGCAGATTCAGATTTACAAGCAACATTTAAAGTTGTTAAAAATTCAGAAGTAATAACCAATGACAATGATGTTAAGTTAAGAATTGTACAAGCAATTAATGAATTTTTTGCTTTAGAATTCTGGGACTTCGGAGACAAGTTTAGTTTTACAGAACTGTCTACATATATTGTTAATGTATTAGCACCAGACATTACAACACTTGTGTTAGTACCTAATCAATCAGAGAAAGCATTTGGAAGTTTATACGAAGTGTCAACAGAGAATGATGAAATTTTCATTAGTGGAGCAACTGTTGATAATGTTGAAATAATTGATAGCCTTACAGCATCAAGACTAAAAACAACAGGTAGTGTAGTAAGTACAGCCACAACAGAAAATGCAGGGATTACATCAAGTGCAAATACAAGTACAACAAGTTCGAGTACAACAACTTCAACTTCGACTTCAAGTTCAAGTTCATCAAGCAGTTCATCAAGTTCAAGTAGCGGAGGTTACTAATGGCTTACGATAATGACCAGAATGATATTCCAATTGGTCCAAACGACGATAGCGAGAATCGAACAAGTGTAAGTCACTTACCTAAGTATTTTAGAACACCAGCGAATAAAAAGTTTTTAACAAGCACACTGGATCAGTTTATGAATCCAGGAGAAGTTGAAAAACTTAATTCATACTATGGGCGTAGAGACGCAAAAGCAGTTCAGTCAACAGACAACTATATTAGTGACGTTTCAGACGATAGACAAAATTACCAATTAGAACCAGCAGTTGTTTTAAAAGACAACGCAGACAATGTTGACTTTTACAAAGACTATAATGATTACATAAACCAACTAAGAGCGTTTGGTAATAGAAATCCTGATCATAGTAAAATTAACGCACAAGAATATTATGCGTGGCAACCACATATTGATTGGGATAAGTTTACAAACTTTAGAGAATACTATTGGCTTCCAGCAGGACCACAAGTATTACCTATCTTTGGACAGAACAAAGAAATTGTATCTACTTTTAAAGTATCCGTGGAGGAGAATGATGACAATGTAGCGTATAAATTTACCCCAACAGGTTTAACACAAAATCCTACTCTAAAACTTTACAAAGGTCAAACTTACATATTCGAGATTGATACACCTGGACACCCAATAGCATTTGCAACCAATAGAGCATTTACTCCAGGACAAGCGATTATAACTGAGACAGTTGAAGGTGTGTTGGCATCTGGTAAGTTTGAAGCAGAATTATATGACACCGATGGCTACGACACAGGTGAATACATAGTAGAGCCTGTCGAAGGCGGTATAACTGGATTCAAGGACGGAGATAATATCTCTACATTATATACCGACGGTGTAGAATCAGCAACAGTGTATGTAGAAAAAGGCACACTTAAATTTACAGTGCCACTTGATGCACCTGATACATTATTTTATATCAGTCAAAATGATGTAAACACATCAGGCTTAGTTACACTTTATAATATTTTAGAAAATACAGAGATAGATGTAGAAAAAGAAATTCTACAAAAGTTAACTTACACAACAAGAACAGATACTGATTTATCCAATGGTATGTTAGTAGAGTTTTTAGGTGATGTAACACCAGCAAAGTACAGCGAAGGATATTGGTATGTTGAAGGTGTTGGTGAATCTATACAACTAATCAACAAAGCAGATCTTGAAATTACTGGAGCATATAGTTCAAATATATTTGTACCATTTGATACAGAAAACTTTGATAAGTTACCTTTTGGTCAAGCACTTAACTATCCTAAAGAACAAGACTATATTACAATCAATAGAGCAAGTATTGACGGTAACCAATGGAGTAGACACAACAGATGGTTCCACAAAGACACTATTGAAAAAACTGCGATAGCAAATGGTACAGAAGTTTCGTTAGATCAAACGCAACGTGCTAAACGTCCTATTATTGAATTTAATGCAGGGTTACGTTTGTATAACTTTGGTAGTATGAAGAAAACAAACGTTGATTTGATTGACGACTTTACAGGTGATGTGTTTAGTACTATTGAAGGCAGTGAAGGTTATAACGTTGACGGTGTTGAACTTACTGAAGGACTGCGTGTATTGTTTACTAAAGATCCTGACATCAGAGTTAATGGTAGAATTTACAAAGTAAAATTTATCACACACAACGGTCAAAGACAAATTGCGTTGCAAGATGAAACAGATACTACTCCTTTAGAAAATGAAACAGTATTAGTTGCAGGTGGTACAGTAAACTCAGGTAAGATTTACTGGTACAATGGATCTAAGTGGATCAAAGCACAAGACAAATTAACAACAAATCAAAAACCTAAATTTAATCTTTATGATATCACTGATGTAAGTTTTGATACGTATAATGCAAATACATTTACAGGTAGTTGTTTGTTTAGTTACAAACAAGGTACAGGTGCTAATGATCCTGTAATAGGAATACCGTTAACTTATAGAAATATTGAAAACAGTGGAGATATTGTTTTTAACTTTGATTTGTTAACAGACTCTTTTACATATCAACTTGGACAAAAAGATTACACACAAAATACAGATTCGTCTACTTTAAGAAAATATACAGGACTAAACACTTATACAAATGTAAGTGGTTGGGAAAAAGCAGACACAGACAGTATACAAAAAGTTATACGTCAGTATACAGTTGACGGACAAAACAATACCTTTGCAATTGATGTATATGACAGAAGTGGCGATTTAAATAATTTAGATGTACAAGTATTTGTAAACAATGTAAGACAAAGTGCTTGGTCATTAAACAGACAAAACGGCATTGCTTATGTACAGTTTGTTACTCCACTAAAAAATGGCGATAACTTAATAATCCATACTACAAGTGAAGCAGACAAAAACGAAAACGGAAAATACGAGTTTCCGATTAACTTGCAGAATAACCCACTTAATGAAAACATCACTACTTTTACATATGGTGAAGTAACTGATCATGTAAACACTATTATTAGTAACGTTAAAGGGTTTGAAGGATCTTTTCCAGGACCAAGTAACTTACGTAACTTAGGCGGACTTGCAAAACTTGGTACAAAATTTGTACAGCACTCAGGTGCTATTCCGTTATCATTGTATCATATTACAAACAAAGATTATAATATTGTAAAAGCACTTAGATTTGCAAGAAAAGAATATGCAAAATTTAAAAGAGCAGTAGTAGATATTTCAGAAAAATTAGGCTTAGACGGATCAGCACAATACTTGACTGATAAAGTAATTGAGAAATGGCAGTCTGAAAAATCAAAGCAAACAGCATTTTACTGGACAGACATGATTGGTTCAGGTGCTAATAACAAGCGTGAATTTACTGTTACAGATCCAGGCAACAAATTTTATAGTTTAACAACAGCATTTGACTTAAAAACAATTAGTGCTAACGCAGTTTATGTATATCACAACAATGTACAGATGTTACACGGTCAAGATTATACATTTACAACAGAAGGCTTTATTCAAATTACTAATGATTTTGTTCTTGCTGTAGATGACACTATTACAATTTACGAATACGAATCAACAGATGCTTCGTTTATTCCACCTACACCAACAAAGTTAGGATTGTATCCGTTACACAAACCAGTAATATTTACTGACAACACATATAGTACACCGCGTGTGCTTATTAAAGGACATGATGGTAGTGTTACTAAAGCATACGGAGATTATAGAGATGATATTCTTTTAGAAATTGAAAAAAGAATTTATAACAATGTTAAAGTAAGTTACGATATTAACATATTTGATATTGATAGTTTCCTTGGGCATAAAACAAGAGACACAGGATTTACAAAACTTGATGCAGACGAAGTTACTATTACTGACTTTGTTGAATGGTTAAGCATTGCAGGTGATCCTGACTACACAGATATATCATTCTACGATAGAGCAAATTCATTTACATGGAATTATTCTATAATGTCTGATCCAGACGGAATACCGTTACCAGGATATTGGAGAGCAATTTATAAAGAGTATCTAAGTACAGATACTCCGCACACAACTCCATGGAAAGTTTTAGGATACATAGATCAACCAACTTGGTGGGAAACAGTATATGGCCCAGCACCGTACACAAAAGAAAATTTAATTCTTTGGGAAGACCTTGAGAAAGGTTTAGTACGTGAGCCTAATAATCCTATTAGATACAAAACAAATTATAAGAGAAAAGATTTAACAAAATATATTCCTGTAGACACACAAGGTAATTTAATAAGTCCATATGAATGTGGATATGCACAAGGACTTATTGTTCCTGAAACAAATAACTCATTTGTATTTGGTGACGAATCTCCTGTAGAAACTGCATGGCGCAGAAGTGCAGAATATCCATTTGCATTACTAACAGCATTTTTAATTCATCAACCTGCTAAGGTAATAGGTGTTGGATTTGATAGAGCAAGAATTAAACGTAACCCAGCAGGCGGCATTGTTTATTCGTCAAGTGAAAAACGTTTAGAACCTAAGAATTTAGTATTCCCTAACACCGTAGATGATACTACTCGTGTAACTACAGCGGGTCTAATTAACTATATTTTCAACTATATTAATGCAGACGTAACTAAACTTAACAAAGCGTATAAAGAGAACATTAAGAGCCTTAAAGTACAACTTGGATTTAAGATAGGTGGCTTTACTGAAAAAGATAAATTCAAGTTATTACTTGATTCAAGAACTCCTAATAATAAAGGAAACGTTTTTGTACCAGAAGAAAATTATAAAATTATTCTAAACACAAGTTCTCCAGTTGACACTGTTTCTTACAGTGGTGTAATTATTGAAAAACGTACAGCAGGATTTGTTGTTAAAGGTTATGACAAAAGCAAACCATACTTTGACTATTACAAACATATTGAACGTTCCGCTGACCCAGTTGTTAACGTAGGTGGTGTTAGTGAAAACTTCTTAGAATGGGTACCAGGAGAACGTTACCAAGCAGGACAAATTATACGAGTTTCTACTAACTTTTTCCGTGTACAAAATTCAGGAAGTTTCCAAACTATTACAGATGAAAATTTTGTTAAACTTGCTGAACTTCCAATGGAAGGTGGCAGAGAAGGAATTCTAAGACGAGCATTTGACAGTACTCCAAGTAAATTGAATTACGGTACAATGCTAAGAACTACTCAAGACGTTATTGACTTTATATTAGGTTACGAACAGTACTTAATAAAACAAGGCTTTGACTTTAGTGGATTTAATAGAGAACTTGAAACAATTGAAAACTGGGAATTAAGTGCAAGAGAATTTTTATTCTGGACTACACAAAACTGGAGTGAAGGAGCATTACTTACTCTAAGTCCAAGTGCTATTAATCTACAGTTTAGCAGACCATATTCAGTAGTAGATAATATCTTTGATAACTTTTATGACTATACGTTATTAAAAGCAGACGGCGGCAAACTTAAAGAAGAATTTACAAATACATTACGTAGTAATCAAAACAATTTTGGATTAAAACTTAAAAACACTGCTGACGGAATTTACTTTTTAAAATTACCACTTGTACAAAAAGAACATGTTTGTTTAATTGACAACGTAACAGTATTCAATGACACAATTTATAATCCAGGTCCTGGATACAGACAAGCACGTATTAAAATATTAGGTTACAGAAGTACTGATTGGAATGGTGGTTTAAATATTCCTGGGTTTACATACGATAATGTTGTGTGTAAAGATTGGGAAGAAAATGTAGATTATGATATTGCTTCAGTAGTTCTATATAAAACATTTTATTATAGTGCAAAATATAAAATTCCAGGTTCTACAAACTTTGATGAAACAGACTGGTATAAATTACCTGAAAAACCTACAGCAGAACTTGTACCAAACTTAGATTATAAAGCAAATCAATTTGCAGACTTTTATGATTTAGATACAGATAACTTTGACAGTGAACAGCAACGAATTGCACAACACTTAACAGGTTATCAGAAACGTAAGTATATTGAAAACATTATTAATGATGATGTTTCACAGTACAAATTCTATCAAGGATATATCCAAGATAAAGGAACAGTAAATTCATTAAGTAAATTGTTTGATGCTTTATCAAATACAGAAAACTCAAGTTTAGAATTTTTTGAAGAGTGGGCATTTAAAGTTGGCCAATATGGAGCCAACGGTGGCTTTGAAGAAATTGAATATAAACTGGACGAAGGCAAGTTTAGATTAAGTCCACAACCGTTTCAATTAGTACCAAGCATTGATCCGTTGTTAACTGATCTTGTTTACAGATATGAACCATCAGAGGTATACAGTAAACCAGACGATTACGATCATGCTCCGTTCCCAACAAAATATATTCCGGAAGATGATTCATATATCAAGACAGCAGGTTATGTTGCTGACGCAGATGCTGAATTTAAAGTTACAAACTATGATGATATACTTGGACTTGATCCTAACACAATAGATGTAGGAAAATATATTTGGGTTGCTAAAAAAGGCCAAACATGGGATGTCTTGCGCCAAACTGAAACACCATTCAAAGTAAGTTCTATTGTAAACTCGGATAGTTCGGGTATGATAGAGATTACAACAGGTAAAGCACCTCCGTTCGTAAAAGACGATATTATTAGTGTGCTTGGTACAGGTGATGTAGATAGATTCTTTAAAGTTCAAAGAACAAGTCTTAATACTATCTTTGCTACAACATCAGTAGAACAACCAGACTTACCAGAGATTTCAGGATTCATTACACAGTTAAACAGTGTAAGGGTTGCTGATCTTAATGGCGTTAATGAAAAAATTACAAGAGACAATGTTAGCAACAACGAAAGAGTTTGGGTTGACAAAGACGAAAATGGCAGATGGGCAGTTGTAGAAAATAAAAACAAATATGCACAAACGCAACAAATGTTTAGTAACAGTATTGAAGGTATTTTAGGTACTGACGATAGAGACTTTGGAACAAGTATTAGTGCAAATGCAACTAACAGCATTATTCCAATTGGTGTACCATCGAGTGAAGACTCAACAAATGGTAGAGTAGACATTTACTTTAGAGCATCAGAAAATCTTAAGGCTGTACAATCTCAAATACTTGAGGCTCCAACAGACTTTATGACTGCTGGGTTAAACAGTTTCGGTCAAAGTACAAATATTTCCACAGACGGTAAATGGTTAGTTGTTGGTATTCCGTATGCTTCTAATGTTAAGTCCTTTTACAAAGGCGACTTTAATAGTGCTACCACTTACGTACAACAAGATATTGTAAAATTTACAAACCAGTACTGGAAAGCAAAAACAACAGTTGAGCCACAAGATTTAAGTTTAGAATATCAAACATTTAACTCGCATTTACAAGCACTTGTTAGTACATTAGAAAATAATGTGTACAGCAACTTATACTTTATATTAAGAGGTAATTTTAGTTTCCCTGAAGAATTAACAGATCACATGTTAATTAGAGCACCTAAAGGACAATACGATGGAACAGAAGTAGGTGATAAGTTACAACTACTATGGAATGATGTTAACACAAGATATCCAGGTGGTGTAACACCGTTCAACAATGATCCATTAATGACTAAAGCGTTTTTAGATGGCGAACATGCTATTGTAGAAAAAATTGATGATATATTATTAATTGACAATACACAGGCTATTCCAAGTGTAGGAGAAACAATTAGTAGTGCAACAGCAGTTGCAGTTGTTACTAAAGTAAACATTACAGGTGATAATAGAAGTTTAATTTATGTTAAAGATGTAAACGGATTGTTTGAGTCAACAGGTACATTATTTGTTGGTGATATTCAAATAGGTGCATTTGAAAGAGCAGTACAACAAGAAGAAAATGTATTAGGCGGTTGGTGGCAAATTGACGGACCGAGTTCAAGTTTCACTTCAACAACTACTATTGAAACTAAACCATACCTTGTTATTCAAGACATTATTAAAACAGGTGTATCACGTAGTGTAAAATATTACGAAAATGCACTTAGAATTCAAGATGATTTAACAGACCAGAATCCTACAGTAACAAGTTATATTGAAACTTTATCATTCTTAGGTGATAGTGGTAATGTACTTTCTGACAAATGGGTATTTAGAGCACCAGCAACTTTAACAAGTAGTCTTGTAATAGGAAATACATTTAACTTCTTCTTTAATGAATATGCAACTGCTGATAATTTAATTCAAGATCCGGCTGTAATAAGTCCAGAGATAACACACGACTATCTAAACAGAACAGAACATACTATTGATGATATTTGGAACGGTTGGATTGAAGTAAATCTTACAGCATTTGATGATAGAGGTTCGCCAACACCAGGTGATGCTGACTTCAACCCTAATTACGGTAATCCTTTTATTCCTATTGTTGGAGATACAGTACAAGACAACGACACACTTGCAACGGCAGAAGTTGCAGGAGTAGAAAAACTGTTTAATACTTGCAGACTATGGGTTAAAAATGTTAACGGTACTTGGAAGTTTGGTTCAGATAACAGCGACATTACAAGTATAAGCATTGACGGTGGGTCACAAGGCGTAGGCGTTGTAAGACTCATGGGTACAATTAACACAAGACATTTAGAATCAAATACAGCAGGTCCAATTATTGTTGTAGATAGAGGAACAAACTTAACACCAGGTTCAACAAGAACATTACAAGGGTTTGAATACTGGATTTTTGACAGTGTAGAACAGTCAGGTATTCCAAGAGATGCAAATCCTCCAGGTAATACTAATAACGACTGGGAAAGAGTTTACAATATTACTGCAAACTCATCTGGTACAGCAAGTGCATTAACAAGACAAGGTGCATATGCTATCTACGAAAGAAATGCAAGTAACTTCTATAATTTACATAACATTTACATTATGCCAGATGCGGCAAGTAGTAGACATTTAGGTGCATCAGTTGAAATGGTTACACACAATGATGGAACTTATACTGCATACTTGTTAAGCAAAGGTAACGGAACGTTTGCACAACCAGGTAGAATTAATGTTATAAAATACGACAAAACAAAAGGTTGGATTTTAGGACAAGATGTAGACTACAAAGGTGATTTCAGTACAACTGTAACTTATAAAACCGGCGAGTATGTAAAATATCTTGAACAAATTTGGCAGGCACAAACAAATATTATTGCAGGTGCGTGGAATGAATCTAATTGGACAGCAATCACTGAAGGTCTTGATCTGAATGGATACTTACCAAACGACACAGGCTTTATTATTGGTGACGACAGTGCAATACAAGATAATAATTTATATGAATTTGGTACACAATTTGGAATCAGCAGTGACGGAGAAGTATTAGCAACTATTGTTAAGTACGGAGATGCTGTAGATAGTTCCATTAATACACCTAAGTTAGCAATTTATAGAAAAGTATTAGGACACTTTTTATTCAGTCAAGTAATTGATGCATACGCAGACGGCATTGGCTACGGAAGTTCAGTAACAGTTTCCAATGATGGTAGATTTGTTGCAGTAGGTGCTCCTAAATATAGTGCTGATTATGTAAATCAAGGTACAGTATTCATTTACGAAAGCATTAATGGTACATTCCAACAAGTACAACACTTGGTTGGTCCACAAGGAATTGCAAACGAGAAGTTTGGATCAGTTGTTAAGTACGGAACTGATAGAATTGCAGTACATTCAGCAGGTGGTGACCTTACAAGTATTACAGGATTTGACGGCGGCATAACAGCATTTGATAACGGAACTACATTATTCAATACATCACTTATTGATACTGGTGAAGTATTCCTTTATGAACTGTTAGGTAACAGATATGTGTATGCAGACAAGTTAGAATTTGCAGATAGCAAAGCATTATACTTTGGTAGAACAATGTTCATCAACGGTAACCACATTTATGTTGGTATACCAACATATAGTAGAGATGATAACGACAGCAAAGGAACTATATTAGATTATAGATCAACTCCTAATACTAAATTATGGGAAAAAATTAGAGCTGAAAGACCGTTAGTTGACCTTAGTAGATTTAAAGGTATTAGTTTATACAATAAAAATACAAATCAGGTTACTGAATATCTTGATTACATTGATCCAGCACAAGGAAAAATTGCAGGAACGGCTGAAACAGAGTTAACATTTAAAACAACATATGATCCTTCAACATATAACATAGCAACTGATACAACAGTTGTAAAAGACGAAACAATGTTTGACACAACAAACAATGTTGGTAAATTATGGTGGGATATTGATGCTGTAAGATTTATTAATCCGTACAGTAACACAGGAAATATCTTCACTACAAGTAATACAATGAATTCAGTGTTCCCAGGAACAGAAGTTGAAATTTACGAATGGGTAGAAAGTGATTTATTACCAAGTGAATGGGACGAACAAGCGGATACTGAATCAGGATTAGCAGAAGGAATTAGTGGTACATCGAAATACGGCGACAATGCTTATAGTTCAAGACGTGTTTATGACGACCAAGCACAAAAATTTACACTTTATTATTACTACTGGGTACGTAATAAGAAAACAACACCAGATGTACCAGGAAGAACAATTAGTGCCGCTGATGTACAAGAGTTAATTAGAGATCCATCAGGCGCAGGACTAAAATTTGCAACAATGCTTGATAAGAACGAATGGACATTACATAACTTACAAAGTTCTATTACAGGTGATGACACTATTCTTAAATTTGCATATTGGAATATTGAAGAAACTGATAAAAATGTACACAATCAATACAAGATTATTACAGACGGGTTAGAAACAAGTGTTCCTAAAACAGATTTAGAACGTAAATGGTTTGATAGTTTAATTGGATTTGACGAGCAGGGAAGACCAGTACCAGCCAGAGAGTTAACTGAAAAAGATAGGTACGGTATTCTTAATGAGCCAAGACAAACAATGTTTGTTAACAGGATTGAAGCATTAAAACAACTTGTTGAACGAGTTAACATCTCACTAAAACAAAAAATCTTAATTGACGACTTTGATTTAAGTGATTTAGAAACTAATGATCCTATTCCAACAATAGCATCAAGAAAATTTGATAGACAAATTGACAATGATAGCGAATTACAGTTTGTACCAGTAGGTAGACTTAAACAAGCAACAGTTAGTTTAACAATTCAAGACGGACAAGTGCTAAGAGCAGACGTTACTGAACAAGGATACGGTTACAAAACAGTACCAACAGTAGCAATTACAACAGTATCAGGTACAGGGGCTGAAGTTACTCTTACAATGAACAACGTAGGACAGATTACAGGTGCAACAGTTGTTAAAAGTGGTACTAACTATGCACAAACAGATACTATTAGAATAAGACCATTTACAGTTCTTACAACAACTGACACAACATACGAAAACAAATGGTCATTATATGAATATGTTGGCGGTACAGTAATTTGGAATAGAATTAAGAGTCAAAGATATGATGTACAACCTTATTGGAGTTACATTGACTGGTATGCTCCAGGTTATAATTCTTTAACAAAAGCAGACTATGTTATTGACGAAACTTATAAGTTAGAATCACTACAAGACACGTTTGGTAGTATTGTTAAGATTAATAATGTTGGCTCAGGCGGTTGGTTACTGTTAGAAAAAGTAGATTCACAAGCAAATGTAGACTATACAGTTAACTATAAAACTATTGGTAGACAAAATGCAACAATAGAATTAGATAAGTCACTATATGATTACAGCGGAGAACTAATTGGTTACGATTCATTTGGTTATGACGACAGTGCATTTGACTTACAACCAATTGATGAAATGCGTATTATCTTAAAAGCATTAAGAGATAAAATATTTGTTGACGAACTTGCTATTGATTACAATAAATTGTTCTTTGCACAAATGCGTTACATTTTATCAGAACAAAAATTTGTTGATTGGATGTTTAAAACATCGTTTATCAAAGCAAAACATAATATTGGTTCACTAAGAAAAGATATTACATTTAATAATGACTTCTTAGAAAGTTATGAAGAATATGTAAAAGAAGTTAAACCATATAAATCTAAGATTAGAGAATACCTAAGTACATACGAAGGTAAAGACACAGCATCATCTATGGTTACTGACTTTGATTTACCTCCAGTATACAGCGATGTTGCAGGAAAAATTATTCCACAGACAGTTAGAGTAGTTGACGATCAATTACAATCAGCATTACCTTTAGACACTTATCCAGGTAAGCATTGGAAAGACAATGCAAGTTTTAATATCAAATCAGTAGATATTTTTGATGCAGGTACAGGATATGAAAATGCACCGGGTGTAGAGTTTGTTGGCGGTGGCGGAACAGGAGCCAAAGCAACAGCATACGTTGGTGGTGGAAAAATTACAGAAATTAAAATAGACAATGCGGGCCAGGGGTATGTGTCCGCACCCACAATAGTACTTAACGGTACAGTAGCAGACGGTGGCACAGTTGGTAAAGCAAGTGCAATTATAGGCAACTCAAACCTAAGAACTACACACATGACTGTTAAGTTTGATAGAGTAACAGGAACGTTCTTTATTACAACACTTGCAGAAACAGAAACGTTTGTAGGCACAGGTGGCAAGTATAACTTTAAACTGAAATGGCCAATGGATGTTAAATCCGATCAAGTATCAGTAATGGTAGACGGTATTGAAGTATTACCAAGTGGTTATACAGTTTCAAATATTACTGATAGTGTAGGTAGAACACATAATCGTAGCATAGGACAAATAACATTTACAACACCTCCGGCTAATAACAGTAATATATCAATTGATTATAAGAAAGAAATTTCATTACTAACTGCACAAGATAGAATTAACTTATTCTACAATCCAACTACAGGACAGTTAGCAAACGATCTTGGACAGTTAATGGACGGTATTGATTACGGTGGCGTTCAAGTTAAGAGTTTCGACTTTGGTGGCGGCTCTGGTTGGGGAACAGAAGGTTGGTTCACAGGCGCTTATGATTCATACGATAATACATACGAAGATGAAGTAATACGTTTAGACGGAAGTTCAATTAGTGTAACACTTTCTAAGCCATTAGAAAATGGTGTTGAATATAATGTTTACTTGAATGGTACAAGAATTGATGATCCGAATTATCCAAGCAATCCAACTAATCCAAACGCAAGGACTACAACACTAACAGGTGATGGTACAACACAAACTATCTTCCTTGACAATGATGGATTAGATATTAACGGTATTAACAGTCCGGGTGCTGACGATGTATTAATATTTAGAAAAAATACAAGTGACGGTTCGTTTGTACCTGATCCAAGAGCATACGATACATTAGTACAAGGTGGCGACTTAGCATATGCAAGTGCAACAGGTATTAATCCAGAAGATATTAACATTGACGGTGACGGCTTTGTAACACAGTTAACAAGTAAAGGTCCTGAAGAACAAATTCCAGGACAAGTATTAGATACTCTTGATATGAAAATTTACGATAGGGTTGGAAGTGGCGCAAGTGTTATTGAAAGTGTTGCATACGTTGGCGATAATTCAACTACGGTATTTGCTTATAACGGCATACCACAGTCTAAAGATGCATTGTTAGTAAAAGTTAATAACATAATTAAATTACAATCCACTTACACAGTTGATTACAAAAACAAAACTATTACAATGGCAAGTGCACCAGCACTTAACGAAAGAGTTAATATACTTTCAATGAGTGGTAACGGTGATAAGATTCTTGACTTAGATCAATTCCGAGGTGATGGTTCAACAATACAGTTTGTTACAAGTGTTGACTGGAGAGAAGACTTAAATAGTATTGTAACCGTTGACGGCGAAAAACCTGATTACGTTTTAGAAACAACTGATAGTTCTTATGATACTGCAAACAAAGTTGCAATAACATTTGGTGTAGCACCTGGCAATGACGCAGTAATTAACTTTGCAATTTATGCAAGTGAAGCACAAACATTTAGTGAAATTAAAACAGATAACTTGATTGCTGATGGAAGTAGTGCAAGTTATGAATTAAGCACAACACCATTTAGTAGTTTACCTGCAAGTCATAATATAATTGTAAGAGTTGGCGATAATATTCTTAATGCAGGTTATAACGAATCATTTACTATTGACAGCAGAGTAGAATATCAATTACGTAACTGGCAACAACCAGGCGGTACATTAGGTGCTGATGATATTATTGTATTGCTTAACGGTAATGCATTAACATATACTTCAGACTTTATTTTCCGTCCTGCTAACTCAAGTGTTGAAATTTTTGAGAATGTTGCACAAGCAGGCGACAAACTTGATATATTTGTAACAACAGATGGCGATTATACAATTACTGACAACATACTAACATTAGATACTGTACCAGCAATAGATACTACAATCAAAGTTACACACTTTAGTAAACACGATGTACAAGAGATTGATCGTAAGAATTACGATATTATTACAAGAACTACTGTTGACTTTGAAAGTGCGGCAGATATTGAATACAATCATTTACTTGCAGGTCTAATTAAACTTGAAAGACAAACACTTGATGCTGAATATGTTTGGATTGTTATTAACGGCAAGTTACAAACGCCAAGTGTTGATTACAAAGTTACAGACGATCGTTTATTTGTAAGAATGGCACAACCATTAACAGCAAATGATATTATTGAGATTATACAGTTCGCTGAAACAGGTCCAACAGTTAAAAAGTTTGGTTGGAGAGTATTTAAGGATATGCTTAACAGAACAGTGTACAAACGTCTTGGAGATAATAATAAATATAGATTAGTACAAGACCTCAAACCATTTGATAAAGAAATTATAGTAGATAACCCAGATAGTATGTTTGTTCCAGATAAAACTACAAATACACCAGGCGTTATTTTCATTAATGGTGAGCGTATTGAGTATATGGTTAAGGATAGTAACAGTTTAACACAGTTACGTAGAGGTACATTTGGTACTGGAGTTAAAGATATGCACGAAACAGGTGATGAAATCTTTGATCAAGGTTTCCAACAAACTGTTCCTTACCAGGACAAAACACTAATTAACACGTATATTGGTGATGGAAGTTCAACAGAATACTCATTAGATTGGACACCTACTAAAGGTGTTGACGAATTTGAAGTGTTCGCAGGCGGTAAACGTCTACGAAAACGTGATATTGCAATGTTTGATGCAACAGTTGCTCAAGACAGTCCAGAAGGCGATATTACAGCACCAGCAGAATTTAGTGTTTCTGGCAATATATTAACACTAATAACAGCACCAGCGGATGGTGTTAGGGTAACAGTAGTCAGAAAAGTTGGTAAAACTTGGAATGATTCAGGAAAAACGTTAGGAAAGACAAAAAATGCAATAGCACAGTTCTTAAGAGCTGAAGAGGTTGACTTACCTAAATAAATACAATGTAGGAAACATAAATGACAGATAACATATTAGACAAAAACGGAGTGTTAGTGCAAGGTCACATTAAGATCTTTAACCCCGAAACAAAAGAAGTTTTCATTGATAAACGCAATGCAATTCACTATGAAAATATGAGTATTGCTTTGGCAGAATCTCTTGCAAATGCAGGACAAGGATTTGTGTACGAAATGGCGTTTGGGAATGGTGGTACAAGTGTTGATCCTACAGGCATTATTACTTACCTAACTCCAAATAGCACAGGTACAAACGCAAGTTTATATAATCAAACATACAAGAAAATTGTTGATGATCAAAGTGTAAACAACGTTGATCCTAATAGAAACAAAATTGAAACAAGGCACGTTAGTGGTACTAACTACACAGACATTATTGTACAGTGTTTGTTAGACTACGGTGAGCCAAATGGTCAAGAAGCAAACGATACAGCAACGGATACTGAAAATCAGTATGTGTTTGATGAGTTAGGATTAGTAAGTTATAGTCCAACAGGAACAGGTAGATTACTAACACACGTTGTTTTCCATCCTGTACAAAAATCATTAAACAGATTAATTCAAATTGATTATACTGTTAGAGTACAAAGTTTAACTGGTTTTAACGAGGGATAATAGATGGCATATACTATTAACTATACCGACATTACGAATAAGGGTAGTATTGCTATCGAGGATAACACCACCGATACTTCTACTACATTACAAATTCCAGGTAGATTTACAACAGACTACGGTGCGTTAATTGGACAAAACTTTTTACAACTATTAGAAAACTTTAGTAATAGTACAGCACCAGATAGACCAATTGAAGGCCAACTATGGTATGACACAGCAGTTGGTGTTAACATTCTTAAAATTTACGATGGTACTAACTGGATTGAAGCCGGCGGATTAAAGCGTGGCGACTCAGCACCAGACGTAGCAAATTCAGTAGCAGGTGACTTGTGGACAGACACAGACAACCAACAGTTATATTTGTTTACAGGTTCAGGTTGGATCTTAGTAGGACCAGAGTTCAGTGACGGATTAGCGGCAGGTGTTAGACCTACTACACTAACTGGTACTGACAATATTAATTACACAGCATTACAAGTTGAAATAGGCGGTAAGGTTGTTGCAATTTATTCAACAAGTGCATTTACTCCTAAAGCAACTATTCAAGGATTTCAAACAGTAAGTCCAGGATTTAATTTAAGTTCAGCAGACATTACAGGTGCAGGCGTAGGAAAATACTATGGTGTATCAGAGAAAGCAGAAAACTTAATTGTAGGCGCAACCACAGTAGCGGCATCAAACTTTTTAAGAGGTGACGTTGCAAGTATTTCAAATTCAAGTTTACAAATTAAAAATAACACAGGTGTTAGCATTGGTAGTGATGCTGTTGTTCAAATAGGTATTGAAGGACAGAATGCTATTATTTCAAATAATACATCAGGCGCTAACATTGACTTACGTATTAACAACGCAGGAAATTTACAACCTGTATTAAGAATTGATTCAACACAAAAAGTTGGTATTAACAACTTATCACCAGCAGAAGCATTAGACGTAACAGGTAATGCTATTGTTAGTAACAACCTTGTTATTAATGGAATTGCAGAAGCAGTTAACACTGGAACAGGTGCAATTACTACAACAGGTGGTATTGGTATTGCCAAGAGTGCAAGAATTGGAAACAGTTTAGAAGTAGGTGGTACAACTACATTAGGTGGTACAGTATTACCAGATTCTACAAACTCAGTTAATATTGGTAGCACAACATTAAAGTTTGCAGAAATTAATGCAAACACAGTAAAGGCTAACTTGGTTGGTAACGTAACTGGAACAGTTACAGGACGTTCAGGAAGTTCAGATAAACTTGCTTCAAGAACAACGTTCCAAGTTACAGGTGATGTAACAGCACCGCCAGTTATCTTTGACGGACAATATAGTGCGCCAGGCGAAACAACACTTGTTAAAAACTTTGACATTAGTATTAACAGTACATTCATTACAAATAAAACATCAGTTCCAACATCAAGATTTGATGACGAATTCCTTGTTAACAGAGTTAACGATGAAAACGGTAGTGGAACAGGTATTAAGAAACTATCAAGAAGTAACTTGTTTAGTGCTTTACCTGTTAACCCAATTGGAATGATTACACCATATGCGGGTAGTGCAACATCAGTCTTAGACTTGAACGGTTGGTTACTATGTGATGGTAGTGAAGTGTTTATTGTTGATTGGCCAGAACTACATGAAATTATTGGTACATCATTCAAAGCAAATCCTGCATTAGGTAAATTTGCTTTACCAGACTTACGTGGTAGATTTCCACTTGGTATGGATAACATGGCAACATCACAAGGACCAGCAAACAGAGTTACAGATGAAAACGCTGATACAATGGGTGGTACAGCAGGTGTTGAGAAGAAACCAATTGCAGTTGATGAACTACCAGAACACGAACATGATTTACGTGGACCAAGTGGTACACAATATTACGCAACAAGAGATGTACAAGGTACACCAGTAGATGGTGATGCTACAGTAGCAGATGCACCGCAAGGTACAGATGCAGGACAAAAGTTTCCATTCTCAGGAGGAGTGGTAAGCAATACAGCAGTCGGGCAAGACTTTAATGTAATGAATCCGTACTTGGCAATGAACTATCTAATTTATGCGGGGGCGAAATAATGGCGTATCAGATTAATAAAACAAACGGCGACTTACTTGTAAATTTAGTTGACGGACAATTAAACACACAAACAACTGATATTTCATTAGTTGGTAGAAACTATTCAGGCTTTGGCGAAAGCATTAACGAAAACTTTGTTAAGATGCTTGAAAACTTTACTAACACACAAGCACCAGCGAATCCACTTACAGGTCAATTATGGTATGACAGCGGCGAAGCAAGATTAAAATTATATGATGGCGCACAATTTAAAAGTGCAGGTGGTCCAATTGTAAGTCCTACACAACCACAAATGGTTACAGGCGATCTTTGGATTGACAATCAAAACAATAAGTTATATTTCTTTGACGGAACAGACTTAGTACTTGTTGGTCCTGACTTTGCAACATCAGAAGGAACATCAGGTTTTACAACTGAAACAGTTTTAGATACAACACAGTCAAACAGAACACTTGTTAACTTAAACGTTGGCGGACAAAAAGAAGCAATACTTTCAAATATTAGATTTACACCTAATGCGGCAAATCCTATTACAGGAATAGTTGGCGCAGTTGAAAAAGGTATTAATGTAATTGATGATGACTTTAAGTTTCACGGAACAGCAACTTCAGCAGATACAATTATTAACGCACAAGGCGTTAAGAAAAACGCATCACAGTTTATGCCTACTGATGCTAATGCAACTTCAAATGGTACTATTAGTACAATTAACAATGGTGGTATTACAGTAGGACCAGAAGATAATATTAACATTGGTATTGTTGCAAACCAAACAGTTATTTCAAACCAAGTTAGAGATAGAAATTTAGATATCCAAGTAAGAAAAGCAAGTGGTGCAACTTCAGCAATTAAAATTGATACTACAAATAGTTACGCAGGTATTTTCAAAGGAACACCTACAGCAACACTTGACGTTGGCGGCGATGTTAAAATTGACGGTAACTTAACTGTTAGTGGTGACACTTTTAGCACAGATGTTGAAAACTTAAGAATTAAAGATAAAAATATTGAACTTGCTATTACAAGTGATAGTACAGTATTACCAGATGCAGATGTTAATGATGCAGGTATTATTGTTAAAGCAACACCAGACGATAAAGAATTTATTTGGAAACTTGCAACAAACGCATTTACATCAAATGTATTTTTTGACTCAACAGCAGGTTATAAGATTAACGGTAACACAGTTATATCAGGTACAACATTAGGAACAATTACAAGTGCTCCACAAATGCAAACACTTGGAACACTTACATCATTAGATGTTGATAATGTTAGTGTTGACGGACAAAAAGTTTCAACAGGAGTAGGTAACCTACAACTTGAAGGAGCAACAGGTGTTATTGAAATACTTAACACTAATAAGATTTCAGGATTAGGTGAGCCAGTTGCAGGCACAGATGCGGCAACTAAAAATTATGTAGATACTGCTATTGACGGCGAAGGCGTTGCAATGGCACTTAACATTACAGGCTTAGGTTACAATGCAGGCGCAGGAGGCGGAGCGGCCTTTGGTGCTAAACTTGTTACACTACTTGAAGAGATTGTTCCAGCAAGTACAAAGGTAAACGGAACACAAGCAAAAATTCATGCAACTGATCAAACATCAGCAAGTGCTACACTAACAGCAAGTGCATTGAATACAGGATTAGATGAAACTACAGTAGCAGTTGATAAAACAGTTACAGTAGCAACAAGAACAGTTGCGTCTATTACTAAAGGTGTATTAACCATCTTAACATTAGATGCAGTTCATGGCTATGATGCAGGCCGTAATGTAACAATTACAGGTGCATTGGGAGTTACAGCGATTAATGGTACATATGCTATTAATAGGATTGTAAGTTCAACAGAAATAGAGATAAACTTAGATACAAGCAGTGAAGTTGGTACATATACAGCGGATAGTGCGAGTGTATCGAGGGTAACAGAAACAGGGCAGGAAAACGAGACCGTACTAAAAGATGTACAGTTTAGTGACGTAACAGGATCGGTTTCACTAACAGTTGACAGATACGTATTAACATGTACTGTAACTGGTGGTGCCTGGGTTTATACCAGCGGAGTAAGTTCTGCGGTATAACGATAAATACTAACAATGAAGGGGTAATATACTATGGCATACATTATTAACAAAACCGACGGTAGCCAGATTGCAGTAGTTGAAGACGGCACAGTCAATCAAACTACTGATCTTAAACTTGTTGGTAAAAACTACGCTGGATATGGCGAAATTCAGAACGAAAACTTCGTTCATTTGCTTGAGAACTTCTCAAGTGCGAATGCACCATCCAGAGCAATTAGCGGTCAACTTTGGTTTGACTCGGGAACGAGCAAATTAAAGTTCTATGACGGAACAAAATTTAGAACAACTGGTGGAGCAGAAGTAAGTGCAAGTCAACCATCAGGACTAACAGAAGGTGACTTTTGGTGGGATAACGCAAACAATCAGTTGTATGCGAACACTGGTGCAGGATTTGTACTAATTGGTCCACAGTCACAAGGTTCTACAGTTACATCATTTGTAACTGATTCAGTAACAGACATTGCAAATGTACAAAGAACAGTAATCAAAGGTACAATCAATGATGAAGTAGTAGTGGTATTAAGTGCCTCTGACTTTACAATCGACTCAACTGTCCCAAACAATGCCATAACAGGTTTCGATGTAGTTCATCAGGGTATGACTTTAAAGAATACTACTAATGCACAACAAGGTGTTACTTCAACAGCACACAGATTCTGGGGTACAGCAACTAACGCAGAGAAATTAGGCGGTAGAGCGGCAAGCGAATACGTTGTATCAGTTCCAGGAGCAGTAACTTCATTTGCTGAAGTTGTAAGATTTGCAGACGCAGGTTATACAGTTGGTGACTCAAATGACTTATCAGTTAAAATTGAAAACGGAAACCAAGCAGTTATTAGTAACGATGTTGGTACTGTAATTAGATTTAAAGTTGATAATGCATCAGCACAATCAACAGAACCAGTACAGTTTAAAGCAGAGGGTATTTTCCCAGGTGCTAATACAACTTTTGACATTGGTTCAAGTTCATTAAAATTTAGCAATATATGGGCAACGACATTTAACGGTACGGCAACAAGTGCAAACGCAATGGTTGTTGGATCAAACAATAGAACAGCAAGTACATCAGCAACTAACGATACAGTTGCAGTTAGAGATTCAAACGGTGACTTGTTTGCTAATAACTTCCAAGGTATTGCAAGTTCAGCAAAATATGCTGACTTGGCAGAGAAATACACAACAGACGATCAGTATCCAGTAGGAACTATTATGACAATAGGCACTGACGAAGGTAGTGAAGCAACTTGGTGTCCAATGACAGACATGCCAATTGGTGTTATTAGTACTAAGCCAGCATACTTAATGAATGCAGAAGCAGACGGACAAGCAGTTGCACTTAAAGGTAGAGTTCCAGTAAGAGTTATGGGACCTGTTAGCAAAGGCGACAAACTATACGTAGGTGCTAACGGTACTGCACAAAAAGCAGACGAAGGCGATTTAATTGGTATTGCTTTAGAATCAAACGATAGACACGAAGAAAAATTAGTAGAAACATTCTTGAAAGTATAGAATAGAGGAAGTAAGAAATGGCTATAATTACAGCGGCAAGATATAACTCATTACAATCGACAGTAGCAAACATAATGGGCAATGGTGCTGGACAGTTCGGATACGGACAAACTTTAGCAAGTTCGCAAGTTGCGGCAGATACTGTTATCGACTCAGGACATATGTCCACACTGTATACTGACTTAATTAATGCAAGAGTACACCAAGTAGGTAGTGTTCCTAATTCATTAGCGTCAATATCAGCAGGTGATGTTATTGAAGAAGATGCAACTGACACAGGTACTGCAAAAGGTATCTTACAATACGAAGACTTATCAACTCTAATTGAAACAAACAAAGACGTAATTTATACTGCTGATACTTCACAAAGCACAATTACAGCAAACAAAACAAACACATCAAGAACAACTGCATGGTCAGGTATAGTTGATCATACTGCAACAGTAACTTTTGCTAATGCAGATGCACGTAGACACTTTTTTAATGCAGGCGGTGAAATTAGATTTACTGCTGATTTAGATCCAGCGTCTTCAAATGGTAAGAACAACGACTGGAATTCATTGTTAGCAAACATGGGAACAGTTTTATTTAAATCAGAAAACTGTACATCAGTTGGAAGTTCACCAGGAACAGCATTTAACGTTGGTAACTTTGATTTAACTGCTACTGATCAACTTGTATTCCAAAAAGATGGTACAGGCGTTTATACTGAAAACGATTATAACATCAAAGCAAAAGAGTTAAATTCAACAACAATCCAATTTACTATTCAATTCAGAGATGATGACATTGGTGATGACACAAACAACGATGGTGCATTCAACCCACAAGATGAATCAGTAACAGGTACACTACAAAGTGTGGTTGGCGAAAGACTACCTACAGGGTCAAGAGTTTCTTTAACTTCCCCAACATTTAATACCACAAATACACTTTAATCTCTAATTACATAGTAAATATTACTATGGACGAGAAACTATCAAAAGCCTTAGAATTTGGAAACTATTCCGCGACTCTTAATAACCAAAGAAGAATGTTGAAAGAAAAGTTTGCTACAGAGTCAATGTATTTCTTTGCAGGCGGACAATTTACAATTAACAAAGAGTTGATTAACTATGTTTACACATTAAAGTCAACTGATCAAGATTCATCTGTGTTAATCGATGACACTGACACTCCTATCTTTATTGATGACATATCAGATTTCTACGATAATATTGCAGACAAATATTATGTTGCACTAAACAACTACCATAAAGACTACAGCAAACTTGAAACAAGTAGATCTGTAGATGGATTGGTTAATGAATAGTGGAGTACTTTTATTTGCATTCAATAATGAGCAAGTTGATTACGTATCGCAGGCTCGGTTCCTTGCAAAAAGAATTAAAAAGTACTTAAACTTACCTACCACACTTGTAACAGATGATGTAGAACGTGTTGTAAAATTTTACAACGGAAAACAAGTGTTTGACAAAATTATTTCATCATCTATAGAATACAAAAATCACAAAACATATCAAGACGGAAGTTTATCTAAAAAAGTATTAGAGTTTAAGAACTTTAATAGAAGTGATAGTTATGACCTAAGTCCTTATGATAGGACTCTTGTATTAGACACTGACTATATTGTAAGTAATAATTTACTTGCACAAGCAATGAAGTTACCACATGAACTAATGATGTACAAAGACAGTATGGATATCAGTGGTTGGCGTGATAAAAGTGAGTTTGAATTAATTAGTGAAACATCAATAGACTTTTGGTGGGCAACTTGTATTATATTTGACAAGTCAGAACGTAATAATGCTTTCTTTGATCTTGTAAAACACATAAAGAAAAATTACGAACACTATCGTAACCTATATCAAGTTACAACAACAGTATTTAGAAATGATATTGCATTTAGTATTGCAAATAACATCATGGGTTACACAAAAGAACTGCCGGGTAAAATGGTTTATAGCACAGGCAAAGATATATTACAAAAAATTCTTTTCGATGAATTAACTTTGCTTGTTGAAAAACAAGATCGTGTAGGAGAATATACACTAATAAAGTCAAAAGGTATAAATTTGCATGTAATGAATAAGTTTAGTTTAGGAAGGGTAATTGCTAATGTCTAATTTTACTTTCCTTGCACAAAATAGCGAACACAACTACATACGTCAAGCAGAATTGTTAGCATTGAGTATTAGAAAAACTAATCCAAACAGTAAAATTTGTTTAATTACTAATGATAATGTAGAGCGTAAAGAACTGTTCGATGACATTGTACCTATACCGTGGGAAGATAAAGCAGAAGAACACAAGTGGAAAGTACAAAACCGTTGGAAGATATACCATGCATGTCCATATGACAGTACATTTGTATTAGACACAGATATGTTAGTATGTCATGACTTATCTAATTGGTGGAATCTGATGCAGAACTACGAAGTATTTTATACAACTAATGTTACTGACTACAAGCAGTGTAAGTTACACACAAGATACTATAGAAAAATGTTTGAAGCAAACGACTTACCAGACATTTATGTTGCATTGCACTACTTTAAAAAGTCAGACTTTGCAAAAAAGTTTTATCATGCATTAGAACACACAATGAAACATTGGGAAGAGTGTTACGAAAAGTATGCACCCAAGCGTATGCAAAAAGTTGCCAGCGTAGATGTGTGTACAAGTATTGCTATCAAGATGTTAGGTGTAGAAAATAAAGTTACAAACAAGACGTTAGCGTTTCCAACTTTTGTACACATGAAACCGTATGCACAAACATGGAAAACACAAACAAAGAAATGGCAAGATCGTGTAAGTTGTTTTGTTAACAATGAAGCACAATTAAGAGTTGGTGGTCATTTACAAGATACAGTGTTTCATTACACTGAAAAAGATTTTACGGATAAGTTTTATGACAGATATGCATAAAGATGAAGTACAAACATATATAGAGTTTGATTCTAAGACAGGCAATGTCCTAACGATTACTTCGTACCCAACTAAACAGCATATTGAAGTAGATACAAAAGCAGTAGCAGGACTATTAGACGGCTCAGAAAACTTTTTACACTACAAAGTTCAATTTAATCCAACGTCAACTATGTATGAACTTGTTAACATACATGAAGAAGAACGTTTTGAATATAATGTTAACAATAGTATATACAAGATACCTAATAATATAGAAGCAGACATTAACATTATTAAAAACTACAAAACTAAAACATGGCAACTACAGTTTGGTACATTATTTGCCAAAACATTAGAGAAAAATACTGTAACATTACAAACAATCAAAAACTTTAGTGTTGTAGATAAAAACGATCCATATAAATTACATAGAACATTAAGATTTAACTTGTCAGATACAAATTTAGACTTGCAATTTGACCAAGATGATGCTATAATAACACAATACGACTTATATACTAATAAGTTGTTCAACAGTTATAGCACAGGAGTCGTAAATGATTAAAATCGCTGAACAAGATATCATCTTTTTAAGTTATGATGAGCCTAATGCTGAAGAAAACTGGGCAGACCTAAAACGCAAAGTACCTTGGGCAAAGCGTGTGCATGGAGTTGAAGGTTCAGATGCCGCACACAAAGCCTGTGCAGACTTATCCGAAACAAAACACTTTGTTACTGTAGATGGTGATACTATTATTGATCCTAAGTTCATGGAAGTAGTAATAGACATAGACAAATTAGGTATAGACGATGACTATCAGTTTAGTTGGTGCGGTAAGATTGACGTCAACGGACTAATGTATGGTAACGGTAGTTTAAAAATGTGGACTAAAGAGTTTGTTAAGAATATGCAAACACATGAAAACACAGACGGTACTGATAAAACAAGCATTGAGTTTTGTTACTTTGACAACTACTATCAGTTAAATCAAAATTACAGTACAAGTATTATAAGTGCAACACCTCAACAAGCATGGAGAGCAGGTTTCCGTGAAGGTGTTAAGATGAGTTTAGATCAAGGCAAGATTATTAAAGACTTTAGTGAACTATGGTGGCAAAATTATCATAGATTACTGGTGTGGATGCAAGTAGGTGCAGATGTTCCTAATGGACTATGGAGCATTATGGGTGCAAGAGAAGGTTGTTATAAAACAATGCTTACTGATTGGGACCATACACAAACAAGAGACTTTGAATACTTAAACAAATACTGGAATGATTTGTATGACTCATTTAGTAAAGAACAATGTGAAGAAGAGATCTTTAATCTTGGAGAACATTTACAAAATGCATTTGATTTACCGATAAGTACACGAGCATTAGATCAAGAGCAAAGCAAGTTTTTTAAACTTGTTTACGTAAACGGAGATAGGGTGATTAGAAGAAAATGAAAATTAGATACTATCATAATATTAACGGATGGCGTTGGTTAGGATTTTTCCTTGCTATGGCGTCTGCGTTTATTTTAAGTGGCGGTGATCCAAGTTGGCAAGCCATAGGTTGGGTGGTTGCATGTTTTAGTTGCGCCATCTGGATTTATATGGGTTGGAAAGACGGGGATACACCAAGAGCATTAATGGAATTATTTTATTTGGTACTTGCCGTGCGTGGAATTTATAACTGGATTCAATGAGCGAAGTAGAACAAATTAAAAAAATAATGCCAGAGGCAGATAAAATCTCGCCTACATTCTGCTTGGCTAAATGGCACCATGTAACAATATATTTGCAAACAGGAGAAACACACAGTTGTTATCACCCTGCTCCGCACAAAATACCACTTGAAGGTTTAATTGACAATCCAAGTCAATTACATAATACTCCGCAAAAGAAACAAGAACGTAAACAAATGCTTGCCGGCGAGAAGCCAAGCGGTTGTCAATATTGTTGGAACATTGAATGTATGGGTAAAGACTACATCAGTGATAGGCATATCAAAACAACAAGTATATACACACCTAAACGTATCGAAGAGATAAAAAACAATCCGTGGGATTATGATATTAATCCTGAATACATTGAAGTAAACTTTAGTAATGAATGTAATTTTAAATGCGGATACTGTCACCCTAAATTTAGTAGTAGATACTTTAATGAAATTAAAAAAGAAGGTCCGTACACAGATGTATCAGCACACCGTAATGACATTGATTGGTTTGAACTTTATGAAGAAGAAACTAATCCATATGTAGAAGCATGGTGGAAGTGGTGGCCTGAAGTTAGTAAGACACTAAATATCTTACGTATTACTGGTGGCGAACCTTTAATGCACAAAAGTACTTGGCGTTTGTTTGATGAACTTGAAGCAAATCCTAAACCTCATATACAAATTGAAGTAAACAGTAACATGGGTGTTAAGGAATCTCTTGTACACAAACTTGTAGAACGTGTAAAAGAACTTAAAGCAAAGAACTGCATAAGAAGTTTCAAACTATACACAAGCATAGACACTTGGGGACCTAAAGCAGAATACACAAGACGTGGATTGGATATTGAACTATGGGAAAAGAATTTAGATTACTATCTAACTGAACTTGGTTATCCTGTAACGTTTATGATTACATTTAATTTGTTTGCTGTAACAAGTTTTGATTTGCTTCTTAAGAAAATACTTGAATGGCGTAAAAAATATACAAGAGCAAATGCAGGTATACAATGGCAAAACATTAGATTTGATACTCCGTACTTAAAAGAGCCAATACAGTTTGACATGAACATATTGCCTAAAGAACAGTTCATTCCGTACATGACAAGGCACCTACAGTACATCGGAGACAACGTTGATGACAGTGACCGCCATAAGTTTAGTTTGTTGGAGTATGAGCGTTTTAGACGTGTTGTAGACTATATGCGTACAACTAACTATGATGATAAGAAGTTAGCAATAGGACGTAAAACTTTTTACAATTGGTTTACACAATATGACAAGCGTAGCAATAGCAACCTTGTTGAAACGTTTCCAGAACTTAAAGAATTTTATGATTCTTGTAAACCTTAGCCGCAAGTAATTGATTGTGTGTTAGCACATCGTCCATTTCAATAAGCATATCTTTACACTGCTCGATACTCATTAATTTTATACTATCTAACAAGTGACGTATCTTATTCATACGTTTGATATGGTCTTCTTCAGTATCATAACTTTCGTCCCAACTGAATGTTTTAAATCCTAACTCACGAATATATTCTAATGTGTAAGGCGGAGCAACGCAAACAAACGGGCGTTTGTGTATCATTGCATTAACAGTTTTTTCACTAAAATTTCCTGTTGGTTGATAGAAGCGTGTTTCGTTTGCAACTACACAAAAACTTTTTTCGTAGTATTTAGATAGTCCTGCTGGACCATTTAAGTTTCCTTCAGGCCATTTTTTATGTGCAGGATCTACACTTTGTAATTCTGTATCAATACTTAATGGAGGATTAGTAAACGCCCAACTATAATAACCTGGAGTGTCTTGTAGGTGTTCTACTATTAAGCGTCTGTGTAAACTGTAACGCCAATTAGGACAGATAAAGTGTTTGTCAATGTTGTTTTTAATTGTAAGCACACCGCCATTAAATTGATTGCGTAAAAATATATCAAAGCATTTAAGTTTAAACGGATAAGAGTCTATATGTTTGTTTACATTATAATCACAAGTGTAAACAGTAATCTCTACATCTTTTAGTTTTTCACTGAATACTAATATACTATCTAACTCATCAGCATAAAGTTTTTCACCACCTTTGAATTCACTAAAGAACTGTCTGTTATGCTTTTTACCAACTTCGTATAAACTTAACGGCTCGTACAAATATATGCTGAGTGTTTTAAGTTTCTTTGCCATCTTAGGAGTAAGAGGAAACTTATCAAAGTTTATTTTGTTTGTACCAGTAAAGATAATAAAAGGCTCTTCAGGAAACCAATGTTCAAATAGTTCATTAAACATCGTGCCTAACTTGGTAGACTTAACAGGTAAGTTACCCCAGAATATATCTTGTTTGAACATTACCAGTAGGTGCCAGTAATCTGTAAAGTGTATCTTGGATCAATACCAATGTTGCTGGCCGCATGTGGTACTTCAGGATGCCATAAAACAAACTCACCTGCTTTCCAATTCACAAGTGCAGTACCATCTACTTCAAAGTAGTGTCCTGGTTTCCAATCTTCTAAGAACACGATAGCACGTCTTACATCTTCGTGTTTCTGATTAAAAACTTTGCAATATGTATTATAATGATCAACATGGGTAGGCATAATATCTAATGTATCCATTTTATAAAATACAAAGCCACAGTTTTTTAAGTTTAATAATTGTGCAACTTGTTCAGCATAGTCAGGCATAGGATTACGACTGTCATACATTTTACCTGTTGTAGTTTCGTGTGTATAACCTTGCTCACGCCATGTATCAGACTCAGCACCTGTAATAGGTTGTCTAACGTAATTAAAATATTTGTATCCTTCGTCCCATAGTATAGGGCATTTACCTTTATTCCACATCTCTTTTTACATCCAATGTTACGCAGTGAAAGCCACCGCCAAGTGTACGTTGATGTCGCATTGGTAACATAGCACATTCTATTCCGTGGTGCTCAAGAAGATGTCTTAGATCCTCTTGGTGTTCTTCTAATGCAACTAACTTTGTATTTACGCTAAACAAATTCATGTTGATCCATGTACTTGCATTACACCATTTAGGAAAGTGACCAATGTCTACAGGTTCAGGACACCATATAATATCCCAATTTCTAAATGGCTCAGGTAAATCTTCTCTTACTTTTATTCTACTTGGATTAACAAGTAATAAACCTTCACGCAAAAATGCAACAGTACTGTCAATGTGCATGTAACTATAAACATCTTGCAGTAGATTTACTTTAGCAGTAGAACCTAAAGCCCCTTGTAATAAGTTTGCACCTAACTTGTTTGCACTATTACTAACCAAGTATAGCAGTTGATCGTTTGCACGAATAATATTAGCGGCATCAAATGCAGGACTATATTCATTAAGTGCTAAAATATCTTTGTTGCCAATACAGTCTTTGTTGTATAATTGACTTTCATTGAAGCAACGTATTTCTTTAGGATTAGTTAAGTGATCTGCAAATGCTCTCCACTCACCCTTTCTTGCTCGTATAGGCATTGGTGTAGCAAGTGTTAGATCACCGTGTACAAATACACTATCTCTTGGACAATAATTATAGTAGTTACAATCTGTTTTCTCAGGACGTACAACTTCTACACTTTCTGCTTGTAAAAATTTTACAAATGTTTCTAAGTCTTCATTTGCTTCTTCAATAACCTTACTTGGATAAGGTCCTTTAATAATTTCTGTTTCGTCTAACTTATCAGCAAAGTTTACACAGCGTAAACTAATATCAATGTCATACGGGATCTTTGCATGATCTGCAACTCCAACTATTACTTTTCTAAGTTGACCCCATTCGTTTGTATTCATTTAAAAACTTTCATATCAGGCAAGTATGGGTAGTCATCGCTACTCCAAATTTTTTGTTCTTCTTCTTTTACTGTTTTTAACAAGTCAATACCTTGTGCCGCAGTTTCAGGAGTCATGTAATAATGATAACCTATGTATTGAATGTCTTGTTCGCCCCATGGCTTGTCGTCAGTCCTACCATCATGTGCCATTGCTTTCAAAATATCATAATCATTTTGTGTGCTACAAAGTATTGCACCACCTCGTCCAAGTCCTAACATTTTTTTATATTGGAAACTTAAACACTTAAAAGTATCTGGCAAATAACTACCACTTTTGAAACTAACAGCACCGTCAACAATTCTTGTGTTTCCTAATACATATTCTTCTTTCCAAGAAGCATCAACAAATTCCCACTTGATGTTTAACTTCATTAATGTAAATGGAATACTAATATATGTTCTTGCAGGTATCTTTACTTGGTCGGGTTGCAAGTAACGTAGGCAAAGTTCGATAGAATGAGTACAACTATCCGTTGCTACAGCAAATGGTGCATTGTAATAGTCTGCAATGCTTCTTTCAAACTCTTTGACGGTTTCAAACATACACATATTTATGTGCGTAGTTAATAAGTAATAGTGTGAGTGAAACTATTGATTTATGCAATTGGTCTGAAGATTGGAGCCTTAGCCGGTTCCAAAATCTGCACCGGTGCGGTTACAAGGAGATATCATGAAAATTGGATTTATTGGGGTAGGTAAATTGGGCATACCTTGTGCAGAGGAAATAGTTAAGAAAGGGCATACAGTTCAAGGCTATGACATTGGAAATTTTTATAGTGAATTGATTGAGCATAAAGAATCAGTGTGTGAAGCAGTAACTGGTGCAGATATTGTATTTGTTGCAGTGCCAACACCACACCACCCTGACTATGACGGCAGACGTCCAACAAGTAATCTTGAACCTAAAGACTTTGATTATAGTATTGTAAATGAAGTTCTTGAAGAAGCAGATATGTTTATGACAAAAGATCAACTGCTTGTTCTTATTAGTACAGTAATACCAGGTACAACACGTAGAGAATTTGTACCACGTGTTACGCATACACGTTTTGTATATAACCCATATTTAATTGCAATGGGTACTGTAGGTTGGGATATGATTAATCCAGAGATGGTAATGATAGGCACAGACGATGGTAGCGAAACAGGTGATGCAAAACAACTAAAAGAATTTTATGAAAGCATTATGGAAAATGATCCACGCTATGTTATAGGAACATATGACGAGTGCGAATGTATTAAAGTATTTTACAATACATTTATTTCAACTAAATTAAGTTTTGTTAATATGATTCAAGATGTTGCACAACGTCAAGGTAACATTAATGTTGATGTAGTAACAGATGCACTTGCACATTCAACACAACGTATTATGAGTCCAATGTACATGACAGCAGGTATGGGTGACGGAGGCAGTTGCCACCCAAGAGATAATATTGCATTACGTTACATGGCAAAAGAATTAGATTTAAAATATGATATCTTTGATAGCATTATGACAGCAAGAGAAGTACAAGCAAAAAACCTTGCAATGTTTGTTATTGAAACACAAAAGAAATATGGCGGCGGTATCTTTCTAAATGGTATTTCATATAAACCAGGAGTACCATATGTTGATGGAAGTTATGCGTTACTTGTAGATCATTATATAAGAGAAGCAGGAAAAACAACTATTGCTATCGATCCACTTGCAAGTGAAATGCCAAGTCATGAAGCAAAACTTGGCGGCATAGTTTTACTTGCTCACCCAACCCCATACTTAGATTATGCTGAGGATACTGTGTTTATTGATCCTTGGAGAACAATGAAAAAGAATTCTAAGTATCTTATCATACAATACGGAAACACAAGATAATGTATTACAGTAAAGACCATCCTCTGTTATATTTCCCTGGCAAGGCTGGTAAGAGTCTGCATTGGTATTGTGGTGATGATAAAGAAAATTATAAACAGCATAACAAAGAAGGTTGGCACTATCATAATACTGCTGACAAGTTAGAATATAACTTTAACAGCCTTGGATATCGCACAAAAGAATTAACGGGTCTTAATCACGATTATATTTTAGTGTTCGGGTGCAGTTATACTGAAGGTGTAGGTTTATACGAAGAAGAAATATGGTGTAATAAAATTGCACAAATGTACGGTTTAGACGTAATAAACTTAGCCAAAGCAGGCACAGGACCTGATATTATTGCGTTAAACACACAATTATTCGTGAAGAACAAAATAGTACTTCCTAAATGCGTCTTAATTCAATGGCCACACTCGTCAAGAAAGAGTTTTGCATACATAGAGAAAACACTTTTTCATGGTTCGCAGATACGATTAGAAGATAGAAACATTAATTTTACTCCAGACGGAACTGAACAAGAATATGAAATGATGGATTCAAATTGGTATCACAAACGTTGGGCTCACGAACAAGGACAAATGAATTATGAGAATTTGTATCATTTAAACAGTGTAAACAATATATGGAACGCACTTGGGGTGCCTGTACATAATTGGACATTCCAAGCAGACTTTAAAACAAGGTTTGACAAAGACATGGTACAAACAGTAAAAACAAAAATGACAGGTCGTGCAAGAGATATGGCACATGACGGATATGACATACACGATCAAGTTGTTGAACAAATAAAGGATAATGTAAAATGTATGATATAGTCTTCATAAGTTACGGCGAACCAAACGCTGATGAAAACTGGAAACACATCAAGCAAATGTTTCCTATGGCAAAGCGTGTAAAAGATGTTAAAGGTTTACACCAAGCACACATTGCCGCGGCTAAAAAATGTTTTACAAAAATGTTCTGGGTTATTGATGCTGATGCAGAGTTAATGCCAGACTTTGATTTTAATTTTGAGGTTTCCGAGTGGGATTTAGAAACAGTTCATGTCTGGCGAAGTATAAATCCAATTAATGACTTGGAATACGGGTATGGAGGTGTTAAGTTACTACCACGGTCACTCACACTGAACATGGACACTTCCATGCCCGACATGACTACAAGTATTAGTGATAAGTTCAAAGCAATGCCAGAGATAAGTTGCGTAACAGGATTTAACACTGATGCTTTGAGTACTTGGCGTGGAGCATTTAGAGAATGTGCAAAATTAGCAAGTAAAACTATTCCAGGACAAGTAGATGAAGAAACAGAGAAGCGTTTGGAAACATGGCTTACTGTTGGTGCTGACAGACAGTACGGAAAGATTGCAATGCACGGAGCGGCGTGTGGTAAGCAATTTGGAGAACACTACAGAGGCAACGTAGAAGCACTTGCAATGTTAAATGATTTTGATTATTTGGAAGAGGAGTTTAATGAACACAAAGATTCCTTTTAAAGACATTGTCAGTCTTGGACAGAAAACAATGTTGGATACTAATCTATTCAGCGTTAGTTGGATCCTTGGCAGGTTTTGTAATTATAAGTGTAGTTACTGTTGGCCTTATGCTAACACCGACAAGCCAGACTATCAAGAATTAGAAGTTTATAAAACATCTATTGATGAAATCAAGAAACAAGCAAAAGCAAATGGCTTTGACAAATTTCATTTTAGTTTTAGTGGTGGTGAGCCTACAGCATATAAAGGCTTTTTAGATTTAGTTAATCACTATGAAGATTATGAAAGCGAATATCTAAGCATACACATGACAAGTAATTGTAGTCCAGCAAAGAAATGGTGGAAAAAGTTTTTAGATGTTACAAATGTTATGGACAGAAGAAGTATTACAGCAAGTTTTCATGCAGAATTTGCAAATGAACAAGAATTCGGAGATAAACTTTTATATCTCCAAGACGAAGGTGTACTTGTAACTATTAATCAAGTTATGGTACCAGAATTATGGGAGGAATATTATGCCAGAAGTAAACGTTTTATTGAAAGGGGTTTACACGTTACTCTTAAGCCTCAGTCTGATCCTACCGCTTCTTTTGTGGTTGATGGTTATACCGAGGAACAAAAAGAAGTATTGCGTACCGAAAGCGAACAAGCAGTTCATCAAATGTCGCTCACGGATGCTAATGGAGTAGAATACAGTATTGACCAAGCAGAAAGATTAAATGCTTTTGGTTTTAATAAATTTAAAGGTTGGGAATGTAATAGTGGGTACCAAAGTTGTATAATTAGAAACAACGAAGTTAAACGTAGTTACAGTTGCCACGATCAACCTTTAGGAACGTTACAAGATGGATTTAGATTGTTTGATAAACCAATGCCTTGTATTACACCAACGTGTGTAAGCAGTGCAGATAGCAAAATACCAAAGAGGAAATTATGAACGTAGGAATAGCAGGATACGGTTACGTAGGCAAAGCCATTGCTGAGTGTATGAAAAACAAAAATACAGTTTTAATCAGCGATCATAAGTTTGGCCATTACGATGACTTACGAAATGCACAAGCAATTATTGTTTGTGTAAGTACGCCACGACGACCTGATGGAAGTTGTGACATGAATAATGTATTTGAAGTTATTCAGGAAGCACCAGACGTTCCAATTTTAATTAAGAGTACAATAAGTCTTGAAGGTTGGCGTATGCTACGAGATACATTCCCTGAAAAGCAGTTAACATTCAGTCCAGAGTTCTTACGTGCCGAAACAGCAGTAATAGACTTTGCAAATACAAAGACTGTGTTGTTAGGTGGCGACAGTACACACTTCTGGGCAGGCTTTTTTGTAGAACTTCTTGGAACTATAACGGTAAAGCCAGCAGATCCGGAAGAATTAATATTAGCCAAGTATGCACGTAACAGTTTCCTTGCATTAAAGGTATCGTTCTTTAATCAATTAGAGGATCTTTGTAAGAGTGCAGGAGTTAGTTCCGAACAAGTACGAAAATTTGTTGCAGAGGATGAACGCATAGGACATAGCCATTCAAATGTAACAGAACAGCGTGGCTTTGGCGGCCATTGCTTTCCTAAAGATGTAGATGCACTAATACATCAAGCACAAGGGTACAATGCTGAATTTACATTGCTTCAAGAAGCAGTTAAATATAATAAGAAGATTAGAAATGAAAATTGATATTCAAGATATTAAGTTCTGGATGGACGCAATTCGCAATAGCGAAGATAGAGATCGTACATTAGAAACTTTTTGGGGTGGTCAAATACAATCTAAGTTATGGTTGATTGATACTATCTCAGAAAAGAACAAATTAATACGCAATGCTGAAATAGTTATACACGGAGGCTGGAACGGATTACTGGCAAGTATGCTATTCAACAGCGAAATAGGTATTAAAAAAATTATAAGTGTTGATGTTGATCCTGTATGCAAGGAAATTGCAACTACAGTAAACAAGAGATACGAAATGGAAGGTAAGTTTGAAGCAGTAACTTGTGATATGGTAGATTACAAATATGAAACAGAGCCATATATTGTTATCAACACAAGTTGCGAACACATTACTCATAAAAAATACAAACAATGGTTAGACAATGTACCAGAAGCCGCACAGGTTATTGTACAAAGCAACGATTACTACGAATTAGAAGAGCATGTTAATTGCTATGAAAGTTTAGATCAGTTTGCAAGGAAAAGTTTGTTAGAAATAGAAGTAAAAGATGAGATTCAATTACCTAAGTACAAACGATTTATGGTTATAGGGAAAAAGAAATGATACATAGACTTACACAATACGGTCAACATATCGAATTAGACGTAACAACTGATCCAGAAATGTTAATTGCTTGGGCTAATGACTTTGAATGGAAAAAATATAATCCACGTAAAGATGTTAATCGTTGGGGATTAAGTGTTACAAGTTCAGACGGTACATTCAACGGTATTGATTTAGATAGTTTGTACGAGTACAATAAAGAAAACAAAACATCATACAATGAAAAAGACTTTAACGTAGCAACTCCTGTACTAAACAAACAAATACATGATATACTTTTACCTTGGGACAAAGATTATTATAGAACACACTTTTTAAAGTTTGGTCCAGGTGGATTCTTTCCTCCACATAGAGATTGGAATTATCATTCTGGTAAAGCAGATAGTTTTAGATTGATTATGCCTTTGCGTAATGTTAATCCACCGTACTTTAATTTTGTATTAGAAGATAAAACACTACATTGGGAACCAGGTAGACTTTATTTTATAGATACGTTAAAAATGCACTATCTATTCAACAGTAGTTTCAATGATAGTTATTGGTTAGTTGTAAATGTTGATTTGAATCCAGATACTATTCAAAGCACACTTGAAAGGATGAATCAGAAGTAATGTATAATTACCAAGACATAACGTCAATTCATTTAGAAGTTACTTCTAAGTGTCAAGCACGTTGTCCAATGTGTCCACGTAGATTACATGGCGGTCCATTACTTCAAGGTTTAGACTTAGAAGAAATAGATTTAGGAACTTTTGTTATTTGGTTTCCAAGAGATTTTGTACGTCAGTTAAAGTTTCTTAATATGTGTGGTAACTTAGGCGATCCTATTGTTGCTAAAGATACATTAGAAATTTTTAGATACTTGCGTGAAACAAATCCTGAAATGACTTTGCAAATGCACACTAACGGAAGTGGTAGAAATAAAGAGTGGTGGCAACAACTTGCACAATTAAAAGTTAAAGTTGTATTTGGTATTGACGGATTGCCTGACACACATTCATTATATAGAATTAATACTAATTGGGAAAAGATTATTAATAATGCAAGTGCATTTATACATGTCGGCGGCGATGCACGTTGGGATATGTTAGTGTTTGCACACAACGAACATCAAGTTGATGATTGTGAAAAAATGAGTAAACAATTAGGATTCAAAGGATTTAGTATTAAGCACACTACAAGATTCAAAGATGGTAAGTTTGATGTACTTGATGACAACTACAATATCACACATACCTTATTGCCGTCAAGTAAAAGTCTTGAAATGATCGAACCTGCAAAAAAGGCAATGCAAGATGTACTACCTACAATTACTTGTAAAGCAAAACAAGATAATCAAATGTATATTAGTGCAAATGGCAACGTTAGTCCTTGCTGTTGGTTAGACTTAGATTGGATACCACAGCACTCTCCACAACGTATAGACTATATGATAAAGATAGGCAAGTTTCCTAACTTACATAAACAGTCTTTGAAAGAAATATTTGACAGTAACTTCTTTAACAAAATTAGTAGTTGCTGGACTTCAACTGGTATAAAAGAATGTTCCAAACAATGCGGAAAGTTTGATAAACTAAATGCACAGTTTGAAAGGAAAGAACATGTCTAAAACATTTTGTCCTTTACCGTGGATACATTTAGCAACACGACCTAACGGTGACGTTAGAGTTTGTTGTACTGCTAATGCGTCAGGTGCAGGTATAGAAGATGATAAGACAGCAGGACTTGTTAAGAAAGATGGCATTGCTATGAATATGCGAGACCATACTATTGAAGAAGTATGGAATAGTGAACATATGCGTAGAACAAGATTGCAAATGCTAAACAACGAAATACCAGAAAGTTGTCGTAAATGCTTTGCAGAAGAAAGCAAGGGTATTGTTAGTAAGCGACAATGGGAAACAGAAGTATGGAAAAACAGACTTGACCTTGATAGTATTGTAGAGAAAACAGATGCTCAAGGTAATCTACCTGTAAACATTCCTTACTTTGATTTACGTTTAGGTAATGTATGTCAACTTAAATGTGTAATGTGTAGTCCACATGATTCAAGCAGTTGGATTAAAGAATGGAAACTACAAAAACCTAAATACAAAAACAAAGACTTAATTGCAGAACAAAGTTGGGATCAAGACTTTGATTACACTTGGTATAAGAAAGGATCGTTTTTAGATTCTATGAAAGACCAAGCACAACATATTAAAGAATTATATTTTGCAGGCGGTGAGCCGTTAATGATTCCTGAACACTATAACATATTACAGTTTATGGTTGACGAAGGACATGCTAAAAATTGTTGTATTAGATACAACAGTAATGGACTAATACTAAAAGATGAACTGTTTACATTGTGGGAACAATTCAAAGAAGTTACATTTAACTTTAGTATTGATGCTTACGGAGAAAAGAATGATTATATTAGATATCCAAGCAAGTGGGTAGACATTGAAAAAAATATAAAGATACTTGATAAGTGTAGTACAACAGTAAATGTAAACATAGCATCAGCAGTACAGATGTTTAATGTAGCACACCTTGATGAACTTGCTGAATGGAAACTATCACAAAACTTTCAAAGAGTAAATGCAGAAACACAAGGAGGAATGATTAGTACGCACCTTGTTTATTTTCCGTCATACTTAAATGTACGAGTGTTACCACAAGAATACAAACAGTTTGCTAAAGAACGTATTGAAGCATTTATAGATAGACAAAAGTTTAACACCCAATGGCAAAAGCACCCAATGGGTCAAGTGCGTTGGGAAGGTCTAATAAAATACATGATGCAAGAAGACTGGTCAGCAAAACTACCACAAACACTTGATTACATAAAAGTACTTGATGAACAACGTGGATTAGATTACACTAAAATATTTCCTGAACTTGGAGAAGCATTATGCAAGTAGGATTAACAGGACACAAAGCAGGAATCGGAAAAGCATTTTACGAATTATACAAACATGATTTTGTTTGGGTACTGCTTGATAAAGATGAAGAATGGTCATGCGATGTAAGAGAGACAGCAAAAACATTTGATCATTTACGTGATGTTGATATCTTTATTAATAATGTTTACTGTGAAAATACACAAAGCACACTATTTGATATGTGGAGTGTGTTTAATCAAGACAAAGATAAGTTGTGTGTAAACATAGGATCAGTTGTTGCAAATACTACAAATGATATTTTCTTTGAAGAAGATTACTATAAAAATAAATTAGAACTACATACAAAAACACATCACTGGAATAGTTTAAGATCTGAATGTAAAGCAAGTCTTGTTGTTCCTGCATTTTGTGATACAGACTTTGCAGGCAAAGATGTTTATAAAAGCAAAGAAGTATTAGAAGAACTAAGAACAAAGTTTCATTACTTCAAAGAACAACACAAATTATTAAGACCAGACTCAGTTGCAAAAGTAATTAAATTTGTAATTGATGAATGGCAACAAGGCAACCACATTAACACATTAGAGTTACGAAATTGAAATTAGAATATGTAGATAAAGCAAAAAAGGATTGGTACCTTGTTAGTTGGACATTAAGTAACAAGTGTAACTATCGCTGTGAGTATTGCCCAGACATTCTACACAACGGAAGTACAGGACAACCTAAATGGGAAACTGTAAAACACTTTGTTGAAAATTTAAAAGTACCAAAAACAATATGCTATAGATTAAGTGGTGGCGAACCTACGTACTGGAAACACTTTATTGATCTTGCAAGACTTGTAAAAAAGCAAGGACACTATTTTAGTTTTGTTACAAACGGAAGTCAACGTGTAAAGTATTACAAAGAAATTAGTAATTACACAGACGGCTTTATTATTTCGTATCACCCACAGTATGCAGACGTAGAACATTTTATTGAAATAGCAAACACTGTTGACTGTCCTGTTGCTGTACATTTAATGATGGTACCAGATAAGTTTAATGAATTACAAGGCATTGCTAAACAATTATATGAAGGCAGTAGTAATCTTACAGTAGAGCCTAAAGTAATTGTTGATAAAACAAGTCAAGAACATGTAACAAACGAAGTTACTGTTTACACACAAGAACAGCAAGACTTGATTACAAACTGGCAATACAAAAGAGAGTTTGACTTTAGTAATTTACATCGAGGAGAGTTGCTACTAAATAATTCAATAGTTACTGCTAACGATATATTGCTACAAAAACAAAATACGTTTAGTGGTTGGAAATGTTGGGCAGGAGTAGACGGAGTAAATGTAGACATGTGGGGAAACCTATATAGAGCAGATTGTCAATTCGGCGGATCAATAGGTAACCTTGAAAGATATAAATTGCCCACTGAGCCTATTATATGTGGTAAAAGTGTTTGCAGTTGTTTAAGCGACATTTTTATTAGGAAAGAAATATGAGAATACTTGTAACAGGAAATCCAAACTATCAAGGATTATGCTCTGGAATATACGAAGCCTATTCAAAAAATCAAATAGAGTTTATCGGAAGATGGAACGACTGGGATTTAACAGATACAGATAAGGTTGCAGAATATGCAAAAGATTATGATGTGTTTGTTAACAGTCAATATGGGCCTAATGGAGAACAAGTAGATTTGTTACATAAAGTATACAAAGTGTTCAAAGGGTTACATATAATTAACATTTCAAGTACAACAAGTTATTGGGGAGAAGGTTATAATCCTGGCAACTATCTTAAAAACAAAACAGACCTTGACGAAGCAAGTAAGAAGTATTCACAGTACGGAACGTTTGGTAGTAGCAAAATTCGTGTAAGCAATATTGCATTTGGTCAACTTGCATCACAAACACAAATAGATAAAAGCACCAATAATAAAATTAGTTTGCTTGAAGCAGGTAAACTTGTTAAATGGGTAATTGATAGTCCACGTAGTTACAACTTACACTATATGGCACTTGATCCTATACAAACAGATCTTTAAGTTCCGGACAGTAATCTAAAACACTTGTATCTCTAATCTTATCTAAGTCCTTAGTATAGTTTACAAACATATCTAATAGTTTGCTATTGTTTTGTTCGTATGTTATATTAGGTAACTTATGTTCAATGCTCTGTAATATCTCATTAGGCAATACACGAGGATTTAAGTAGGCAGGTTGTGCTACTACATTATTAAAGTATATACTCCAATTATCTTTTTTGTTAGCATCAAACCAAGTTTGTATTTTATCTAAGTGTGCAATATTGTATGCCATTACAGTTACAGCAATAATAATTCTATCAAAGTTGTATTGCTTTAGATTATCATTTAATTGTTCAAACGTAAAGTTCTTTCCACCTCTAATGTATTCATAAAGTCCGCCAGTGCCTTCAACACTTACTGTCCATTTAGTTTCGCCAAAGTGTCCAGCAAGTTCCTGTACTTCTGCATCAACAATCGTACCATTCGTCGTCCAGTCAAGTATAACATTTTTTGCAACTCCTAAGTCTATAAATTTCTGCAATATCTTTTTATTTGCAGGTTCCATGTAAGGCTCTCCGCCTTTAATACTAAGATAACGTAACCCCATAAACGGAGTAGGATCTTCAAACAAGCGTTCTATAATTTGTTCGCTTTTATTAACATATCCAAACTCTGGATTGTCAATTCTTCTATAATATGGATTACCATTTTGTGCAAGTTTCAATTCGTCCTTGACCCAAGCACTTGAATTAATGCCATCACACATTCTACACTTTAGATTACAAATGTTACTCATATTAAATTCCAAAAACTTAATATCATGGAAGTTTTTTGAGTAATCATTATTGGATCCTTCAAGCATTGGATTCAATATATCACGGAAGAATAATCTTCGGCTATGACCTACTGTAGCCTCTTTTAAAGCACATTGTTGGCACTCGGGCGGCAACACTCCATTACGGATAGAATCCTTTGTGTATGACGCTGTAAATGCGTCTAAGACGGTGTTTAAGGGCTCTTGTAGCACGTTTCCGTAGCGTTTAGTGTACACACCATCAGGTACAATATCGCCGTTAAAACGTACCAAAATACTATGCCAAGGTGCGTAACATTTCATCAAATTTCTCTCCAAAAGCAGACCGTAAATCGCTTTCCAATTTATCAAATACTACACTGGGTTGATACACTCCTACATTGTCCCAATCAATTAATTCGTATGAATTATCTTGTACAATGATGTTACTGAGTACCCAATCTCCGTGTGCAAATGGTTGTGTTTCGTTTATGTTTTGTAAGCAAAAGTCGTATATGCTTTTTACAAATTCTGGTGTATGTGGTAGTGTGTTTGCTACAGTGCCTTCGATAATTTTAGTATCAATAAACATTCTGCCACCTTCAATACCATGATTAATAATGTAACCAGGACGTACTTCTTCCATTATATCAATATGGTCGTCAAGCCATTCTTGATTTGCAAAGTCCCACGTTTTACGATAAAAGTTTGCACCTTTGTAAACACATCTTAGTTTTTCTTTATTTTCTTTAATTAATTCCATAAGCCTTCGCTACCTCCGGGATATATTCTTTTAGACTACAGCCTCTTTGTTTATCAAAGATAGATATCCATTTCTTAAATGCTTCTTGTTGAATAATATCTGCAGGTTGATCTACCCAGTACTTAAATTTCTCTGGACAGTATTGTTTAATTTCATCTGGTGCATTTTTTGTGTTAAGGTATTCAGGATTCATTAACAAGTTATCAAAGAATTGAAACTGATGTTTCTTACACCAATCAATAATTGTTTCATAGTGATGTAAGTTTAAAACTTGTATAGTAGGTCCAAGACTTTTATATTTTACTATCTCGGCCCATTTAAGCATATTAGTTTCTACTTGTTGCCAGTTACTACCCCAACGTATATAATCGTTTACTTTACCAATGCCGTCTATACTAAAACACATATTAACAGTTTCGAAACGTTTTAGTTCTTCGTATATATTAGGATTCATAATTGTAGCATTAGTATTAAATCGTACTTCAACTGAACTATCTAACTTCTGTAAAAATTTATGCAGTCCTTTAACCATCATAGGCTCGCCACCTGTTAAGTATACTTCTCGTAGTTCAGGTAACGTAGCCAAGTACTCGCCACGTTCGTCTGTGTACCAATCAAAGTTTGGAAAAGGTTCGTTACCCCAAGGTGATTCAATACCTTGTTTAAGCATTTCTTGATGTTCTTTAGCAAGACTACTTGACACACCTGGATAACACATAGTACATTGTAGATTACAGTTGCTACCAAACCTTAAGTCTAAATGACTAATACCAGGACCGTACTGCCTTGGTCTTGTGCGTTGACTTGTTTCTCCGGCATCTTCTTGTATTTTACATTTTTCACAAGCACTTGGAAATACTCCTTTTTCAAATGTTGCAACAGCATTTTGATATGTTGCACTGTTACGCCAATCGTCTACAGTGTGTGTTGTTACGTTTTCTTTGTTAGAAGGTTCGTTACTAATACAACACAAACGATATTCGCCTGATGTTTTAACACAAACTTGATGATCTAAATACTTACACTTCACCGCAAGTTACCTCACATATTTTAAATCTATTATCACTTGGATAATTTAATTTATCACTTTCTATAATTTCTTCTAATGGAGTATCGTTAACATTAGGCCATTGTACACTATTACATTCTTTTGCATACGGACTATCTGGATTCTTAGCATAACGATCACTTAACAAATAGCAACAAGGAAACACTTCGCCTGTGTGACTTATTTGTATCTTTTGCTTTTTCTTCCACTTACAAGTTATACACCCTTTGTCAAATCCTTTTTCAATTAGATCCTTTACACGTTTTACATTATCTAACTTACTTTTATCATATGCAATAGTACGTGCTTCTTCTTTTTTAGTTGCTTTAAAAGTTTCTACAGCCTCGTTAACAACACTATCAATAGCAGTAAATGTATATCCGCCATTAATATCAAAAACTTTAAATCCCATGTCTTTAGAAAGTTCTTCACATTCTTCTATTTGATGTTTGTTGTGTTCAAATACAAGCATACGCCAACGTGCAATTCCACCTGCGTCTATGAATGCACTTGCATTAGCCATAATGTTTTTCCATACAACATGTCGTCTATATAAATGATTAGTATCTTCTAAGCCGTCTATACTAAATGTAATAACTGCTTGAGGGAATCTACGTAAGTTCTGTGCTAACATTCTATATAAGTTAGGTTTGCCTATACCACCATTGGTATGAATCATAATTTTACATTTTAATTTTCTTGCATACTCTAATGCAAAAGGCAAATTAGGATTCATAATAGGATCACCATATGCACCATTAAAAATTATTTCTTCTACATTCTTAGCATTGTCAACAATATTTTTCCAAGTGTCCATAGTCATATGTCCTAAAGGCATATTTGGATTGACAGTTATACCGTCAATGTTACGTGAGCAATTACCACACATAGCATTGCAATGACTTGTAAAGTCTACAACTAACGTCTTAGGATCTTGTTTTTGTAAGAATGGCATCATAGTATTTACCGCCATTATAAGAGTACATAACGGTGTCTGGCAGGTAAATATGTGTATGCAAGAATTAGAAAATTACCATAACGAACATGGCATTCTAAAGCAAGAATTATACCCAGACACATTTGATCCTAAGTGGTTAGTAATGGAAAGCGGTTGGGGTTACTTTCATCTTAGTGCTTTAGATAAACAACCATGGAAAGAAATGCACAAAGAAGCAGAAGCACTTGCTGATAAGTTTCATAGCCATAGAGAAGATTCATATGGCAAAGGTTGGAAGAGTCTAACACTACATGGCCTAAACGAAGATACACAAAGTTTAAACCAATATGGCGAACGTGATGAAGTACTTAAAGAATTAGATTGGACTTGGGTAGCAGACGAATGTCCTGCCACTAAAAAGTTTTTAACAAATGTATGGCCTGCAGAGTTTTTAAATCGTGTAAGATTTATGTTACTTGAACCAGGCGGATACATACTTCCACATCAAGATCGTAAAGATGAAGAAAAACGTTTAAGTGTTTGTAATATTAGTTTAAACAATCCAGAAGACTGTACTTTTGTTTTTAAAGACAAAGGTATTGTTCCTTTCAAAGACCAAGGCAGTGCGTTCCTTATGGATATTAGTAACGTACACAGTGTTTGGAATCGTAGCGACAAACCAAGAATACATATGATTATACATTATGAACTTGGTAGACGTACAAGAGATATGTTTTATACATTAAGAAAAAGTTTCTATACTAATAGGAGAACACTTGATGGATTGGAATAGTCTTTCAGTTGATCGATATTACGAAGATCTAAATTCTAATAACGAAGTTGGTATAGGTATATTAGATATCTCCAGAGATATTGACAACAAGTTTGTTGCTAAACGCACATTCGACATGACCTACTTCTACATTAATAGAATGATTAAAATGAACTTGTGTTCATATGTAGGACGTCATGCAACTGTAAGTCAACTATTAGAAAACGCAATAGCACAAGATAAAAAATATTGTATGGTTGCTTGTCAAGGGTTACTGTTATACAGAGGTCCAAGTTTAGTGCAGAAAAGTGTTGCATATGCTGAAAACAATCCGCAGTTTTTTGTAGTTGGACACATCATGGACAAGCAAGGACAACATCATTATCTAACCAAAGATGCTTATCCTGGATTACATAGACAATACTTGTTTGTAAATTTAAGCAAGTGGGTTGAATTAGGTAAGCCAGAGTTTGATGAACTTGGTGTGTTTACTGATAGGCCCAGAAAATATCGCAATGTAGAATACAGTAAAGAAAAGATTCACAGTGAATACACACCTAAGTGGGTAAAAGGTGCAGAAGGTTATACACATAGCACTATTACTGCTGACGGAAGTAACTGGATACACATTGCCGCAGAAAATAACATTACTATTGAAAATCTCGATAACGACATGCGAGAATGTAAAGTATTTTTATATCCTTACAACAAGCCAGACATACTTGAAAAGGTATGGTTAGATAAAACTAATGATGAACTTGTTGATCAATTAAACTACAGTCAACGTGCATGGATACGTAAATTAGGATATCAAGAAGAAATAGAAAAGAACAGAGTGTATGCTTTTAACACAGAAAGATTAAGTGGAGAAGGTGTACGCACAAGTACACATATAGATCATTTGTTTAGTGCGGCCGCAGGATTTAAACCACTTGCAATATTAAATGCAAACGGTTTTCATGAAGGTACTACAGTACATTACTTTGATTGGTGCGAAGCAAGTTTAAACTATAAGAAGCATTTATTAGAAACTTGGAGCGGTTATGACTTAGATAAATGGCTCTTAGAACACGATTTAACTTATAACTTCAGCAGTACTTACCGTGCAAACTATAAAGAATTCTGGGAACAAGAACTAAAAGACTTCGGCGGAAGCCTTGCTTTTCAAAGATTATGGGCAAGGTACAGAGATTTAAAACATGAGTTTCATGTAATAGATATTGTACAAGACAGTGATAAACTGTTTGATGTAATTGATAGTGTACATGGTACTAAGGTATTGTGGACTACAAACATATGGTCAAGTGAAATGCTACAATGGAATGTAGAACCAGAAGAACTTGAAAAGAATTATACAAAGTTTAAACATAGAGTAAACAACCTTGTAGTTTACGGACACGACTACTGTGGTATTGATTTAAACGATAGTGTCAAAGGGAATTATACACATGTCAGATTTTAAAATAGTACAATGGCACAAAGGTATTGACCTAACAGAATATTATGCAGGTGCAGAAGCAGTAGGTCATGTTAATAATGCAAGTCAAAAAATGCTTATTGATTGTTTTAACAATGAACGTGAATTTGTATTGAACTTACTATATGAAGATGATACGATTATAGGAACGCAGATAATTCATACGTTTGATGAAGTAGGACCTAATGCTTGGAGAGCAGGAAGAACAAGTTTAATTAAGAAACCACCCGATGAAATCAGGCTCAGCGGTATGAGTCAAATTTCAAAGTTACAAAATTATACTGATCAGTTTTTTCATAGTACTGCAATTAAATTTGTTACTGAACGTAACGGAGAGTTATACTCAACTACAAATGCAAATCCAGAAGGCTCTCAGAGTCTGGTAAACAAAATATACTTTCCTAAATTAGCGAAGATGGGTATAGTTGAAAATCTCGGAGAGATGGATTATAGATATACCAAACAGACTCTTTGGAAATTTAACTTTGAACGTTTTTGGGAATTGTATAACTTATTTCCTAAATGGAAATTAAGCACCAATCATTGATATCCATGCAACACCAGTGTAAAATACTGGGTAAGGAGTTGATCCACTAAAACTTGCTGGATCCCATGAAGTCTTATCAGCAACTGCAATCATTCCAATTACTGGAGTAGTCGGAGCCGCCGCTTGTGGTTCCATTGTCATAACACCTTCAATATCAAGTGTTGACCTTGCCGCAGTTCTATTAATTGCAAGTTGACCTTTAGAGTCAAATACCATTATCTTAGGAACTGGTGTAGTACCTGTGCCTGCGTTAGTTACAAATTCAATTTGACCTTTTGCAGTATCGTTTGCAATAGTTTCAGTTGGGTCTGATCTAAATAAGATCGTTGATGAAAAAACTTTCTTTCCAGTACCTGCACCATCACTGTCTGGATCAAATGCTAATGCACTTAATTCACCAATGTAATGACCTGCTGTAATTTTAACTTCATTACCACTGCCTTCAAAGCCACCGTAGTAACCGTTAATTGAAAAACCTGAAATGTTATCAGCAGTTGCACCGTTTAATCCGTTAACTCTAATTGCAGTTGACTCATCTTTGTTAAATGCTTCAAGTACTGTTGAGTTTACTTCTAATTCGTTACTAACTTTAAAGTTACCTGTACTTGAAATAACTGAATCATTTTCAGCAAAGTCAAGCACACCATTGTACAATCTTACTATACTATTAACACCATCAACAAGTAATGATGAATCGTCACCAAATACTGAACCTTTTAGATCAGCAGTTAAGTTTGTAATAGCCGCACCAGCAAGATCTAAATCTCCTGGCTTCCATTGTGAGTTAGCATTGTCCCATACCAAGTATTGTCCTGTTGTGGGCTCGTCTGCTCCTGATGTACTTACATCACCTAATCCGTCAATGCTACTACCTGATAATTGTGTAGCAAAGTTGAAACTTGCAAAGTCTTCGTCTGCAATTTCCCAGTTAGTTGTAGATGAGTTATATTTTAAAATTTTGTTATTAGCAACACCTGTTGTATCAACATCAGTAAGTTGTGCAATAGTTGTTGTAAGAGCAAGTGTTTCTGCTTCAAAACGTGCATTAGACGTATTCCAAGCAAGTACTTGTCCTGTTGCTGGTGCTAAAGAACTATCAACATCTGTTAACTTGTTTAATGATATTTGCGGGTTAACTGCAATACCACCGCTTGTCGCTCCGTCCCCAACGTATAATGTACCGTTTTCGCCGTTAATGTTTACTTTATCAGTTACCCAAATAGGCTCTGCAAGGGCAGGATTAGCGCCAGTCATTGCGCCTCGTTCTGCTGTTGTACCTCGTCTAATCTTAAGTGCCATACTTACCTACTCCAAATTTGTTTTGCTATTAGTATTTATCCAATACCATTTGTTTTGCTATAATGTATTTATTTCTTGAAACGTGCTTTTTTGAACAGGCTTTTAGTACCTTTTTGCACGTCTTCTTTGATCTTTGCACTATCTACAGCAAAGTCTACATTACGGATCTTATCTCCGTATTCGTCGAATAGTTCGCGGATATCCTTCTCAAACCGCTTTTGGCTAAGTTGAGGAGTACATTCAATGAACCATTTTTTCCTATTGCTGAACGTTACTTCAATATGCTGGAGGTATTCGAGTGGTATAGTTTTTACTTCTATGCCCTCGAATACTTCAGGCCAATGTTTGATAACGTCTGCAGGAAGTTTAAGCAGTTTCTTCCTTGGCATAGTTCGACTATGCTTTTTTCTTTTTGGTCGGAACCAACTCTTCAGCATCACGCCTTAACTGAGCCGCTTCTTTACTTAAACGGTCTGCTTGTGATCTGTAAGATTTTGCAAGGTCTTCGTCGCTCATTACACCATCACTTGCTGGTGCTTCTGCTGTCATACCTGCTGTCACTGGTGCCGCAGTTTCTGTAACTGTAGCCAGTGGTTGCGAATCATCTTGTAAAGCCAAGTCTGAAATGCTAACGCCTTTCTGATCTGCAATAACCTTGTTTAATTCAGCAAGATTAATTGTATCAGTGTTAGTAGGCATCATGTCTACTTCTTTAGTTGGTACTCTTGTTAGTTTACCAGTTGAATGGAAACGTGCTAACATGATACTACCATCGCTTAAACGTGTACGTGCCATTGCTTCTGCAAGTTCGTTAGCGTCTTGTCCTGATGGTGATTCAACTAATTGCATTAAAATATCGTGATCTGAATCTGTTAAGTTTTCAGTTGATACTACTAATGCGTGTTCTGGATCATTAGGAAGGGTTCTGTATGCTACAGCCACCTTTCTTTTATTTGTGGTTAATTTACCAATATGCTTAATAGCCATTATTTTTTCTCCGTTGTTGCAGTAGCAGGAACTTCTCCGCTCATTGCCGCCGCCGCGTCTGCTCCACTAATAGGTTGTGCCGTTGCTGGAACTCCCTCTGGTGTTGCTGGTGCGTTTTGATCTTGTTGAGCTTTTTGTACTTGCTGAAGGAACATATCTAACTTATTGTAAGTTGTTCCAACTGCTTGTAATTCATTTGCTTTGAAGGCGCCACGTTGTGTAGCGATATCAATTACAGTTCTAATTGTATTGAGATCTTGAACTGTTAGATCTACTGGACCGCCTGAAGTATTCGGTGCTTCAGAAGGTGCCGTTGCTTTATTTGTATCAGACATTGTCTTCTCCTTTGTTAACTTTATAATGTATATACTTAATTACTTATTTGTATTTCAAATGGGGGCATGCCAAAGCGAAATACGATAATTCTTTTGGATCCTCAAACCCAATTCTGAGTTTGCTTTTTATTTCATTGCCGTCATTTACGGTAAGGTTTTTGCCTACATAAAAGCGACTTTTTAAGTTCGCCATTATCCAATTACTAATTGCCTTTTCTATATTATAATTTGGACTTATTTCCATGTACTCTAAATGCGAGCCTGGATAATCCAATTTCCTAATATCAAAAAAGTTAAGCGGATTTGGTTTCATCTTCATAATGTGTGGTTACTCCAAATGGTGCTTCTAAGTTTTTATCATGATGACTGTGAATAACAAATACTGTATCACAGTAATCTTCATCACCCCATGTGTCCCAAGTATATCCATCTGTAAACATAATAAACTTCTTAGGTTGGATATCATTGTCTTTCATATAATTCCAGTTAGCCATAAAGTCTGTACCACCGCCACCATCGACTTTGTATGATAGCAAGTCATCATTGCCAGCATCGAAATCTTGTTCATTATAGATCTCTGTATCAAAGCACCATAGTTTAATTTTATAGTCTTGATACTGATCCATAATACCTTTGATCTCTGAAAGGAATATTTGTGCTTGTTTATTACTAATAGACCCTGACATGTCAATTGCAATACACAAGTCGATAGTTTCATCAAAGTTTAGTCCTGGAAGGATAGCACTTGTATGCCAAGCCTTACGTGAAGGACGAGTAAATGTATAATCATTTCTAATTGTACTTTGAATCTGTTGCTGAAGTAACTCTCTCCAGTTCATCTTAGGTTCAGTAAGTTCCTTAATCATACGTTCAATTTCTTTAGGCATATTACCTGCACCAGCCGCCTGTGCTGATTGTAACATACTGTCTTTAATTTCGTCACGTATCTTTTTAAGTTCTTCTTTACTGTATGAAGGTTTGTCAGTACCACCTTTGCTACCTTTAGATGATGGTGCTTTACCTTGTTTTTGATTTTCTTTATCCCAGTCAATATGTTCGTCAAGTAATTGACCTAATTGTTTTAATTCTTCTTCATCATACTTTTGAAAGATATCATCATATACAGCCTCTGACGTCCAGTTGTCATATTTAAAGTCTTGGAAAATTGGAATGTCTTTAGGCTTTTCACCAATGCCATCTCTAACAAGTGTATTGTTTACAATATAGTCTGCCGCGATATTATGTATCTGCGGATCTCTATCTTCTCTACGTGTCATATGATCATATACACAATGAAGTATTTCATGTGCAATAACAAATTCAACTTCTTTGTTAGTCATCTTAGCAAAGAACGGAACACTATAAAACAAGTGTCTGCCATCTGTTGCGGCAGTAGGACACCAATCACTTGCTTCTTTAATAATAAGTCTTGTAGCCATGTTACCAAAGAATGGGTGGCGTAGCAACAAACCAACACGAGCAACGATGATACGATCTAATACTTCTGCACGAATCTCATCTGTAATTTCAATTTGTTCTTGTTGTTCTAATACGTCTGTTGTCATAGTGCCTATTCCTTATTGTTTATACTTACAGTATACAGTATTTAATATGATTTGTCAACCAAAAATAATGGGGTAGCATACCAAAATATACTACCCCAAAATAGTTAAGAAGCCTGAGCGGCCGTTACATACTTGCCGAACTTTTCATGGAACTCATCAAAACACTCAACTTCATCTGGATCGATTGGAAGTTGGTATTGTGTAAGTGCCAATTTGATACCCATTACAACTAATTCAGTATCAAAGTTCGCCATAGCAAACTTTAAGAAGTTATTGACTTGATTGTCAAACGTCTTATCGTTTTTGTCGCTGGCTTCTTTAAGTTCATAGCAGAGTGAAACAGTTAAGGAATACATGGCACTGATTTCTCTTGTTTCTAACTCTGTTACTTTACCTTTCAAAATCTCCGATGGATTCGGAAGTTTTGAAGCCATCTTACGATGGGCCATGAACTTCACTGCAAGGCCTTCGCCTACAGAACCACTAACCAAATCGGTAGTGGTATTCTCGTCATCATCATCTTCAAGTAACTCAGATACAAATGACCAAGAACGAGGTGTAGCAAATGAACGACTTGGGCTCTTTGGATCAAAGTCATACAAGTCCTTTTTGCTAAATGTCAAGTAACCCACAACGTCTGTGTGGATCTTGTTTTCAGTAGCCCACTGGAACCAATCGTCGAAATCAACTTTTAGTTCTAAGTGAACAAATCTATTTGCCAATGGTGCTGGCATTCTATATGTAACACCTTTGTCAGCATCTCTGTTACCTGCCGCTACAATAAGAACATTGTCTGGTAGTACATAAGTACCAACCTTACGGTTAAGGATTAACTGATATGCCGCCGCTTGTACAGCCGGTGCCGCAGAGTTCATCTCATCTAAGAACAATACAATGGTCTTATACTTTTTAGCCATTGCCGCATCTGGTAGTTCCATTGGCGGTGCCCATTTCATTGTATTATCATTTGCGGCATAATACGGCATACCTTTGATGTCCGTTGGATCCCACAATGACAAACGAATGTCGATAAGTTTTGAATTTTCAAAGGAATTAGTAATCTGACTTACAATGTCTGACTTACCAATACCTGGAGGTCCCCATATGAATAAAGGACGCTTTTTCTTAAATGCCCTTAGGATACTTTTCTTAGCATCATTAGGACCAATTGTTCTTGTTGCAATGTTTTCCATTTTGTACTCCTATTTGTTAACTTCAGTGCCATACTTTAATTTCTAAGTATGTATATATAATACACTCTCTATGCCCAAAGGTCAACCATTATTTGTACTTTTTTTGAATTATTTTTGAAAAAGGCCTACCAAAATAAGCCAGTAAAATCAAGGAGTTAGTTCTTCGTCGGCTCTTTTCAATGCTTTAGTAAGGCCGTATTTCTTTACATCACCACTAAAAAGATGTAGTTCGAGTGCTTTCTTTTCATCAAATACAGTGATTCCTTTGTTAGTTAAGTAGTATGGACACGTAATAAAACGGTCTAACCAGATTACTGTATTAGTTGTAAGTTGAAAATCCTCTGGAAACGGGACATCATATGATAGTAAATCTAATTTTTCTGTAAGAAACATCATACCAGCATCTGTTAATCGAAGTCCACCTTCTGATTTAACTCGTGTGTTTTGCCACCATGCTGGCATATACTGCTTCATGGTTGCTTCGTTAATGCTGATGTCTGCTTGTTTTAAGAAGACCTTGGTATAGGTTTCTTTCCAATTCATTTACTTCTTCTTTGGCTCGGGTGGTGTAACAATACCTTCACGGATTAGTTTTTGTCTGTTAGCCATGTGCTTTATTTGTACTTCATCTTTTGATCCGCCGAAGTATGCTACAGCATGTCCCTCTTCAACAAGAATGTCAGTACATCTTTTATTGTCGTCTGTGATGAAATCTCCCAGGATTCTTCCGAACTTGCCTTTCTTATCTTCTCCACTTCTGTCAATTTCTGTTTTGAGGATTTGCATAGATCCGATTGGTAACAGTTCTTTGAGTCTTGCTTTCGATGCGAGTCCAAATGCTTTCTCCACTTTATCACGTGTTCTGGATTCTGGAGTGTCGATGCCCATCATACGAACACGTTCTTTGTGCATCCACATGCCAAAGCCAAGATCGATATCAACGTCAACGGTATCACCGTCTACTACTCTTAAAATTTTACATTTATATTCATACATATTATTTGCCCTCTGTGGTTATCTTTCCATCTGTAAGTTCCACAACAGTAAACTCGTCAGTATTAAATAAGTCGTTTAACTTTTTAGCAAGGTTGTGTGCATGTCCTGGATTACTAAAAGAAACTTTCTTATACTTAGGTCCTGGAAAACTTGATAATGAATTTTGTGTTTTTAGATTGAAAGGTTTTCCCTGATAGAAAACTGCCCAAATCGCATTAGCCGCGAGTATCTGATCTGACTTGTAAGTCTTCTTATCAATGTACTCCAACAATATTGTTGGTTTAGGTCTACTCATATACGTGTCCTTTATTATAAACTACGTATATATTTATCCTAATTCTCAGTAATTGTTATGTTGAATGCAGTAGTAATTCTTGGTACACTACTTTTTTGCACGGGTATACTATGATTTAAATAAGGCGGAAAGAATACCATATCGCCTTCTGTGGCGTCTACGTTAATGAGTTCTTTAGGCCATGTAGGCGGTAGGTTACTTACTGTAGGGGTAGGTTGTGTGCTTCTAATACCGTCATTAGAGGGATTATAAAATATAGTGGGACTATGTGTTAACGGATCAAACTTTACGTAATGTACTGCACTAAATTGTATTGTACGAGGGCTGGATAAATGATTATGTGTTTCTCCCCAACCACCTTTGCCTGTTACATTGTACCAAGCATCAATACCAACCTTCCAGTTGTGTGTATCTTTAAATCCGTATTCGGTTATAAACTCTTGTATTGAAGATTCGTATTTAGGTAATATGTCGTCCCAGTCTACTGGCCGAGCACCTGGAAAATAATCACTGTATACATTGCAGAAATCACAATTAGGACCTTTGTCATTGTATTCACTTTCTATATTGGATGTGAAGAAGTTCTTAATTTCTTCATGCTTTTGGACTTTTACTTTGTATATGTCTGAAGTAAAAAGAGTTTGTTTTATCATTCTCCTTTAAAACCACCGCCGTCCATCTCAACGTTGATAACTTCAGATTCCTTTTCAACTGCCTTGGTAGCAATAAACTCTTCGATGTTACCAAGTAGTCGGGCATTGATTTGCCCTAATGTGAGTGCAAGTATTTTGGCATCGTCGAGTGTTAGTCTTACATCTTTGGCATTGCTTTGCTCGGCGGCTCTTACTTGCGAAAAAAACTTTTCTAAAGGTACAGTATTAATAGGATCTTTTTGCATCTGCGTTTGCCTTTGAAAGTTCTGAACGCATTTCAAGTTCTGTCTTGAACGGTCCTTTTGAAACATAGTTTTCACACGTTACCATTTTAGGACAAAAACTTCTTACCCAGCCTTTGTCAAATTTAATAATATAGTAACCTGCACAGTATAAACTTTTAGATTTTTTACTTTTTGTAAACAATGGTAATTTCTTTTTTACATCATACATACTGTTATGCGGTACACATGAAGTTGGAAAGCCATGTACTTCTTTATCTGCAACTCTTGATTTGTTTGCATCAGAAATAGTTGTTTCCCATTCAATAGCAATGTCTTTACTTAAAGACTTTTCACTTTCGTAAAATTTCGTATGTGTATTACAGCAGTACATATAAGTTTTATCTTCTTGCTTTGAAAGAGTACCAATACGTTCTCCGTCTTCTTCCACAATCCAAAACTTGCCTGCTACAATAGATTTTCCTTTAATAGTCATTTATTCCTCCTAATACTTCAGTTGTTATGACAGTTACATTTATATTCTTATTTGCCGCTAATGCCGCATATAATCTTGTTCTACCGTCGATAACGTATCGACCGCTTTCTGCTTCTACAATCAAGGGTGGCCGACATGTCCCGGATTCTACTGCTTCTATAATTGGCTCTAAAGGAAACTCTCTTTCGCGATCATCACGTCTATCACGTTCTTTCTGTTCCCTCATGTACACTTCTCTATACCCTTCTTTTCCACTTATATCTTTTAATGCTTTAACCATATAAGGGTCTTGAGGCATATTGTCTAAGTTATTTAACTTCAAAATGTCTTCAGTTGACATATTTTGGACAGGTAGTTTACTTAACATCACACCAAGTTTCTTGGCGGCATTATCTCTTAAATGCTCTTGATGTGGAAAACCATTGCCTGTATTAATGGGCATATTTTTAACAAGATCTTGTACTACTGGTTCTAAAGAACATATAAACTCATATGCGTCAGCATAATTTTCGTCCATTAGTTGCATACATATCTCGCATTCAACGGTTCACTATAACTTTGTACTTGTTCGCCTACTTTAACAAGATCGTGTTTAGCACAGAACTTCATAAGTTTAATACCTACTTGTGTAATTGCCTTAGGCTCTACTGTAGCCTCTTTGATTGTAGTATCAATAATACTTCTAATTTCACTTGGCTGTGCAGTCAAATCACACAATACAACATTACGTGTGTAGTCGTCTAATACTCTATGTTCGTCACCGTTATGATCTACCCAACGTTGTAACATCATGTTATTCCAGTTGTAGCCTTTACTGTCTTTATCTGCAAATGCTTCTGTTAAGCCTACCTTGTTCTTAGTACCTTTTACTCTAACACCAGGATAAGCACTAAACACGTTATCACTTGTGTCGCCTCGCATACACTTTTCAAACAACATAAATGCAGGATTAGGTGCAGGCTTCTCTGCGCCTGTCTTCTTATCTAAAACACGTTTACCTTTCTTGTCAAAGTAACCTTCATGTGTAATTGTAATATCTTGTATACCGTTGTACTGTTTTACATTAGGTGCAATCAGTTGTGCAAAGTCACCGTCAGTACTAATAATAACATGATTGTCGTTAGGGTGTGATTGTACCCAACCAGCAATAAGATCATCTGCCTCAAGTTGCGGATTTTGTAATACAGAACAATTAGTCTTGTTGCCTACATAGTCCTTGAACTCATCAAAGCACTCCCAGAACACTTCATCTTCTTCTTGTTGTTGTGCAGTAGCCGCCGCACGAGCATCACTTCTATTTCTCTTGTAAGGCTCATAAAAGTCTTTACGCCAACTACGTCCTTCAAGACAAAATACAACATGAGTACCGTCAAAGTCTTGCCAAGCCTTTCTAACGCCAGCAAGTGTAATATGAAACGCCATACCAATCTTATCAGTAAGGTTACCTCTTATCACATGCCTTGCACGGAAAAAAGTGTTAGCAGTATCAACGAGTATGTAAGTTGCCATTAAGTTGTCCTCTTGTTAAATTATAGTACTATTATACTACTTTTTAGCAGTGTTGTCAACCGGTTTATTTGCTTGTGCTTGTGTTTTATAGTTCTCTTGGATTTGAGTTAACACTTCCTTATTCATAAAAGGAATGGCATTCATTTCGTTTGCATCAAAACTTCCAGTCAAACGTAGATCAAATGCTACACTAACTCTTGGATCTTTTGAATCATGTTCGCCTGTGTAGTGTTGTGTACTACTTGGAAACATTACACAGCCACCTTTTTTATTTGGTAAGCCAAGTTTTGATTCCGGATCATATGCACTTCTATAATATGTTGAAGTTGAATAATCTTCTAAATGCATATTACCACTTAGATAAGAATCTGGTTGAGCACCATGTGAGTGCGGAGCCATTGCTTCGCTTTGTTTAAGAATGTTTGCCCAACATACAATTTGCAAGTCTTTTAATTCAAGTTGTGCAGTTTGTACATATTCAATATACGAATATCTTAAGAACGTTAATAGTTCGTTAAATGCAGGATTGTCTTGTGAAAGTAAGTTATACTTTCCAAAACGTGTAGTAATATGATCCTCACTTAATCCAGTACCTCCTGTTGAAGTGTACTCATATTTTTCTAAAATATCTTTTTCGTTTTCTAAGATCCATTTTTTAATAGCATCTACATGCTCATGATCTGTCCAGTTAGTTAACCATAATGGAATATTCCAACTTGGTGCAAACTCAGTTAATGGGTGAAAACTTTTAATTCTTACAATTGACATTACTTAACCTCCGATTTATCTTTGCCTAAATTTTTAGTTTTAATAAACCCTGCTCCTCTATCTGTATTGTGACCTTCGTCTTGTAATACATTACGAGCAAGATCTTTAAACCACTGATCAACTATTTCTTCATTTGTTTCGCCGGAGTAACCAGCATCAAGTAATTGTTCAATAAATTCATTATTCCAATCAAGTTCAAAGAAGCCATTTCTAATGTTATCTTTGTTTACTTGTGTATCAAGTACACCAACCCAAGGTTGTTTGTTTTTACTTGCTTCTTTCTTTTCCTTTAGCATAAGATCTCTATGCGAAAGTCCTTTATCTTTTGAGGCCGTTTTCATGCCTAACATATCTTTCATTTTATCTAACATATATCACCATCCTGCCTTTCTAATTGCATCTTGATCTATTGGGGCCTTTTTAGCCTTGTCAAGTTGTTCGTTTTTAGTTTGTTGTTTCTTCATCTTACGATTATGTTCCCCAAGCATTTCCAAAGAGGGAGATGTGTAGTCTTGGAGTGAATCTCCATCCTCTGTCCATACATGCTTCTGCGACTTCTTTGACGTTGAGAACATATTCTTCACTGCGTCCACCCAACGGCATAAGATATACCGGACATTCCACCCCGGCACTTCTGTAAGCGTCCACAGCCTTTGTAACTTCGTCAAAATCTTTATCAGTAGCGACAACAAACTTGAGATACAAGTTGCTATCAGTAACAGTGCTATACTGCTCAGCCACGTCAGGTTTAATAGCAGTTTCCCAAGGTTCTCCGCTAACTGAAAGTTTTGGGGAACAAGACCAAGTGACTTGGATTCTGTCCTGATTGTTGAGATAGTTGAATAAATCGTCATGTAAAAGTTGTGTAGTGTTTGTTTCAAATGTAACATTTTTTAAGTCCTGCATACGTGGGTGCTCAAATAATTCTACGTACAATCGTTGCCACGCCAACAATGGTTCGCCGCCTGTCATGATTAAATGGATATCTTGTCCATTATTCATAGTCCATTTACCTTCTGGCAATAAACTTAATAAATGTTCTACTACTTCATCTACAGTTGCTTGTTTATTGAATTTTTTAAACTCTGGATAGATACTTGCATAAGTATCACAACCTGTATGTATAATAGGCAAGTCATTAAACTCTTTTGTAGTTTCATGTACACCTGCATCTATTAAGTCTTGTACTTCTTGATTACGAATAATACCAGCCTTTTGCTTTTCATCACGCATTGGTTGATTTTCTAAACCAAAGTTCATACAACGAAAATTACAACCAAACGTTCTTAAAAAGACAGAAGGAACGCCTACGTAACGCCCTTCGCCTTGTACACTATAAAATGCTTCTGAGTATCGTAGTTTTTGCATATTAAGATCCTGCCGCGAACGATTGTTGAAGTTTAACGTTATCCATAAACTCTTTCTTAGTTGCGGGATCATCTTTAAATGCACCACGTAGTACAGTTGTTTGTGTAAGACTACTGTGTGCTTTAATACCTCTGTTCTCACAACAACCGTGTGTTGCTTGTACGTATACACCTACATGTTCACTGCCTGTTTGCTCTTGGATTGCATTTGCAATCATAACATTCAGTTCTTCTTGTAGTGTACCACGTCTTGCACACCATTGTGCGATTCTTGTGTACTTACTAAGACCTAATAATTTAGGACCTGCAATAATACCAATGTATGCTACACCCTTTACTGTTTGGTGATGATGCGAACATAAACTTGTAAGTTCACTTCGCACTACCAACATACCTTCATAACCACCTTCAATGTAGTTAGGAAATGCACTTGGGTTAGGCATTACATCATAACGTCCAGCCATGATCTCATTAACGTACATCTTGGCCATACGTCTTGCAGTATCCATACTGTTAGGATCTGTTTCTGTATCAATTAACAGAGTTTGCAATACATTTTCAAAAGCAGGAACAGCCTCTTCGATAAGTGCTTGTTTGTCACCTTCGTTGAGTACTTCGCTAATATTATCATTAGCCCAGTACCTGATACCTGCTTCTTTAAGTTTTGCTTTTAGTTCTTCTACTTTACTCATTTACTTCTCCGATGTTAAGGCAGTGGATTGCCTGTCTTAGTTGTGTTATATTATACGATATATTTAGGTTAATGTCAACAGTAAATAACAATGGGTTTAACCAAAGTACTTGTTTAACATTTCTAAACGATCGTGTGCCTGTGCCATTTTGTCAAGTTCTTTTTGAATAGTTTCGATGATATCGGAATGTTCTCCAATACCTACAACCTTACTCATGTAAACTTCAACATTAGCCTTGTGCAGATCAATCTCTGCTTCTGCGTGTTTCCTTGCCGCGTTTAACATAATTTCTTTCAACATACACTTCCTTCCATTTTAATATTGGGTACAAAGTCCTCTGCAATCAATTTATGTGCATCATAATTGTAATGTTCATCATCGATTAAAAAGGTTTCTAAGTTGCCCTTGGTTGATAAAAACTGCTCTACAGTTTTGTTGGCTACTACATTGTGATTGCAGTCTCCAATGATATTTAGATCTTTTGGTAGCCATGTACTCTCATTCATGGCAAAGATCTTAAGTTGTGCATTATTTTCTTTGCACAACGTATTCCAAAGATATACTTCTTTGAAAAACTCTCTTTGATTTATAACGGTCATTAATTCGTAATTTGCTTTTAGTCTTTGATATCCTTCTGTTTGTAAGTTTGGTTCGGTTAATTCAAAAGGATCAAAACTCAACCCAATGTTAGCAGGTATAACAAAGTCGTCTGCAACAGTTATTCTACCACCGTCAAAACTTTTTAGTTTGTCATTCCACATATTAATATTATAACAATCGATACGTTCTTTTGTTTCTTCTAAATTCATGTGTGCATCAAGTGGAATAAGATTTTCGTAAAAGTTTGGAGTACTATACCCAATTCTAAAACGATTCCAATAAGTTTGTTGTATAACAACTTCGTCAATGTCGTCATACTTTTTAAATAAGAAAGCAAGACGCTCACTGTAATCATACCAACCTCTACCAGGACAAGCAAATATAACACCGTCCTTGTCTTGGTTGTTAATATAAATTTCTGCCCAGTTGTTATCATTCCAACGGTCACGTGTACCATCGGGAGCAGGGAATTGATATCCTGCACTATGACTACAACCTATAACGGCAGTTCTCATTATACGCAATCCCCTTCAAGGAATAAGTCTGGTTGATTAGGATTTTTAATTTTGTACTTTTGCATGTTTGGAATAACTCCACGTACACCGCCTTTTGGATCAGACATATCGCCTTTGCGTCTCGGAATCAAATGTACATGCGGATACATAACAGTTTGTCCTGCTTCTTCACCAATGTTCTGTCCTACGTTAAAAGCATCGCAGTAACCACGTTCAACCCAATCGTAACCCCATTTGTACGCCGCTTCCCAGCACTTGACTATTGATTGCCAGTCCTGTTCTTTAGGTACAAAAAGAAGATGTCCTTCTGTTACTGGATAACCATCTCTAAAAACTTTAAAGCCTTTTGCATCAAGTAATTCATCGTTCCAAGGTGTTTCGCTTAATTGCATTTAGTATTCTCCTACGTTCTCCCAAGGATAAACTAACCACACGTCCTCCTCGGCTTTGTTAACTTCATGGCAACTATAATTTACTAAATCAAAGTTGCTGGCTAAATTTTCTGTAAGGGTAGCAAACCTTACACTATTACCCCACACAGTTTCCCATGTAGATTCTTCTGGCAAACAACTTGCTTGCCAATCGTCCTTAATCCAATTAAATGTAGCACCAGTATCATTGATGTCATCTACAATAAGTATCTTTTTTCTTAAACTCGGATCCCATCTTGAACCTGATACTTTAGTTTGTTGTCCTGTAGGATCTTCATTATAACCAAATGCATCACTGGCCATCCATAACATACTATCGCCAGTCTTACCTGACTCTCCATCACGTAAACTTACTTTAAGTGCTTCACAACGTATACCTGTCATGTTACTAATAATAGTAGCAGGTACATTACCACCACGTGTAATACCTACAATGTAATCTGGTTTCCAATCGTCCTTATACATCTGATTTACAATTTGTGTACACATAGTTTCTACATCTGCCCAACTGTAATAATGCTTCTTAATCATACTTGACTCCTTATATCTAACATTTGTTGATTGCCTTTTTGAACAATAATTCCAGTACCGTTACCTTTGCCTGCCTCTACAAATTTTAAAGCAGGTACAAATCTTGCGTTAGATCTAAATCCTGTAGCACTATGATTAATACTACTTTTAAAGAAGCAGAGTCTGCCTGGTATTGGTGCGATACTTAACACCAATGGATTTGTGTTTCCTTTTACATCTTGAAGTTTATAGTCACCTAAATCGTCATCTGTAATAAAGAACTTTGTTTCGCCTTTTTCATCTGGTTGCCATTTACTGTTACAGTAATAGAGCAATGTCCAATCACAATCATCTTTGTGATAATAAGCATCTTCATTCATTCCAAAGAAGTTTAAATTACTTCTACGATATTCTAAACCTTCAAGGTCTTCAAGTTTTTCATTAACTACGTTCCACAGAGTTTGCCATGCATGGAAGTGTTCAAACTCAAAGCATTGTAAACCTGTAGGTGGTTGATCAGGATTATCTCTTGTACCGTACTTAAATGGTGCGTCCATGATATTTGTTTCAAGGGCACTAATGGCATTTGTAGAAAATACATTATCGTATGTAGTAATAAGTCCGTCGAAGTAAACTGTCTTATCCATCTTTATTTTCTCTTTCATTTAAGTACACTTCGTTGTGTACCCAACGATAACCTGCATCGTACATATTAGTTGTTGTAGCATGTACAAAACGTACAAAGCCCCATTCTTTCTTTTTACGACCCATATAGAATAAACTTACACAAGGTATTTCATTACCATCTTTGTCTTTAACAAGTTCTAACCAATGCAAGTCATCTGCTTTTCTATATCTGTAACTGCCTGGACCACGCCATTCTCTTGTACTACCAACAACCTTACCTTCTTGAGAAATAACAGGAATGTGTTCCCAATATCCTCCTTTGATAATATATGCTCCCCAATTCCATGGATGGTCATGTAATACAGGTTCGTCGCTTACAAGAATCTTATGCAAGGTTACGTTAAACGGAAACCATGTACGATTTTTCAAAAACAAATAGTAACGAATAAGGTATGGAACCTTACCTGTTCTATCTGTAATTACTCGGCGTCTTCCGAGCATTTCCATTAACTTACTCAAGAAGTTCAATATCATTTTTATAATCATCTTTCACTAAATTGTACACTTCTAAAAACTTTTCGTATTGTATTTTAAGTGCAGGATACCGTAGTATCATTTCATTAACTTTGTATTCGCTTGGCCAATTTTCTTCTGCATCAAAGTCAGGCATTGTTACTGTAATACCTGATGTTGTATCATGCAGTGGATCAAATGTATATTCGTACTGCGGACTTGCTATACGGGACTCCTCTGAAGTAAGTGTAATCTTAACATCATTAAAATCGTAATCATCACCCATTACTTGCTCCCTATGTGCTTGTATAATGCAGTACCTGAAAAGAATTCTACTTTTAGTTTGTTTACTTGTTGTTGCATATCTAACAAGTAACTATCATAGTTTTCCATATATTCTGTAATAAGATTCATTATTTTAGTTTTATTTTTTCTATATGAATCTAACGACTCTGTCCATTCACTTGGATATTTAAACTTAGGCAATGCCATTTCACTGTAACTTAATCTATCTGGCATCATTGGAATAGTATCTACAAGAGCACCTTCATACCAACTAATACCAAGTGTTTCTTGTAAGTTAGCACTAAACACAATCTTTGCTTCACCTAATAAGTTGTGATACTCATTCTTTGTAAGTTGCTTGTCTTGACAAACAACAAATTCATATTGTGACATACTGTCTTTTAAATCATAGAAAATATCTGGTTGCTTCTCTGGAGCAATTCTATGCGGAAATAAAATTAAGTTTTTCTTAGGCATACCTTTATACTGTGCAAAACTATTTGCCAAGTACTCCATAGGCCAACCAACTATACATGTTTTTGCTATTAAGTTTGGAAAACTTTCTGCAAACAATTTTTTATGGAATTCTGTTGCAAAGAAGTTGTCATCGTAACATTCATACATACTACGTTCTGCACTTCTACACCAATCAGCATCGCCAATTAATCTTCCTAAAAAGTCTTGTGGATCATAACTACCGGCGTGCCACATACCACCTACTTTAATTTTAACACCAAGTAACTCTGCCATATACTTTATTTGTATAACAGTAGGGTTCCAAGCATCAGTGTATAAAAAGTAGTCGCCATCTTTAACTTCGCCATTTGCAAACAATCTACTAATCTCTAACATTTGTTGTGACTTGTAATTGTTAGTTCCTGCAAAGTTTAGAAAGGCCCCAGGCGTTGTAGCCTGAGGTACCTCTCCACCACTAATGACAACTACATTAGAGTTAGTTGCACGTTGCATTTGCTTTGGAAGATGTTCTTTCCATTGCTTTGTGTAACGTGTATCAACTGCTTCTATATCAACTATGTATATTGTCATTAGTGTCTCCTGTTTATTTTACGTTGTACTTCTTTTGAAGTTGGTTTAATAAAATACCATAAGCCGGAAGGAATACAATCAAGCCTACTGCAATCTTAATGATTACCTGTGAGCCTGCAATTTCCATCCAGTTTGCCGCCATATATTCGTCAGCACTATTATTAAATGCTACGGCAAAGAAAGTGTAAGTATCAATGATATTTGCCGCGATTGTTGAAACCGCAGGTGCTAACCACCATACTGACATCTTTTCTCGAATGTATTGGAATACATATACGTCAAGCATTGTTCCAACTGCATAAGCAGTTGCTGAAGCAAACCCAATACGCATTGCTACTGATTGCGGTGCTCCTTCTGCAAGTACCACTGCGATTGATCCAATAATTGCTAATGGATACGCCGCCGCGATTGTTGATCTTGCTATATTCTTTCCTAATAGTCTAACAGTCAAATCTGTTGCTATTACAACTAATGGGAAAGTAAATGCCGCCCACGTTAACTTAACTCCTGCAATTTCTACAGGAATTGCCACCAACGCATTAGAAACTGTAATTACTACAACATGTAATAACACAAGTTTCATCAGCATACTTTTATCTACGTCTTTGAACATTTAAGTCCTCCTATACATCTTTTTGTTTTTCGGCTTGTACTTAGGCTTCTTGCCTTGAGTGAACATGACGTATGTTCTCCAAGCCTCGCTTTTGTTATTGTAAAGATCACGTTCGTCAAAGCGATAAGAACGTCCGTAACCTGTTACCCAAGAAGTCTTAGAACAAAATTCTTTGAACTTCTCGAGATCCTCGAAGACCTTATCATAGGTTTCGCGATTAAATTTGAGTGACATCTCATTTTTCCTCTATCTATCATACTCAATGTGGGCGCCGTTTTCTCCATCTTCACTTACATCAATATGGACTTCACGACCTGGGTGTTTAGCAATAATTTGTGCATACAAATCATCTGCCATCATTTCACAACTTTTATAGTCTAACTCTATTGTTTTCTCCTCATACAGTTTTTCTAACCATCTTTTAAATTGAATAAATTCAATGTCTCTATCATTATGTGTAACAGTGATTGCTACCTTAAAATGAAAAATGTGTCTGTGTGGATATCCTAAAAAACTTACATCATACTCATCGCCTGTTGCAAGTGCTGGGTCATCAAGTGCCGCCGGATACTTGTGGATACCTTCTTTTCTAAAAGTAACCCAAATCATTCTTTTTGCAGTATTCATAATTCTTGCCTTGTTATCTTTTTCCATTTGTTCTTTAATTAATTGATCTGTCATACTCATATTATAAAGCCTTTCGTATCATTTGTCAATGGTTTTCCTTGATTTATTTTGGTTATTAAGTCATCGAATACGTTCAAAATATAATCCGTTTCAACTTTCTTAATTTCGTAAAAACTACAAATCTTAATTGTAGTAGTTGAGTATTGCCATAAGCCTGCGTTGTTAAGGAATCCTCGAATGTCGTTTAGTGTCTTTTGGTCACCTGTTTTATCTATCTTACAGTTTAAGAAACTGTTCTTTTGTGTTACATCAAAAGTTTCTACTTTGCGTAAAATATCAGCAACATCTACCAAAAACTTTGTAACTTGATTTGTTACACTAAACATAACTTTATTCTTATCACAGTATTCAAGTGTGGCCAATACCGCAGTTGCTCCTACAGGATCTTGGCTTCTTGAATTGCCAACTGCTATAGGTAATGCCCAACCATCTGGACCTGGTTTAGATATGCCATCAAACATTTCTTTAGTGATACAAGTGATTGCAAAAGAACTAAATCCTCCTGCAAGTGCTTTACCAAAACAAGCAATATCAGGTTGTAGGTCACGTTCCATACTGTGTGCAAAACTACCAAACCTATACATGCCTGTAAATACTTCGTCTGCAATAATTTTATAATCGTGTACAAAACGTCCTTGTTTAATTTTCTTAATAAGACTATCTGACATTTCATCAACACCATGAAACCAACTTACAGTATCACACATCACGGCACAAATGTTGCCTTGGTGTTTATCTAATACAGTTGCAAAGTCTTCGTCATAAAAGTCTACAAACTCAACATCAGGTAAATGATTACTCCAACCTCTGTAATCACTCATTGCCCAACCAGTAATACTTCCGCTATGGAAACTACCTTTACGTACAAGTACTATGTTTTTCTTTTTGTTATTGTAAAATTGGAAACAAAATTTTAATGCATTGTCTGTTGCATCACTTCCACTATGTGCTGGAACAAATGCAAAGTAACCTGGAAGTTTCTTTTGTAAGGCAGTTTCTAACTTGTTCCATATTTCAGGTTTAGCATTCCAGTCGTTGCTTGGAAATGTTCTATGTGCATGAGCAACATGATATTGTACATATTCGTTGTTAAATCCTAATACGTTACAACCTTTGCCAGCCATTAAGTCATAGTAATGTGTACCTTCAGAATTAATAAACCTTCCGTTATAACTCGTAACAGTAGGCATTGTTTCAATAGGATCACAAAAACTATGCAGTAGTTTCATTTAGTCCTCCGAAGGGCTATCGTCTCCGTATTTAGACCAGTCAGTAAACTTATCTCTCTGTAGCAATGGGTGAACGTTGTGTACCCATACGCCAGGATTAGAATGATCAAAGTCTGCATCATCGATCTTAATACAAGCATTGTAGTTAAGTTGGTTCACGTATGGAAGTTTAACACTAATCATACTAATAAAATTATGTCTTTCGTTGTATCCTGTTTCAAGTACCCATTCATGATACTTCGCATCATAGTCAAGTGTTACAAGATATTTCTTGTCAAGCAAACCAAACACAAGGTCGTCCCAACTTTCTTTTGGAACAAAACTGTGATTAGCACCTAAGTAAATATGATCTACTACGTGCTTCTTTGCTTGTTCTAATACATCTTCTAATGGTTGACATCCTGTAACAAACAATGTATGCTCACCTTCTGCAGGAGTTTTTTCTACTTCATATCCTGTAAAGTAGATTACATCGTCTTTAGTACCTGTTGAATATTCTCTTTCCATATTAAGCCTCTGAAAATAAGTTGCCAAATTGTGTTTGTGCGTTTACTGTTTTCTTACCTATTGCTCCACGTGTTCCAATAATTGACATCCAGAACTTACTATAATGTTCAATTATTGCGTTCGCTTCATCTCTATTATCAGTTGCAAAGATTGCCTCTACAACATCTTTAAAGTATAGTCTATCAAACTGTTCTTCTACAAGCATGTTAGGAACAACACCAGCGTCATATTGTCTGTTTGCTTCTTGTACTGCATTAATATGACTCCACACATTATGACCCATTTGTATTGCATAACTAAATGAATCCCAACTTGTCTTGCCTTCTTTGCCTATCTTATTTAGGTCGCCGGGTGCATACTTACAAATATCTTGTGCAGTTAGTCCTGATGTAATAGGCGAGTCTTTAAAACTTGTGTGCTTACCTTCACGTACAAATGCTTGACTAAATGGAGTAGTGTCAGTTGCCATCGACTTGTCATCAATGCTTGGCACCATTCTATAAACCCATTTCTTACGATCTAATGTTTCAAGTTCACAATAAATTTGTCCGTTAGCAGTTGCTAAGAAAGGACTTGCACAATCAAACGTAATCATAAAGTTTGAATTATGATACTTACGTACTGCTCTTTGTATGTCTGTGAGCAACGTAGCCCACTCTAATTTCGACGTTCCTAAGAAGTGCATTACATCGTGTACACCTTTTTCTAATAGTCCGTCAAATCTAAGTGCTACAAGTCTTTTAAGAACAAGATGTACATCACACATGTTCTGTCCACCCATCGACCAACCATTAAAGTGTGTGTCAGGATACTTAACAGGATCACAGTAATCTTTCATTTGCTGATACCAATCTTCTGCATCAGCATGATTCTCACCTTGTAATACATTTAAAAACTTACAAGCACCGCTTCTGTGTTTCATGAAGTAGTCGTTGTTAATACGTGTAGCATTAACGGCGTCTTGATAGTTGTCAATTCCAGTTGCTTTAGCACCTTCGGGAGACCGTGCTACCCAAGCCGGAATATCAAGTATCATTCCATAATCCATATAAGCGTCCATCCACGCAAGAACTTGCTCACGTTTCTTTTGTGCTTTCGGACAATTAGGATCTTTCCAATTGCCTTCCCAAACACCTTTACCAATTTGGAAACCACCACTATCGCCAAGCATCCAAGAAGTGTTACGATCTCTATCTCGTATCATATCTTCTTTAGGTGCATCTTTGTTAATGTCAAGTTCGGCGTGTCCTGCGGAATACAAACTCCATTGATAGTTAAACAACGACTTACTTGGATTAAGCCAATTCATGCTCTCAACACCATTAGTAAAGTGTTTAGGTATACGATTATACTCTACGTATTCCTCACGTCTTTGCTTACCTACAAAGGTTGCAAAGAAACCGCTCAATGCTGGTAGGAATGTAGCATAGTCCTTTTGTTCTGTTGTTAAGTCTGTGTTCACTTATACGTCCGTCCTTATAATGTGTTTCCTAAGGGCTCTAACAAGTTCTTCAATTTTGTCTACTACAGATATCATATCTTTGTCTGTAATATACTTTTGCTTTTCTCTCAACCTGTCATACTCCTTAAGAGGTATAGTTACTGTACTTTGTTCGTTTTCAAATGTTTTGTCATCGTCATTAATATCAACACTTGTCATAAAGTCCTTATTTTGTTTGAGCTGGAAGAATATAATTATATTCTGCTAATCCAGAATCAACAGTTAATTGCATTGCACCTTGATCTGAAATACTCATTGTTATTTTGCCGTCTAAATTCAGTACTGCTTGTACCTGTGCCACTGGCCATGCCCATGCATGTTTTAGTGTACCTGTAACATCAGTTTGGAATACAAACGAACCTGCGTGTTGTGAAGCATCACCAAAACTAAACACAAGACTGTTGCCTTCTGTTCTTACTGTAAATACAGTTTCTTCTGCGTGTGCCATACTCTGAAACTTCATTCTTTGAATTGAAGCCATACTTGGTTCTACAACAACGTCCCATGATGCACCTTTAAACTTTACAGTTTTAAGTTTCTCATCAATAATTTGTTTGTTCATAAAGCGATAATCATTTTCAAAGTCACCTGCTTCATTTTCAAAGTGAATGTGTGTTGGAACAGTTTCACCGTTACGTTCTGCTTGTTCAACACTAACCTTTGCATTAGTTTGATACTCAGGACACTTAAGGTGTAATGCTAACTTGTCTAAGTTAGGCATACCAAATGTACCAGTAAATTCTGACACAGGGTTCTTAGTCTGTGAACTTAAAATCACAGAACGATCTTCAGCCATCGATTCGATAGTTGTATCTGCTTCGCTCGTTACTTTTACAATGTTGAGAAATCCCAACGAGTGTGTATGTGCAACGATATCTTGTAAAATGTCTTTCATGTTTTAGTCTCCTATTGTTACATTATATTTAGAAAATGCACTTTTGTCAAGTTCTTTTTCTTGGCATAGATAATCTATGACATCAATTCTTGGCACTATGCCAATAGCAGTTAATTGATTAGTATCTGCTTTATTGTCTTTTCTTTCGTGATCACCGCCTTCTTGCATGGGTATAGTATCTATGCCATATGCGTCAAGCAGTTGTTGTAAGTGGTACGACTTACCAGTTCCTACATCAATTACACCGTTTATGTTTTTTTGAACAAACGTTGTAATTGCTCTACACACATCTGAAATGTGTATAAAATCTCTTGTATGATTATTAATGTACGTAACTTCTTTTCTTAAAAGTTTTGGAATAAACATTTGTGGTCTTGTTTGTGTTCCATATACAGTTGTAAATCTCATACCTAAACTTTTTTCTGGAGCAAGTACTTCCAAAGTATATTTTGTAAGTGCATAAGGATTCCTATGTGGTTCCTTTGCAGTACTTGAACTCGCATAATACACAGGAGTATCTGTATAATGATCAAATAATCTTTTAGTTGCCATTACATTATTTTTCCAATACTCCATAGGATTACCAAAACTTTCTCTTACACCACTCTTACCAGCCAAATGTACTACTGCATCTACTTCAGGTAAGTCACAGGTATTTAGGTCAGTACCTAACTTTAAGTCTATAAAGTGTAACTTGTACATACCAGCCCAATACTTTTTAAGTTCTGAGCCAATCATTCCTTCGCTACCTGTTAATAGTATCTGCATTCTATATCCATTTCTTCTGAAATATATCTTTTTAATTCATGATCGCCTACGTTCTCAGGTATTTCATTTTTATAAAATAACCTATAACTGTCACTACCGTACTTGCCAATACCATGTAGTTGTGTAGCATCTTCTCCATCCCAGTCTTTAAACTGTTCACTCATTCGATATAATCTTTCTGCTCGAACATGTTTCATACCTAATGGAGCAATTACTTCTTCAATCTCTCTGCGTGTTGCATGTACAAGACTATCGTGTGTACTCCATTTAGCAAAGAACTTAGGTAGTACTGCTTTAACTTGTTTACGATTAGTTAGGTTCAAACAAATAACACCAACCATATGTTGCCATACGTTTGCGACTTGTTGTTGTACCATTAGTTCGTCTTTCATTTATTCCTCGTAAAAGTAAACAGAATAACCTTTGCCAGTTGTATCACCACCTTGGTTATCAACTTCGTGTTCTCCGTATGTTATACTTGATAATATTTCTTCATCGTTTGGCATTGTTTGTGAATAAAACTTAAGGTTGTTAATATCAAAAGGTTCACCTTGTAGATGTAATGTTCCTTCAAAGAAAGTACCTTTCTCAGAACTAATCATCTGTGCATAATGTCCTTTAGGAATATTGTAACCACTATCATCAATGTCATGTTCACATGTTACATCTGTAAAGAAATCATTAAATTCACCATCATATAATTCGTCTAATACAGTTGCAGTGTATCCAGGACCATCTACTTCTTCAATAGTCATCTTTGCATTGTCAATACTACAACCATACCAATGACATTGTTCATTGGGTGGCTCATGCCATTCACTGTGTGTTTCATATTCGCTATCCCAAAGAAAGTCTGCTTCTTGTGGTATGTCGTGTGCTTCTCTAAATTCTTCAGCACCACTCATATAGTTTTCAGCATAGATGTCATTCTCGCCGTGATTAGCATTCCACCAATCATGACATTTTTTTGTAATAGGGCACCAAGACATTTCTGCACCATACCCATAAACTTGGAAACGAAAGTACCTATCGGGTCTTTTAATAGTTTCAATAAGTTGTTGTTTTTCTTCTGTTGTAGCCATCTATCTTGCTTTCGTAATGTTAAAATGCTTATACGTTTGTTGTACACACTTTGCTTGATAATAACAGTCAGCAAGTGCATTGTGCAATTCTTCTTGTATTGCTTTACGTGGATCGCTTGGCATAAGTGCAAACAATGTTCTACTATCTCTAATTTGCCAGTAGTTCCACGGAGTAGGTTTACCAATGTTCTTATACAAGTTTTGTAGTATTGCATAATCAAATAACGGACCTTGACACCATAAGTAGTCAAGACCTACGCACCATTTGTTTAATTGTTTCGTCATACTATCCATGCTTGTTCTTTCATGGTCACCAAATGCTTCATCACGTATTTCTTTCTTTTGTTTACCCCACCATTCAAGTGTGTTGTCATCAATAGAACGTTTATACTTTTCACTTTGTTCTTCTATATCAAGACGTAGGTATAAAGGTGCATGTGGCTCTGCATTAGTTGTAGGATCAAACTTCATTGCTCCTAAAGTTATTACAACACTATCTGGTTCTACACCAAGTGTTTCTAAATCTATCATTCCATGTGTTGCCATTATTCACTACCTCCAAAGTCAAACAAGTTGTTGAATGTATTTTTTTGTTTAGTACTTTGCAAGTCATAGTTTAGTGGACCAATCAAGTTACCAAGTTTATTATCAATAATTGTTTCTTCCATTGCGTCACCATCAAATGGCAAGTCTTTAAACCATTCTGGTAAATGCAATTCATCTACAGGATATGCAACACTTGTATAACCCATTGGGTTTTGTTTTAGTTTACAAACAATAACTTTCATACCATCTACAATCTCTTGCGAGTACTTGTCACTGTTCATACGTTTAAGTGTGTTCCAATTAATACTTGCTCTTACGTGTCCAGGCATGTTTGCTTTGCCTTGTTTCTGTTCAAGTTTCTGATAATGTCCAATCTTGTTTGCACGTTTCGGACTACCTTTTTCATGTCCAGGACGACTCTTAAAGTCTGTACGGAATTCTGTAATACTATCAAGTATCTCATCTTCTGTGCCTTTTTGCAATACTTTAAGTAGTACTTCACTTAAGAAGTCTTGCATAAACACAGGAGTATCAGAACGTTTAAGATCTAAACCCATTGCTTTTACTTTACCAGGCTTGCCATCTATATCACGTCTTGTACCTTCATCATCATACACAAGAATTGCATAACGTTTCTTAGTAATAAACAATCCGCTTTCACCAACAATCTCTCTACCTGCCGCAATAACGTCCGACCTGCTTTTTGGACAATGGAATGTGTCTAACATAAACTTACCAAATGACTTGTTTGCTTCATCACAAACTTGTTCATACAGTTGTACAACACTTTCTTTAGTCCAAGGAATACTACCTTTTTCTATTTCATCTTTTAGTATTGGATATGCACTAAAGTACACAGAGTCTGTATCTCCGTATATTACACTCTTACCTACGTGATTATATTCACCTGTAATAACTTTGTTTACTTCTGCACTCATGTGCTTAACAATTTGTCTACCTGTTAGTGTAGTTGATTGTCCAATACGACCATCAAAGAATCTACAACCAGGATTAAGAATAGCACCATACAAACTGTTCAAGTTAATCTTCTTAACAAGTTGTCGCTTATCCCAAAACTCAATCTCTGCTTTGTTCTCTGCGGCCAATGCCTTCTTCTTCATAGCCTGCATTTCTTTACGTTCAGCATACCAACGTTTAAGTAGTCCAGGTATAACACCTTCAAACTCTGTTGTAAAGATTGTACCGTTAGCACTGATCATCCAAGGCTTATTACTATTAAAGATAACTTCGTTAATCTGTGCACCACTCATTACGTCTGACTCACCATTCTCCCAGTCAACTGTAATGCTGATATCTCTACGTTTCTCCATAACGGCTTCAAACTCAATAGTACCGAATCTGCCTTCCCATGCACCTGCGAAACTCTTTTTCTTTAGACCCATTTGCTCACCAACGTATTTGTTAGTATGTTCAGGACGGAGTTGTCCTATAACAGTTGCTGGATCCATATTCAAACTTCTAATAACAGATGGATATAGTGAATTCAAGTCCATTGAACCAATCCACTCATGTACTCCTACTTTTGGAAATGCAACATAGGCACCCGCGGCTGGCTCTGAACCAGGCTCACGTCTTATTCTATTTGGAACTTGTTGTCCACGTCTATGTGCTTCGTTGATAATTGCTTGTTCTGTAACTGCGACAGCACCCATAGTGGTCTGTAGCAAAACAGTATTTGCATGAGCAAGTTCATTACTAAGATCAATGAACCTTAGTTTTTTGTCCAACTTGTCCAGTAGTGCAACGTCTTGTCTGTTGTACTCAATGAACGTTCTGAAGTCATTGTTATAAAGTGCATCAAGTGTACCTTCGTACACAGTCTTTCTTTCGCCAACTTCCATTTCGCCAATGGCATCAAGTCTGTAAGTGTGTCTTTCTTCATACGTGTATTTACGATATAATTCTAAACTATCTAAATGCACTCTGCCTATTAGGTCATAGGTTTCTTGTTGTCTACCAAACTTTTCATATTCACGTTTCTTAGGAAACTGATCAAACAAACAAAAACGTCTTGTGTCGTCTTTGCTTAATACTTTTGCTACACGGTTAACAGTGTATGGAATATCATAACCTTCACTGTTCCAACCTGTAATAATATCACTATCTTGAATTAGATCAAGGAATGTTTTCAACATATCTCTTTCATCTGCAAACAAGTGTGTGTTGGGGAATTCTTTACATTGTTCTACTGCTTGTTCCATTGTAAGCGTCTTAGGCGGAACTGCAAGTGTTACAAGTGTGTCCATCCATTGTAAGTGTACAGAGATAGCAGTAATAGGCATAAACGGATCACTTGGATCAGCAAAGCCTCGTTCTGGATCATAGTCTGTCTCAATATCAAAAAATGCTACATTTAGTTTAGGAGCATCTTGATTAAGATAGTTTTCACTTAAACATTGGAAGATAGGATTAATATCGCTTTCAAACAATTTTTTGTTCTTATTAATTGCTTGTTCTTTGCGAAAGTCTTTTGTATTCTTACATACAATTCTACTTAGGGGATCACCGTAAATACTTCTGTACTTGCCTCGTACATCGTCATAATAAAAAGTATATTTTACAGGGTATTCAGTAAACTGGCGTTTACCGTCTTTACGTTCTACAACACGAATAATATCTGCGTTGCGATCGAAGTGTGCGTCTACATAACTCATTCATTCTCCTTTATCCTTTGCGGCGGATATATACCAAATTGTTTCGTTTATTGGCCGAAAAAACCATCTTGTATAAGACCAGCAATATATATTATTGTAAGTCCTGCGTTTAAAATAATCAACGACTTTTCTTTCCAAAGGATGCCAACGGCTACCCAAATACTATTTGCTAATGTAAATGCGTAACTGTAGTAAGGATACATATTAAAAGCGGCCATTGTAGCGGCAACTAATAGTATTGTTGTTCCTGTCCATGCTAACCACTGATATGGTTTAGCCTGGTTCCCCTGATCTTTTAAAGTACTCATCTGCGTTTTTTGCCTTGTCATCTATCCAAATATCGTAGTGTGGTTTGTGAAATCTTACACTTGTATATTTTACTTCCCACTCTTCTAATTGCCTAACTGTAAACTGTGACCAATCCTTGTGCGAGTTTGCACCTCGGGCAGTCCAGTAATGTATTTCATTGCCTTCGTCATATAGTCTATTAAAATGCTCAATACGATCTTTATTTGGAATACTATTTTCATAATTACTGTTAACAGTATAACATATAGTTCCGTCGATGTCAACCATATATTTCAATATTTTGACTCCTTTGGTTCTTCAAAAAAGTGTTTATCACCCATTGCTTCACGTATCTTTCTAAATATCATATTGTGCGGATATGTTTTATAATAGTCCGTTTGATATAATTTCTCACTTGCCTTTTTAGTTTCTGTAATTCTTTGTATAATGAATAGCCTAATTGTTGGGTCGTTTAATTCGTTTTTATAATGTTCGTAATTATATTCAATAAAAAGTAGATCTCTATCTACAAAGTATTGAGTCTTGCATAATCCAATTAAATCCTGACCTTCCATTCTATCTTGTACATTGTGTAATACAATTAACAATCCGTGTGTATTATCTTCGTACGGAAAATTAAACATATTTTTCATAATGTCCATATATTGGTCAGTGTGTATAACTGGAACTTTTGAACTGTATGCCCAAGGGCATCTTGGCACTGAGCCATCTGCTGGTTGAGATAATTCTTTAAGATGTACCTCTAACCAATCGTCAATTCGTTTTTTATTTTCTTCTGTAATCATTTACCACCACATAGCGGCAACACCGTAACCAAATACGTTTATTACTGCAAAGTAACCTGTTAATAACATTACCCAAGCCGCGCCTCTACGAACTGCCGCGTAGCATTGAGTTACCGATCCTACAAAGAAGAACGGATATATAATCAGCATGTTTGGATCTTTAGCATTGAAAGCCAAAGTTAAACTTGCCGCCACCGTAAATACAAAACTGATAAGTTCAAATGCAAATGCAATCTTATCACTTTTATAACTATTAATCCAAAAGTCTTTTACCTTTTGCATTATTTGTCTTTGCCAACTGTAACAACAAGTGTTTCAAGATCATCAAACTCGTCAGCAACTTTATGCCAATCTTGTTTGTGTGCAATCTTAATTGCCTTGTTGATCAATGCAGGCTTAATATCTAATTCTTGAGCAACTGCTTTTACAGTTTCTCTTAGACCTTCTTGTAAGTCTTCGACTTCTCTAAGAACAGTAGCACCTTCATTTACCAATCTTTCAAGTTTGGCTTTTTCGTCACCACCATAAGTTCTGTCTGACATAAATCATCTCCTAAGTTTTAATTATTGTGTATATTATATATTCTTTAGATACGGTTGTCAACAGTTAATGTGACTATGTGTCCAAAGTTTCGTCTTTTGATTTGTATGCCCAATCATCAGTGTGTCCTACACTCCACTTGGGTGTGTTTTCAACTGTGTAATTTTGAGTACATACTTTAAAGTCTGGTACTTGTCTGGTTGGGTTTACAAGGCTTTGGTCTGTGAATACAGTTCTGTTATTTGGTTGTGCCGCAAACTGTCCGTTTTCTAACTTAATAATATTGAATGTTTTATGTTCCGGATCGTGTTCACTAAAATTAATATCAAGTGTTGAGTGTTGTGCATGACACGTATCAAGTGTAAACATATACTCGCCTTTGTGCATCTTTCTATCTTTGCCAAAGAACTCACAATCACATAGTAAAGGTTTTTTAATTAGTGTAATATCATAATCAAAACAATCCCATATTTGTAATGTGTCTAATGGTAGTTGTTCTTCTTGTTTAATATCTTCTTTCCATACAAATGCTGATATAGGAAGTTTGTCGTACAATGCTCCGTACTCGGTTAGTAGAGTTTCAAAGTATAATGCTTTGGATTGAATGCTTCTAATGGAGATCCATATACCGGGAGTAAGTTCTCCGTGTCCCTTCTGATGATCATATAGATATTCTTTTTTAACGTATACTTCAACAGGCGGTAGGTTATGTACTAAGAAAGCCACATGGATCCTTTGTTAATTTTGTTACAAGGTATTTATGTGATTATGTTGTGTGGAGTGGTGTTATGCTGGTACGCAGTTGTTGACTCTAACTCCGCCCTTCATCTTTGTCTTAGGGCTACCAATCTTCTTACCCTTCCAACATTTTGGATCTAAGCGTTGTTTTGCTTCGTCATACTGTGCGCCTTCACTCGCGGCTTCGTTACCACATGTTCCACAGCAAGTCTTCTTTTTAATTTTCTCAGCAAGTACTGATGCTAAAGTTGACTTATATGATTCGTTAGTTCTTTTTAAAACCTTTTGAACATCTTTATGATCTGCTAAACCAGGCGCAAGTTTATTAATTGCCTTAACAGCACCTGTGTAATTGCCATCTTTATATCTCTTATCGTTTGCAATACCATATGCTTGTTTAATTTGTTTTGTCGAAAACTCTTTTTCTTGAACTTGAACGTCTTCTTTTTTCTTCTTGCTACCACGATCGTGATTGTATTTTTCTGTAGTTTGTTTTGCTTCTTGTACTTCGTCAAACTTTGTTTCGTAGTCCATATGGTGATAAACACTGCCCATATAGTCTGCGGCTTTAGTAATTTTACTTTGAACCCAACCTTCAAGACCTTCACGCTCTTCTACGCCTTTAAGCATATCATGCATCTTAATTGCGTACTTGGCAATCTTGTATAACTCTGCACGAGCCATTTGCACTTCGTGATCTGACTCAGCCTTGTATGCTAAATCTGCTAAACCTTCTTTAAGTTGTTCTGCTTTCATAATAGTATTTACCTTTTAACTGTTTTGCCGCCAAAGAAATTATCTTTAATATCAAGGGCGTTTTCTGCTGTACCGTCTGCTTTTTTCTTCTGTGGTGCTTTGGGTAAACCATTTTTATCTTTAGGTCTTTGCCCTTTTGCTTGTAAAGGGTTTGCAACTGAGGCAATGTTACCTGCACTGGTTGCTCCTGCTGTTGCAGATTCTCTTGTGATACCTGCAAGTTTCATCATCTCTTGTTGATAGTTAGATGCTTGATCCATTTGCGTACTACCAGCACCTGAAACTAATTTTGCTAATTGTATAATTGAATCTGACTCTTCATCAACTGGTTTGTCTTTTTCTAATTCTGCTTTTTTACGCATTAATTCTTTTTTAAGTTCTGGATCTTTAGATGTGTTTGGATCCATTTGAATATCTTGTAATGCTTTTCGTTTATCTTTGTATTCGTCTTTGTCCATTGCTTCTTGTGGAGCCGCTGGAGCAGTTTTTTCTGCTTGTTTAACAAGCATCATAAATTTTTGTCTTAGTTGTTGATTACCTAAAATGGTAGTTAACTGTTGTGCAAATGGAGCAATCTGTTTAGAAAGTGCACCTGTCATTGCGCCACCCGATGCAAGTTTATCTAAACCTTTTTGCATCATTGCGCCTGATCCGCCTTTTGCTCCCATAGCGTTTGCCGCCATCTTAGAACCTGAAGCAGTCTTTTGCGCCGCTTGTTTATCATCAGCACCTGTTGCCGCACCTGGAGCCGCGCCTGCTGTCGCACCCGCCACTTTTGATACTGCACCTTTTACTGCATTGCCTACTGCACCTGCGGCCTTCTTAACAGCACCAGCCGCCTGTTGAGCACCTGTTTTTACAGCGTCCAAAGGAGCCTCGTTTACTACTGTTGATTCTGTAATTTCTCTCAGTTTCATACTACTATTTACCTTTTTTCTTTCGTCCGCCCTTCATGTTGGCGCACCAATGATACATTTTAGCCTTCTCTCCAGATGCGTTTTTAGCCTTCTTACGCAACGATGTTACACTACCATTGCAACTTGCACCCGACTTTTTTACACGTCCTGGTCTACTTTTACCTTTTTTTTTACCGTCTGCAAAGTTTTCTTCTACTTTGTCTTCGCCACGCTTTTGCCAATCATATGACTTATCGTCATCTTCAATAGGACCACCTTTAGCCCAAGTATGACAACTTCTTGCACTATGACATTTGAAGTGATGCATCCAGCAATAACCTAAACGTCCATGTTCGTCTGATGTTTCGCCCGGCATACAATCGTCCATACGTGGTGATATATCAAATGCTACACAGTTACCGCAGTTACTTGCTTTTGCGGCCTTTATATTTGTTTTCCAATACTTGGCAATCTTTTCCCAATAGTCACCTGGCTCGTCAACATTTAAAGGACCATAGTTAAAGTTCTTTAGTGTTGCGTCCCTGTTCTTTGTATTAAGTTCTAAGTCTTGTGTTGCCGCCGGACACTTTTTTGCTTCTAAGATAATTTCTAATATTCTCATTACTTTTTCCTGACATTATTAATCTGTACTTCAACACCAGATAATCTATTATTCAAATCTCTAATCTTAGGTTCAAGTTTCTTTATATTCATTAGCGCCTTTTTAACTTTATTACTTTGCTTATTAAGTCTATTACCATGCTTGTTAAGTTTATTATTTTGCTTGTCATTAACAGCATCATCCTCGTGATCAGTATCTATAACTGATTTAAGTAATGCCTCTAATGGATCACCGGCATGTGGATACTTTGCTCTAAGTTGTGCTAACGCCTGCATTGTCTCAGGGTCAAACCCTTTCATATCTATTTTGTCTTTGTTTTTGCTTTTATCTTCACGCTCATCTACGTGTGCATCATCTCCAGGCTTACCAGCGTCTTGTGTTTTATAACCTACACGATTAAGGCCTTTTTTAAGATGTTGTTTTTCTTTCTTGCCGCCTATTGGTACTATCATAACATCAGGCTCATCTCTGTTTGCACCTTTTTTTACAGCATCTAAATTAGAAATAGTTTTACCTACACGTACAAAATCGTATGCTGTGTCAGACTTTGTAAGAAATGTATCTTTAGGATTAGGAATATGTTCGCCTTCTGTTGTATCTTTATCTAAATTCTTCTTTAATCTATCCATTGGACTTTGAGGTATGTCAGCATCTGGATTGTTAGGTAGTTTAACATCAACTTCCATACCAAAGTTATTAAATAATTGTTTTGCATTATTAACACTCTTTAGTGCTTTTTGCATTAGCTCTTGTTCATCTTCAGCTCTACTATCGTAAAACTTAATAAACTTACGTGCTTGGTCTGGTGTAAGACTAATTGTTCCACCTGTACTTGCACCGCCAGTGTCTTTGTAACTTAATGGAAAAGGTTTTCCGTCTTTACGATCAGCAATATTTTGTATAACATCAATCTTAGGACGTTGTTGTTTTACAATTAACTCTGAAACTTGTTCTTCATCAACAGGCTTATTCATGTGTGCTTTTAGTTCTTTAGCAGTTCTTTCAAACTTATGATCCTTGTGTTTAAATCCAACACCACCAGCCGCTTCCCATTTAGCAACATTTTGTCCAAAGTCATCAATTAGTATGTTAGGTGTACCACCTGTTGAAGTAGCATACTTGGCTTTGTCTGTTGTAATAATAACTTTCTTAGGAGGAAATGCAGATAAGTTCTTTTCAATCCATTCACGCTTGTGTGGTTCTGCTCTTGGATCATCTGCAAGAGGAGCACTTAAAATATTGTACTCGCCTCTAATTTCTTTTACTAATCCTAACAGTTTATCTGCGTTAGGTGTAGGCTTTAGTTTAAGCCAAAAATCTTCTGTATCTCTAATGTCTTGTAATGCTTTGCCAACGTTTTTAATTTGTTTCCAATCTTTAACGCCCTGCATTTTAGTCCACTCGCCAAAGAAGTCAACAAGCACACCGTCCATGTCAATGTATATTTCACTTGCTTCTGATAATTCATCTGCTTGTAGTTCGTGTACTTGATCCTCTTTTGCCATTTTAGTTGCAGTTGCATACATAACAGCATCAGCATCTTTGCCGTAACGGTCTTTAAAGTCACCTTTAGACTTCTTCATACCTTTTACAATACGTTCTTTATCTTTTTCTTCGCCTTTAGTTAATGAACGTTCATCTACTGGCTCTACTTCATTTGCTAAATCTTTAAGTAATTTCTTTTCAAGTTTGTTTTCTTGATGCTTCTTTTTAAAATACTTTGCAGTTTTTGCCAGAGCGTAAATTGTTAATAATGTTAAACCTGCGGCCAGTAACATTTGAACTAATTTTGAACCAAGCAGTGCTATTAAAAATGCAATTATCTTATCTAACTCTGGATTTTTTCTTCTTGTTCCTTTTGTATCGATGTTACTTGGAGGTGGATTACGTAAAACACGTTGAATAGAATCATCATAATCCTTTGGAACAGAGTTAACATCAATGTCAGGAAATTGTGCAGACAACGTTGATTCGAGATCCATACCATCTAATACTGATTTACCTACTGCCGCTCTTCCTAACATATCTAATATACGCGGGCCGCCTACTCTTATTCCCCATGTTATTACAGGAATTAATGGTGCCGCCGCTATTGCTACTTCATTTAACTGTTTACTTTCAGCCATTCCTAAATTAAACAGTACGTTTGTTTTAGAACCTTTTACTTTTTTAGATAGTGTAGGTGGACGACCGTCTTTGTCTACTTTGTTTCCAAACTTGGCCGCTTGTTTCTTAATAGCATCAACGCCAACATCGGGTGTAGTATTAACACCTTTTACAACACGACCACCGTTTTCTTTTATATCAACGAATCTCATTTTTTACGTCCTCTAAACGTTGGTGTGCCAGTCATGAAAGGTTGACTAAACCAAAGTTTAAACCATTCAGCATCGCCAGGCTTTAATCCTAATTTCTTTTCTTTTGCTTTTAATGCCGTAGCAGTAACACTTGGGTTCTCATCAAGTTTGTATGGCGAATAACCATTCCACTCGTTTACACCTGCAAGTTTTTTAAGTTCGTCTATGCTATCGTACATTATGCCGCCGCCTTAAGTTCTGCTTTTAATTCTTTTTCTAAGTCACTAATATAACTGTTATCAGGCTTAAAGTTTTTAATTACCTCAGTCATTTCTTTTCTGGACTTACCTTCTTTTTCTGCACTAACTAATTCATCGTATAATTTTTTACCACCGTACACTGCTATAGCAACACCAACTGCTGGTAAACCGTATTTTAATAATCCTTTTACAATAGGATGATCAATAATATCTCCTAAAAATTCCATTGCATCTGATATCCAACTTATACTTTTCCATGCAACTAATGAAAAACTAATTAGCCATTTATTGTTCCATAGAAACTTACCAAGTGTTAGTGCATGTTTACCGTATCTTAATGTATTCATTATTGCCGGTAAAGCGAATTCATCTACTTGTTCTTCTTTTTTACCGCCAAGTATTCCTTGTAATTTTTCAAACATCTTTTTAGCATATGGTTTAGCCGCATCTGAAACATTATCTTCAAACGTTTCAAAGTCGCCGTCCATTGCCGCTTGTCTTAATTTTGTTGCACTTGCACCACTGGCATCATCTGCATCAGCATCACGTGAAAGTTTCTTTTGATTGATGTTATTGAATTCAAAGAAACCATGTGCGGCTTCTGTGCCGTTATACTTTTCTAACAATGGGCGTAGTTTATCTTCACCTTCAAATATTGTTATGTCAGTGTAACCTTTATTGTATAAATCTACAGCAACAGGAAAAATATTTTTTGCAAGTGCTATAGTAATATCTGGAAAACTCTTTTGTGCCCAATCTAATTTTTCTTGTGGACTTAAAGGATCTGTAGGAACTTTTGCGGCTCTATCTGTTAAAAATAAAAATGCATCACCAGGACCTTGTTTGATAGCCTCTACAAGAAGACCATGTCCTCTATGTGCAGGATTCATTCTGCCTAAAGCAAAACTTGCTTCTTTTCCTGGGCCTTCAAATAGTTCCCTTAAAAACATTAGTACTCGCCTTCTTTAAAACTGTCTACTTCCATTTCGTAGATTCTTGAAGCAAGTTCCTTTCGTTCTTCCATAGGCATAATATCATTTGCTTCGTATGGTAAGTCATATTTTTTAGTGTATTGTCCAACTGCTTGATCAATCATAGGCATTAATAATTTCATGCTTTGATCTTTATCGCCTTTGTTGTAACTTGATTGGCATCCACACATTGTTGGATAATAAGACTTTCTGTAAAATTGTGGATCGTCTTTCATAAACACAATTAAATCTGAAGGTACATCGTATGAAGGACTTTTATCAAATCCGTTTGCACCAATACCTAAATCACCTATATTCATATTACCACTTCCTACATGACCAGTAACGTGCTTTTGTACGCGGTCCTGGATTATCACAGTTATGTCTTGCTCTGAAGCTCTTGCGTCTTGCAGGATTAGACTTTTTAATCTTCATTGCTTTACCTTTAACACTTGATCCGCCGTGTCCAAAGTTTACTTTCTTTACGTTACCTGTTTTAGGATCTTTTACATATACCTTAAACTTCTTAACGTCACCTTGCATAGGCTTACCAAGTTTTACTTTGCGTCCTTGGTACTCTGCTTCGTCTACAATATCATCTTCATTGTACCACATTTCGCCATATGCATTATAAAAATCATCATCGTCATCATATGTTTCGTCTATACTTGCATCAGCAAGTTCTTTGATTCTATCAAGTTCTGTTGATTCAAAATCTGCATACTTTTGTGCATCTCTATACATGTCTGCTTGGTCGGCCATGCTATCCATATGGTCTGACATAACCCAGTCATTTAATTCTGGAAGTTGATATAAATCATCAATTTCTTCTTCCGGAACTTCTGAACCGTCTGTGTAATACACAGGACCATCTAATTGATATATGCCATCGCTGGCATCTTCCATGTCGTATTCTAATCTACCTGTATCTATTTCTTTACCCTTGAAGATAATTCGGTCACTACCTTCACGGAAACCCGCTTCTTTTAAATATTCTTGAAATGTTTTCATAACGATAATAACCCTTTATATTGCTAATATAAAGTATTTATCACAGTTTGTCAACTAAAAGATTATACAGAGATCTCTATATCGAACTTGGAGAAGCCCATATCGAACAGCGTATTGGCTATATCTTCAGCAATTTCATTGCTTTGTGCTTCGTTTAACTTGTTGTGGGTGTCAATAGTAAGGATAGTTTCGCCTTTGTCAGACTCAAATACTTCGAAGTGTGTTTCTGATTCATTAAGTGCTTCACCTGTACAGTTTAGTACTTGTTCTGCAACAATAGCATCAACATCGTCTTGTTTACCTTGCCATATAATACTAATACTTTCCATAATAACTCCTAATGATTCAGCATGATACTGTTTACAGTACCATCAGTGTACACAAGTTTTGCTCTAATCCAAACATAGTTGCCTGTAAAGTTAGCAAATTTATTATCAGTTTCGTTTGCGGCTGTGTAAGAGTGTACTTCAAACCAGTCACTTTCTGCAGGTGTAGTAGCAAGTGAAGCCTGGATACTAATAGTACCTGTTAGACCTGCATAATTGTACTGTACAGTGTGCAAACCATCTGCACGACCGTAATACCCATCACCTTTATAATCAGTTCCTGTTACAGTCGTAACAGTACTATCTCCTGGATGTGTATTTGCTGATAAAATTGTTTCGCTATTGCTTGGCATACATGTATTTATCTAAAGGCTTATGCATCAACAGTTACGGGTTTTGTTGCTTTATCCGTAACAAGTACAATAGCATTGTCTTTAACATCGATAACTACGTGTCCGCCTGTTTTTAAAGCACCAAACAATAATAGTTTACTTAGATCCTTCTTGATCTCTTTATCAATAGTTCTTTGTAAAGGTCTTGCACCCATCTTACTATCAAAGCCTACATCAACAAGGTAATCAATGGCTTCATTTGTAATATCAACAGTAACTTTTTTCTCTGTAAGCATGTCTTTAAGTTCAACAAGGAACTTGCCAACAATCTTGATCATTACATTCTTCTCAAGTTTGCCAAATGCTACAACACCATCAAGTCTATTACGGAACTCTGGAGCAAAGAACTTTTTAAGTTCAGTATCTTCGTAATCCATTTCCATATCTTCATTGAAGCCGATTGCATTTTTCTCTGCCTGTTCTGCACCAAGGTTGGTTGTTAGAATCAGAATGGCATTTTTTGCATCGGCTTCTTTACCGTTGCTACCTGTAACTTTTCCGTTGTCCATTAACTGTAGTAAGATTTGTGAAACATCTGGGTGTGCTTTCTCAATCTCATCTAATAGTAATACACAGTTCGGGTGTTCTTGTAATTTTGTAATTAATAGTCCTGCACTATCTTCATAACCTACATATCCTGGAGGTGATCCAATTAGTTTTGCAACACTATGTTTCTCTTGATACTCTGACATATCAAATCTTACAAGTTCAACACTTAATTCATTTGCAAGTTGTCTTGCTGTTTCTGTTTTACCTACACCAGTTGGACCCATAAACACAAACGATCCAATAGGTTTGTTTTCTGCTTTTAGTCCTGCTTGTGCAACAAGAATCTTATCTACAATTTCATCTATTGCAGTGTCTTGTCCGTATACTTGCTTCTTAAGATTGCTATCTAAGTTAGCAAGGTTACTTGTTTCTTTTTGTTGTACTTGTTCTGGCGGTAGTTTAACTGCTTTAGCAAGTTCAAACTGTACTTCTTCTTTGCCTACAACACGTACTGTTGCTTCTTTTAAATTAAAACGTGAACAAGCCAAGTCTAATAAGTCAATTGCTTTGTCTGGTAGTTTCCTATCAGCCATATACTTCACACTTAATTTAATTGCTTCATCGATTGCATCATCAGTAATGTTAACTGAATGAAATTCTTCGTAATACTTTTTAATACCTTGTAAAATTTCTGTAGTTACATTCTTATCAGGTTCTGAAACACTAAGACGTTGGAACCTACGCATTAATGCACGATCCTTTTCAAAATATTTACGATATTCTTCCCAAGTAGTTGATGCTACAACTTTAATATCACCTTTACCTAATGCAGGCTTTAACATATTAGCCAAGTCATTCGATCCACCTGACCCTGCATTACCAGCACCATTCATCATGTGTGCTTCATCTATGAATACAATCGTTTTGCCTTGCTTTTTAATTGCACTCATTACAAGTTTAAAACGTTCTTCAAAGTCACCTCTGTACTTTGATCCAGCCAACATAGCACTAATGTCTAAATTATATACTGAGTACTCTTGTAAAAACTCTGGTACTGCTTTATTGACAATATTATATGCAAGTCCTTCTGCAATAGCAGTTTTACCAACACCTGGATCACCAACAAGTAGTACATTATTTTTACTACGTCTGCCTAATGCAAGTGCAATGCCTTCAAGTTCTTCTGCACGACCAATTACAGGATCAATCTTTTGATTACCTGCTTCTTTGTTAAGGTTAGTTGTAAAGTCACGTAAAGCCTTTTCAGCAACTTGACGCATTTCTTCATCTTCATAGATAGTATCTAATTCAGTGTTTAAGTAATCTGAAAAGCCTTCTTTTGTAAGACCTGACTTTTGAATATGATAGTATGACCAACTTTTCTTTTCGCCCATAATACTTAAGAACACATCAGTTGTTTCTATGTGTTGACGACCACTAAACAATACTTGTGTAAATGCTCTATTCAATACACGTTCTACTGTTGCAGTTTTCTTTGGCTTAAACTTTTTAACATCTTCTGGAACTTTGATCTCATCTAATTCTGTTTTAAGATAATGTTCAATGTTCTTTTTAATGAACTCAGGATCAGCACCAGCACCTTCAACTACTTTTACAAAGTTCTCTACACATAGCATAGAGAATAACAAGTGTTCAAGAGTAACATACTCATGTCTTAACTTCTTAGCGTCATTAATTGACTTGTCAAATACTGCTTGTAATTCGTCGCTCGGTTCTACCATTTAACATCCACCTTATATTTTTTAAATAATTTTTGTTGTTTTTTCTTAGCCATATCTAATCTAAGTTTACTTACTCTGTCTGTAAAGTTTATGCCTTGTAAGTGATCATATTCATGTTGAAAGATCCTTGCATTATAACCTACAAACTCTATTGTACACTCTTTGCCGTTAGAGTCAAGATACTTGGCAACCAAAGCAGTTGCACGTTTAACTTTAAAGTATAATCCTGGGTAACTTAAACAGCCTTCTTCACCTTCAATAACCCTATCATCTATTTTAACAACTTCGGGATTGAATAGTGCAAACGGTTCATCAAAGCCTTCCATCTCGTGTGGCTTTAGAATAAAAACTTGTCCATCAAGTCCGACTTGGTTAGCACTTAGACCAACTCCTGCATTCTTATCCATAATATCAATCATTTGTTTCTCAACATCTTTTGCATCAAGACTATTAAAATCAAAAGGTTTGACTTGTTTCTCTAACCATTCATTTGGGTGTAATACTAATTTTAATTTCATAACTTCCTTAATATATCTTTTTGTTTGTCCGTTAAGTTCTTAGGAACTGTACCTTTTATGTTTAGGTATACGTTACCTGCTTGACCTGTATTATAGTTTGGGAGACCTTGTCCGTGTATGCTTAATGTAGTGCCTGGTTGTGTGCCTTGTGGAACATTAATACTTATAGTACGTCCGTTGGGTAAACTTAAATTTGTGGCAGTGCCTAATATCAAATCAAAAACTCCAATTTCAGTTTGTACATGCAAGTCTAAACCGTTTATATCAAACTTTGGATCACGCAATATACGAACTTTTACATGAAGGTCGCCTTTGGGTAACTGTTGTATACTATCATCACCTAATCCGTGATAGTTAATAATGTCACCGTGTCTTGATCCTTTAGGAATATCTATGTTAACAGTTTGTTCTTTACCACTTCTTGTTCTAAATGTAGCAATTACACCTTTACCTGTGTATACTTCTGCTAATGTAATATCACATGCTATAGTTACATTTGAATTACGTTGCGGTCTACGTTGTTGCTGTTGAAAGCCTTGTCCAAATGCTTGTGCAAATAAATCTTCAAACCCTCCCATTCCTTCAAAGCCATTTGGACCAAATCCTTGTGGTTGGGGGTTATCATATTGCTGTCTTTTTTGTGGATCTTTTAAAGTGCTGTATGCTTCATTGATTTGTTTGAATCGTGAATCGTCACCACCAGTCCTGTCAGGGTGGTGTTGCATACTCAATTTCTTGTATGCTGACTTTAAATCTTTTTCGGATGCGTTTCTTGGAACGCCTAAAACTTCATAATAATCCATAGCACTATTATATACTTATTTTAGACGAAAGTCAAGAAGTATTTTGTTGGAAGGTATTACTTACTTTTTACTTTTAGATGTACCAGTGTAAAGACCAAACCAAGCCGCGCCAGCACCAACTACGATACTAATTAAACCTGATTGTTCCATAGTAGGAGCAGGTAAGTTCATGTACCAAATTACGCACTTGTATAGTAATACAATGTAAACAGTTAAGAATAATCTTGGAAAGATTCTCCAAGCATCAACTGCTCTTGCCATATGTATTAATTTTGCGTATGGGTTAACGCCTAAGTCTTTTATACTTGTGTCTACTTCTAAATCTACTGTAATTTTTTGTTTAGGTTCTGCAACCTTTATATCATCAGCCATTATTTTTTACCCTCTAATTTTTTAAGACGAGCCTCTAACTCATCAATTTTCTTTGTTACGTGTGGATACTTTTTACGCCATGCATCCGTAGGTTGCTCTAACCAAGTCCACCCCCATCGTTGTACCAAGTGGTCAACTATTAAATCAAACTTTGCATAGGCCCACAATCCAATACGTGTACCTTTGATATAAGTTGAAAACGCAAGACCGAAAAGCGATCCAACGAGTGCAGTGTATATCCACAGACGATCGCTCGCCATTCTTTCTATTAATTCCCACATAGTATTCCCTCGTTAACTATGTATATTTATCTGAATGTTAGAAAGAACAACTTAATTCACCCTTGGGTGTTAACTTATCAGTCCTTAAATCGTCTATAGTTTCAATGGATTCTGTGTCAATATCGACACCAGGCTTCATATTACAGCGTTCTGTTGAACAGCCAGCCAGTACTATGAGCACCAACACTATAAATGTAAGTCTCACTACTCTGCTTTTGGAGTTTCAGGTTCGTAATAATCTTTGTATTCGTCTATTACTTGTCTTTGTTTGATCATGTATGCACGGATCTGTGCAAAGTTTTTAGAAAGGAATTCGTAGTCTTTGTCGCTTAAACCAAATAGTACAGGATCTTTACCTTGTTCTTTTAGTTTAGCAAATACTTCTTCTGCATTTTCGCTTGTAATGATTACCCATTCCAAAGGTTCCATCTTAGCCGCATCTGGATGTGGCAAATTAAGAGGTGCTCTTGGAACTTCTGTTTCAAATATTTTCAGTTCTTTTACACTTGAACAACCACTTACTATGATAGCAAGTAAACTAATGATTAATATGTTTTTAATATGGTACATAATTTGGGTTCGCTATACTTGGACACTCTGTGTTTGCTTCTGATTTCTTAGTAGCGTTAATCTCTTTTTCTGTTAATGGTGCTCCCATTGCAATTTCTACACATCGCAATGCTTTCTTAGTTGCATTATTAAGAACACGTTCGATTGGCTTTGTTCTTTTAACAGCAAGGTCGCCTAAATCTCTTACTTCACCTTTTGAATTAATTTTATTAAAACGTTTATCTAATGCTGTAAACTCTGCGGCAAGTGTTTTGTTTGTCTGTTCAAGTTCTTTATTAGCAACAAGAATTGCTTTAAAGTCATTAGCCTGTTGTGCAATAACAACCTTTTGACTTTCAACACTTTGTTCTAACTTTAAATTATTTGCTTCTGATATTGCTAAATCTGACTTTAGTGTTTTTACATACATAACACCGCCACCGGCGCCTGCTAACATTATTAACACTATTGCTATTTTAATTGAACTAAACATTATCTTCCCTGGTCACAAACTTTAATAGTGATGACTTTATTGTCACCATCTGTCATTTCTTTAAACAAAGGTCCTACGTGATACTCGTGGCCGCAGTTTTCACAACTTACTTGGCTTGAGCGATCGCTGTTTCTCTGGTCTCGTTTACTCTGCGTGTCCATCCTCTACCAAACGTTTCAAAAGTTTTAAGTGACTCATAAAAGTCTTGTCTAATTTGCTGGTATTCTTTGATAGCGTGTGTTACGCCTTTCGCTTCGCAATAACCTTGAGTCATCTTGATTGTGTTAGGGCCAATCCACCCGTCTATTTTAGAACCAACCATCTTCTGTAAGAATTTAGTTGCACGGTGACGTCCGCCGTTTACACACATGTCAAATACACATAAGTCTAAACCTGCTGGAATATCATCTGCTAAGATTGCTTTCCAATAATTTTTCTTATAAATTGGAGTAACATCTTCAATAGTTAATTCTTTAATTCTATCTTTAGTAACAACCTTACCCATCCAATCTTCGTAAGTTTGTTTAGTAACGCCTAAATTAGTTGCGCCACCTGGATCTTTAGGGTGATCAACATAACCGCCTTCATGATGTAGAATAATTTCTAAACATGTTTTAAAATTGTCTTTTGCCATTTGTGTTTATCCTCTTTTACAAATTAGTGAGTACCCATTGTTTTCAAGTACCAATTTTTTACCGTACTTTGTGATGTCATAGTCACCTAAGTACTTTGTTAAGTAGATGACTTCAGCGAAGCCGTTGACATCTAATGACTCATTGATATTTACCTTCTCATTGGGTGCGAAATCCACTATATTGAGATAAATTGGATCCATGTATGTGTTCTTAATACGCAACTGGTTCTCATTTATAATATCAATTTCTTCAGCATAACTCTTGCTAAAGAAGTTCTTATAGTTATCCATATTACTTTCATTAACTTTGATTTCATATGCATTATGATCTGTTGGGACCATTTCGGCTAAGTTAGCCTCATTACAATCTTGACTCTTAAAGCCTTTGTAATATCTAAATTTCATACCGTCTAAACCGGAAATCTTTGTTATGCCGTCTACTATCTCATGTATTTGACTTGGAGTATCTTTACTTCTTTCAACTTCGATGAATACTTTATACATACCATCACGTTGCTCACCGTTAGTAGCATCAGCATCAAGTACAAATGGATATCCTTTTTCAACAAAGTTTTCTAAGTCTTTTGCACTACCTTCGTTCTTAGTTGAGAAACTTAAAACACAAATGTCTTTGTCGTCACCCATTTTAGATTTGAAACTATCAATCTCAAAAATACGATCAACAAGGTCGATTAAATCATCTTTGCGTAGGCCCATTATACTGCACCTTCTGCTGGCATTTCTGTTCCTGCACCTGTACCTGCTTGAACGCCTGCTTCTGCTGGCTCAGCCTCTGGTGCGGCACCTGGTGCTTGTCCAGGCTCAGTATTAAGATCAATCATTTCATTATATCCACTATAAATGTCTACAATAAGTTTTTTAGGCATATTAATTTCTACGACCCAAATCTCTCTGCGGTCAAGTTTGCCTTTTTTAGTGCCAGGACGAATATCTTCTGGCTTACGAATTCTTCTTGGTTCCAGTATATGGTCTTTTTTGTACGAAACTTTACAGTCGTAATCTAATAGACGTTTACCGCCCATTGGGTCAGGCATATTATCTCTTGGCCACATAAATGCACAAGTAACCCAATGTCTACCAATCTTAGGACCAGCAACTAATTCGCCATCTTCCCAGTTCTCGTACACATATAGATCTAACTCGTCTAAGACTCTTTCAAAGTCTTTAAGCACCGTAAATGCAGTATCGCTTTCGTAGATACCCTGAATATTTTGTATAACTTCTAATACGTCTTTCATATGCTCTTTCCAATCTTATACACTTATTTATCAGGTTTAGGATTATAAGTATGTGGTTTTGTCACGAGATATATCGCTAAATATTTTTGTAGGGAAGGTATCCTACGAATAGTTTGTATTTCATAAAAGGAGAACTTAATGGGTGCAAAAAGAAGTGCTCGGAAGAGCAAACAACGCAACGAGAACAACATTGTTGCAATCAACAACTTTCTTCCACAGAAGAAAAAAGAAGTCAAAATACTACCCCGAAACATTAACCAAGAAACATACGTACTGAAACTGTTAGACCCTAAGAAGGACATAGTCTTTGGCATAGGGCCGGCAGGAACAGGTAAAACTCTGTTGGCAGTACAAACCGCGGTTAAACAGTTTAAAGATGGGGCGGTAGATAAAATAGTCGTAACAAGGCCTGCTGTAAGTGCAGATGAAGATCTCGGATTTTTACCGGGTACTATGGAGCAAAAAATGGCACCATGGACACGGCCGATCTTTGATGTACTAAAAGAATACTTCACAGCAACAGATCTTGAAGGTATGACACAAGAAGGTGTACTTGAAATTGCACCTTTGGCCTACATGCGTGGTAGAACATTTAAGAAAGCATTTATAGTTGCTGACGAAATGCAAAATGCTACGCAAAATCAAATGAAAATGTTATTAACAAGATTAGGTACTGGAAGTAAAATGGCAGTTACTGGTGATCTTGCACAGGCAGATAGACTTGCTGATAACGGACTCATAGATTTTTGTAGACATTTAGAAAACAAAGGTACCACAGACCGTTTAACAGTTGTCGAATTCACAAGAGGGGATATTGAAAGACACGAGGCAGTGAAAGAAGTACTTGAAATATATGGAGATGTTTATTGATCGCCGGGTAAATCGGTATCGTGAGCGTCAACAGTATAATATTTCTTTTGCTTGACCCACTTAATCCAGCCTGCGTAAGTAATATTATGTAGGCTGGATATGGCACGGTGACGTTTAATAACAGTTTCGTCAAGTTCAAATGTTCTTGCAACCTGTGTTTCACGTTTGAAAGGTATAACTTGTACCAATGGTTCACCCATTTTAATCATAGTGGGTTTAATTTCTTTTAACATAATATTAATAGGACTTTGTGGAGCACCTGTATCGTGATCCATTACACCTGGAACTGCTTCCCAGTTCTTTCCTTCATGATAATACATTGGAAGATACAATGTACTGTATCCAACCTTGTTCCATGTAAACCAAGGATTGTCTAATTTAATTGCACCTCTAACAGAAAACTTTTTATTTAGAAGTTCGCCTAACTGTTCTTCAGGGTGATAAGCATCATTGTAATTAGGTTCACTATAACGTGTTTCTATATGTTTTCCATCTGGTGTTGGAATAATTTCAATATCACAAAACGCAGGAATAACAAATCCCATACTCATATAATCTGTAATACCAGGACATGATCTAACTGTTTTATGATGATCTATATTGTGTCGTCCTTTTTCATAGTACGGACTCATTTCTTTAAACTTCTCTGGAAAGAATTTACCTGCTGGTTGTATTGGAGCATACTTACGTACTCCCCAATTTGCACAAGCAAAATTAATCACAGGTGTTTCTTTAGAAAAGAGATTTTTTATGAAATTGAACATATAACTACTTATTGGAGGTTTCCAGCAAGAGGAAATATTGTGGCTATTACTTTTGCACATGCATGAGCAATTTCCATATGTTCTTTTTGTGTACCATTAGCACCACGTAATTCAATATAATGCACCCAACTACGTAGAGTACCATTCATGTACAATGTTGTTTTAGTAATGCCTTCGGGTAATACCTTACGTGCTTGTTCTTTAGCAATACCTTTTTCAATAGCATTATCGTAAATAACCTTAGATGCTTCGGCAATATACTTTTGTTGTGCGTCCCACCACATTGCTAATTCTTTGTCTTCGGTCTCAATACTGTTTTGTCTGTTCTTAGTATCTTGTAAACGTGCTTCACTGTATTCAAACATGTCGCCTTGTTCTTCTGGATTAGCATAACGTTGACTAAACTCTTGGAAACTAAAACTTCTATGTCTTACAATCTGATGTGCAATATCACGTGTAGTTTGAATTTCTAAACAAGCACTTACCATCTCAAGTGGAGACCAATGTTGATGTTTAATCAAATATTTGATAAGTTTCTCATTAGTTTCTTTATTCATTTGATTGCTTGGGTTACTTACCCTGGCACAAAACGCAATAAGGTCTTGTACATTGTGTAAATCGTTTTCATAATCTTCAGTAGGCTTTGAATAACTTACTAACTTAACTTGCATGTTCGTATTCCTCTTTTGTTACGGTTGCACTAATGTTGCCTGATATTGCAACTCTGTCATGGTCACAATTTTGATGTGGTACATTGTGACTTGTATTACCAGGGAATAAAACCAATAAACCACTTCTTGGTTTTACTTTGAAATTTGATCTTGTAAATTGTAATGGAGAACATTTCTCACATGCATTTACATAATAACAGAAACTAAATGTAGCAGGCCAATGAGCATGTTCTACTGTGTGATGTCCTGCTTGATTTTTATAAACCATTCCCCAACAATCAATAATATTCCAACGCATCATTTGTGCGCCACGTTGACTTAATCCTTCTACACTATTAATACATTGTAGTATAGCAAAGTCGCAAATCTTTTTAAAGTCAGGGTCTTCGTAAAGTCTAAAGTCAGTCATATCGGCTTTTACGTTGCTTCTATGACCCATCTCGTCACCCATACTACGTATTTTTTCTTCGAGTATAGGATTAAGTGTATCGGATTTGTTGTAACTTACTTGTATTACATCAAATTCTTCTTGTGATATTAATGGTGTTACTTGAAAAAAGTCTTCCAACTATCCCGTCCTTAATAATACGTGATACCCGTATTCAGTTTCAATTGGGAATGTAAGCATTTCATCTTTGTTTATTCCACTTATAGGTTTAGCAATCTCGTATTCCATATCCCCTGGATAATCAAACCAACCTAAGTCGCCACCATTCTTTGCACTTTTTCTACAAGCACTATGTTCTTTTGCGGCTTGATCAAAAGTTAGTACACCTTCTATAATATCTTGAATAATAAATCCTGCTTCTTGCTCCGCCGCTGGCTTAGGACGATTACTTGTTTGTGCAGTAGCACCTTGATGACTAATTAGAATATGACTTGCTCTAAGTCTTTGTATTTTTACACTCATTCTCCTGCTCCAGGTTTAGGAGAGAAATATTTGTTAAACTTATCAGGAACGTCCACCCAGTCTTCGGCGTCTTCCGGAACAGCATCATCATCTTTCTCAGTAATGTTAGGCCATATGTTTGAATATTTTTGATTAACGTCAAACCATCGTTTATCTGTATCTTCTGTATCTGTAATAATTGCATCTACAGGACATTCAGGAACACAAACTCCGCAGTCAATACATTCATCTGGATTAATAACAAGCATATTTTCACCTTCGTAAAAACAATCTACTGGACAAACTTCTACGCAGTCCATGTGCTTACACTTTACACAATTTTCATTTACAAGGTATGTCATATTACTACTTATTAAGTTTACAAACGTGCTAACCTAATCATGGTCGCCGCTAAATTAATCTCAGGATCTGCAACAAGTGTATGATCCACCAAGCCTTGTTTAATCACAAGTATTGCACTCTCTTGTTTTTCTTCATCACCGAACAATGCAATGTTATCATACATCCATTTGTAAATATCTTCTACTTCATCTGGACGTACTTGACTACAAACAAGTTTCCTTGCTTGACCAATCTTACCTGCTTTAAACAGTTCAACCATCTCAATCTTATAATCTGCTTCACCTGTGTCACCATCAGTAGGTTTGTTAAGTACACCGTCTGCACTATTCATTTGTACTGTGTTAATACACTTACGCAAGTCTGGATAAGTTGCTTTTACATAAGTGTCAAGTGTGTCTAAGTCTGGAGTAACACCTTCTTCAATTAAGATCTGTGCTACACGAGCCGTAAATTCATTTTGATCAATACGTTCAATATGAAAGCCTTGACATCTACTATGCAATGCAGGAATAATTCTGTTAGGGTAGTTACAGGTTAAAATAAATCTGCTTGTAGTATGATACTCTTCCATCACGCCACGCAACGCCGCTTGTGCGTTTGGACTTAGATAATCAGCCTCATCAAGTAATACAACTTTAAAGTCACCAAATGGAATCATTTGTACAAAGTTTACAATCTTGTCACGTACATCTTCTACACTGTTTGTTCTTGATGCGTTAATTTCTAAGATGTCTAAATCGTTAAGATCAAGTTCATTGAATAAAAGTTTTGCAAGTGTTGTTTTACCAATACCTGCATTACCGCTAAAAAGTAAATGCGGAATTGTTCCTTCTTTGATCCATTGTTTTACTTGATTCTTTTGATGTTCATCTCTGAACACATAACCGTCAACTGTATTAGGACGATATTTTTCTACCCATAATTCTTTCATGCCTGTTTTATCCTCTTTCTTAATTCACTTGTACTAAATGAATGTTGCCTTTTATTATAATATATTTCTATGCCGTTGTCAATACATAATTGCTTACCTGTATACTCTTTTGTACGATATTCTTCACCAATAAAACGAGTACAAATTTGGTAAGTTAATAAGATATCAATTACGTCTTGTTCTGTAGCATAAGGAATAATTTGATCAATATACTTACAACCTTCAAGTTGTACATATCTTTCAAACACACTCTGTATTGGTTGGTTCTTTTCTGGTCTATCAATAGTAGGGTCAGTTTGTAATCCTACTATTAAAAAGTCGCAGTTTTGTCTTGCTTCTTTAAGCATAGCAACGTGTCCACTATGGAACAAATCAAATGATGAGAATGTTATTCCTGTATTCATAGTGTTATTATACAGACAAACAGGACGTTTGTCAAGTGTTTTTTAGAGGTCGCCGTCTTTGCGATTCTCCGAAAAGTGTACATCGAATTCACCTCCCGGATATCTTGACTTCAATTTGTTTACGTTTTCTTCTAAGACGTCATTAGGGTCAAGGCCCAAAGCACGACAACTGTTAATCCAATACCAAGCGATGTCGCCAAGTTCTCGTTTAGCATGAAATATTGTGTCTGCATCCAATGGTTTACCTTGGAATATACATTTTTTAACAATTTCAGCAAATTCGCCTCCTTCTGATGCCATCCCAATTGATCCAGTTAGTAGCAATGCCATGTTAACATTACTGTCTTTTTCAAGTTTTTCTAACTGTGCTGTTAAGGCACCTGTTTCATTACTTTGTAATGATGTTACTTCTTGTACAAAATCTTTGTACTTATTTAGATCTACGTTATCCAATTTTTATTCCACTTCTTAGTTAGCGCCAAAGTCCTCTGGACTGTGTGCTTGATTATCACCCGCACCTGAAAAGGCACCAAACATAGTTTCTTCTGGTTGTTCATCTTGCCAAGCAAGAATTCCTTCCGCTTCAACTGTACGCATGTCTACATAGTTTCCATCTTCGTTTTCGTCAACTTGGAAAGTACGTGTCCAACGTCCATGTGATACTAAAATCCAATCACCTACTTCATATGGATCTTTATTAGTGTTACCTTTGGAAACAACTTGTCCCCAACGTGGCTTAATACCTCTATCCTTACCATCATCACTTGTAATAATAATTCCTCCAGCGGTCTTTTGTTCGCCGAAGTTCATATGTTTTACAATAACACGATCGTGGATTGGTCTAATACTACCTGTAACCTTGGTTGGCATAGCAGGTTTTCCTGCCGCCATTGCTTCGTAATCTAAATCAGACATTAGTCACCTTTTTTTACAAAATTGCCATCGTCGTCTTCGACCCATTCGTCTTTAACAACAGTTTCTTTTTCAACTTTTTTAGTTGCTTTTTTAGCAACGGGTGTTTCCTCTACAACTTTGTTTACAGGTTCTTCAGCCTTTGCCGCAACAGGTAATTCATCTGTAACAACATTAGGATTGTCTCTGTAAAAGTCAGCCATAACATCTTCACGTTTTCTAATAATCTTACCGCCTGGGCCTAATTCATCGCCACGTGCATTTACACGAGCATTTCCTACAGCCGGAGTAAGTTCGTTTTTTTGACGTAATAGATCCATGTCAACTTGTTTACCTTGCATTGACTTGTATACTTTACGTCCTTTTTGTTGTGCCGCCATATTCTTCTCCTATTATATGTTTACTTATCTCAGGAACTCCTGCCAGTCCAGGTCAAAGTGAATTGAGTTTATTCTATGTATTCCAATTAAGTATAGCACATAACTTGCTACACTTGAACCTCTACCTACACCCCATACTATATTGTTTTCACGCATGAAGTCTACCAAATATATCATATACTGCAATAACGGATACATTCCTCGTTCATCAAACTCAACAAGTTCTGCTTCAGTACGCATCCATTCTTCTCTGTCACCAATTTGTTCTTTGTCAAGTTCGTCTTGTAGTTTAGCATACATCCATTTGTGTATATCAATGTCTTTATACTTCTGTGGCATAAACCATTCACTTTGACATACATTGTCAAAAGTTTTTTGATCTACATCTAATGGAACGTAAAATTGTAATTGGGGATTGCCAAACTCTTTTGCCCACTTGTTAAACTGTTCAAGTTCATCAGTTTTATCACATAGGACAATATGACACTTGTCAATAGATCCTGTATAGATCATATCGATTAAGTTTTGATTCGTAAATGTAGGAACTCCGTTAGAGTCTGTTTTTATCAGCATGTATATATTTTAACTGATATTAATCAGATTGTCAAGATCTTTATCGCCATTTTCTACCATTTCTTTTCGGTAGCGTAGGCGAAGTTCGTCTCGATAGCCGTCTAATATCATAGACATTTGCATTTGGACTTCTGGGTTGCGTGTCATGAAGTACTTTTTGGATAGTTCCGTTAACTTCGCCTCAATTTGCGGAGTCGTGAATTCGGTTAAGTCTTCGTGGTGCGGGTGAATCATACTATGCCGCGTATGTGCCGTCGTATTTTACAAAGATAGTTGAACCTGCATTGTAAGTCCAAAAATCGATTACAATAGGATTGCTGTCATTAGTTACAGAAATTTCATTACTTGGTCCACTGTATGGCCAATCGTTATGGAATTTCAATGTTGAACCTGCTTCAGTACCAATTGTTAAAGTACGTGTTGTACCATCATTAACAAGAATTACTCTAATCTTACCAACTTTACCTGACTCAGGCCAACCAGTTGTTGTAAGTGTAACATCGCCACTAATAATAAAAGTTTGAACTGGTCCAAATTGGAAGTCAATGTTCTGAGAGGCTTGAACAGTACCGCCAGCGTTTAGTTCTTCACTTACATCAACCAAATTTGCATTGGTAATGTTGTTACCTAAGAAGTTGTTCGCTTCGTTCTTCTTTGCTGTGTTGTCTTGTAGTGCTTCAATTTCTGCTTTTGATGCTACGAAATTGCTTTTGATTGTACCAAAATTATCTCTAAACCCTTGTGAGTCATTGTCCTGACCTGCTACAGGGTATGCTGAGTTAATGCTTACATCATCAATATTACTTGCCATTATATTACCTCTCTATGCTTTTATTTATCTGTTTATATATTGTGTTCATAATTTGCGAACAGTATATATTGGTCTTGTGAACTGCCCGTAGTGCTATCTATAATGTATCTATCAATATCAAAATCAATTGTTTTAAAATTGAAATCAGCGTTTTTGATATTAAGCATTACTTGATCTGCTTGTCCTGCCTGGCAGTAAGCAATAGGTATGGCACTTGTATACCCTAATTCTTGTACACTGTTTGTTTGTGTTGTACGCATCCACAGTGGTAAAAAGTCTCTTTCTGTAACACCAGTTTCTGCTATTCTATCTCTCATATTTTGTAAATTTGAGATATATTTGGTATTATCGTTATCTTGACTTACTTTGACTGCACTGCTGTCAACTTTTAACGTATTAGTAATTGGTCTAAATCTATATGGTTCTGCTCGTTCAATTATAAACTCTTGTACACTTGTAACTGTAGCCCCTACTCTTGTTGTAACTGTAATATTACCTACTGTAGGAAATACAACACGACCGCTTCTTGTAATAATCTCTAAATCATTACCAATGCTTTGTACATTAATTGTTGGAGTTCCTGTACCTCTAACTCCAAGTTCGAATGAGCTCTTACCTGAACCTAATGCAGTTGTATCATCTTGACTTTCAAACTCAACACTGTCTACTGTAATACTATTACTGTTTCTACTTTTAAACTGTTTTGCAGTTCTTCCGTTAGTTGGCTCTGCAGGATCAAACACTTCTAAATATACAACTTCGTATACAGTATCATTACTGCCAGGTTCTTTTGCTACTGCTTTTTTAACTTCGCCAACTTTGTAAACTTTACGTTTATGATTCTTTGCTGTTGCCGCCACATATTTTCTAATGTCTTGTGTAAGTATACCTGCGTATGCTAACATCTTAATTTCTTTTTGTACACCAAATTGTGGATCACCTGCTCTGTAAACAAGGTCTGGTGGAAATATACTTGGATTAGATACAAATGCTTCGTAACTACTTCTAACAGTTTGTTTTAAGAAAGGCTTCATGAATAAGTTACTATACAAATTATCATCTGGGTCAAGTACGTCAAGTGTAAATTCTTGTTCAACTGCACTAAATCCAAAACGGTCTTCTGCTTTTACTGTAAACTTAAATTCTCTATCTATAACAGTCTTAGAACCATCAAAGTTCATTGTACCACTATCAAAGACTGTAAGTCCTGGATTAGTAGCAGTACCAAATTGATTCACTTTACCAATTATCTCACCGCTAATATCTAACTGTAAGCCTGAAGGTAAGTTACCTGATACAATGCTATATAACAACCTTGAGTCTGGAACAGTTGTTGTTGCTTTTATACTTTTTGTTGAAATAAAGTTTGCACTAATATTTCCTAAGTTTGGTAAAGTTGTAAACTTAATAGTTGAGTCAACTTCACCTAATATTTTAACTGTAAATGTTTTTGATTTTGTTGCAAGAACTGTTTCTGGTACGCCACCAAGTCTTGTTGCTTTAACTGTAAATTTATATTCTTTTGTAACTGCTGGTTGATAAGGTACACGACCTGCAATTTCACCCGTGCTACTATCTATTTGCATACCAGGTGGTAATGAACTTACACTATTATCATCGTTAAGTGCTTCAAGTGTATAAGTTAATCTTCCTAAAATTGTTTCTGTATCTAATACATCAAGGAAGAATGTTAAGAAATTATTTGCTCTTCTAAATCCTAAGTTAGTAGGAGTTAGCCATAATGGAGTTCTTAAGTATGTATTGTCAGCACTAAACAAACCATTTGAGATTTGCATCTTAGTGTTGTCTGCTCTTAAGAAGTCATCACCTACAAGATAAATTTGGAACTTACGTTTCTTAATAGTATCGCCATCACTAACACTAACTATAAACTCGTAAAACCTATTTAATTTTCTTGGTTGTTTAGTTGGAATTCTGTCATCGTATATACGTGTGTCATAAAAGAAACTATCGTAACCGTTAGCACTTCTGTCACCAAAGTCAAAAGGAAATGTACCATACACGTTTGCATCATAGTGTCCGCTTCCTGCTTTCTTATCTAAAGCAAGTACAGGTTCAACTAATCCTACAATTCTTCCATCTGATGTAAGTTTTGTTCCTGGAGGAAGTTCACCATCGTCATCAGCAATGAAATATTCAAGTTCATCACCTGCAGGTAAATCTGCATCTATTGCTTGTAATTGGAAATCTAATAATGTGTTATCGAGTACAAAATATTTGCTATTTGGGTCAACAGCAATTAGTCCTTCTTTTGTAATCCATTCAGGTTCATCAGCACCGTCAATTAATATTGTAAATGTTCTATCTTCAATAGCACCTGAACTATCTGTTGCTCTAAGAACAAACTTTGATTCTGTTAGTCTTTCTACTTCAAACGGAGTACCTACAATATATAAACCTTCAATTCTAAGTCCGCCGGGTAAGTTTCCACTAATAACTTTTACTGTACTAATGGTGTTTGATACTGTGTTTACAGGGAGTGCAATTCCTATAGTTGCATTTTCTGCAAATATACCTAAATTAGATCCTGTTTTTAAAGTCCAGATGGTTGCCATGTTAATTCCTTATTCAATAGTATTTATCGGAATATTATGGCTATGGTTATAGCGGGTTTGTAATTGTGCCGTTCTCAATAGTAATATCTGCAACGGTACTGTCTTCTTGTAACCCTGGATCATCAAGCGTACCTAAATCAATGTTAGTTGCTGATCCTAAAAATTCAATAATACTTGAAACACTGCCTGTAATACTTCCAAAGTTAAAACCGTAAATATCTCTTACGTCAATACCGTATACAGTAGTTTCAGCATCTCTTATATTGTACAGCAATTTATTATTAGCATCTAAATCGCCGCCTAACACTGGGGTAGCGTCTGTGCTTAATTCTGTAACAGAATTAATTGTAATACCATTTGCACCATTTTGTGCTGTGGTTGTATTAGTACCGCCTGCAATAGTAAATGTATCACCTTCTGCAAGTGTAATACTTCCGCTATCAGTAGCAACAATTAATTGTTGTAATCCGCCAACACTTTCAATAATAACGTTACTGCTATCTGATGTAACTGTAACATTACCGCCTGCTTTGATTTTCTTAAATTGTAAATCAAACCCAGTCTTTTGTGCAAAGACGCCTTGTCCTTCTGTACCTAAATTAGATGCAGTTGTTTGCTCAGGATTACGATTGTCAAGTTCTGTAAAGTTATTATTAACTTTTACAAACGCTTCACGTAAATCATCACCTGTTCCGTCATTTGCTACGCCGCCGATATTAACTGTTTGTATTGCCATACTAATATTTATCCTATTCTGGTGGTCTCTTACGTACTGTGCGTCTTGCTCTCGGATACAATGCACCTGTAGTAGGTCTTAAATTATAATCTTTCTTAGGGTGCATAGCACCATCTATACTACGTTCAAAATTGTACTTTGCATGTACATTAGGTGAACCTTGTAAGTCATCTTCATCAGTTGGAGTGTCTGTAACTGCATCATGTAATTGATCTGTTACTGCCCATTTGCTTATTAAATATTCTTTAACTTGTTCTTGTGTATAATGAGGATAAGTTTCCATTAGACAAGCAACCAATCCTGCTACTTGTGGACTTGCCATACTCGTACCTGAAATCTTTCCAATTTTATAACTGGGCGAACTGCCGCTTCTCGGATCTGTTGTTCCACCACCTGGATAACTTGTATTCAAAACTGACATGATAGATGTGCCAGGAGCGTAAAGATCAACACCAGGACCACAATCACTAAATGATACTTTTCTATCTTTGCTGTTTGTTAAACTGGTATCAGTAGCACCAACACAGATATTAGGTATATCGTATGTGCCATCTACAGCATTATCATTTGCTGTTGGACTTGTGCCACGCATATAATATCTTGCACCCGCCGTTGTTGTTTCAAATGTATTATCCCAATCAGCATCACCTGGTGCGGCATGTTTCCATTTTCCGTTACCAGCCGCGCCTATTGTAATAATACCTTCATCAATAGCATCTTCGATGTCTGCATCAAGTGCCGCAACTCTTACAGGAATACGTTGATCTGCTATAAGTCCCCAAGCATTAAGTTGTGCAGTTGAAAAAGAACCATCAGTTGTTTTGTTATCATTTTGTTCAATAGTTAAATCAATCTGTGTAGGTGTTGCTTCATAAAATTTATATTCATATCTTATAGTAGGAGATCCAAGTGTGCCACTTGTGTTCTTATTACCTTCCCATACTAATCTATAAATTCTACTACCAACTGTACCTGTTGTTCCGTAAAAAATTCTTTGACAACTACAGTCTTCTGCTGTTACCATAATCTTTGGAAGAGAAGGTGTATTCTCATCAATACCAGAATACGTTGTTGCGCCACCACCAAATGTAAGATAACTGTTTGTACCCATATAGATATAGGGTGAACTTTCATTTAAAAATGTTACATTGAATGGCATTATAAGTTCCCAGTACCCGTCATCATTGCCACCTGTTGTTGGAGATACACTTGCTGTTAAAGTATCTACGTTAGCAATAGGAATATTTGTACCTAATGAAGTAACTGTCGCCGAAGGACTTCCTCCTGCATATCCTATAAGTGTACATCTTAATAATGCCGCTGACGTAGGGTCAGTACCTTCTGTAACTGTTGATTGCCATGTGATACTATAAACATCATTGTCTGGCAAACTTAAACTTGATTGTGTTATGTCAACTTCTGCAAAACCGCCGTCAACTGATGTTTCGCTATCTGTTTGTGTTTCAATTACAGCACTGGCTGAATTTTGAACAGTAACAGTAAGATCAACCTCTGAAATTCCTGTTATACCCTGTGTACTAACATTGTGTTTATAACTGATAGTAGCAGGTCCTTGTATGGTCGTTGTATAACTTGCATTAGGTAACACTTCTATATCTAACTCAATCGTTCCGCCTGTTCTTGTAAACCCTGTAGGGGTTGACCCAAAGTCGCCGCCGACTGTACCTTCAGAACCTGAAGTTGTAATACGTTGTGAAATGTTTTCTGGATCTGCTGTAAAAGCACTTATTCCTGCTGTAGAAGTAAACACTCCTGAAGTACCGTTGTATGTTGTTGATCCACTTGGTGTAAATCTTGTGCCTCTAAAAGTAACTGCCTGAATGGAGCTCATACTCCATTGATTTGGAAAAATACTCATTCCCCATGAGTTGTTGACGACTGTTGGGTTTTTGATCCCTGTGGATCCATTGACTGCTTTTGTTGCGTGAAATTGTCTAATGTAATCGAACACGTAAGGAAAATTGTTATTACCAACAGCGCCAGCATAGTAGTAAAGATTATATAAGTTCGCATCTCTTGCCCATCCTTGTCTGTTGCCCCCTGCTGTACCCATAACGTGATTAGCATGATAACTGCCTGGATTACCGTAACTGTAGTTACCTGCTGATCCGCCTGTTACTGCGGGGTTGTGTTGATACCAATTATACTGCACTATTCTTTCTGCTGAGCCGTCGGCTGTTTCTTGTCCTGATATTTGTGTGTATTCCGGATGTCCAGTGTATATACCGTCACCATCACAAATTACCAAGTCAACGTTTCGACCAGTTGCATTAAATGATATTGTTGTGTTTACTTCTGTAAAAGTTTGACCCCAACTTGATTGATTTTGTCCGTCTAATAGGCGTAGCAATCCCCAGTTAAGATCTGTGTCTGTGTTTGTGCTATTTCTTGCAAAATTTCCTGTTTGTTCTACTATTGAGAATTCACTAACATCGATTTTTGCATCTTTAGGGTTTAGTTCAACCGCTAAAACTCTTTCATCATTTTTGATTAAATTATGTTCGGCTTGTGAGAGCCAATATTCTGTTGTTCTGGATATTGGTCTTGAGGCGTGTGGTACAACTGCTCTATTTGGTATGTAAAGTGCGCCGCCTGGTGTTTCCATGTCATCGGAAAATGCTACGCTGTCTACACCCTTTTTGAGTGTTACCATGTAGATCTTTTTTTCTACATGTTTCCTTAAAGACATGTTAGCCCTCCAATTTTAGCAGTTTCAGTGTAGTTGTTATTGTTGCAGTTCCACCACTTTTATTTTTCACTGCCGCATATATTGTTGTATCGTTTGCACTATTCCAACCTAACACTGCTGGACCAAATTCAATAGTTTCTGCTCCATTGGATAGTACTTCTGCAATTACGCCTGAGTCTGGTGTTGGATCAACTCCTTCACCTCTACTTGCGTCTGCTGTTCTTTTTGCCACACTTGTGTATAATCTTACCCATGCCGCTGATGATGTTTCTATACTCATTAGCATGTATGACTTGAATCCTGTAATAGACACATCTTCGTTTGCATCATTGGCAATACTATTAGTTGATACTGCCGCTGTTGATCTTGTAGCAAGTCCTTCTGATCCACCTGCTCCTGCAACTGCTGTATCAACATAAGTTTTTACAGCACTTTCTACTGGAACTGCTGAAGTACTATTACCAGCAAGTGTTCCGTCTGTACTAAATTCGTTAACAACTGTGCCTGCCGCAAAACCAACTGATCCTGCGTTAACTAAACTTACACCTGATAAGTTTGTTGCAAAAGTAAATGTACCTGATCCGTTTGTTGTTAATACTGTGTTTGCCGCACCATCTGAAATACCTAAGTCTGTTAATACACTTGGTGCGTCTGTAATTCCGTAACCTGCAAGTGTTGTTGGTTTACTTGTAATGGTTGTAAATGGTAATTCAAAATCAACTGCGTCCCAAGTTAATCCTGTCCATTGCATAATTTGACCTGCTGTAACATCACCTACACTTGTGTCATCTAAGTCTGATACTTGATAAACAGGTTTGCTTGTAACGTTGTTCCAGTCTAAATAATAACTTCCACTAAAGCCTTCAAGCGTTGATGCATCTAATCCACCACCACCTGATGTTATATCATCTGCTGGTAACCATTTATTGTTTAACCATTTTAACACTTGTCCGTTTGTTGGAGGTGTTGTTGATGTATCAACATCTGACATGTCATCAATGTCATTTGGAATAATTGGCTTATTGCTTAAATCATTGTAACTACCACTTGTTGCCACAGTTGCATAAGTTGGTAAGTTAAGAAGATTGTTATAAGATACAAAACTGTTAATCCAGTTGTTTGTAGTAGCATCGTATTTTAAAACTTGCTCGCCTGCTGGTGCTGTAATAGTAACATCAGTTAAGCCTGGTAAGTTACTTGCACCGCCACCACTTCCAACTCCAGTTGCACCAATAGTTAATGTATTTGCACCATCGTCGTAGGTTAAAGTAATACCAGTTCCTGCTACAAGTAAATTATTTAATCTATCGTCTACACGTTCGTTTGAAAAATATTGTTTACTACCTTCAACAATATCATCTGTGTTAGCCGGAATAGTTGGAGCACCTGTTAAATCCGCATAGTTTCCACTAAATGGATTATAAGGTATTCCTGCAATGGTTAAACTTGTTGCCGCAATATTACCAGCACCAATAACACCGGATCCTGTTAAGTTTAGATTATCACCAATAGGTAATTCTTTTAACTTATTACCGTCTGCGGTATCTACTATAAGTGGTATTCTATCTGCCATTTTGTTTTCCTATATCAATATTTATCGTACTCATTACAGTGCCGCTATTCTTGTTTGGAAGTCTGCAAAGTCTGTACTTGCCGCTACTTCTGCTTTTAATGTTGTTAGTGTAATTGTCTCTGCTTGTAACGCACTTGCCGCCAATGCACCTTGTGCAGACGTTGCCGCATCTGTGATTCCATAACCTGCTAATGTAGT
>Ga0098045_1000009_pt1 | contig 211529 bp, 263 predicted proteins | sample 11_taG_FD_77071 | JGI IMG/M metagenome (GOLD analysis project Ga0098045, IMG submission 77071) | Marine viral communities from the Subarctic Pacific Ocean - 11_ETSP_OMZ_AT15265 metaG | ecosystem: Environmental > Aquatic > Marine > Oceanic | place: Pacific Ocean | collected 2015-01-16 | reverse complement strand
GATGCAGAAGACGACGATGAGGAGTCTGAGAGTCTACAGGAAAAAGCTGTATCTAAGTCACAACAGAAGTTGATGGCGATGGCTCTTGCCTTTAAACGTGGTGAGATGGAAGACGACGAAGCATCTGATGAGGTCAAAGAACTTGCGAAGTCTATGTCTGAAAAAGACTTAGAGGATTTTGCAAAGACCAAACATAAAGGGATGCCAGATAAAGTCGCAGAGGCAATTGATGCGTTGGTTATGGAAAATCCACAACAGGAAATTCCAATGATGCGTCAACAGTTGGCATTCATCGTATACGCTGCGAGAGAAATCGATGACTATCTAATGGAAGTATCGGATCCAGAAGAATGGTATCAAAACAAACTTGCATATGCTTTTGCACAGATGAAAAGTCTACATGCATATGCAGAAGGTGAAATGTCTATGATGGATCGTCCATCAGACGAAGACCAGTACAATGCATCTTATGGTGGTTACTACGAGTCAATCCAAGAAGCATTTAAACAGGGTAAGATGAAACTGAAAGACGGTAAGACTGTTAATCTATCTAAAGACGATGCAGCTGCATTGGAAAGTATGATGAAATCAGTCGGTGTTAAAAACCGTAAACAGATGGAAGCGGATCTGATGAAGAACGCAAAGACGTTCGCAGAGATGTTGAAGTTTGCGAAGGAAGCATCCTAAATGGCATACGTTGTAGTCCCAGGCAGTAACAATATTTGGGAATACGACAACGCTGCACTTGCGAGTGACAGTGACACATATGACGATATGAACGGAACAGTGTCGGGTGGAGTTAGATCTTTCACCCCACCAAATGGTGGTAATACACAAGAAACCTACATTAGATGTAGGAAGGTGGGTGAGACAACCGTTCGTGGAGAATTGAATAAGAATTACTACGATGCACGTGTTTAGTGGCATATAAGTCGTAAAATTTATAAATAAAAGAAATTAATTCGTTGAGAGGAATAGAGACATGAAGCTCATTTCAGAAGTTACAGAGGACATGAATGTTCTCACAGAACTAGATGAAGCGACTAATAAAAAGAACTTCTTTATTGAGGGTATCTTCATGCAAGGTAACCTCAAGAATCGTAATGGTCGTATCTATCCTAGTGAGGTTCTAGAATCAGAAATGAACCGTTATCAAAAAGACTTCATTGACACGAAGCGTGCCCTTGGTGAGTTAGGTCACCCAGACGGCCCTCAAATCAATGGAGATAGAGTTTCTCACCTGATCACACAGATGAATAGGGAAGGAAATGATTTCTACGGAAAGGCCAAGATTCTTGGTACTCCTATGGGAGAAATCGTAAAGACGTTTATCGACGAAGGTGTTCGTTGTGGAGTATCCACACGTGGACTAGGATCTGTTAAACAGAAGAATGGCGTAATGGAAGTCCAACCAGACTTTCATCTTGCAACAGTAGATATCGTTACAGACCCATCAGCGCCTAATGCGTTTGTAAATGGTATTATGGAAAATACAGAATTCTACTATGATGTTGCGTCTAGCAACTGGATTGCAACCCAACCAGTTGAGGAAGTAATTGAAGAAATTCAAGAAACTGTTGAAAAGACATACAGGACGGTAACGAAGCGTATCGACGAGTCAACAGCGGCAAGGATGTTTGAAACATTTATTCGTTCGTTAAGAAACTGAATTTTTATAAATACTTTTTGTAATAAATAAATCAAATCAGATTTAAGGAGAAAAACAATGGCAGATGAAAAGAAAATTGTCTCTGACGATGGTGTTTCAACAGCTGCAGGCGCAGTTACACCTGAAGGCGGTTCAGACAAAAAAAGAAAAGCTGATTCTGCAAAAGGCGATAAAGCACCTAAAACTTTGAAAGCAGGATACAAAGAAGACGCTGATGTATCTGAAAATGAAGAAGTAGTTGCTGAGTCACCAGAGTCAGAAGAAGTAATCGAAGAGATCGTTGTAGAAGAGTCAATTGCTGACATCTTCGAAGGCATGGATCTCTCAGAAGAATTCAGAAACAAGGTAACAGTTGTTTTTGAGGCTGCAGTTAACGAAAGTGTTTCGCAGAAAGTTCAGAAGATTGAAGAAGAACTTAACGAGAGACTAGAGTCAGAGTTGGCTGAAGCAGTGGAATCTAAAGTTGGCGACATGGTCGAAAACTTGGATGCATATCTTGACTATGTGGTTTCAGAATGGATGGAGGAAAATGAAGTTGCTATCGAAGCTGGAATTAAAGTAGAGATGGCAGAGTCTTTGATGGACGGTTTGAAAGATTTGTTCTCAGAACACAACATCAAAGTAGACGAAGAAACATATGATATCGTTTCAGAACTCGAAGAAGAAATGAAAGATCTTGAAGAGAAGTCAAACAAAGTTGTAGACGAAAATATCCGTCTTACAAAAGAAGTTTCTGATCTTCATGCTGGAGTTGTTTTCGAGGAAATGACGAGTGAGCTCAATATGTCTCAGCGTGAAAGACTGAAAGTTCTTTCTGAGAATTTAGATGCAAGTGATCTAGATGCTTATAAAGAGAATCTTTCTACTATTAAAGAGTCATTCTTCAAGGAAACGAATGTTTCTCCGAAAGACGATGTTGTTGACGAAGAAGACGAAGTAATGATTGAAGAGACAGAGATTAAAAAACCAATCTCTGAAGATCGCACAATCAATGCTCTCGTTGAGGCTCTCAACTCAAGAAAATCTAAATAATTTAAAACTGAAAAAATAAATTTTATAAATAAATTCAGTAAATAATCTACTAAGGAGATAGAAACAAATGACACAGTCAAACTATCAAAAACTTGTGGAAAAGTGGGGCCCAATCCTTGAGCACGAATCTTTTTCACCAATTGCAGATCAACACCGTAAAAGTGTAACTGCAACCATCCTTGAAAACACAGAGTCAGCTCTGCGCCAAGAGGGTGACGCTTCAGCAAACATGACTGCACTTCTTTCAGAAGCGCCTGCAAACGATGTAGGTACTGATGGCGGATTTACAGGTGCGGCAACAGACGCAGGGCCAGGAGCAGGTTACGATCCAGTACTTGTATCTTTGATCAGACGTTCTATGCCAAACTTGATTGCATATGACATTGCTGGTGTACAGCCAATGACAGGCCCAACTGGTCTGATCTTCGCAATGCGTTCACGTGAGACATCTCAGTCAGGTACTGAGGTATTCCACGGTGAAGCAGACACTACCTTCGCAGGTGCAGGTGCAGAAGCCGGTTCAACTGGTGGTGCAGTTCCTAACACTTCAATCTTCGACACTGGTACTGGTATGACCACTGCCGCTGGTGAAGCATTGGGTGACGGCAACGGAACCAACTTTGCAGAGATGGCGTTCTCAATTGAGAAAGTAACAGTCGCTGCGAAAACACGTGCGTTGAAAGCGGAATACACCACTGAACTCGCACAGGATCTTAAAGCAGTTCACGGTCTCGACGCAGAGACAGAACTTGCGAACATCTTGCAGTCAGAAATTCTGACTGAAATCAACCGTGAAGTTGTACGTACAATCTACGGTACTGCTGTTGCAGGTGCTGCGGCAACTGCTGCTGCTGGTATCTTCGATCTTGACGTTGACGCAAACGGACGTTGGTCAGTCGAGAAGTTCAAAGGTCTGATGTTCCAAATCGAACAGGAAGCAAACGCAATTGCAACTGCTACACGCAGAGGTAAAGGTAACATTGTGATCTGTTCTTCAGACGTTGCATCTGCTCTGCAGATGGCAGGTGTACTTGATTACACTCCTGCTCTTAACAGCAACTCACTGGAAGTTGACACAACTGGTAACACATTCGCTGGTGTTCTTAACGGACGTTACAGAGTGTACATTGATCCATATGCTGGTTCAAACTACATGGTTGTTGGATACAAAGGTTCATCTGCATTCGATGCAGGTCTGTTCTACTGCCCATACGTACCACTACAGATGGTTCGTGCCGTGGGTGAGAACTCATTCCAGCCAAAAATCGGGTTCAAAACTCGTTACGGTATGGTATCGAACCCATTCGCAGACGGTACTTCTGCTGCAACACAGGGTGCTCTTACACAGAACACCAACCAGTACTACAGAAGAGTTCGCATCAGCAACTTGTTCTGATCCAAATAAAAAGAAGGGCGGATATAACCGCCCCACTTTACTACCAGAATTGGGGAGATCTTCGGATCTCCCTTTTTTTATCGACTAACTAATGGCATGTTGTTTTGACTATCGTGGTAATCACCTGATTCATAATAGTCTCGACACGCAGATTCCTTTACCATCATACCGTTCTTCATACGATATGTGACAATCTCTCTACGAACAACACCGTCTGTGTCTGCATCGAATGCGGCTTTAAATGGGCCGTCTGTCATCTTTCACTTCTCCTTACTGTAACGAAACTTCCTTCTGGAGAATGAATTGCGTTTATCAACTCTTCCCACATCTGAGGATTGATTTCTAATATATTCGGTATATCACTTTCATCATCTTCTTGGCAAATATAGACGAGGTCATCATATGCGAGAATTTTTAAATCACCATGATTACCTGTGTCGTCTAATATTGTAATTGCCACTTCATCCATATCAAACTCGACGGTGTACATTACATCTTCCTTCTATATTCACAATATCCCTGCACCCATCCCTCATATATTCCATATGCAAGAATAGGGCCGATAAATGGGACGAAAAAGAAATTCATCATAAACCACGAACAAATTATTGCCGCAACAATGTCATACCATTGTATCAAGTTCTATTACCTCTTATAGATCAGCCAATAATGCCTTTAGTTTCTTTTTTGATTTACCCTTTACTTTAGCTTTTGAGATATCGTTATCTCCATCACCCACAACTACAATGGCAATCATACCCATTGACTTGTGTGGTGAACACTGATACAAGTAAACGCCTGGCGTGTCAAATGTAATTGCCACTTCTTTATTAAGTTTTGATTTCTTTGGTGCATCCCATCCATCTGGGCCAGCAATGAATTCTACATTGTGTCCTTTTGAAGTTGGAACCCACGTGATTGTATCACCTACATCAATACGTGCGATATCTTCACTGTATACCATCTTTGCACCATCGTCACGTTTATTCAACATTTCAATAGTCATATCTTCAGCGTATGCTGATGTTGCGAAAAGTGCCATAAGACTAGCAGTAATTAGATTTTTCATTTTGTTTCCTATCTTTATTTCTTTACATTAAGATTGGACGGATTATATTGTTCGCCATTATAGGCAGGATAGGTGTCGTCCTCTACCCCAAAGTTACACGATGCCACAATCAATAAGAATGCGATTGAGGCATAGGTAGTTCTTTTAGACCATAATATAAAACCTTCAAATGTTTTCTCCGCTTCTTTCTGAGCGGCTGCACGTACTTCATCATCGGTCATAGTGATCTCGTTCCATAATAAGATCGATAGACTTCTGCGAGTTCTTGTTGGTCAGTAGACTCTTGAACTACGTAGTCGGTTTTATCAATTCTTGTTCCATCTGCAATTGCAATAGCATCTTCATATCGTGATGCGATTGCAATAATTTCACCAGATTTTTTTCTAACGATATGCATTAGTTCAGACCAAAGCAAGGTAAGATGTTGACATTGCAGTAACGTCCATATTCTTCAAGTCCTACCATTGCCATTAACATTAATACTGGTACAACAGCAATCATTAAAACAACAACTAAGAATGCCCAACCCAAACCTTTGGTTGTGCAATAGTTTGTTTGTTCACTCATGCTCGCCACCGTTTGCTCGTCCATTATATTTACGGCCTGATTTCAAAATGTTGTTGAGTGATTCTGGATTGTTTTCTGCTTGACGGAATGTTATAACAGTAATTGTAATACCACTGATAAGCAGTAAGTGAAAGGCCGCACTGATACCAAACGCAAGATAACTTCCTACCATCAGGGCAAAGATACCACTCCAGATAAAGAATAGACACTGAAAGATCATGTGTCCTACCATAGGGTCTAGATTACGTAGTGGTGACTTTTCTATTGTCATGACGCTGTCCCACATATCACGTGGAATACTTGCAATTTCAGTTAGTGTGGTTGCCCATCCAATGGGTCTCTGTGTGTTCTGTTTTTTTGACATGATTACATTCCTATTGCTTTCATATATGTTTCCAACAACGCCTCTTCATTAGCGATGTCATCTGCATCACGTTTCCTTAGTGATACAATTTTTTTGAGGATCTTAGGTTCGTATCCTCGTGCCTTTGCTTCTTCGCATACAGATTTTACATCTCCACGAAGATCAAGTAACTGTTCATCTAAACGTTCGAGACGTTCGATGAAAGACATGACTTCTGCCTCAGCACTATCGAAGTCTTGTTCATCACTCATCGTCTTCACGCTCTTCCATTTCCCACATTTCAGATTCGTGAGAGTTGATTAGATTACTGAATCCAATTTGGAATGGTGAGTATTCATTCAGTTCATGATCACGGAAGTTTTCAATTTCACGGATCTGTTCTTCGGTAATTTCAGTGATCTCTGAAACACCATAATGTTCAAACACATATTCATAAACCGTATCAGTAACTTCCGATTCAATGCGTTCTTCCCATTTATAAATTCGAGGCCATTCAAACGACATTTTTGTCTCCTTTTACATAAAAATTAGGGTTAAATTGTTTTGAAAATGGAACAGTATGTTTATCAACGTTTTCCCATTTTGCAGTTGATGGTTTCCATCCAGTGATGTTCTGAATATCTCTCAGATATATATTCCAGTTTTCGAACCAGTCTTGGTAATCCCTGTAATAGAAATTAGGTTTACTCATTGAGTCCTGTCTCCAACTTTCCCAAGAATTCCAGACGCAGTTTAAAGATGCTTCCATTAAATGTTTTGCAGCTCCTTTGTCTGGGTGGTTGTGAGTTTGAATAAAATCAACTTTCCGTCTACGGATTGAAGACTTCCAAACATCTAACGTTTTGTGTGTTCCAATAAACAGAATTGATTGATTTTCAAGTTCTAGGTTCTGAAGATCAAATGCGCCTGGAAAATATCCAAACGCTTTCTGTTCTTTACCATGCCTGTTTTCAACCCAATCTGGATTGATACCCAATGGTGTGAGATGTTTCCAATGAGCCTGATTTGAGTAACATGGAATATCTGGAAAGTTGTGTTCCATCAATCTGTGTATCCAATTCGTACCAGATCGTTGTAACCCAACTACGTGGTAATTGGTGAACATTAACGAAGCATCCTCATACAAGTAAATATTGAATGATCATTAAGACAGTCTCTCCACATATGCATTAGTAGTGCAACTACCAAACCTATTGTTATCACCCCAGCGACGATATAAATCAAATCCTTCATAACACAAAAGTCCTTCCTTCAGACAGATGCAAAGGCAATTCTCTTACCTTGTCTGACACGTTTTTCTTTTTGAATTTTTTAGTGATCGTCGGGTACTGTAGTATAACTTCTTTTTCTACAACTAGACATTTCGTACGAGAGTAATTCAAGAAAACCATGAAGAACGGACGATCCTCGAGCAAGTATTTATTCTTTCGGCCGAGGAAGTGAATGTGACGATAGTACGCAGGCCACTCTTTATCCCATGCAGACCATCTTTCAAATTCAAAGTCTACCACTGGATTGTTGTTTTCGTCGACTAAAGATAAATCAACACCATACTGCCCATAGAAGTGAGGCCTGAAATACATTGGTTCACGTCCAACCGCATCACCAATGTGATCCAACAAACTGGAGTTCTTCTTTACGCCTCTGATGAATGCATCAATTTCTTTTTCATCATCAAAAGAGTCTTTCCTATCACCATAGGAACCCCATTTGGTTCTATCTGTATTCGATACTAACATTTAAGAATAGGCGAATTGTTCTGGATCTGGTTCGTATGAGAACTCACCATTCATTTCTTTTTGAACCTGTTCCCAAACATCTTGTTGGGTAACACCATGTTTACGAACGAAGACAGGTTTAGACATCCATGCAGCGTCTTCTTGCATCTCCATTACCCATTGTCCAACTTTACTCATTATATATCTCCTCAATCAAATTCTGGTGGGACGTTCTTATCTATTAGATTTCCCCGAGCAGTTTCATATTCTTTAGTGGGATGTTCTTCTTTCTTTCGAATTACCAAACCATTTGTGCCATATTCTACCACAAGAGTATCACCAATGTCAAGCCCTAAAGATTCCATTATTATAGGTGGAAGTTTCATAATGACATTGTCGGGATCACCTTCGATTTCTTCGAAGAGATCCTCTGCCTTTATAGTACCCACTTCAGCTGGTTTGACCATTTTCTACATCCTCATCGTTCATGTATGCACTGACAAGTGCGTCCAACTTTTCCTTCGCCTGGCCTGTAAGTTCGAGAACAGAATCGGGTAGACCCTCAATCTCTTCTCGTTCTTGCATTTTACGAAGATTTTCTACCAACTCCGAAAAGTCACTCATAGACCAAGAATCCTTCCAGCGTCACTAGTGATTTTTTTACCCGAACGTAACCATTCTTCACACTGTTCAAAATAGAATGCAGTGTCTTCATGACCTTCACGTTCAAGAACTTCTTTTGCGGATTTGAAGAATGTGACAAGAGTCATATCATTGATCTGACCCCCATCATTCATCGATGCTGGTTTCCACTTACCACTACGTTGATTACTCATATTAAGCTGCCTCCTTCGCAGGTTCCATAGTTGACATAATAGAATTGAACTCATCCTCATACGAGTAAGGAAGGTTCATATCGTAACAGGCATAACTGCCTCCATACATGAGGTCATACTCAGTGAAACACTGAGCCTCAAGTAACCAACGGATCGCTGTCTCACGATCAACAGAGTTAGATGTCATAAGTTCGGTAACAGTACCTTCGAACTTTGCAACATTCTCCTCTTCAATTCTTTTGTCTTCATCGAACTGACGAGAGGCGGCATCACCATATTCATCTGCCATCTCTTCAAGTTGTGAAGTGGTGTAAGTGTCCCAATCAAGATTGATCTTGGAACCATATGCAGCTTTACTGCATTCACGAATAGTACAGACCAACTGATCACGTACGTAATCGTCGACTGTGAAAATACCACCTTCATTCCAGAAGGCTTCATCAGTGGTAATCATACCACCCCAACGGTTGTCTGGATCTTCGTCCATCCAAGCCTGAGTTTTGGCGTTCTGCGCCTCGATATAATTGATAAGTTCTGACATTATGCAAGCTCCTCAAATCCAACCATTGCAACTTTGTATTTGGTGTTTCCCAACAACATATGGTCACCCATAGATGTCGAACGCAAACCAAACTTTCTACCTTCGTGTTCTGGAAGTTCACCGACAACAGTAACGTCATCGTTACCATCGGCTTCCATCTTCAAAGACCAAGAGTCCATGATGTTCTGTGTCCAACGATACGCATATTCCAAAGCGGAAGTACCGTCACGATCACCGACTTCTACCAACGCAACAGTACGTGGTGTTTCTTCGAAGGCGGCGTGGATAACTGCAACTTGTGTCATGATGTGTTCCTTTTCTCAACTTACAAACATATTCTACGACATTTTAGAGGCAATGTCAAGCCTTTATTTGAATTAATTTCAAATTAATTCGCAGGTTCATAGTCATCAACCCCAATGATTATTTTGGGAAAGGCACTATTGCTTTCTGGGAAAACCAGACCGAAATCTTCGATCATGATGTCACGTACCTTTTCACGGTCAAGTGAGTCACCAGCAAAAGAGAAACTGTCCTCTGGATTTGTACCGACTTGATCGATGTATTTTTGAGTGGCTTCAATGATGTGCGCAGGTGTCGCACCCATGTCATAAACCCCACCTGCACCGTAGAAGTCTTCTACATAGGCACAGAAGTCGATAATACCGTCGACGATGTTTTCTACTGAATTAGTCATTATTCATACTCCATAGCTGATTCAAGTTGTTGTAACATTATTTCGAATTCGTTTTTCATTGACTCTGCAGCCGCAATCGCAGCGTGATCAACATCTTCCATACTTCTATAAGAGGCGATGTTGTTGTCACAGGCAGAGATATAATTTTGAAGTTCTTGTTGCATAGCGTCCATGATATATTCCTTAAGACATGAAGTAGATTACGAGACCAGCGATACACGCAATGGTCATTAGATCAGAGGCAAAATTGATAACTAGGTTTTTCATTGGTGATTCGCTTTCTCTTGATTACAGTACTAATATACACGTTTTTCTGGGAATGTCAAGCCCTTTTTTGAAATTATTTTAAATTAATTCCATAGCGTCATCCCAGATCTTTTTCGCATCATCGTGATGATCAAAACCTTCTTCGTCTGCAAAGTCCATGCTACTCTGGAAGTAGACATCGTAGTCATTAACTTTGTGAGTCGCAAGGATCCATGCAAGACCCTTTGCAGTCTTTGCACCACCAACAACATTGTTAACGCCTTTGTAGACTTTGACAAAACCGTGTTCTGCACTGATAAACATTTTCATATGAGACTCTCTTTCTTTTTTTAACTTACACTCTTAATATAATCATTTTTTCAAGAATGTCAAGCCCTTTTTTAACTTTTTTTGAAAATAATTTGACACTCTCTTGTCAAAAAATTGAATGGTCTATATTTGTCACTACGTCTGTCAAACTATTGACAATATTGATAGGTGGGGTATTCAATGGTATAAATAGTTCGACAAGTGCGTTGATTTGCAAAATTATACATGGTCAGATAGAATGGAGAAAATTATGTTCAGACTTTTGCTAGGTGTGTTGGTTTTATACCTTGGTTTATCAGTTCCTGTTCAAGCGGAAGATGTGACGTGTCCAGAGGGATACGTATGTACAAGATCCGATACGGACAGTACTGTTACTACACAAGGTAACATGACGACGAGAATCGAACAACCACCCCCATCAGCAATCTCACCACAATTTAGTGCAGGTAACAATAGTGACCTCTGTACTATTGGTGTCGCTGGTGCAGTGCAGACTCAGATCTTAGGTATCTCTGCAGGGGGAACGTTCACTGAAGAAAACTGTAAGCGACTAAAAAATGCAAAGACACTTTATGATATGGGCATGAAAGTGGCGGCGGTAAGCACCATGTGTCAAGATCCTTTAGTGTTTGATGCGATGATGAATGCAGGGACGCCCTGCCCATATCAAGGATTGATAGGCGAGGCGGCGAAACTAGGATGGGAAACTCACGTTGAAGAAACTAAAAAAGAACTTAAGGAAATGGGCCCGATAGATGCTGAGAAAGCTGCTCCTCTCATTGGTGGTGGTCTTTTGGCCCTCTTACTCTTACTCTGAGAGTATTGCACCTTATTATGGGTATACAGGAAATGCCATTGTTGACAATCATCTGAATTGGGTGATGAACAATGTGTTACCTGATCCAGAAGGTGTTTTTGTTGATAACGTAATATACAGTTATCAGATGCAAAAAGAGACTGGAGAATGGGTGACTGTTACTGTTGCAAATAAAACTGCAGACGGAACAGGGTTCATCTTTCGTGAAGTAGACGAGTGGAAGCCAGGAAGTGTTACTGGACAGACGATTAATAAAGTCGTTCCTTTGGGACGAATACACAGAGATTTAATAGGTGACGGTTCTATCACTGTTGAAGGCGAAGGCACAGTTGTTGATGCAAGAGTGATATACACATATAGAGTTGAACCATGTTACAACCCACAGTTTGATCCAAACTGTCCTAACTATGAAGTTCCTTATGTGGAACCGCCAGAAGTAGATTACGAGATTTATGATGCGCTGAATAATGGTGATGCAGATAGACGAGATTACGAGGGTGATGATAAAAGATATGAAGATGATGAGTCACTAACTGAAGAAGAAAAAGCCGAGTTGAAAGAAAAAGAAGACGAGGAAAGAAACGATAGATTAGAAAAAGCACTCGCTGCTGCAGGGACATCAGAAATGTTTGCTCTAGCGGTTGCGAAGTCACAGATAATTGATGCGATGAATTTAGCTGTCAGTATGAATCAATATTATGGCCAATCCATCCCAGGCGGGAATTATAATGATACGGTTGTTCTACTGGATAAACAACTACCAGAGAATAAACGTGGATTGAGGAATGGACTAGCGCAACAACTGCTGCATGAACAGATGATTGACATGCAGTATAATAATAGATGATGGTTATGCCATCAGAAAAAGGAACAGGAGAATTCCATGTTTAAAAAACTAAGACTACCTTTATTTTTAACTGCAATAGCAGTTTCTGGTGTTTCTTATGCGGCGGCTGAAGACACACCAATCAACGGAACAGTACAGTCTCGTTGTATAATCCAGACAGATACGGCGGGTACTTACGCTAACCCTAATGCCTACACATTGACAACTTCGTCAAATGATGGTGGTGAAGATGCACGTATTCGTGTGGACGTATCACTCGCTGATGCATATTACGTAGAAATTACGCCACCAACTGAATTCAGTTCATCCCCAAATCTACCAGACGTAGTAACTTGGACTGGTGATACTGAAGTAGATGCAATGTCTGATGCCACAGGTATGGGATCGTACGAAACAAACAAGGTAGAACTTGGAATGACAGATCGTTATGATCTGACTGCAACTGGATCTACATGGTTTGAGACTTCATCTGTTGCGACTATGGGTGGATCTAAAGCATTTCCAGGCGGTAACTATACTGCGCTTGTAACTGCTGAGTGCATTGCCCAATGAAAGGGAGGATCTAGCGGAACCCCTTCTTCCCCTTCTCCAACATGTAGAAGATTAGGTGGATGTCCGTGATGATACTTAAGAAAGAGATTATGAAAAAAACATTATACATTTTATTGGCACTGGTTTTTACAACCAGTGTCAATGCACACGAAATGGTGCCAACATATCCTAAGTTTAAACCATCTTTCATGGACGGGCTTTATGCTACCACCATGACGATGTTTAATAAACGTAGTGATGTGGAATATTATGAGGTGGGTGTTTTTGATGGAGATTGGCAACCAATCCCATTTGTATCTAAATATAAGGTATATAAGATACCATATTTAACAAGTGCGACAATAGAAATTTATATACAACGAGGGGATGTAAAAAGAGTTGTGTACATTTGTTCGAAGTCTAAACTGAGGAAAGAAAATCTGAAACGAACTGCAATTAAGTCTAGGATTTGTTCCAAGGTCAAAGAGAGAAGGCTATATTAAATGAAACGGTTTATTATGAGTGCATTAATGATTATGTTTATTTCATCAACTGCACAATCAGAAACAAGTGGCATCAACCTTGCGATTCCCAACTCAGGTGGTTCCTATGGACAAGACAGTATCAGAACTCCTGATGGTTTGGATTGTAAGAACTCAATAGGCGGTTCTACTAATTTAGAATTTGGCGTGACTGGTATTATAGATAACTATGAAAGTCCATTTGGCAGCAACGGTGCGGATGGGTTTAAGAGTTCGAGAGACGTGGGTGTGTATGCAAGGATAACAATACCTCTCGACAAACCAAAACAGAGAATCAACTGCAATTCATTATATGAATTAGAGTTGAGGAAAAAAAGATTAGAAGTTTTAAAGTTACAAGCAGAATTAGATGCACTACGCAAATTAAACAATGGCGGAGGCATAGAGTTCGAAACGGACTAGGAGAGTAAATGTCAGAAGTTTGTCACAAAATGGCCAAGTTGGCCGCTTTAGCGTACCTTGACGGTAAAGAAGCAAAACCACGTATGAAAGAACTTGGATATACTGGACACAAGTTTTTCGAAAAGGGTGGTGCACAATGCCACGCAATTTGGAATAAAAACGAATATGTACTCGCATTTAGAGGAACAGAACCCTCAGAACTTTCAGATGTTCTTGCAGATCTTAATGCGATTCCACGTGGCGCAATGACTCACGGTTTAGTCCACTCAGGTTTTAGAGGAGAGACTGATAAACTCTGGAATCCAATCATGAAACATTGGGGCGGAGATAACGGTAAGACTAAAGGACACCAAGGTAAAAAGATCTATATTACTGGTCACTCACTTGGTGCAGCAATGGCAACGATTGCGACTTCTCGTTTAGAGGAAGCAGTAAAGGTAGAACAGTTAACAACTTTCGGTTCACCCAGAGTTGGTACACGTAAATTCGTTAAACACATCTCAACTCCACACATGAGATATGTAAACAATAACGACATTGTAACAAAAGTTCCATTGTTTATTATGGGATACAAACACCACGGTAAGTTACAGTATATAAACTTTTATGGTAATATCCGTAAGTTAACTACGTGGCAGATGATCAAAGATAAGTGGAGAGGATGGAAATCAGGAATACTCGACGGTGCAAAAGATCACGGCATGGATAACTATGTCGCCGCAACGAAGGGTTTAGTGTAATGTGGGATATGATTACACAGATGACAGGGGATCGACTATGGATCTATACTGCAATAGCAGGATCAATTATTGGTCTTGCATTTTCAACTTGGTTCTCAACGACACGTATGGCGTTGTGGTTGTATGCGAAGTTTGACAATGCAATGGACTTCTTAGTAGAACGTTGGGGTTGGACTTGGTTAGAACAACCAGAAGACGCTTGGAGAAAGAAGTATCCAAAGATCACTAAGAAAATCGATGATATTGAAAAACGTTTAGATGCGGTTGAGTCTAAAAAAAGAAAGACTACAAAGGGAAAATAAATGGCTGAAAAAGACTTAGGTGACGGTCTTGAAGCATTTGAGAATGAGGTTGAAGAATTAAAGAATAAGAAGATGAAAATCTTCGGTATTACAATGACCCCTACTACTATCGGGGCATTGTTCGCACTACTTGGTGCGATAGGTGGTTCGTTATACGGTGCATTTGAAGTATATAAAGATTATACTGACATGAAAGAGATCGTACAGAACATAGATGTAGACGCAATTGCGGCTGAGAACGAAAAGGTCATCCTTAAGATGGATGAGAACCTAGTTCGTATCGAAGAGGCAATTTCATACACACGTGACATTAAACAAGGGTTGCGTGATGATATTCTGGGCATTGAAAAAACTGTCGACAGAATTGAGGACAAACTCAGAGAACAAGAAAACGAAGTAAGAGAAATCATTCAGAACGCAGAAGAACGTTTTGAAAACAAAAGGGATGCTCTTCAGAACGATTATGATGAAAAGGCCAATGCGCTTCGTTCATCTAACGATCAGCGTATGACTGACTTAGAGAACAAAGTAGAACGTGATCTGTCGACATTAGAAACTGACATTACTAACAAGTTACAGAGGGCACTAGACAACCCATTGGCTAACTAGTGATATTAGAATGAAAAAGATAGAAATATGCAACTTTGAGACAACACCAGAACAATTAGAAAAAGAGGGCAGAATATTCATCCCACATAAGGGATATACATTCAAGCCCCCTTTAACTAAGAAAGAGAAGTTGTGGATAGAGTTTAGAAGTGGTCAGAGAGTAACTTGAGCGTTACTTCTACCGACATCTCCCCTTACCCATACGTTAAATGCAATACAAAAACGCATATCTTTTGATCTAGATGGTGTCACCATATGATACGTCTTGGATGGGAAGATAATAATATCTCCTTCGCCTGGCGTTGTCGCAATTGAGTCTTGGTTTAGTGGAGAGTCTTCTTCATAATCAAATGAAAATATATTATTGTTCCAGTTTTGTTGATTAACAAAAATCAAGTCTCCAGATTGCGGATCGCATTGTAGATAGAGAATACCAGAGAAGAGACTGTTAGAATGCCAGTGCATTCCAGCCAAGTCACCCTCTTTGTGTTTCATCACCCAACTGTTGGTTATCTCAAAGGTTTGAGACTTTTTAAATTTCATATGGTTGTAACCGAAATTATCCATCTGTTGTTGGATGAGAGGTTTTACAGGTGCAAGATCTTCATCCAAAATATAATTACTTGGACTTGACCACCCATCATCACTGGGCAATCTACGGAACTCCATATCTCTTAAGATAGGATTGATAATAGTCTTATCAAGATTTAAAGTTTCTCTATACAGTGGTGTAGGGAACGCACGATAAATGTGTCCGCCTATTTTAGGTTGTTGTTGAGACATCTACTTCCTTTCTACAGGTGTCCATCCATGAGAGTTAAGGGATCCAACCATTGCATGGTTGTTGTATTCATTGACTGCGTATATCATGCACGCCCGTACACGCCCGTCTTGCGCTAGAGTGTTCTCTGCAGTCTCATATGCAATATCAAAAGAAGGTAACTCAGGCCTCGCCTGAGACCCTCTCTGAGGAGTAAAGGCAACTACTGAATAAGATACTGCATTATCAATGATAGATTGTTCCCATTCATCAACGTCATGCATCAACTAACTCCACGTAATCGCCAAAGTGTTCTTCGAAGACTTCACAAAGATGACCATAGTCACCTGATTGCATATCTTCTATAATCGGTTCTGCATCAATCCCAAGATTGTCTGAGAGTGTCTGAGCGTAACCCATGAGATAGAATGCATTGCCCTGTGGGCCTTTTAGATCTACAGTAATCATTAGTCGTATACCACCTGTGTCATATAATCAATTTTATCAAACGCTGCTTCAAGTGCTGCAATGCGTTCACGACATTTCATCTTTGCGAAACCATTGCCTGGCGTCCAGTTGCCAGGCGAGTTCTTTTTCTTACGTTCCAGTGTCTTTAACATGTTACTGAAAAACTCATACTCTTTTTGCATTTGCGCAATTTCATCCGTAGGTTCTTTGGCTACTACACCGTTTCCAATGTAGATGCCTGTATTCCAATCGGGTTTTACTTGAGGTATTTTCATTTCAGTTCTCCTTAAACTAAGTAATCAGGGCCAGTCCAGTTTACATGATACTCATCATTGAAGATGTTACCACGTGCAGCGTTACGAGTGGGTGTCGCCCAACCTGCTGCTTTCAGAATATCACCGAACTGAAACTTCTTATCGTTTTCAGTGTTCACGATGAAACCCCAAACTGAACGGTTTGAAATAATCTTTGTGTACTTACGACCTTGTTTGATCTCAAGACCATTGTTGAATTCTTCGATCATTTTAAGGGCGTGAGGAGACATTTCTTCGCCTCTACGTGTATGCCACGCAAGGTAGTCTTCTTTGATTTTTTCGATCAGGACGTTCATTGCATTGTTTTTCATATCAAACTCTCTTTCTTTTCTCAACTTACACTATTAATATAATGCTTATTGAAGCAAAAGGCAAGCCTTTTTTTGAAAAAAAATCAACTTTTTTGATAATATTTCTTGTAGATGTCCACAATACGGCCAAGTTCTGGGTGTTTGTGAATCCATTGTCCTGTAGATGGATCGAACTCTTTCTTGAACCACGCATCCATCTTTTCGTTACCTGTCTCTATGGACGGATCAACCTTTAGACACATTGCATCAAATTCGTGATCTGGTATCAGAGTTTCGTTCGCAATCTCGTAAGCGTACGCATACACGCACAGGCGTATGCGCAGGCGTATTTGTTCAGATATGATCTGTGGATCATCTTCTAAGAAGTCTTCAAGCAATAAACCACCTGTATATACCCATTGCATCAATCAGAATAAAACAAGTATTCTGTGTTGCGAGAGCTGCATCTTTTTGTCTAAACCAGAAGTAATAACTCAGTACTATGTGACCAGTAAGGAAAACAAAGAAACCATAACGAGACCATTCGATGTTAGCTGACAACAGAATTGCGGCCGATAGAAAACATACCGTACCAAACCACTTGTATATCATTCAGACAAGTACTCTACAACCTTCGACTGTCCTTTGTTCTGTTGCATCCAAACTGTCGCAGCCTGATAAGCACTATCAAAATCTTCATACATTTGTGGCATAGAACTTTCCATACCTGCTGCGTTTACATAAACCCAATCTGAATCATTACCACTTGCGTAGTCATAATTAACCATCAATGCGTACTTCATAAAACTCTCCGTTAGCAATTTTGTAATATTGAACTTCCCCTGCACAACGCAGGTAGTCACGACCACCGTCAATCATGTTTCCATTATCAAACGACTTGTAGTCATGACGATTAGATGAATAGACTAAGTCGCCATCATCATTCTCTACCATACCAATCATATAGTCTTCAACCTGATCTGCGTTGCAAATGTAAGTATTAGTCCCACGCTGATAAATCCCAAAGTAATGATTTCCAAAATCTGGGTGCGCTGGGTTTTGATAAAACACATCTGCAGTAAACTGCACGTTCGCACTAGGTTGATATAAATCTGTTGTCAAAACATAAGTTACAGTCGGCCCGTTTGGATCACTGTAGTGTTCAATTACACCAGCAGTATTTGATGTGGGTTCGTGTATGATCATTTCTTCTTACCCTTTGGTTTAAAAAACTCTCGTTGCGCTTTCATAAGATCTTTAACCAGATCATCTTTCTTCTTACGACTGTCGAGTTTTGTTTTGAATTGTTTGCTACCTATATGTATTAGTTGTGGTTTAGTGAGTGCTTGAAACTCTGCAGTCTTATACTTCTTGACAACTTTCTTTTTTCTAGGTTTCCGTTTAGGTTTCTCCATGAATGCATCTAAGGTACTCTCTGCCGCCTTCGCTGCCTTTACTTCTGCCTTGGTACGTCTTTTACGTGTCTTAACAGTTCTAACATCTTTCGGCGGTTCTTCTTCCATGATGCGTTTCATCGCCAGATCTCTTTGGATCTTTTCTTCTTCTGCGAGTTTCTTTCTTATCTCTTCTGCAGCTGCACGTTCAATCGCCATCTTTTTTTCCATACGCAATGAACGTGCTCTTTGATTCGCTTTTTCTTTCTTCCATTTCTTTTCCAGATCGTCCCACATTTTCTTTGAGACTTTCTTTCGACGAGTAGAGAGTCCTGCTTTCTCTTGTCCACGTTTCCACAGATTAATATGACTTTCCCATATCTTCTCTGTGTCATTATATTTACAATCATATAGAACACTCCAGTTCCAAGACAGATTAGAATGAGTAAGGATGTTCCTTCCATTCTTCAATGGTACTGTAAGAGCATATAGCGCCCCACCTGAGTGTTCTAATACTTCGTCAATTAGATTGATATCAAACTTTTCTCTGACATCATTCTGGGCTGTTCTGTACGCCATGTTTTAGTTTCCTCACATCATGAATGGGTGTCCATCCTAGATCTTGCAGATTGTGAATATCTGCACAAGTGTATTCTCTTTCATTTGGTGTGTTCAATTTTACTGGTAATGAACTGGGCGCTAGATCCGAAACCTTTACTGGATCTCCTGTACCTATATCTGTATATCCACCTATGGGATGTTCCATCAACAACTGGATTGCATCACAGAGATCCTCTAAATGAATAAAGTCACGTCTGTGAGTAGTAACGTATTCTAACTCATCATCCAGCAACTTTTGTAAGAACATTCCCTTACGTGGTTTATCTGAATATACAGTATGGAATCGCATTCCTAATGTGTTGGGGTGTCTTTGTGCCGACTCTTCCATAATATACTTACTCGCAGCATATGGATTCAAGTCTGGTTCGTATATACTAGAAGAACTCGCATATAGAATTCTGGTACGAGGATAACGTTCGAATAACCTTTTAGATACTTCAACATTATTACGCCAGTATCCCGCTGGATCTTTCATACTATCACGCACACCACTTAGGCCTGCGAGATGAATAATCTGATCAGGGGGATCTTTTGGTAGAGGACAGTCAAAGAGATCTTGACCACTTTTAATATCGTAGCCTTCAACATCCATACCTTCATCTACCAATCGATCATATAGGTAACTACCTATAAAACCTCTGTGACCTGTTAACATAACACGCATATTTTATCCTTTCGAGGAAAAGGGGGGGAAATCCCCCCAACCTTATGCAGATTCTGCGTATTCTAATGCAGTGTTTAAGGCATCAACTTTACGTTTTGCGTTAACACCAAACCATGCAGAAGTCATACGAGTGTCTGCAGAACGACCAAGTTCGTGGTCAGTCATGTAAGTCACTGCATTGTATGCATTCCACCATGAGCCAGGCTTGAACTCATTTCCAGGCTGTGTCTCGACAATCTCAAGTGCACGTTCTGCAGTACGAGAAAGATCTTTACCTTCCTTTGCAGACGTACCGAATACATCACCAAGGAACTTCTGAAGATCGAACTTGTTGTAGTTCTTTGAACCAAGAAACTCTGCAGCTTCTTTGAAACGTTCTACACGATTGTGTCCGATACCAAGAGTCTGTTTTACCATATCTGCATTGAACTGCGAACGGTGATTGATACGAACGCCAGGCATACCCTTTTCGTTCAGTGCCACAGTCAGTGTGTTATTGCAGACAACACGTTCCATTACGAACTTGATGTCGATTGCTTTACCGTACTGGTGTGGGTTTGAGAACAGAAGGTAACCTTTTACTTCGTCACCACCAAACAGTTCAAAACCATCACGTACATCTGCAAGTGCCCAGACGATCTGACCGCCTTTAAGTGAACCTGCAGTGTCCATGATCATGTCACCGTTAGATACAAACTCTGTGAAGAATTCGAACGCTTCTGCGTTCTGTACTGGATTCCATCCTTCACCTACTTGTGTGAGGATCTTACCATCTGTAGAACGAACAAGTGCTTGTTGTCCTGTTTTTACATTGTCACCTTTGTAACGAATAAAGGTATCAACTTTCTCAACGTCCCAGTCGAGACCAGCTGCTTCCATCATCATCTGTGGTGACATAAAATCATGTACTGGTGTACCTAGTCCATGCCAAGGAAGACCCTTGCTCTCACGGTAGGCCATTTGTGCTTCACCACCAACGATTTCTAGTTCATGTGCCATTTGTATTTCTCCTTTACGAGAGGTTAAACTCAATTTATACACACAGTATAAACGTTTTAAAAACAAATGTCAAGCACTTTTTTTGATTTTAATGCATTTTTTTTGAGGGACTTTCTAGTCCGTCCAACATATCGAATGTATGTTGTGAATATCCAGACTTGATAAGGTCAACAATATCTGGATAATAGGTTGTTGTCTCAACTGGAAAGGCATCAAGTTTGAGGTTCTTGGCAGTCTTTCCGAAACTATCTTTGATGAACCGTTGTGCTTCTTCGACTGATGCGAAGGAACAGGCACGATGGATTGAGAATGGATTGTCCTTTGCGAAGAGTGCAAAGGATTTGTCTAAATCTTCTTGAGCGATATACTCGCCTTCTTGAAGAAAGTTACTTTCAATTTCTTCCTCAAAGTCAGCCATTGTGTATGTTCCTAAGAACACACCATTACTGTCATCAATGATGATGTATCTCGTTTTAGTTTTGGGTAATTCGATCATTGAACCTCCGTCTAATTGTATCGGGGTAGAAGATGACCTTCTGACTGTATTTAGGTTACGCATGTGTCTCCCAAACTACCTTTACATAATGAGCGTCCAAATGATCTCTGTAGTCAATTGCATCTAAAACGCAATTGAACCTTTTTCCATTAACTGTGTACATTATCCCCAATCCTTAAAATCACCAGCGTCTTCGTTATCACGGTAACCTGCAGAGTAAGCAGCGATCTCTTCTGGTGTCATGTCTTCCAACTCAACAGCATCAGATCGATATGTATCACCTACAAAGTAGTGGGGTCTGTACCCTCTTCCATAGTAACTATCAGCACCGCCCCTATCATAAGGGCCACCATGTCTATCATCATAGAGTAACTTTGATTCCATAATATATTTCCTTACATCTTTCCTAACCAGTGTGTACAATCGTCATGAGGATCATCTCGACGAGGATCATCATCCTTCTCCCTCATAGAGTTCAGCATATGCGCTCCTTACTGACCAAAAATGTTCGAGGTAGTCGAATGTATCTACCTTGAACACCTGTGGTTCGTTATCGTCAACCGCAATGAGGATGACAGCTTGTTTGATAGGAACACCTGTTCTTTCCAAGAATGCAGCCGCATAAAAAGATGCCTGCATAAAGTAATTCTGAATGTGATCTTCCTTTTTGAGTTTTCTAGAAGTCTTGAAGTCGATTATCGACAACTCACCATCCCACTCAGCAATGCAGTCTACTTGACCTGCCGTTTTGAGTTTATCACTATATAAGAATTCTTCTTGAAACCAAACATTATTAAGGTTCTCATCAATCAGTCTTTTAATTGTATTGAACGTGAAGAGGTTTGCAGGCATATGTTTGTCCTGCCAATTTTGCACGTTATCTATATAGTCTTCCGCAAGTTTGTGTACTGCAGTCCCACGTCCTGCTGCCCTACGAGAGATTCTATTTGCTTCCTCTGCACCCACACGTCTTCGCCATTCTGCAATCGATTGTTTCGATAGAATGCCGAGGACTGTTGTGATTGAGGGGTATGCATTTCCTTCTGGAGTAAAGTATTTTCGACCAGACTCTTTCGTTTCCCTAGTTAATTTGGGCAACTCAATGCCGTGGTCTACATGATTAAACATACTATCTCCAATTTCTTTTCATATTATAACAAATAAATTTTAGGTTGTCAAGCTCTTTCTTCCGAAAGATGTGCGAGATAAGCTGCTTTAACTTCATCAGTATGAACTGCATTACAAATGGCTTGAACATCTGCGCTTTCACCTGTGATGTCTGCATTTGGTGCAATGACATGTCGGTGAAAACTTGAAGAGAGTTCAACTCCATCTTCCAAGATTGCCGTTTTTGTGCGAACCTGCACCATTTTGTAATCGCCTACGATCTCAATTTTATCTTGTGTTGTTACTTTTTCTAAAGCCATTTATTTTCTCCTGTCCGACCCAATCTCCGAAAGGGTTAAGTTGTAGTCATTGTTCCTGATCCATATACTGTCCAACCATTAATTAAGTTAGTGCATAGGTAATTGGTAGTGTCTGGCCCACCTATTACCGTAACATATACTTTATTGTCATTAGTTCTAGTATACCCTGAGTAATATTGGCCTGATCCAAGAGAGTCTGCCTCTCTAACAAAGTTAAAGTTTACGGTGTGACCCTCATCTGTAACACCTGCGGCAGTGTTTGTAAATGGAAGTCCACCAATATTGATATTTCCAGATCCACCAGATACCGAAGTTAATTTTATATAAAATCTATAATGAACCAAGTTTCCGATTTTAGTATATCTACCACCAGTGCCGGCGTTATATGTAATTGTTGGATCACTGATAGTACCTAAAATAGTAGGAGTCCATTCGCCCTCTTCATAGTCATTTAAGATGTTACTTGTTGCGCTACCAGTACCACCGGCATCGCCAAAGACCACACCATCAGTTAAGTGGATTTCTTTAAATGCAGAACCAGTGGAACCTAAGTTTAGGTATCCAGAAGCACCTGATGTTGTTGCACCTGCAGGGAGTGTAGGCACAATTGCCGCCTGAGTCGATTCACCATCAAATCTTATTCTTGGATCTGAATTAGTACCTTCTGATCCCATGTATAGATATTTACCTTGGTTGAGTCCAATCAGTGCCTTATCAACTCCAGCATCTGCCAACCTAAGTCTATTTCTATTATCAATTGTAACATCGCCATCAACATCAATTCCATCAGGACTTACTTCGAGCATATCAGTAAGAGTTCCTGCCTTTTGTACGGCATGAACTATCTTTGCATCCTCTGTCCCACTAGTGACATCTACTGCTGATACAGTTACTCTTGCATATTCTTCATGATCGAAAGTAGTTGTGTTTTGACCTGTTCTATAACTCGTCTGCGAAATGATCGTGTTATCAGTTGCGTTATAGTTTTGGTTTGTAATAATTGTTGTAACAGGAGTATCATCATTTGAAATTGATGTGCCACCAAACATGTAAACAAGTCCACCAAGACCTGTGGCACTACCGCCTGTATTATCTACACTTACTCTAAAATCTGGGCCGCCGAATGGATCCCATCTTGCTGAACCTAAAGAGTGTTGTCCACCGTCACGGAGAATACCCATTCCATGTACAACTTCTTCTGCGTGACCTGCAGGGATATATCTGTTTGCCCCTGCAGTACCATTTAAGGCATCTGTCCAATTAAAGAAAGCAAGAGAACCAATCTGTGCGCTACTTGGCACAAGATCAGCATTACCAGAAGAACCACCATTGAAACCACCGAAGTCACTTCTTTCAGTTATGTATTCAGTATTTGCATAACTACCAAACTTGTGTAAGACATTTTCGTCTGTTAATTCATCTCTTACTTTTTGACCGCCGTCATAATCTGTCCAGACATCATACGAACTAATAGATCCACCTGTTGCTTTATAGTTAATAGAAAGCATTGACGTTTGAGATGGAATCATAATCAATTCTGTATATTCGTCATCATTAACACGATCTGTAACACGATACCTAGCAATATTATTTTGATGAGACAATGAAACACGGTCTTTATAATTACCCAAACCATCTAATGCAGTTAATTTCAAACCTGAAATATTAGCATCACTGGTAATGTCTGCAGTATCATCAACTGTTTCATAAATTCTAAGTGAGTTTTCCATCCATACAGGAAGGTTTTCAAAGTGTGTAGCATATGTGGTTGAAGTCGGGTTGCCTCCAGCAGGTGTGTCACCTATTTTTAATGCTGGAGTTAGTGTTGTGTTAACCGTTACACCAAATACCATTTGTCCAACGTCTACACCACCAGTGTAATTATTCGAATGTTTGTTTGCACTGAGTCTTGCCATTTCACCAAGAGTACTGGTGATTGGATCTGTATCAGTATCGGCATACCATTGGATGTCACCTATTGCCTGACCAAGAGTTGGCGTAGTATCCCTAGTTTCAAACTTCAGAGTACCTTCGCTGATATTACCATCAGTACCTCTGTAAAGTGTTAGAGGGTTGTTCGTCTCATCACCCGCTCCCATTACAGCATCTAATGTTGGTATCGTTGTGGCGCCAAGTTCTGTAAAATTACTACCATCGTTAGTGAATTCCCAACGATCAAACCCTTCATGCCAACGAATACTTACGTTCGCCAAAGAACCACGTTCTACTTCTAAGTAAGACCAGTTGGTACTTGAAGAAGAAGGCGAACCTGTCTGACCGTAGTTGAGAGTAATCTTACCACCATCACTTGCACCACCCGCTACATCTAGATTACCATTTACGGTAATACCTGCCGTAGAGGTATTTCCTCTATTGGTTACATCTGCCAGAGTGTCTGTATATGAAGTCAGATAACTACTTAAATCTGGTGGAGTGTAAGTAAACACACCAGTTGTATTGTCATAAGATAGATCTGCAGTACCTGCAGTTGCAGTTGATGCACTCAAGTCTGTTAATGCGATACCACCACCGCCGCCACCTGACTGTGCGATCCATGCATAATCTGCACCATCCCAAGAAAGAACATATCCAGTTGTTGGGTTTGATTGATTTAAATGCGTATCTATAAGAGAGTCTATCGTACCGTTTATGAACACAGATTGTCCCGAATCCCAAAGCAGGGTTTCGTTATCTGCAAGACCAGAAATTGATACATCTCCTAGATCATCAAGGTTTGCGACTGTAGAAGTACTGTAAGTGTTTGCATCATAGTACCACTCACCGCCATAGTTTCTCAAGAAACCATCTGTACTTGATCCGGCTGCCACAACGTTTGCAACTGCAGAAGCACCAAAGACTGGATCTGTCTCAGATCCACCGCCTCCGCTTAGTCCAGAAAGATCTGGTGGAGTGAATACAAATGTACCGTTAGAACTAGAGTAACTTAGTGAACCGTTTCCACTTGGTGTTGGATCGTCAATCGCAGTAAGATCGTTTAATTCAATTCCAGTAGACACAAGGTTTGCAGAGAACACACCAGTTGTGTTATCATAGGTTACGTCACCAGTTGCACTTAGATCTTCTAAGGTGATGAATGATGCACCGTTTGACAAAAGTGCATTGTTCGAACCTTCCAACATGACGTTAACACCGCCGACTGTCGCCGCACCAACTTCAATTGAGTTAGTTGTGGAACTACCGTTCGTGGTAACATCGTCTAGAGTAAGTGAAGATGCAGGGATGTCATTCGCTGTAATGTAAGTATTTGCATCCCAATACCAGTTGTTCGCACTGTCTTGTCTTAGGAAACCTTCACCATCTACAATGTCAGACGTTGTATGCGCATCGAAGATTGGATCTAGTTCAGCTGATAGGTAAGTAGCGTTATCATATGACCATGTTCCCCCACCATCGTTCTTCAACAATCCAAGACCATTAGCGATATTGTATGTGGTATGCGCAGTGAAAACAGGATCTGTTTCAGAACCTGCAGATGTTACATATGTGTTGGAGTCATAAAACCAGTTACCCGCTCCGTCTTGTTTTAGGAAACCAGAACCGTTGTTGATGCTTGATGTAGTATGCGCACTAAAGATTGGATCAGTCTCGTTGTCTGGAACATCTGAACCTTGAATGTATGTGTTTGAATCATAATACCAAGAGTTTGCAGTTCCCAAGTTTCCAAGTAGACCTGTGCCTTGAACAATGTCATATGTTGTATGCGCAGTAAAGACTGGATCTGTTTCTACAGCCGTACTTGTGATATAAGTGTTCGAATCGTAGAACCAGTTACCTGCACCATCTTGTGCAAGAAAACCACTGCCGTTGTTGATGTTTGCAGTAGTATGTGCACTAAAGACTGGATCGGTTTCAGTTAGAAGATATGCCTGTAAGTCAGTGATTTGACTTTCTGTAATACGAAGATCTGATTGGTGTTGTACGACACTTGTATTAGAAATGTATGCATCTGGTACAATGTCCCAAGTAACAATAGATGATAGATCATTTGATTCTGCACCAGCGTTAATAGTAATGTATGTAAGACCAGTTGCTTGTGCATTTACTGCGACAACTTGGTTCTGTGCACCACTATAGTTGTTTGGTGTATCAGATAGTCCTACGAATGTGGTTGTACCACCACCACCGCCTGATACGGTCTGAAAACTAAAGTTTCCGTTTCCATCTGTTTGAAGGTATTGTCCAGCTGAACCATCGTTGATATTGTTACTATTAGAATTTGTTAAATCAAGAAGACCTGCAACAATGCCTGCATCAGTAAGAGTTGTGGGTGTATTAGTGAGACTATTCCAGTCACCATCGAAAGTTGAATAATCTGTACCCGAAACTGCAGCAGATATATTACCACTACCATCCGCCTTAACAATACCAGTGATTGCACCTACGACTGGATCTGTCTCAGATCCACCACCACCGCCTGCCGCAATCCACTGGAAGTCGATACCTGTCCAAGAAAGAACTTGTCCAGTTGTCGCACTTAATGTGTTGAGGTGGGAAGAAACATCAGAGTCTCCATAAGATCCTGTAACTGTTAAGTCACCAGCGCCAAGAACAGAAACACCATTGATTGTTTTGATTGAAGAACCAGATACGAGAGTTGTCTGACCATCTGTAATACCATAACCAGACAAGGTTGTAGGAGTGCCTGTCAAAGAAGACCACGCACCATCGAATGCATCGATAATACCAAAACCCGATATTGTGTTTGGTTTGTTTGTGATGGACGACCAATCTGTAGAGGCAGTAAGTGAAATATCACCAGAACCCATAAGAGAGTTGCCGTTAACAGTCTTGATATTTGTACCAGACACAAGAAGTGGTTGTGCATCTGTAATACCGTAACCTGCCACTGTAGTAGGTGTACCAGTCAAGGAACTATATGCAAAGTCTTGTGAGAATGACGCAGCGATAGTAAGAGTATCAGTCGATGCGTTTGTTGTCAGAGTGATGTTCGAACCTGCGGCGAAGTTGATAGTGTCAGTTGAACTATCCGCATCAATATTGGTTTGACCAGATACTGAGAAAGTACTGAATGCGTTTTGGTTTACTTCACCACCGCCTCCGCCTCCGCCAGCGAGTGCACCCCAAGAAGTGGTGTATCCTTCAAACTGGTTGAGTTGGTTATTGTACCTCAGATAACCTGCTGCTGGCGAACTGTCACGTTCTGCAGTAGTCCCTGCAGGGATTTGAATAGATCCAGTAGAACTGGTGCGAGGGGCAATCTGCTCGAGGTTGTCATCCATCTCTTGATACGTGAGGGATGAACCTTTTGTAATTCGTTTTGTAATCGCCATTTAGTAGAGTCTCCGCCCTTAAAATTGTGATATATAATCGCTTGGATCATATGGCCCGCCAGTGTTCGCACCAGTGTCGTCGAAGTAGTTACCGACGAAGGCAGCGTATTCTGGTTCAGTACCAAATGCATCTTCAAAATAATTATTTGCTACATAATATATATCTACATACGAGGTTGCGGCCGTGATAACATAATCAACATCGACATAGCCTGGCGTAAAGTAAAATGCACTCGTGTCTTGAAAGACGCCAGGGTTTGGATCAATATAACCAAACTGTGTATATTCAAATAGTTCAATTTCTTCATCAGTCAATTCCTCTTGAAAGGAATATGCTTGATCAATTAACGCTTGTCTTAGAACTGGATCCGTTTCTGCAGCGATCTGTGCAAGTAACGCAGCATAGTCTGGATTTGCCATATCATTGTCCTACGTTAATCTTAAACAATCCGCCTCTTGAACTATTCCCACCCCAAGATCCATGACCACCTGTTGCATCACCATACCTATGGACAAAAGCCCCAACCGCACGAACTTTGGATGATCCACCAACAGCGGGATCTCCACAACCAGTTTTGTCACCAATACGGATCACTTCTCTTCCACCACCCCACACCTTATCTTGCCCCGCTACGTACGGAGTTCTATGAAAGGGGTTTGGTGTAGGAGAAGCGTGTCCTACATGAAAGTGACCTTTAACTGTTAATCTCGGCATCTTACCAATCGTTTATCTTGTTCTGGATATTTCTAGAGCCAGGGTGGTGTTGCTTCACATTTTTTAGTACATCACGAAAGCCTGCATCTGGTTTCCTCAATCCTAAACGAACCGAATCACCAATAGATGGTGGCTTCGATATGAATTGTTTCAACTCAGGATGCGCTTCCTTATATGCGTCAAGGTCACTAATTTTCATAGTGACCTCAAATTCTTCATTAGTATTTATGTTTTTAAAGTTGTATGTTGGCATACTCTATCCTGTGATAATATGGTAAATCTCCTTCCAGTCCCGAACCCGCTTGACAGGGCCATCGTAACTTACGTTGTGACTGTGGGCGACTAGTAAAGTATCTAGGCCAAGATCGTGACCTAAGTCAGCGTTCTCAGGTTTGTCTTCAACCCAGTAACAACCAGTTCCCCGATAAGGTTCGAGTTCTTCGTCCTTATCAGCACCAGTGTCAAGGTAGACATACCGTTCGAAGGCAGTCTCACCAAAGAGTTCCCGAAGGTTCTTAGACCGTAGATGTTGAGCGTATTGATCGTTACTCAAACTAGTAATCGCATGGAATACATATCCATGTTCTTCGTGGAGTTTTTTCACGTATTTTATTGCGTCCCGAAGAGGAGGCAATTTCCGAATCCAAGCAGACTCGTTGAACATCCGAACCAACCGTTTTGATTCTTTCCGTTCGATACCGTATTTGGTATCCATATCATAGCAACCATCTTGGACAACCCGATAACCATGCCGGTACATCCATTGACCGAAAGCGTACTCCCAGTCTAATAGAACTCCGTCACAATCGGTGAGGATGGTTTTTTCTTTAGTAGCAATCATAATATATCTTTCTTTCTTAGTACACTATTAATATAGTCTATAATGCACCAAATGTCAAGCCCTAATTTGAAATTAATTCAAATTTTTTTCAATTGTCTCTAAAGTCTTTAAACGCTATGTGTTTTCGTTCACGTACTTCTTGCTTACGTTGCTTATTCTTTTTAGCACGTTCTTTTTCTCTGAGACGGTCTTCATTAACATCGCCCCATTCATCATCGTAATGATCATTTTTGCGGAAGTTCTTGAATTTTTTTGCCATTGTCCTTTAACTCAGTTTGATTGGATCTATAAAAATACGTGGAAATGCTTCTTCCACTGTTGCTTTTGTAAGACCTTTGATCTTCTGTCGAGTGATCATCTTACAGAGCATATCTGCATCAGACTCACAAACGTCTTCTAGTAGTCCGATGAACAGAGATTCTCTCTTTGTTTGGTTTAGGTTATCGTAACCACCACCTCTTACAAAGATGCGAAGTTTTCGAAACTCGTGATATAACATCATACCTTCATCAGGTGTCTGATTTTTGTTATAGGGTGGAGCTTCATCTGGTACAAGGAATTCTGCACCTTCGTCATACAACAATCTAAGACAGGTGCGCATAGGTACTGAGTCGTTAGCCTGTAGCCACTCTGTCTTTTCTTTCTTTGACCGCATTTTTGCGGCACGTTCCAATACGATAGATATCGCCAATCGTTTCATTTTTAAAAGTCCTGTATATCAGTGAGAAGGTTCTTTAGTTTATTTTTAACAAAGAAGTTGAAGAGGTGTTCTCTACCAACTGTTTTTTCTTCATCAAACTTCTCTACAATTTCGTCTTTATAGTTTTGAGGCACTTCATTCAGATCAATCATCATACGATTACGATGGAATGCAGAAAGAACTTCTTCAGACATTCCTTTTTCACCTTGATCCAAAAGAGTGTATAGTCTCTTGGAAGTCATTGGTCTTTGACGTTCACCAATCGCTAAACAGTTATCTGGAGAGAGAACATTTGGTACTCCATCCCCTGCGTCACCCTTCAATAGATGCTCCTTGAAATATCTCTCAGGATTATCATTGCGGATCCACCGTTTACGTACTGGATCATACTGACCAACGTTTGCATAGTTATGTAATTGAATATAATCCTTGTCACCAGACAAGATCAAATACTTTTCACTACCTGTATTTAGTTCAGTTCCTTCACGATGAACGATTGTTCCAATAATATCATCTGCCTCACATCGATCAATATTTATGACTTTGTAAGGAAAGAATTCGTCTAGTTCGTCACGAATCTTGTGAACAACTGTAAAAAGTTTGTTCCAGTCGATATCAGACTCATTACGAGCCTTCTTCCGATTTGCCTTGTAGTAAGGATATATATCTTTTCGCCATACATTCTTACTATCACAACAAATAATAATTTCGCCCCATTCTTCCGTAAACTTCTTACGGTTGAAACGAATTGAATTGAGAAACATGTGACGAATCATTGACTCGTCAATGTCACTTTCATTGGCGTGACCACCAGTCGCTGCGAAGAACGAGGCGAGCATCACCTGATTAAAATCTACTAAGATTGCCATATTATAATTTCCAACAAATTTACATTACCATAATTGTAGTACATTTTGGCAGTAATGTCAAGCTGTTATTTTTCGGACTCCTGTACTAGTAGCGAGAGAACCTGATTCCACACGTTTGTGAAGGAATCGATATTGTTTCTCGCAAGGTTGTATCGATCACTGAATGTGAAACGATTAAAATAGTTTGGGTTCTCCTGTTGAACTTTGAGGAGTTGTGCAGCAATGGAGAATGCATAGTTTGCATGTGCACCCTTGTCTTCGTTATATTCGTAAACGATTGTCGCATTAGCCGCAGTCTCTGTCAATGCACCGTAGTTTGGATGAATGACAATACATTGGTTTTTGATTGCTTCGATCATTGCAATACACGATGTCTCTTTCCAGATGTTTGGATAGAGAAAGATGTGAGACTTTTTCAAAGCTTCCAAGACAACATCATTGGGTTGATGCCCATGATAGGTCATTTTTTCGTGGTTTTCGATTCTTTCGAAAAGAGGTTTGTATGGTTCGTCCCTCTGTTCCCAACCGTAAATCCCAAAAGACGAATAAACATCCAAATGAATATTAGGAAAATGCTGAGATAGAGAATCAAAAATAGGAACGAGAAGCTCCAAACCCCTATGAGGAGTAGTGTGATAAATGAAACGAATTGTTTCCACATCTTTTTGATAAGGGTCATATTGTGTTTCCACTGCATTGTAGATTACGGTACTCTTCGAATAAGGGATACCAAACCTATCTATGTATTGGTCACGTTGCCATGCAGAGACAAAGACAAAGTGATCAAACTTTTGCCATCCACCATTCGCAAGAATATTATTCTCTGGATCTTCTGCAAGATCGTGGCAGTACATGATGTTCAATACATCATCGAACAATTGACGTGGACGAGAAAAGTGAATTGCAACTTTATCCAACCACTGTGGGTCTACATTCTTGATAACTCGTTCACGCATCATTTCTGTGCCACCAAACGAGTTTTTAGATAGTTCAGAATCAATCACTTGACCTTTATATACTACGCTCATAATTTTTCCTTTTAGTAATCTATTGTGTTGTTTTCGAATATTTCATCCAGACTGAGGTTTCTGCCTGTATTCTCCCACCATGCTCTAATGGTATGATAGGATCTTATAGACGCTTGAACCTGTGCGTTTGGACTGAAGATGTTGTTTGATGTGAACTCCGTCACATTGTGGTTAAACAGTGGAAAGGTAAATACTCTGTCAAACCCCCACAAGACTGCGTTCTCTAAAGACAACGCCGCCCCAACGGGCATTCTATAATGTATCGTGTCATCCCCCTGATTGAAATAGAACTTAACTAACTTAGTTGCATATCTACGTTTTAACATGTAACACTGAAGTCCATGATCTTGTTGTTCACGTTTACGAGGAACCATGTTAGGAGTTCCTTCGTGTACGATACCTAATTGTAGTGCGCCCCACTTTGTACCCATCCTTGAGAGAAACTCTTCGAAGGTGAAGTTCCAGTGTTGGACTGTAGAGAAATCCACGTCATCTTCCATGAACAGACCAACCTCTTCGTCCGTTTCTTCTAACCATGTTTTGATTGTGAGTAGGTGTGAGGTTGTTGTACCCTTGTCGATCCAGTAAGGTTCGATCATGTCATCACAGAAGGCTTTTACATTGGAGTTTTCATACCGTTCAAATTGATAAAACCGTACAAGGTCTACACCCAATGCACTAAGCGCATTAGACATATACTCTCGACGATCCTCGCATTCTTTGAGGTTCACAATATTAGGCCGGGGTATACCGACTAATTTCTCAACCATTACGAACTTCCATATTAATTAGTTGTCAATACCATTTGCGATAAGATCATTTACTAAGAGTACTACCATGTCTACGTCTGCTTGTGTACATGGTGGGATTTCCTTTTTGTACATACCGATTATAATTTGGTCTTCAATCTTTGATTTGTTCGCTTTGCCTTTTACAAAGGGTCTGTGATAATCATTAAACAAGATATGAAAAACCATTTCGCCATGTTGTTCAGCTGTCAGTTTCATCTTCTCTCCCGATGACCATTTCGTATATTTTCTCCAAGGAGTGATGGAATCCAGAAAGGGTTCCATTATTATATATGCGATAGGTGGTCAAAGGCATCTCAGTTTCTAGTAGATACTGAGTTTGAAAGTCTGATTTATATCCATTGATGAATTCTTTAATACAGTAACCGTTAAAGTATCGGCGGGAATCATGTTCGTATGTGCAACCATCTCGTACGAGTTGGACGAGAAGAATATTATCTGCACCAATCTTATCAATGATAGGTTCAAGTTCTTCTACAAAACCACCGTCACTGATAACGTACTCGTTGCCAATGTCAAGTTCTTCTGCGACCTTGTCACCAAAAAATGACTTACCATATTTTGGTTTGATAACATCTTCTGATGTGTGGATCATTGCCTCTCGACGAGACATTCCACGAAGTTCATCTTCTGGACGTTCTTTAGTAGAACGGTCATTAAAACCATCCATGAACCATATAGTATCAACATCAAACTCATTGATTGTTTCCTTAAATAGTTGGTGTTTAAAACTAAGATGTGCAAAACCACGTCTCTTGAAATAAGACGCTGCTTCGTCCTTACCCGATTTGGGTGGGCCATTAAAGATAATAATACTCATTTACTCTTCCCAGTGTTTCAACAACTCGGCGTCTGAACCGTGTCCTTTAGTTTTAATATAACCATCTTTGATAAGTCGGTCAATAAGTGCGCCTACAGTTTGTTCCATATTTCTACTGTTACCGATATACCAACCGATACCTGTGCCTGCAACATATGTCAATAGTAACCATATCGTTTCCATGAGGTCTCCTAGAACTTGTCGTTTACTATACTACTTATTTCAGATGAGAATGCCTGTCTCCACTCATCATCCGTAATACCTGCCAAGAGGAACGTTCGGTCATTCTCATTCAGATAAGGCATAGCATCCATGATACTTGCGTATCCCTTCTCCCACAATTCATAATCTTTTTCTTTCACTTTTACCTCACGTGTGCGATAGATACCTGTGAGGGAACTCTTACGACTGATCTGCATTTTCTTTCTCCTTGACAAAACCGTGTTTTGCGATATAATATGCGTCCACAATGTCACTGATAGGGTTCCATTGTTTAAATGATATTATACCAACTTTTTCACGAATGTCAACCCCTGTTTCAGAAAAAAATGCATCATACATCTTTTCTTTTGTCGCATTACCCTTTCCTGTTGCGAATTTTTTGATCACAGTCGGAGCATGAACCGCTTGTACCATACCTGCTTTGTGGATCTGATACTTGAGATGCCCTGCGTTCTCTGCAATTTGAAAGACACGACCAACTGCACCGAAAGCATAACCTTCGATGTGTGCGTCTGTAACATTATGTTTTTTGAGGATATTGAGAGACCAGTCTGAAAGTTTTTCGAACCTTTCGATGTCGTGGTCATATTCGGGATACATGGTTGCATTGAATTGTTTTTCTGGATGCAACAATTTGTCACGTTTTACCATATAATAAAACTGACAGTTTTTGTAATCCCACGTGTCACCTGAGTGTACACATATGGCAGGTGAAGTCAAACTATAATCTATGCCTGCTATGTTCATAATAAAATCTCCATGTCTAATAGAGATATTTAGGCCCAGTTCACCACCTTGTCGTGAGTGGGTTTTTCTTCTTGTCTTAGTCTATGATGTTTAGATCCTTCTGCACTGTAACACCAATCTTCTTTATAACCAAGACCCATCATAAACCAAACGTCTTCGTCATTGTAGAAAACTTCATTTACGTTTTCGTCGTTGAGGATGAAACATCCACAGAAACCACTTTGAACTCCATAGTGGTCTGCAATGATACTAATAGCATATGCATTAGTCATGGACGCCTGTATTGACTTTGTCTTCTTCGCCTTAGAACCTTCTTCCTTATCATAGTGGATGAACTGATCTGGTGAATATCTGAAGAGAAGGAGATAAGGCGCCATGACTTGCATGTTGAAGGTCATAGTTTTAGCATGTTTTGCCAACACACTGAAACCCTTTTCCTTCATTTTAAAATCTTCGATCTGTTGTTCGAATAAAGATAACTCATGATACAGTGTAGAAATGCCATACTCACCCTTCTTACGACTGTCAAACATCTTTCGATAACGTTTATCTTCTATAGTTTGCAGACAAACCTTTCGTTTGTCGAACGAATATTCAGGGCCAAAGACATCGATTGCATAGTGATAATCCCCATTGAATACAGGCGTCGACTCGACTGACTCTTTGAGGATCTTTTCTATTAGTTCTTTATCTGGTATTTGGTCTTGTTTGAAACAGGCAGTTTGATAACGATTTCTCAGTGATTCATAATATTCATGTTCATTCATTAAATAGAGTCCATCTTCACTATATCTTTAGGGTCAATGTAAGAGACGTTCTTCTTAGATCGTCTCACTGGTGGTTTCCTCTGTTCTTTGATTGCCTTGGTAGACGTGATCAATAGGATAACCGCAAGGGGATCGAATACGAAGATGATGAGTAACATAACATATCTAATCGCATCCCCTGTCATTTCTTCTGCCCTGTCACCATAGACGAGTTCAGCAATGTACTTAATAGGGCCGACTTCTACCTCGTATGCACGAATGTTGATTTTGATGTCTGCAATATCTTCGTTGTATTCATCGATTTTGTTATACGCTTCATCAATCGCAGCGTTCAACTGTGCACGTTGTTCTGTCTGATCCTTACGTGCATTCAATCCTCTGGTAACTGCGCCAAGTTCATTGTACTTGTCTAGTGCAGTGTCAAGATCGTCGAGTGTTTTATTTGCACGTGCGATAGTTGTGTTTTGACGATTGATTCTGTTTTCAATACGTTCTATCTGTGCCTTGTACTCACCACCAGACGCACCAGTTTCGATATGCGCTTTTGATAAGTATCCGAAAATACCCATTGACGTAATAAGCATAAGTACTAATACTGCGAGTAACAGATAAAGTTTACTGAAAAGACTTACTGACTTCCAGTAGATGTGCAACCATACTGCACTTACGAGTTTACCTAACTCTAATATAGATGCCATTATGATTACTGCAAGTTCTGCACCTGCAAAAATAGTTGCGAGACCTATTACAGAAAAGTAGGCCGCCACAACTGCAATTGCAATTGAAGTGATCAGGGTGGTGAATTGCATGAAGCGGTTGAAAAACATTTTAGTAGTCCGTTTATTACTTTTATAAATACTTATGTAAACTTACAATCCAGTTTAGGAGAATGAAAGATGTCTGTCATACAAACAGTGACTTATGTAAACACCAGTGATGTGAATTACGCCAACGAAGATGATGCAATTGCAGCGATCAGAGATATCTGTATTGCAAGTGGTGACTCTGATCACCTTAATGCTTTAGAGTCTGCAGCTATTACTGGAGATTTCTTTATTGAAATCACGTTCAACGAATCAACACAAACAATGGAGTTCGAAAGAACTTGGTTGAACTCTGCATGGGATGATTACCGTGGTGCATGGCCTGCAGATACAAACGTAAACAAAACAACGTTGGAAGCAGCAGGTTGGACTCTATCAGAGACTATCGCCACGATCTAGTGTCTTCAGTATTTCCCAAGTGTCTTTCCAGTCTTTGACTGCAAAAACTTGTTTTGATTTCAAATGTACGGAAAGGGGATAGTCATTACCCCCTTGTTCCATCCTATCTCCAAAGAAATAGATCTCAGAATATGGAGCGTCGAAGTCATCTAGGATTTGCGACTTGTCTCCACCTTTTCTGTAGATGTCTATTCCTGTTTCCCCACCAACTGCAGCAGTGATAGTAGGGAACTCCATATTAATTTGAAGTGCTATAGACTCACGTTCTCTAGTTGCCTCGTCATGTTTAATATAGAGTTTTCTTTCACCCAGTGTACAGTTACGTCCAACGATACTGAAGTTGATTGTACCCCTGCGTTCTTCGATGTGGTTACCTGTGCGTAATGGAAACGAACTACTTTGTAACCACCCATGCATTAAGTCATACAACTCTTTGGGCGGTTCAAACGATTTAGTGTTAACACGTTTTCCTTTAAAGAAGACATCGTTACCAGAACAGTTATAAACAGTCACAACTTTTTCACATAGTTCTTTACCCAACTGCTCAAGAGTTTTTGGGTAATCAGAACCAGTTACTAACCACACTTTTTCTCTGTCGCAAAAATCAAGAAACCAATCCAGAAATTCTGTATTGATCTTTGAACGACTAGGTGTGAGTGTCCCATCTACATCGAAGATAAATCGTTTCATAACGTTTTATATACCCACCTCGTACTAGGGTGTGAACCAAACTCTCGTGCGTACACAGTGTTGCCCACTCTTTCAAAAATTAAAGTCATGTTTTATTCCTATCTTTAACGATATCTTTCATTACAGTTGAAGCAGTCTTCGTGAAAAAACGTGGTGCGACTGCATGAACTAATACGACTGGAACGAGTAGTTGCAGCGTAACTGCAATCTTTAGTGCCTTCCCCATATGTTGAAGTCCAGTCTCACCCACTTCTTCTAAGTGAGCCTTGCACTGTTTGCTAAACATTTACTTTCCCTGTCCTCTATATTTTTTACGTACATTCCCTTTACGTAAAAGTTTTGATCGAACCGATTTGCCAATCGATGTTTTCTTTCTTACACGGCGTTGCAAGTATTATACTCCTTTTATTTTCATTTGTTCTTTAACCATAATGTAATCTTTCACAAGATCAGATCTTACGATGTCTTCCCATGTGAATTCAATCACTTTAAACCTATCGAGCATTTTCATAATCTTGATAAATTTACTGATCCCTTTTTTGTCTGTATCCCAGTGGAAATCAGACTGGTAATAATCACCACAGAGGATGAGTTTAGTATTCTCACCTACACGTGTTATGACAGAGTCAAGTTCGTGGAAGTTGAGGTTCTGCATTTCATCAACTACGATGATTGCATCGTCCCACGTCAATCCCCTAATAAAAGATGTGGATTCAAACTGCACTTTCTCACTCACTTGAAGTCCTAACCATGCATCAGATCTCCCAAAGAGTTCTGCAGTGATGCCAATGTAGGGACGAGTGTATGCGTCTTTCTTTTCCTGTTCATCGCCAGGCAAGAATCCCATATCTCTTGTAGGTACGACTGAACGTACGACAATAACCTTCCTATATGGAGTGTTTCCATCAAACACATCTTTCAGTGCAAGATACAATCCAAGGAAGGTTTTACCTGTACCTGCAGATCCTGCAAGTACCAGATTGTTTCCTCTTTCCCAAGCATCAAACGTTAGTTGTTGATTGTCTGTAAGAGGACGAATTTTTTTGAGTTGAGGAAGTTTATTCATCTAGTTCGTATGGAGTAACTCCATCAGCTGTGATATCGTACGGAATGCACAGCGCCTGTTGACCATTTGGAAAATACCCTCTGCGTCCAGATTGGGCCGCACCAAGTTCTTCTCTGGCTTGAAAGCATGTCACCATAGAGGGATATTCATCATACGTTTCCGCATAAGACACCCCACCATAAAGATAGACGAATACTAATACCCACGTCATTGCATTTCCTCAATATTTTTTAAAACAGTTTTGAGACGAAAGAGAACATTAGGATCTGAGATAATTTCATCAGTTGTAACTGCTTCCAATGTCTCCATCAACATAGTATTCTGTCGTCTAATTAATTCATTTTCAAAAACGAGATCTTTGTTTTCTCTAACCAACTCGTTCTTTTCTAATTGCAGTTCACCAACTGCTTCTTCTCTGAGTTTTCTACCTGCCATAACTTAAATCGGTTGATCCCCGAATCCCCCCATATGATCTTCAATATATTGCGCCCATTCAGAGTAATGTCCAACGTACTTTTTATTAACAAAGACTAGTGGTAAATTGTAATACTCTGCAACACCGACATACGACTCAAGTTCGTCACGATATTGTTTATACGTGATGTTCTTGTACTCGTAGTCATATCCATATTCCTTTGAAATCCGCATCGCCTTCTCACAGTTAACGCAGTTCGGAGTTCCAAAAATTTCAACCATCATCTGTTACCAAACTTTCTAGATATTCTTCTGCTTTCTGCAAATCAGTTTGGAGCGATCTCTTTGTCTGATTAGCTATAAGAAAATAATTCTTAGTATCTTCGTGATCAGGCCCTAATTCAATTTCTGACTGAATTGCCGTTTTATACTTTTCCAAATACGTATGAAATTTATTTCTTAGAGTTGACATCTTTCTTTTTCTCCCAACAATCTTGAATACTTTCTAATTTCTTTTCCGTTGTCCATTCCAACAGGTATGAATTATCACGATCAAACAACTGAAGAGCTCTTTCTTCATCAAGAATAAAGGTATCCACAATCTGTTCACCCAACCATTTTTGAGAGAACTCTTTTGATTCTTCGCACGTGACTGCATCTTCTGCCCAAGGAACGATCTGTTCTGGATGATCCTTCAGACTAATGGTTGTATTCTTTTCTTGTAGTTTACTCACAGGCATTACATACCGTTGCCTGAATTGAGATATGACTGTCACGACAGCATATTTGTCTTGTTCTTGATCTTTCATAAAATCTCCGCACGTTGTAAATTTCAAATCATCCATAATTATATCCTACATTAAAAGTCTTGTCAAGTCTTTTTTGCCATGAGTTTTGCTTTTAACGAATCCATCTCTGATGTGGCAACATTCTTACGAGCCTGACTCTTTGGTGTTAGAGGGGGAATGTCATCAGTGTTGGGTTTGGATGGTGGGTTGTTGTAGTATCCAGTACGAACACGCAACTCCTCTATCCTAACCTTCAAGTCCCTGATGGTTTTCTCCCTCTCATCCATTATTTAAACCAACCCAGTTTTTCACCTGCATCAATTCGTCTCTGCGACTCTTCTTTTGAGCCAGGAAATCTCCATGCCCATGTCACAATTAATGCGAACAAGATGAACAGGTATAAGGTTGCCTTTGGATTGCCTGTACCGAAATACATTGCCGCCAAGGATGTTGACATTACTGCCATCATCAAATACTTTGCCTTCTGTGGATATACTTTATAAGTCTGCCACTCTGTGATAAACGGGCCAAAGGTCTTATGGTTCATGATCCAGTTGTGGAACTTCTCACTAGACTTTGCGAAACAGAACGCTGCACCTAGAATAGGAGTACTCCAAGGAATGCCTGGCAGAATAACTCCCAGATAAGCAATACCTAAACACAGGATACCACAGACAAACCAAAACGCCTTTTTAATTTTACTCATTTTACTTTCCTTTTCCCAGATCCTCTTTCCAAAGAATGCTGATTCTAATTGATTCATGTTATAATCTTTTCTGTACTTCGTTGAGGGCCCATTCCCTCTCGTAATCCCACCAACACTTACCACATGGTTTATTTCCATTGGTTGGTGTGGTGCACGAAACTGTTTGATGAAACAATTTCATTTGTTTAAAGTCTTTGTAACATTGTATTACAAATCTTTTATCTATATTCTTGAATGGAGTAGTCTCTAAAGGCCAGTCATCCCATGCACTTTCTGACTCACTCATGTAATTTGGTATTCTACGAATCCTCTGGTTACTCACCGTTTTTGGCCAACTGTTCTGCACCTTGTATGGTGGCCCAAGAGTTATCCCAGTAATGTGTCTCGTGAATGTTGCACCTGCAAGCGCCTTCCTGAGTTTTGTGATATAATCCATTTTGTTATCCTCACCATTAGAATTAAACACTGTAGAGATAGGCCACTTGATATCTACAGTAGGAAATTTTCTGATAAGAGTAGGGAGAGTTTTTACGGCGGCATTAGAATCATGTGGTACATGAATGTCATACCCATTGTAAGGTTGTATAGAAGAATTTAGTTTTAGTTTCTTGATTGTGTTTGCAACAAGGTAACATAACATAAGACTATCTGCACCGCCTGACATGGCAATACCAATAATATGTCCATCCCAAAAATCTGGATCTGGTAGAATATCTACCTTACCAAATTTGTTTTCATAAATCATAACAAAACTTTCTTCAAGGCTTGAACGAGTTCCACCATCATCACATCATCATGGAATGGGGTTGGTGCAATTCGCAATCTTTCGGTTCCTTCTTCGACAGTAGGATAATTAATAGGTTGGATATAAATCCCATGATTATTTAGAAGATCGTCAGATGCTTCTTTACACTTGAATGCATTGTTTACCATCACAGGAACGATATGAGTACAGGCACTCTCATGTACTGGAATGCCTGCGTACTTCAACATTTCTTTTAGGGTGCTTGCTCTTTCTTGATGGACTTGACGGATGGTAGTGTGGTCACTGAGATATTTGATTGAGGCGATTGCTCCAGCGCAGATGACGGGCGAGATACTTGTTGTAAAGATGAACCCAGAAGCCAAGGCCCTAATAGCGTCAACGACAATACTATCCCCAGCAATATAACCACCTTGAACCCCAAAGGCTTTTCCCAGTGTTCCATTTATAATATCTACCCTCTCTACTAAACCTAACTTTTCACAATAACCACCACCAGTGTCTCCATATAGACCCACTGCATGTACTTCATCGATATAAGTGATTGCACCATATTTATCTGCAAGATCACATATTTCTTCAATTTTCCCTACGTCACCATCCATAGAATACACAGATTCAAACACGACACATGGAGTTTTGTTTTCCATCTGTGCCAGTTTGAGACAGTGTTCTAGATCTTCCATGTTATTGTGTTTGAAGATCATCTTACTCGCACGACTATGTTTCATACCCATAATCAATGAGGCATGATTCTTGTCATCTGAAATAAATCTTATGTTGGGGATGATACGACTGAGTGCAATGAGTGACCACTCATTTGCAACATATGCACTGGAGAATAATAGTGCACTTTCTTTTTGGTGGTGTTGTGCAAGAACTGCTTCAAGTGTCACATGATAATGTGATGTACCACCGATATTTCTGGTTCCACCAGAACCTGCACCAGTCTGATCTAGTGCGGTATGCATGGCATCAATAACATATTGATTTTGTCCCATGCCGAGATAGTCATTAGAACACCAGTTAACAATGTTTTTTGGTGCATATTTTCCATACCAGATTGAGCGGGGAAACTTCCCCCGCTCTCTGAGTATATCGTTGAAGACTCTATATTTGCCTTCGGTTTTAAATTGATGAATTACGTCTTCAAAATAATCTTTTGATATCATTTTTTCGCTTTACCATTACTCTAGAATATCTAGAAGTATTTAGGCTGCCTTCTTGACATACTCCATGAACTGTTCATACCCACCAATCGAATGTCCATCAACTTTAATTTGAGGGAAAGTTCTTGCAGATGGGAACATGGATAACATTTCGTCACGATTAAAGTCCACACCAAGTTTCTTATAGGTAAAATTCATATGTTGAATTTCCGCAAGATTAATTGCCTTCGTGCAATATGCACAATTGTCTTTACCGTATATTTCTACTGTCATAAGCTGAACCCCTTGAATGTTTCGTCTGATACGTCTTGTTTAGTTCCACCAGAAACATAAGATGTAATCTCTGTCTCTTGTGGTGCGACTTGGACTTCTGCACCTGAGATCCACTTCTGTGTCCAAGGAAGAGGATTGTTTTTAACATTGTAAGGAGATTCAAGATCAACGTGTTTCATACGTCGAGTGCAGATATACTCAATATAATCACTTAGTAAGGCTGCGTTAAGACCAATCATGGAACCATCTTTAAACAAATAGTTAGCCCATGCTTTCTCTTGGTCTACTGCGTCGACGAACATTTTAATACATTCGTCTTTTGTTTCTTCTGCGATCTTTGCAAAGTCTGGATCGTCTTTATTCTTGAGTGTACGTAACATCAACTGAGTAGAACCCAAGTGAAGGTTCTCATCACGTGCAATCAATTTAATGATCTTCGCATTACCTTCCATCTTCTTGAGTTCTGCGAATGCCCATGAACATGCAAAAGATACGTAAAAACGTACGCCTTCAAGAATGTTCACACTCATCAATGTCAACCAAAGAAGTTTTTTCAGTTCGTAGAGATCTACTTTCACATTACGTGTGCCATTAATCTGATGTGTACCTTCACCTAACAAGTTGTACCACATACTCATTTCAATTAATTTGTCGTAATAGTAAGAGATATCATCTGCACATTCAACAATCTCTTGGATGTCCATAAGTTCATCAAAGACTTTACTTGGGTTGCTGTACACGTTACGAATGATGTGTGTGTACGAACGACTGTGGATTGTCTCAGAGAATGTCCATGTCTGTATCCAGTTCTCAATCTCTGGTAAACTTACAATAGGTGCGAACGCCTCTACGGGCGCACGACCTTGTACAGAGTCCAATAGGATCTGTCTCTTTAGGTTACTTGTAAAAATATGTTGTTCATGTTCAGTAAGACTTTTGAAGTCCTTTGCATCCTTATAGATATCAACTTCCTCTGGACGCCAGAAGAAACCAAGTTGACTATCAGTCAGTTTATCAAAGGATTTGTATTTCAACTGATCATAACGTTGAATGGTTGGGCCCCCTGTGGGATCCAAAAACATTTTTACTTTTGTGTGATCTGCTTTGTTTTGTGTGTCAAAAACGCCCATTTCTTTTTCCCTATATCGTGCAGCTTTCGCAATAATCGTCATATTCTTCGTCCGAACCTTCGAACTCAGATCGTTCTATCGGTGTCTCTTGCATCATCTTGTCGACATCAACTTCGCCCTGACCGTCATACGTATTGAAGTAGTACAGTTGTTTTCCACCGTACTTGTAAAACATTAATACGTGTTGCAACATCTCACTCATAGAAATTTTTTCATTCTCTGAGAAGATAGGGTTATAACTGGTGTTGATACTAATACCTTGGTCAATATATTTCTGTAGTACAGCCATAATTTTAAGGTAACCTACAGGAGACTTTTGATCCCATAGGAGATCATATTTATTCTTTAATCTTTTGTACTCAGGCACAACTTGTTTCAAAACGCCATGTTTTGACTGTTTTACTGAAATCAATGAACGAGGTGGTTCGATACCATTCGTCGCATTTGCAACCTGCGCACTTGTTTCACTAGGCATCAACGCCATCAGAGTAGAGTTTCTGATACCAGTCTTCTTCAACTGATTACGCAGACTCTTCCATGGCATACGTTCTTTATGTTTAACCAACTCATCAAGATCAGTTTTGTATGTCATGTTTGGTGTGATACCATGTCCATATTTTGTTTCCATAACACCACTTGGTGCGCCCTTCTCAGCTGCGAGATCTGCAGATGCTTTGATCAGATAGTATGACCATGCTTCAGCGTACTCATCAATCAGTGACAAACCTTGTGGGGTGATGTCCTGATAAGTCAAATCGTTTTTCGCCATGAAGTATGCGAAGTTAATAATGCCCACTCCAAGAGGTCTACGTTTCTCCGTAGAGAGTTGTGCCGCAAGGATAGGATAGTTCTGATAAGACAACAACGCATCCAGTCCACGAACAGCGAGAGTACAGGCACGTTCAAAGTCTCTTGGTGAACGAACATTACCCCAGTTGATTGCAGACAGTGTACAGAGACTAATCTCACCATCAGGGTCATTTATATCATGTAATGGTTTGGTTGGCAAGTCTATTTCGGCACAAAGATTCGATTGTCTGATTGGTGCAACCTCTGGTAGGAATGAACCATGATCATTTGCATTGTCTACGTTCTGTAGATAGATACGTCCTGTGTTCTTACGCTCTTCCATAAAGGAACTGAACAAATCAATTGCCTTGATAGTTTTCTTACGAAGTCGTGTATTACGTTCTGCACGTTCATAGATTTCTTTGAAGGCATCTTGATCTGCAAAGAATGCATCATACAAGCCAGGCACGTCACTAGGAGAGAACAAAGTAATGTCACCACCAGAGATGAGACGTTCGTACATGAGTTTGTTGAACTGCACACCATAATCCATATGACGCACACGGTTCTCTTCTGTACCCTTGTTGTTCTTCAATACCAACATATCTTCGACTTCATAGTGCCAGATAGGATAGTAGATAGTCGCCGCACCACCACGAACACCGCCCTGTGAACAGGACTTAGTTGCAGACTGGAAGTGTTTGTAGAAAGGAATGATGCCTGTATGGTATGCGTCACCTTTACGAATGGGAGATCCAATCGCTCGGATCTGACCACCACCGATACCAATACCTGCTTTCTGACTTACATATTTGACAATAGAAGAACTAGTTGCGTTGATACTATCAAGGCTATCCCCAGACTCAATAAGAACGCAAGAGGAAAACTGACGCATAGGCGTACGGACACCGGCCATGACGGGCGTAGGAAGGCTAATATCGTGTAAACTAATAGCGTCATAATAATCTTTCGCCCATTTTAATCTTTCTTCTTTAGGATAGTCTGCGAACAACGTGGCTGCAATTAATGCATAACACATCTGTGGAGTCTCAAAGATCTCTCCTGTGACACGGTTCTGACATAGGTATTTACCACGTAGTTGTTCCATGGCAACATATGTTAGGTTCTCATCACGACCATGTTTGATGAATGAGTCAATCTTTGCCCACTCTTCGTCATTATACTTATCTATAAGTTCTTCATCATAGAAACCACTTTCGATGTTCCTGACAACCAATTCCTTTACAGTGCATGGTTCGTACTGGCCATATACTTCTTTACGAAGTGCATAGTTAATCAAACGTCCACCAACGTATTGGTAGTTCGGTGTGTCCTCATCAATCAGATCAGCCGCAGCCTTGATTAACGTCTCTTGGATTTCCTTCGTCGTTATACCATCATAAAATTGAATTTGACTTTTAATTTCTACTTCACTTGGACTTACACCAGTGATGTCATCACATGCGTGAAAAACTACCTTGTGAAGTTTTTCGATGTCGAGGAGTTCTTTAGAGCCGTCTCTCTTGGTTACTTGCGTCATAGTTGATCCTAATGTTCTAGTTGTTAATGTAATTGTCTGCGAGAGGGAATATTTCAGTAATTGCCTTACCTACTGCCTTCGCAAGTTCCATATGTTCTTTTTGTGTACCATTGGCAGAACGCAAGTCAACGTAATGAATCCACGAACGGATTGTTGCGTTTGCATATAGTCTTGATACAGTCAAACCTTCTGGCAGTAGGGCACGTGCTTGTTCTTTTGCAATACCCTGTTCAACTGCCCATTGGTAGTTCTTCTTCACCAATTCAATTACACCAGTCTGTTTACGATTCCACTCAGCAATCAAGTCTTGGTTCTGCTGATTGTCAATCAAGGAGGGGTCACCTTCTATTTCGATAGAGTTCTGGCGGTTCTTTGGATCTTGTAAACGACATTCACGTTTTACGAATTCCAGTTCTTTTACAGGATCAGCATATCTCTGAGAAAATTCTTGAAAACACATAGAACGATGTCGTAGTAGTTGTCTTGCAATATCACGAGTTGTTTCAATTTCGATACATGCGTTCACCATTTCAAACGGTGACCAATGTTTATGTTTTGCAAGGTAGTTGAGTAATTTGTCTGAAGTCTTAGAGTTCAGTTGGTTATCGGGGTTAGATACTCTGGCACAGTATGCAATCAAGTCCTGTACATCGTCTAATCCAATGATGCTGTCCTTGATAGGTTGACTGCAAGATATTAATCTAACTTTCATGTTCTTCTCCACTTTTGTAATCTAAAGGTTGCTTCTAAACCTTTGAACGTATTGTCACGTATTATATCTTCGACATTTGACATGCCATTTAGATACATCTCATTAATGTCTTTACCGACTGTCGAAGTCTGTTCAGGCCAGATACAAATTCTGTATCCTTTGTTGATCACCTTCTCCATTCGTTTGTGTATCTCTTTGTTGCGTGGTTCTGCGTCAAAGACAAATACAGCATTCTCAATATTATCGAAACCGTCGACGTTTCCTTCAGCGCCTGCCATCGCAACCGCATTCGAGAGGAATAAACTGTCAATAGCTCCTTCAACAACATGATACTCTTTACTAAAGTCAACAGTATCGAGACCGAAAACCTTTGGACGATCTTCGAACATTATAGTCAAATAACGAAGACCATTAGGATCAAATCCACGTGCCGATACCCCAAATACTTTACCGTTTTGATCAATGAATGGGATAATTAGGCGAGGATCGTCCTTCTCTACGTTGTCGAATTTATTAGGTATAATTCCGTTAATCCATTTCTTGAACGTCTTGGTATAATACAGACGATAATGGTGACGTGCCGGAATGTGTCTCTTACTTATATATCTTTTGATTGCGTGATTGTGATGCAACTGAGAGACTTTTTTTATAGAACGTAGGGGATTTTTCTTTAGAACAGTCAGTTTCTTTTCGGTAGTATCTTTGAAAGAAAAAGGTTCTTTTTTATCCTTTTTGATAAACTTCTCAGCCACCCAATCATTGTACATGAGGTGGTCTACAGTCTTGAGGAAGTTGGAGAAGTTGTGACTGGCGCCACAGTTGTGACAATAGTAGAAGAACTTGTTCTCCTTCTCTAACAACCAACCACGTGACTTACTGCGTGACTTCTGAGAGTCACCGCAGATAGGACATCTAAAGTTTATCTTGTAGGGATTTGTGTTGCGTATGCGAAAGTTCTGTAAGCGCCCAGACAACATCTGGGCGTACTGAAGATCTGTAAAGTCAACCATAATATAAAAAGTATCCAAGTGTGTTTAACTGTTAGAGAGATTATAACACTAGATTAAAGCTTTGTCAACCATTAAAAGGCAGAAAGTCCAAAGAAATTATGCCTAGGATAAAGATAATTGTGCCTGCGACTCCCATACCGTACCATCTGGCACGTTCTAGATCGACTACACGGTCTTCTAACGACTGGATCTTTTCGAATACCTCATTGATACCGTCCTCGTCCACAGAGGAGACCTTGGCGAGTGCATCACGAAATTCTATACGTGTATCATCCAATTGGTCTGCCAATACAAGACGTGCTTCAAGCTGAGACTTGGTGTTCTCATCAATCTTGGCATCAAGAAACTTTATTTTTTGATTAGCGTTAACATTCTTCTGTTCTTGAACTGCCAGATCTTTTGCAATCCCAGCCATAGCGTCGACAGTCTCATCAACCTTGTTGAAGAAACGCTCGATTTGACGGATGTCTTTTTTAATTAAAGCAATGTCTATTTTTAATTGGTTTAATTCTTCTGACAAGTTCATTCCCCTTGATGGAATTGATAAAACCCCTAATCGGGGTTTCATTTGTTACGCAAATAATAGTATACCTAATTACTAAGGATATTTATCAAGGGGAAGGTTTCACAGCGTCCTCATAATACAAAATAATTTCACCTTGTTGCTTTATATATCGTCGCAGTTCAGAAATATTAAGGGCAAGGTTCTCATAGTCTTTAACTGAGAATGCAACAAACGCACGATTACCATTAACACTTTCGAACTCCTCTAAGAATTCGTCAATGTTACCCTCATTAACGACATATAGTCGTGTGTCAGATAAGTTAATCGGTTTTGGACGTGCTACTGTCGGAATTGTCGTCTTCTGTATCTCCGTCACCGTCACTACTTTCGGTTCTGGAGTCACCAGACTGCAACCAGTTAGGCAGAGGAGCGTTCCCACTACCACCAGTGTCTTGTTCCAACTCACGCCATAATTTTGCTGTCGCACCATTCATAGATCCTTCAAGATCAGCAGGGTCTTTCAAAGCCCTTGCAGTTAAATTATGTCTCTGGAGTTTTAGACGGAGATCGTCTCCGTACTCTTCCGCTCTCTGAAGATTATTCTGTAGACCCTGATTTAACTCATTAAGTCTTTGTGTATCTTCTTGGAGAGTTTTGATGCTTGCCTCTGCAGTCTGAACTGCAACTTCCATCTTAGCCACGTTTGCACGTGCAGTTTCTAAGTCTGATTGAAGTTTGGTTACGTATAGGTAACCCACCCCGCCGGTAGCGAGGACTACAATTACTGCAGCAATTTTAATTGAGGCAAACATTCATTTAACGACTATTCGTCGTCCTCATCTTCGTCTTCATCGTCGTCAGACTTTTTCTTCTTCTTAGGCATTTCATCATCATCTTCGTCTTCATCAGACTCCATGTCATCTTCTTCTTTGACTTTGCCTTCGTCGAGTTCTGCGTCGATCATGTCCTCTACGGACTCTTCAACTGATTCCTGTGCATCAACCATTTCTTGATACTTTGCTTCTAGTGCAGTCTGTACACGTCCAGAAATTTCATCCGCAAAATCTTTTTTCATTTGCATTGGATTATTCGCTAGTGCCGACTGAATAATACTTTCTACAGACATTGTTATCTCCTAATAAAAGTTAATTGTCTACTTATTTATAAATTGGGCAAAATCTTTTCTTTTAGAACGATTTTTCTTAACCCATCTGCGTTGTTGTGCCTTAGTAAAGCCAGGCTCTCCTTGTGCACCAACTCCCAGTCCAGCGACTTTACCACCACCTACATTGTTAGCAGGTTCTTCTTTAAGTCTCTTTTTCATACGTTTGTATCTGGGTGCGTTCATTTCAGTCTCAACATCTAAGACTGCTTGAACAAACTCCATGAGGTTTTTCATGGCATATTCGTAATTATCATAGTTCTCCATCTTCAAAAAACGCATTGCGTCTGCATGATCCTTGGCGATCTTCTTTTTCAAAGTCTCAAGGTTCAAACGACCATAACCCTGAATGAGTACTTCAGGGTTTGACCACTCTTTGGCAGTCTCTGGTTTTCTGAATATGGTTCCCTTTGCCATTACTTTACCTTATACGTCTGCAGTTAATTCGAATTCCACTGATGTCAAACCAGGCGTAATACCCCTGTTACGAAAATACGTGTCGAAATCCGACCATCTAATTGTTCCACTAGATGGGATGCCAGGCGCCACCCCATAATATTCTCTAATCGCATGGGGTGTACTACCACCAAAATACCTTGCGATAAATGCCATACCAATTGCCATAATCTATTCCTTCTTTAGTAGAGGATTCAAATATTCACATTCAAATCTCTTTAGTGACTCCTCTATTATATCATCATTGACTTCTTCTGTCAACAGCGAATCATCACTAAAGTGTTGCCATTCTCTAATTAAAAACAATGCAGCCGCATAGGATGCAAGTTTTGATTGTCCGCCAGGGACTTTTGCAAGTATTTTTTTGAGGTTCAATATCATGAGATCGAAGATCCCAAACGCATCACGTTGAGCTTTCTTCAGAAAGTTCTTTCTCTTGATAAGGATCTTACCCTTATCATCTATGATACCCTGTTCATATGCAGGCCACTTGTCAAATGGTGTGACAAGTTTCCTTATGAAAGAATATACTAGAAATAAATCGACTACCATCAGATTTCCTTAAGTACTTGAATTATATGCCTGTCTGCATTGATACTATCTTGATGTATTCCAATGCCATCATACCGTATGATTGTTGGCATATAGTTTAAGTACTCTACAAAAGGTTTTAAATATTCGTGGTATTCAGGCAACTTCATGAATAACATGGGCGTTCCCTGTTCCCCAAACACATTATATATGATTATCATATGATTCAGAATCAACCTTTCCTTCAACTCGTTCTCTTGTCTATATCGACCAAAGAGTTTCCTGAGATATTGGAAACGTTTCATGTCTTCCTCGAATTCAGATATGTCTGAACAGTGAGGATTCTCATAGTGTTTCATTGCATACATTAAAAAGGTTGATTCTGTTAATATCATAATTTAGGTAACTACTTCCAGATTAACTATCTGCAACTGTTGCGTCTTCGTCACCAGTTGTTCCAGTCAAACCTGCGTCTCCAGCATCTGCTGAAGTCTTACGCATTGCAACCAGTGGTTCGATGCGTCTGCGTGTGTTACCATTCTGATCAGTATATTCTACTACACTATTCCAACCTGCAGTACGGATACCTTTATTACGGTTACTTTCTACTGCGGCCTCGTCTTGGTCAACGAAGAACAGATCAGCAGGTGCAACTTGAATAGTATCTTCAGTACCATCACCAACGTTAGTGATGTTTACCTGTGTACCTGCATTCGCATTTGACAACGATGTTGCAAGTTTAACTGTGTTTTCGTCTTCACGAATGATAAAATACATTTCACCATCTGTAAGACCAACGATTGGTGTTACGTTTGATGCATCATATCTTATTCTTACGCCTGTTTCCAGTGCGTGATTTGGTAGAACGATAGTGTCCGCTACTGCACTTACTACTGCAGAATCGGATCCATCGATTGTGAATACTGGCGTTTCGAACTTTGGTGCGTCCGCCAGAGTATCAGTGTCTCCCCATTGTGGCATTATTCTTCTCCTTGGTTTTGAAATTCTTTTTCAACAATTTTCGAGATCATCTCGTCTTTGCTCATTTTCTTAACCTTATCTATGTCGGCATCGCTTTCATGCTTTTGATAAAGTTTCATCAATTCCACTGGCGGCATTGTTTTAAGTTCATTATATCTGTTTGCAACTTCATCAGATTTTTCTTCTGTTTTAGTTGTTTCTGCAAGTCTCTTACTTAGGGTATTCTTAAATTTGGTTTTAAAAGAACTTTCTTTAAACACAACTGGTACAGATATAGATGCTTGCGTTTTAGGATCAAGAATCATCATACGTTCTTTACCCTTTGTTGCATTCTTAAAGTCTTTGTGAACCTTGCGGAAGTCTTTCTTAGAGATATGGACTTTACCGCCCTTGTACTCATAGTTTTTTGCTTCTTCTAATTCTGGTTCAGTATTGACTGTTTCTTTCTTGTCCCAAGGCGCCTTCTTAAGAGTTACTTTTGATTTACCCTTTTTAGAAGTCGCAGATACCTTTGCAAGTTTCTTTGCAAGTGCCATCTTTTTAGATTCTGTGTGGTAACCTTTGTTATCACAATGATCACAACCTTTACCTCCGCACTCAGGGCACTCCACCTTCTCTTCGTTCTGTCTCTTTAGAACTGCAGCGACTTGTGGATGGTCTGACAAACCCTTTTTGATTTTATCGATTGCCTTGACTGCACCTGTCATGTTACCACCAGCATATCTTTTATCTGATGCAACACCAATTGCCATCTTAACCTCTTTAGGTGAGAATGACATTTTCTCATCAAGTGTTTCCTCATTCAAAGGACGACCCATTATTTTATCAGATGCCTTTTGACTTAGAGGTTTTTTGAGTTTAACAATCTTCAGAGTGTTCTTATCTTTGATTGACATAGGTGGACGTTGTGCAGATGCTTTAGATTGTTTAACACCATCTTCAGATGATGCCATTGCAACAACTTTGTTACCGTCTGCAGTGTTGATAAGCGCATGAGTGTTCTTCATCTCTTCCATGCAAGAACCTTCGTGGACTTTACCACAGTGCTCACACATCTGTGCAGCTTCCTCTAGTTCTTCTTTCTTCAACAACTTCATTGCAACGTTTGCAAGTTGAGTTGCTTTCATCTTGTCCATCTTCGCCTTGTTCGCATCATTTACTTTGTCGTAAATCTGCGTAACTGCAGAAGCAGTGAACATGTCAACCATAACACCGTCGATTTTCATCGCCTGTTTTTTGTCAACGATTTGTTTCATTGCATCAACAGTTTTAGATGCCTCGTCAAGATCGATGTCTTCACAGTTATATTCTTTACCTGCAAACATAAAGGTCTTTTCACCTTTTGCCTTCGCAGCTTTTGCAGCCATGATAAACCCACGTTTACCTTCTTCGACTTCCGCTTCAGTTACGATAGCCTGTGGAGAGTAATCCTCACCCATAACCATCTTCTTAACCATTGCATGAAATGCATCATCTGCTTTGACAGGATTCTGAATCTTCTGTCTGATCTTACGGTGTTCTGGGCCACCATCTAGTTTCTTGTACAGTTTATCAAACGCTTTCTTCTGCGCTGAAGTCATCTCTTTTGCTTCACGAATACTGACACTAAACAACTTTTCTGCTTGGGGTACACCGATTTGTTTTGCAACTATATCGATGATCTTATCACGTGGTTCTGTATCTTGATCGTTAGTAAACTTCGCAAGACCCTTTGCATCACCCTTTTTCATCATCGCCACTGCTTTCATGAAATCTTTCTTATCGATTCCACCAGACTTCTTGGCATATGATTCCAGTTCTTTAGCGGCAGACTTCATGTCACCTTCACTGAGGTCTACCGCATCAGACTTTTTTACAGATTCGTCTTTCTGATCTTTGGCCATAGCTTTACCGATTGCCTTGCGTCTCTTGTGCAAGAACTTATCAGAACTGTCTATATCCCCATCGTTGTCGATATCTTTATCTTTACGATCTTTGAATTTCTTTTTCGCAGCTTTAGGATCTGCTTTGTCCAGACCTTCGCCGTCATCAGACTTGTCGTTTGATGCGTCTTCTGCTGTGTTCTTTTTCTCTTCTAGTTTCTGGTTCACCAGAGTACCGAAAAGACTGTCTATTTTATCTTTAAAGTCCATTGTTTTATCCTTAAGGTTATTTGGATCGTTAATTAACTATATCTATTTATGTTCTATAATATTGATGTGAAGTTCGTCAACGCCCTTTATAAGTCTGTGGTACACACCACGTTCTATTCTGAAGGTTGTTCCCTTTCTGATGAGGAAGGGCAAACATCCGTCGAACTGGAACTGCCATCCGTTCCCATCAATGACACGTACTGTTCTGTCGTAATGATCTCTGTGCCAAACATAGTCATCCCGTAAATGGTCAAACCGTCTTGACCCCCCATCATCACGAAATGGCCTACCAAAAGTAATCTCCGCCACCACTTAATCCTAACTGTTTTGCATATTTCGGTAGACGACACGCCCAATATCCAGGCGTCATCTTATCGGTCTTAGTATCACAACTATGACGACTTGCAAATGCACGTGCTGCATCTCTGTCACCAATCTTAGATGTCAATCCACCCTTTTCATCCCCAAATGTTATCTTTCTGACATTACCTGTCTTCGGATCCTTTACATAAACAACATACTTTTTGCCATCCCCACTATTTCTTTTTGGAGAGTTGAGTTCTGGTTCTTTCTCTTCACATACGATAGGATCTATTTCTATCATAGGAGATTCGAGGGGAACTGTTACCCCCTCGTACAAACCAAAATTTTCTACAGTATATTGTTTAAAACGTTTCACTTTACAACACCTTCCAGCATTAGACGTTCTCTGTTCTTCATATGTAACGCCTGAACTTCTTCTTTAGATCCACCAAAGTAAGGGACACAATGCCCTGCGGCGGTCATCTTTTCAGTGAGTCTTTCCTCACCATCATCTAAGAGGAAGTCTCCCAAGATGCGACCAAACTTACCTTTTTTGTCTTCACCAGACTTATCGATCTCAGTCTTCAGAATCTGATGACTACCAACAGGCATATGATCTTTTACCCATTTCTTTGCAGCCATACCGAACTTCTTTTCGACCTTATCTCTCGTACGTGACTCTGGAGTATCAATACCCATAATACGTACACGTTCCTTCTTTAACCATACACCAAAACCTAGATCGATGTCCACATCTACTGTGTCACCGTCTACTACACGAAGGATTTTAACTTTGTATTCATACATTTACTCTGACTTCCACATTGTCCATGCACCGTAGAAGATTGCGGCATATGCGATTAGATCTACAGGAACTAGAATCATTGCAACACCTGTTGCAACCAATACTGCTCCATCCCATGTGGTACGTTCAGTTAAACGTTTTGTAATCCAGTTAATCATTTAGTTACTCCCTATTTTCTTCTTTGGTTTCGGAGAATGTTTTCTCTAATTCTCTGCGAAAACCTCTGAGGTTCTGTCGTCGGCTTCTCGCCAGGCGTTTCAGTTTTATATTTCTTCGTAGTCTCTGGTTTCCCCAACTCAAGTACTTTACTCTCCTTCACGTCCAAACCTTCACGAACCATTACAATATCCTTTTCAAATAGTGAAGCTGTTTTTGAAAGATCTTCCTGATCTTTGCTCTCTACCATACTGTTAATCATTTTACCTAAATCGTCTTCTGTGATACCACGTTGTGCTTTCACAGAGGCAATCCATTTTTTCGCCATTGGAGACTTGGGTTCTTTTGCAACCCATTTCTTCATTTGTTTATATGCTTTGGTTGCACCCTTCTCAAAGTCTGCACCTTCTGAGTTATCAACGATCTGCATGTTCGCACCAAACAGTGATGAGAACTTACCAATGTTGTTCTGTACTGCATTCCACATCTTGGTTACTTCTTTCGCACCAAGTGTTCTAGAACGTTTTTCATCACGTGAGATTGCAGTCTCCAAGTTTGTGTTTACGAAGATCATTCCTACTTCATAACCCAACTTCTTAAGTGACATCGCTTGGTTTGCAATTTTCTCGTAATCCTTACCAGTACCGTCAATTACCAGACCAAGTCTACCTGCGAGTGCAAGTGCCTGTTTTTTGTCAGTAAGTGCTTTCGCCTTTGCACGTGCATCCTGTCCTTTAGCGGTGAAGATGTCTTCTGGTGTTGGTTTCAAATCAACTTTTTTCAACTGCGCTTCGAAGGCAGGATCTGAGTTGATCAGTTTCAATCCCATTGAAGTCAATGCAGTCTTACCAACCATAAATGATTTACCACTGCCTGGCCCACCTGCGAGGAACACTGCCTTAAAGATGCCAGGATCGTTTACACCTTCCTCTAGTGTTTCCACTGATTCTACGTAACCCTTGTCACCTTTTTTCTTACCATGATTCATAACCTTTTTACCAAGTGGTGTGAGGTTACCTTTCTTGTCATACATTTGGTTGACAAGTTTTTTCTCGGCGGCAGTCAGTTCTACTACAAGGTCACCATAAGATTTCTTGTTTGCTTCTGCCTCTTTGATGATGGCGTCAAACTGATCATCAATGTTTTCTACTTCTTCCCCACGTAATGACGCAAGAGACCTCTGTGTAGATGTCATTGTACGTACTGGTTTCTTACGTCCAGTCTTTGTACGACCCATAGCATCGTTGTGTGCTCTATCTTTTGCACGTTGAACAGCAATAGAGTCAACACCAATTTTAGGTGCTCTTTTACGTCTAGGTGCTTCATCCAAGTCTTCCTTGTACATGTTCAGTTCGTATTTTTTACCGTCCATGTTGTACACTTGGATCTGTACAGCTTTCTTACCAGACTTATCCATCAAACGATATGAATTCGTTTTACCCTTAGAAGGTTTACGAGGCCCAGTCGCAACTTTGTCATCGATCTCATTAGGATCGATATCCACTTTCAGTTTGTCTTTCGCATGTTTGTATGCATGTTTCATTGCAGAGGAGAAATCATTGTGGTACAGTTCGTATCCAGAAGAAGACTTTCCTTCGTCGATTTTTTTATAACCCAGTTTTCTGAGTTTTTCTTTAAACGATTTCATGCGACCATCCGTAGTTAAGATTTTTTCTAATTCTTTTTCCTCATCAACAGATTCTTTTCTAACCTTTGCGGCAAGATCAGAGTCTGCTTTACCCCAAGTACCTTTAGACTTAGTTACAAATGAGTTGACACGTGCAAGACCCCACTGAGTTGCAGTAGTGCCAGGCCTATGTCCTGTTCTCCATGCGGCAACACCACGATCAAAAACCTTCTTTAGAATACCAAGAGGCATTCCAGATTTTTCTGCTTTCTTCTTAAGTGCTTCGCCTGAATCTTCCGCAATCACGGCTTCAGTTGATTCCATTAGATCGAAGATCATGTTCTCCATAGATTCAAATGATTCTTCCAACGGTTTCTCTTCGTCTTTCAGTACCTGTTTCTTCTTGTACATTTTGAAACGACCATCGAACTTGACTCCAGCATTCCCTGCCTTCAACATCATGTGTGGTCTTTTACGTACTCTCATGTCCGCCCGTGATGCTTCGTCCATGTTTGAAAACTGTTCGTACTTGATTACCTTAGAAGGTGTTTTAAAATCTTTTTTTCTCATAATGGTCTTATTGACGAGTTCGATCTCGTCACCTTTTGTTTTAATTACAACTGGAAGGTTTAAGTCAGATGACAGATCTTTAAGAACTGCTTCAATACCCTCATTGTCTTTAACATCTTTGCCCTTATTCTTCTGTATCTTTTTAAATAACTTTTGAAGTTCTGCAACTTTAATTTCTGGTGTGTTTCTCTTGTCGTTCATTCTATCAACGAAGTGTTTAGTAAACTCCACGTCAATCTTGAACTTCGCAAGAATACGATCTGCAAATTTCTCTAGGTCATTGATCTGTTTCTGAGAAACTTCTTCTGCAATTGATTCGTTTTTAGGGACACAATCTGGAACCATCTTGCCGCCCTTTTTCTTCATACCAACTTGTTTGTGAGTATCCCAACATGGATCGCCATCTTCATTCTTAGGTTTCTGACCTTTTGCTTTCTTTGCAATAGCAATCGCAGCCTGTTGTGCAGGGGAGATTGCCTCAGTCTTTTGATTCTTAGATCTGGTATCCTGAGTTCTTGCACGATCCATCATTGCATCGTGTTTATCTTTATCAGACTGTTTCTCACGTTTGATGCGTTCTCTTGCAGCCGCAACTGCATCTGCTTCACCATACATCTGTTGAAACTTCTTAGTATGTTTTGACGGTTTGGTCTTCGCTTCCTTATCGCCAGGAGCGGGTTTGTAAGCACGTGGATCATCATCAGACATTTTCGCCTGTCGTGCAAACTGTCTTGCACGTGATTCCTTATCCTTTTTATCAAGCCCGCTATAGTACTTTTTTGGCTGTGTGCCCGGCATGTCCTTGACTTGTCTGTCCTGTGCAACACCCTCAGATTTGTTATTACGGTTCTTAATACGTTCCATCTCTTTCTTCTTCACTGAAGGTAAGAGACGTTTAGATAATGCTTTTAGACGGGCAGGAGATACTTTCTTCAGACGATTATCGACCTGTTGTCTTTGACCATAAGACATTTGTTTGTAGTCTTGTCCCTTAGTCATTTTCTTTTTCAAGAGATTTCTTGCACCCTTTGCGGCACGTTTCTGCAACTTGTCGATACCTGCACGTTTTCTTGCCGCCCGTTCACGTCCCTTTTTAATCTTATGTTTGATTCTACGGAATGTACGTGCACGTTGCATACGTTGTTGTCTGGTCAACGCTTCTTGAAGTTCCGCCTCTGCGAGGTTCTTCTGAACAAGTTTCATCATTGCCATCTTGTCTTTGTCTGACAACTTAGATGCAGCGGCACTTTTGAAACCGAATTGTTTCTTACCTTTCTCATCTGTATAGTCGTCAAACTGTCCCTTTTTGGCAATACCTCTTAGTTTTGTACCTGACATTCCTTCAACACCTTCTGCATCAGGATCACGTTCACCTGCAGATACAACTTTGATAGATGCGAAGTCGTAGTCCTTACCGTTGTACTTGTCTAGAATTCTTTTGAACTCTTCTACACGATCAGATCCAACAACCATGACGATGTTCTTGTATCCCGCCTTTTCGAGTTCGGCTGCGATTTGGAATACTTGTCTCGCTTTTGATTGTATAATGATTGGCCCGAATGCTTTCCTCGCAAATCGGTATTTGTCTTTATAACTGAGGGGATCTTTTTGATTATTCTGCGTGTGCGATAGATAGACACGTGAATCGGCTGACATGGATTTAGCAACAGACTTAACCTTGTTAACAAGTTTCTCGTGACCGATAGTCACTGGATTCATACGACCAAAAGAAAACACAACCGTATCACTCTTTGCTTCTTTGAGTGTCGGTTCTGTTTCGATGTACTGAGAAGGGTCAAACTCTTTGAATTTCAACACATCCTTCTTCTTGGACTTCTTTTCTTTTTTGTCAGTTTCTTTGAGGTTGTACATGATTATTCTCTTGTAATTTGTGTTTTACTGTTTATTTATAATTCTGTTTGAATGAATCAAGAAATTCGTAGTTAACATGTGCAGATTCCTGCCAAATAGTAGATGCCCTTAACCAACCTAAAGCGGGTGTTGGGTCTGCGATACATAGAGGAACCTTTGTGCGTCTTTGATTTAAGATGAAATATGCATTATCTACACACCCCAATCGACCACCTGTTTCGATCTCATCAATCAATATCTGCGCTGTTTTCTTAGTCATCGCATATGCATGTGCACCTTCATGTCCTCTGATTGGTACAAGTCTCACTGCAGGGCCTGCAGTCAAATGATCGTACCTATTAGGTTTGTCTAGTTTGTATCCCAAAACAACCATATTATTCTCTGGTATTTCAATGTTCACAGGATGTAACATAATTGCATCATGTTCTAACACGATACCTACATCCTCTTCACCCTCTGCAATCTTTTTCCATATTGCAGCATGACCAACCGTACAACACTCTGCTTTCTCACCCATAGGTAAGTTTGGATTTGGTGGGTAATCCAGATCTGCAGGGGGAAGTTTAATTGGTCTCCCCTCGTTTATACGCAAATTAATCCCCGATCTTGCCCATGCAAGAACGCCAGGGATATCACACCAACCTTCGAAGTACTCCCAGTTGAGACCTATCTCATCACAAGAAGCAGATGCGTGTTGTGCGTATTCACGACTAATTGGTTTGTCTATTGTAAGTATGTAAGCTCGTTGTGTCTGCATGATATTGTCTCTTTAATAATGAATATAAGTTGAAGTCGTTTTTATAATAATGTCTCATTGTGGTGATTGCTTGGTGATCAAAATTAAATGACTTGGACTCATCAATTTTATCTACTCTAAAATTTGATTTGTGTTTTTTCAACTTATGATTTATAGGCACGCCAATATCATCCATAAAGGACTGTATATGAACCAATAGGTTTTCATATAACCAATACTCACCTTGTTGTTTACCATCATACATGAGGAAATCGGACTGAAGTAGTTTAGAGTTATCTTCACCTGTTGCCTTGTCACCATCGAACCACCCATTAGGTGCCATGAATTTGTAATCGTCTATATCATAGGGTTTCTTACCAGATCTCTCATCTTCCCACTTCTTAAAGAAGTAGTAAAAACTCTTTTGTCTTTCAATAGGATCTCTGAGAACCGCAAAACAATAATACTCGTTGATTTGTTCTGGTGTTACTATACCATAATCAACGAGTTCTTTTAGATTTAAATGTAGGTGTGAGAAAGGTTTGTAGTGTTCGTGTACTCCTCTAATCTCTTTGAGTTTACCATGAGGCACAGTCCCATCAAGATTTGCATCATCTACGTCTGTGTAAAATGCATCTGGATCGTCTATGTTACGAACAAAGAATTCCGAAAGACTAGTTGAGGCAGTCTTCGGAACTCTAAGAAAAATAAATTTGTATTTGTGTGATATAAACATTCAATGTAATCCTAAACTCCACATCCATATTGGTATGACTACAAAGTGTAAAACCACACATAGAATAACCATTACCTTTACGGTGAGCATATTTCCTCTGTCACCGTGCATTAGGTAGCAGTTGAGTACTGTTTTGTCCAAGGCATTCCAGTAGAACCCCAATGATGTTCCGCATAGACCTTATCAGTACCGTCATATCTCTTCGACTCACGTACATAGAACTGTGGGATGAAGTAATGTGAAGGCCAGACTTTTACTTTGTCTAGGTTCATTGGAATATGTTTACTCAAGAACTCATTACCTGTAGATCTGAATGGTTCGTAATGCAGTTGATCTGCACGAAGTTGGTGTAGTGTCTCTACCAACATACGAACAAACATATTGCCAGGATTGCAAGCAAGAATTGGTTGTACAAAGTTTGCACGATACAATTCATTTTCATAACAAGTATATGCAATATGTGGTGGGGAAGTAAACAGTTCATCAGTGTTATGATAACACTCCATGTCTGCCTCTGGAAAGAAACCCCCACGTTCTAGTAGTAGTTCGTAACGGATAAGATCTGAAACGCCTGCCCATCTCTTGTTATTATAATAGTGTTCGATGAGATGTTGGTTCATCCATTTGCGATCCTTCAACATCTGATCTGTAAATATTTCATATTCCCATTCTGGATGTTTTTCTTTCCAAGTATCCATCCATGCCTTCGGCGCAGGGTTTGGCCCAATCCAGATCTGAGTTATTTTCTTTTCGATATTCATTGTTTTTCTACCCACCAAATGAAGTCGTCTTCTACGTTATAGTTATCACCGTAACGTTCTGTCACGGCTTTGAGAACAGTGTCAAAGTGAATATCATGTCCCATGACATATCCACCTTTACGCACCTTTGGAGCCCATGCGTCAATATCACGTGAACATCCTTCATAACCATGATCTGCATCGATAAAAACAAAGTCGAGACTCTCGTCTTCTAATGTGTCTGCTACCGTTGTAGTATAATCCTTATGAATAAATGCACGATCTGGATACTGTGCGCAAAACTGTTTCATACGATTGTAATATGTTTCGTGATCCCAAGGGTGTCCGTTTTCACCTGCAGTCCATTTCTCTGGCCCATTATTTTGTGGTTGAGGTGCATAAAGATCTACCCCAATCAAATTTAGGTTTTTACAAGTACGTACAAGATGCGTGAAGGTTTGTCCCTGCCACACACCAAGTTCTGCGCCCTTAGTCCATCCGTTTTGACGTACCATCTTTTCGATGACTAACCACCGCCAAGTATTTCCACCATCATGTCCACGATCACGTATCATTCCCATAATCTAATCTCCAAGTTTTTCTTTTATTTAGTAGTTGGTTTATAACCGTTAACGGAAGTCATTTTTTGACCTGCGAGTACCATACACCCTGCACCTGTTGCTTCGTCCATCATAATCATACTGAATGAACCAGATGTGGGATTGATAAACTGCAAGGTAACGCCTGGCAACCATGTACCCTGTGGTACTACTTGTACCAAAGTTTCGGAACTGGCGAAAGGAATTTCACCATATTTTGTTTGAACCATGTCTATGATGTTGTTGACATCAGTGTCACACCTTAACCCAATGGGCATCACAAACTGTTCAGCCTGTGCATTAAATGGTACTGTTAGGAAAATACCTAACAATACTGCTGGTATTCTTCTCAACATAACTGTTCTCCGTTTCTAACACTGTTACGAGTATCCACTAACCTTAGTCAATTTCATTATACAATGGAATTCACTATCACCTATGATTCTTATATCTCTATCTGAGTACACGTCATCCACAAAGCCAACATATTCGTGAGAACCTGAGTTTACGAGATAGTAATGACCGTGCGCATTTGCTCCATCCCATCGTGAGATGTCTATGTGTTTATTGTGTTTACAACCCCAGAAGATTTCTTTAATAGTTACCGAAGCCGTACCTGCGTCAAATGTTTCCCCATCAGCAATAAGGTCTGACAATGCCACATCAATTGTGTCACCAGATGAGTCTGTCACGTATACTTTTATTACTGCTTCGTTATGTGATCGTTTAAGGTAGTGTACGTTTGCCATTATTTCTGCCACCCTTTGATATATTGTGGATCAAAGTTTGCCTTACTGAATGCAAGACGATCAACGAGTTTAAGAGAGTTCTTACCCAAGTGATCCATTGCAACAAAACCCTCTGGGTTGGTTACTTCGTATCCTTTTGAGGTTTTTAAGAATGTCTTTAGACTATCTACTTTATTAAGTTTGTCAAGAACCATCAACTTGGTGTCGACTAATAGATTGTAGAGTTCGAATACCTTTTCGATCTCTTTGGTATTCTTGTCACTGAACATTGTCAACGCTTTAGACATCTTATCTGTCTGCGTCTTCTTACCCTTTTCAGTTTTCTTTTTGTCGGCTTCTTTTTGATAGTAGTCTTGAATATATTTTACAAGTCCCTTAACGAATGTTTTAGGATTACCAATACGTTGTCCTTCACGAACTTTAGTATTAATGAACGTGTTAACACGTAGGTTCAACTCTTCGTTGTTTCCCAACTCATTAAGGATATCTTTTTTGATTGTTCTGAAGATCGTTCCAGCGGCACTCAGTTTCTTAGTCACCGCCGCCGTTTCTTTTGCAGTCATGGTTACACTACCAGACTTATCTTCGAATACGGCATCAACTGCCCATACAGATTTTATTTCTTTGAGATTAGGTGTAATCTTCTCTCCAAAACTTGCAGACATTGTCTCAAGAGATTCTCCTCTGTAGACTGTATGCCAGACCACACCGATCTTGGATCTTGATATTTTTTTAGCGAGTTCGCTTTTCTTTGGTATCGCATAAACAATCGTATTAGGATGGAAAGTAACATACGATTCTCCATCAATAGCATCTGTCGAAAGATCTTCCGTAGTATAGAGGAAATCACCTTGTATCACTCCTTCAATTCCAAGTTTTGAGAACTCTGAAAGTGCTACTTTAAATTTGGAGTTGAGGTCACCTTTAATAGAACTATCATCATCAATTTCTTGGGCAGTCTTATAGACTTTTGGGTTTTTGTTAAATACACCTTTCTTTGCAATAAAGAATTTACCATCTGATGGATCAACCCCTGCAAAGATTGCAGGCGCACCATCCCACTTCACTGAAAGGTTTACAGGCGCTTTGGTATTACCACCTAACATATCTCTAATTGCACGAAGGTAATTAATTACGTTGCGTGTACCAGTCACTCCACCATCTATCACTGCATCCTCTGCATGTGTCATGTGAAGGTTTTTTTCTTCTGATAACAAATTAGTAAACTGACTGAACTTTTGCATTAGAATTCTACCTTGTCGTTTACTTTGATATCGGGTTCAACGCCGAAAAACTTAAGAACGTTTGATGCCTTTGATTTAACAAAAGACTTCGCCTTCTTAAGTGCGTTACCCAGTTTACCTTTGATTTTAGAAACAATACGTTTAAACATGTTCTCATCAAGAGTGTCAACGTCTTCGTTTAGTTTCGCATCTACGATAAGAGAAATGACAGACCAGAAGTTATACTCGCCTGTCTTCTTACCTTTGAGTTTGCGTGATGACGTTTTGAAACGTGCTTGTAGTTTCATCTGATCTGCGATCTTCTTACAGTACGCATCGTCATATACTGATGTAATCTTTGTAGAGGAACCTGAGTGATCTGATACCACCATGAATTCTGCAGCAGCATTTGCGTTCTCACCGTACTTCATGAAACCAGACATTGCTTCACGTGCAAATTCAATCTTGAACTTCTCGTTCTCTTCGAACAGAGTACCAAGTTCTTGCATAACTAATTTGTGTGCCTTCTCACCACGGTTGACGAGTTCATTCTCGCCTGACTTGATGATAGGTCTTAGTTTGCCTGGCGCAAGTGATGCAGTGACGAAGTCGTCAAAGATCTTTGTTACCTTACCCAGTTGTGCAGATTCATTGATCTGTGATTTTTCTAGAGCCGCATAAAAGGTTGCAGTTGACTCTGATTTACCACCAGACATCAACTGTGCCATACCAATCTTTAGAGACAATCTTTTGTCGCCGATTAGGATATCAGTCTTTGGTGTGATATCTGAAGCACCGTATCCTTTCCAAAAACCAGTCAGTTTGGACTTGGCACGTCCGTACTGTTCTGCTTTCACATTATTACCTAACTTGAAATGTTTCTGGATAGACGTGGCAATCTTTTTGCCTGCTTCGATATATTCTGGTTGTGCAACGAGAGACTGGTATACCTTATCAGATATACCAGCATCACTAGGATTCAGTTCCTGTCCTGTGATTTCGTGCCAACCAATTACAATAGCAGCCTCAAAGTCCTCTGCCTTAATAGATTCGGTGAGGTGTTGTTTAAAGGATTTCATCTTTTCACTCGTTTTAGGTGTTTCTGTAATCCTATTTATCATTATTGAAGGCCTTCAGTCATACTGAAAATGTCCTTCTTCTTGGTTGTACCAATAGAAGTTTTATCAAATAGGGGAGTGTCATCAGGCTTGTTTCCATTTACTTTATCGTCACTTGACTGACCGATATTGTCCTGTGCACTCTCTTCTAAATCATATATCTTCATCTTGGATCTGTCAACCCCTACAAGGAACTTTCTGTAATAACCAAGATCTCCCCAACGATTTTTGAGTTGTTTGATCATAATCTGACCAAGATCATCCAGTTCTTCTGTCGTAACTAGACCAAAGATTGCGTCTGCTGTGTGTGTTATCCCCATACTTTCGCTAGTATTAGTAAGGTCAACGTCACTATTCCCATAACCATCACGATTGAATTGAGACGAAGTAACCACAGCACAATTAAATTCCATCGCAAGACCACGTACCTCTTCTGCTATAGATTTCACCAATGTGTATGAATTGGCTGCGGCTGCGCCACGAACACGTGCAGATGAACAGATGTTGAGGTAATCAACAAATATGATATCTGGTTGAAAATTCTTTTTCATACGAAGTTCGTTTAACAGATGTCGCATATGTCCAACGTGTGCAGAACCAGTTGGGTATTCTTTAATGACCAACTTGCCTGGCGTCTTAGACTTGTACCTGTTCATACGTTTCTCGAACACATCACGTGGAGTGATTGATATCTCATCAATAGTCACGTCCATGATGTTTGCATCAATACGTCTACCAATCTCTTCTTCTGCCATCTCCATAGTGATGTACAGAACATTCTTACCGTACATGAGATGGTTCGCAGCCATGTGACATTTGATCAATGACTTACCACCACCAGTCGTGGCGAGTAGTACAGTCATAGACTTACGAGGCAGACCACCTTTGGTAATCTTATTAAGGATGTCAATATCAAAGGGGATGCGTTCTTCTTTACGGTGATAGAATTCATATCTACCTTCAAAGTCTTCTAGGAAGTCGTGTCCAACACTGGTGTCGAAACTAATCCCAAGAGAGTCTGAAAGAAGTTTGGGGATGGAACCCTTTTCGAGTCCACCCCCTTCACCCTCAAGAATCTGAATTGATTGCCGTATAGAATTATACAGATCACGGTCTTGGCAGAACTTTTCAGTTTCATCAACCAAGAACTTGTTATCTGTTTCCTCATCACGTGCAAAAGTATTGACCACAGACATCACTTGTGAGTAACTGTCTTCGTTGAAGTCTTTTCTTTTGTCTAGTGTGAGTTTAAGAGCTTCCAAGGAAGGTTGCTCTTTGTACTTCTCAACGTAGTCTGCGAAGGTGTCAAACACCTTGCGCAGATTTGAGTCTTCAAAGTAATCTGGTTTCAGATAAGGATATACCTTTCGGTAGTATTCCTCATTAAGAATCAGGTTCGTCAGTATCGTTGTTTCTATCATCTTCAGCCTGTGCCATGTTTAATTTAAACTTGCGCTCAATATACACGTTAAAGTCATCGTTGGCAACCAATTTCTCAAAGAATGCGTCATCTTGTTCGATATCTTTCAAACGTCGACGTGGTTCGATAACTTCACCGCTATCCATATCTACGAGATTATACCATCCCTGTGTAGATTTGGCAATGAACCCTGCGTCCAGTGCGAGGTCAAATAATGATGACCACTTCTGAATACCTGACTCATAGAGAACTGTGAATGGAAGTTTGGACTTCTCTTTCACGAAGCGTGACTTTTCGATGTTGATAGTAAACTTAAACCCTGCGAGATCTGTACCATCCTTCTCTTGTGATTTAGAGATGATAAAGATTTGGTTTGCGGAGTAATAGATACCAGTTCCACCAGATACAATCGCCTTAGGAAACATTCCGATTTCCTGATAGACGTGGTTGATTGCAAGACAAGGGATGTCTTTTGCAGTCAACTTAGGTGTAATAATGCGGAAGAGAGACTTCAACGCTTTCGCACGAGACATGTCGGCAACTGCCTTCTCGTTCTTAGCGTCTTCGACTTCTTTCTTAGATGCAAGATTACCAACAGAGTCAATCATGACGAATACACGATCACCTTTGTCTACTTCGTCCAACCTCTTAGTGATGTCGAACTTTAGTTGTTCAACATCTTCTACAGGAATATGTATAACACGGTTGGTGTCGATGTTGTAACTTTCTAGATATTCTGGTGTAATACCATACTCAGAGTCGTACAATAATGCCACGCCTTCTTCGTACTTATCTAGATATGCCTTCATGCAGTACAGAGACAGCAAAGTCTTAAATGACTTTGACTGCCCTGCAACTACAGTTAGGCCGGGGATTAATCCCCCCTTCAATGATCCACTAAATGCAATGTTAACGATGGGAAGTTCCGTTTGAATGGGATCCTTCGCCTCGAAAAACTTTGACTTAGAAAGAATTGAAGAAGTCTTCACTGCTCCTGATTTGAGCATTTTATCTAATAGACTCACCTTAATCTCCTTCAGCGATAGCCTTTAACTTTTGTTTGTAGTTGTCGATCTTGTCAACACGGTCAGGCCAGAAAATTGTACTCTTCTCTGGTGATTTACATAGATTGTCAAGGAAGGGAACAACTGAGTTAAACAGTTTATCCAGTCTTGCTTCTAAGCTAATCTTCTCATTCATGAGATTACTGAGTTGTGTTTCAAGTTCTTCAGCAGTGCCCTCAGCGGACGCTGCTTTTTCTTTTACCTCTTCGATTTCATCATCAATAAAGCTGAATCCAAAATCGAAATCGATAATATCAGAAGTTTGTTTACTACTCATACCGTCTTATCCTTTAGCGAGTTCCTTGAAGATTGAAAGATCATCATCATCGTCATCAACATTCATTGAACTAGGAGCGGTATCAAAAGGGATATCGTCCGCCATCGTAGGTGATGGAGTAGGAGCGGATGAAGGCATTGATGCCCCAAGATTCAGTCCATCGTCTTCATCATCATATGCACTAGGTGCAGTTGGGCCAGCGTCATCCAATGCGAGGACACGGTACAACTTTTCCTTCAACTCAGAATATGATTTGAAGTTTGACGGATCCAGAAGGTCTTGCAACTTGTGTTGCTTTTGCCATACTGATTCGATTTCTGCATCATCTTCGAATAGTGCTGATGGCGCATCAAACTCTGACTTGTCATAGTTTGGGTAACCTTCGAACTTACGAATCTTCAGACGGAAGTTTGCACCTTCCCAGAAGTCGAATGGGTTTACTGGAGTCTCGTCCTCAAACTGAGGGTTCATCAGATCGTTGAGTTTATCAAAGATCTTCTTACCGTACTGATACATGAAGACTTGACCTTCGTTCTCAGGATTCGCTGAATCCTTGATCACCAAGATGTTCGACACATACTTCAGTCGACGTTTCTGTTTACGTGCGAGTTCCTTGTCGGACTCCACACCAGAGTTCCACAGTTTTGAGTTATACTCTGATACTGGATCGTCTTGATTCAGTGTAGTCAGAGAGTTTTCGATATACCACTGACCTGTTGGCCCTTGGAAACCATGATCCCAGATACGTACAAACGGCACTTCTTCCCCTTGGGTTGGTGCCAAGAAACGAATGATTGCAAACCCATTACCCGCTTTGTCACGAGTTGGTTTCCAAAACTTCCCTTCATTGGGATCTGCATATGATTTTGTGGTGATTTTGTCAAGTTGAGCATTCAACTTGTCTAATGACTTAGAACGGTTCTTCTTGAGTGCGTTAAAGTCTGATGCCATAATTATTCTCCTTTATAGCGTTGTATTACGTTGTATTTGCGTTGTGTTATATGTCAAAGTGATCCTTGACCATAGTCTTGAATCGTTTCACATCCAACATCAAGAAGGGAAAGTACTTTCTTGATTGTTGTATTATATCAGAAGCCACGTATTTGTCAAGCAAATTCTGCTCCCAATAATCAAAAATATTTGCGACATGGGTCAATATGGTAAACGTCTCCAAGGAGATCTTCTGTTGCAAACGCAACGTCAAAATCAAAGGGTGTTGTCCACCATGCGATATGAAATTTGTCTTCCAGTCGTCGTCTAAATTTTTGAGTTCAGACTTGAAGGTATAGCCAAGCGCATCTATCTTTTTCTTCCAGTCAAAGTAAATGTAGTCATCCTCGACAACGTCTCGTATCCAAGTGTTTGGATTCTTGATCATGTGTGCGAGAAGAACGTTCTCATAGTCATCATTCTTTGACAGTTTTGCAAAATAATATGCATCCGTTCGCTTCTTAAAAGAGTCAAACGATGCACTTACTCTACCATTATATTTATGATAATCGTACTTTGGTGAAGTGAAATGTCTCTTCATTGCAAGGTATGTTACGTATACCTTATACGACTCGTCGTTTATATATTTTGGTAATTCGATCATTTTTAATTCCACCATCATACATTCCAAAAGCCCACTTCTTTTCCTTGCACCAGAAACATTGTTTGCATGGTTCATCCCATGGCGAAATGCAAGATACAGTTAGTGGGAATAGGTCTTTCATCAAGTCATATTCTTCATACAAACTTGCAACCCATTTTTTATCACGTCGAGCGAAAGGTCTCCGAACCTTTGCTTTCTTATTATCTCTACGTGGTTCTTGTTGATTATGGAGTTGGATTGGAGGGTTCTTTGTCACAAAATTAAGTGCGACTTGTATTGTCCCATCTGCACGTAACCCATCTTCAACTGGTTGGTGATATTTTGCCTTAGTCTCCCAGTCCTCTTTTTCATAATCAAAACAATACATATCGTGAAGTAGATGAGACTTTTCTGGTTGTCTTTTCCTTATCACCTTTATGATGTCTTCAGTTGCACCCTCAGAAAGTTTTGTTTGACCATCTCTCCATCTACGAATGTCCATACCATGCAAAGGCAAGATAGTTGTATTCGTATTATACATCTGAAGTAAATACAAACCCAACGCTGAGTCTGCACCACCACTCAACCATATACCAATGTGGTCATAGTTGTCAAGTACTGTTTTAATATTTTCAATAGGATCTTCTGATGATCGAAGTCCTAGAGGTTCCAAGTTGGCCATATCAATCACATAATGTTGTTACATCAAGCTGTTCTTCTTCGGGTTTCTTTACCATTCTAAGTTCAGTTGCCTCTCTGCGAATCTTTTCCTTCAGAATAGAGGACTTTTTAATCACATCAGCCACAGATTCTATTTCCAGATTGTTCTTTTCTGCGTAAGTAATCAATGCGTCAATGTATGGTACGCCTCTTGCGATTTGTTCTGCAATAGCGTGATGTATTTTTTCTGGTGTTAGTGACACCACAGTTGTATTCATTTGCCTGTATCTTCCTCTTCATAGATGAATGTTTCTGGTTCCTCATCTTTATCCCATCTTGCGAAAAAAATTCGGATTTTATATTTTAATCTTCTTAAGAAACTCATTTGCGATTACCTCATGTCCTTTTGTATTGGGGTGACTATCTTCTTCTGAGATACGATGTATCGGATTTCGATCTTTATCCTTCAACAATTCTTCCATCGTAAAACCACCCGCTTCTTCTAACCACGGCCACCCGATAAATTTTTCTTTATACTTTTTCTTATCGAACTCATTAAAGTAGGAGTTTCTAATCCACTCTTTCATGAATCTTTTATATCGTTTAACCTCATCAACGTTCTTGCTTTGAACCTTATAATGAGTGTGAGGCCATATTTTTATAGCCGTACCAAAGTATATCGGTATGTTCCTATGAGTTGCAATGTCATTAAGAATAAACATATTTCTAAAGAACTCGTCAATAACATTTAAATCTTCCTCATCGTGTATAAGTCTCCTTACCATCGTGGCCGCAAACTTTTGAGTTAACGATGACCACCTTTCTATATTCTGTATATTACCAAAAAATAGATTGAATGGCAAGAGGTGTTCGAAGTTCCATAGATCAATTCTGCCTTGGTTCGACCACAAGACACAGATCAAATCGGGATTCTCTCTGTGGATACCATTGATTGCCTGTTTCATAATACTGTTGTTACCAGAACCAGATATGCCCATGTTAATGGTTTCGTACCCCAAGGACTCACCAAGAAGTGTCGGCCATGTCTTTATACCATGTTCGTCGTTAACTGGAGTGTTGTAGTTCTGATCTGTCCAACTGCATCCTACTGCAAGAAGTTTAGGCATTGACGATTGTTTCCTTTGCCTTTAGTTTCTTCAAGAACTCATAAGCAATCATTTCATGTCCCTTTGTATTAGGGTGTGGATCATCACCAGATATTCTGTGTCTACCATCAAACCTTTCGGTGAAAGAAAACCCCTTACTGGTAATACCAATTTGCATAGGCCATCCCACAAAGTTTTTGGGATCTTTATCAAACATCTCAAAGTACTCACACTCTATGAATGCAGTTAACCATTCTCGCCACAATCGGTTTCCAACTTTCTTGCCCATCTTATTGTAGATCCATTTCGACCACAACTTAGTACCCTGTCCGTGATATATCGGTATACCCTTCATGTCTGCAAAACTTTGAAGAATGTAGAGGTTTCTAAAATATTCTCTAGGCACATTTAAGTGTAAGTTTGTATTCACAAGAGAATCATAAACCGCCTGAACGTTGTATATCTCTGTAGTCTTCGGATCACACAATTTATTATACAGTGCAGAGATAGGCATCAAGTTATGACGATTGTAGAAATCCTCTCTATGTTGTTCTGACCACAACACGCAGATTGCATCTGGTGTATTGTCACGAAGATAGTCTACACCAATCTTCATAATTTTTTCATTACCAGATGCTTCTTTTGCAAGGTTGACGAGTTTCCAACCTTCCATATTTTCTATTACTTGTTCAGCCCAAGTTACTACACCGTTGGGTGCATAGCCAGGATATTCACTGTCTGTCCAACTATCCCCAAGAGTAAGTAAAGTTTTAGTCATTGATCTCTTCAAATAATACGTTGTTTACATAGTAGTCTTTTGCTTCGTCACTGATACCCATTGCACGTATACTGTTGTGCAACTGATCATTCTTCTTCTGATTAATACAATACTTGTTGAGGATCTCTCGTGTAGAGAAATCTACCTGCACTGCTTTATCTTCCATGTTCTTTAGATAATAACATATTAATTGGGAAATGGCAAGAAGGAAGTTATCTGTTTCCTCACCACGCACGTTTCCGATTGCCATCATGTGGTCACTGAAGATCTCCTTTGCCCAAGGAGGCAGTTCACGTGGTTTCTTCCAAGTAAACTTTTGTGTCTGATCATTGAAGTGTTTACACATTTCGTGATCATCATGGACAACTGGAGAAAAATCAAAGAACGCACCACTAATCTTATTAGGGCCTGCAACAATATCACAACCAAGGATAGGGATGTCCCAGCCTGGCCGTGGAAATATATTAAGATGTAGTAACCATAGTTTACGTTCTTCTAACAAGTCAATCGTTTTAAGATGACATTTTTCAACGAGATCACTATTCCAAAAATCATCTTGCCACCCATGAAGGTGTTGGAAGTGTTTTTTATTATCCCATTGGTTGAGGTATTTATCGAATTGTGTTTCGAGAAAAAATGCGAATCCTTTTAACTTATCAGCGTGCTCACTCATCTGTGCTCATTTCCTCGAAAGATCGAAATGCAAAATCAAAACAAATTCTTGCTTCGTCTGCCATCGAATCATCAAGTAATGTACGCATCCCTTTGATTAGTTCATATCTATCTTCGAACTGATAATACTTACCACTGCCTGGCACTTTCTTTGAGATCATCTGACCACCATGCAAGTCACCAAAATGACGTACATACAAGTGTGCAAGAAGACGATGGTTGTCATTCTTAATGCTCTCAATATAGTTCACGTATTCTACAGTTGTTTCTAGTGCAGTTTCAATCGGTTGAAGATTGAATTCTTTCATCAGTTCATGCATGTCTTCGAAGATTGCGTTTGCACGAAACACACGTTTGTATTCTTCTGGTAGATCTACCGCACCTTCAAGTGCACCATAACAAACCATCTGATTGAACAAATACTCCTGATACTCTTTTGGTGTAATATCACCACTCATCAGTGTTGTTGCGAACTGAGATGTCTCAGCCTTCTCATGATGTTCCCACGTAAGTTCTTTTAAATTACTCATTTTCTTTTAACCCCTTGCTCTGTTCTCTGCCTCAAATTCAACTGACGTGATCCATTTGATCTCATCGATTGATTGGGCGGTAACATGCCGAATAAGAAATATCTGGTGCCACGTTCTTCAGTTATTCCTTGTTGTTTTAAAATTAGATGACGAAGTGGCAGTTCTTTCTTAAAATCATCTATTGTGTCTTTACAGTTCACATGTCCTTCGATACCGTACATGTTATTTGATTGAAACGCAAAGTGCGTTCTTTTGTGATTCCAAGGGCATTTTTGAAGTGCCAATACATCACACATAGATTGCATATGTTCACACGATGTGTTTATAATTAACAGATTGTCGGTGTCGAATTCTCCAGACTTATATTTTGTAACGTCCACTGTACTGTAAACACAGTTATCATAATCGTGTAGGTTTGACGCCATATGTGTTGTCTGTTCGTCAATATCAAACAAGACTACTTTCTTCACCAAAGGCGCAATTACAGGAACGATGATAGATCCATACCAAGATCCAATAACTATTACCGTTAGTTTCTCTGTTAATATACCACTTTCTAGTATGGTTGTCAACAGTTCTTTTTTAGAAACAAACTGATTTGCAGAAACAGAGTCCCAGATATCACTTTGACGATCTGGAAACCTTTCTCCAAATTTGACTAACGTTCGCATATAGTCAAGATCTATGGTGTTATTATATAAGTTTATTTTTTCCATTTTCTAACTAACCAATTCCCCACCACAAGAATATCAAGTCCTGTTCTCTTGAATGTATCCACTGCATTCTTCGGTGTCTCCACCACAGGTTCTTGGCAATTGAAACTGGTGTTAACAAGCATAGGAACACCTGTCTCTTTATAGAATGCATCGATAACTTTGTAGTATCTCTCATTAGTCTCTTTATCAACAGTCTGGATACGAGCGGTTCCATCGACGTGAGTGACGCCAGGGATTACCTCTTTCTTATCTTCCTTGACAGGCATGATACGTGACATGAATGGACTTGGTTGGTTTGTATCAAAATAGTCTTGATAATGTTCAACCAGAACACTAGGTGCAAACGGACGGAAGTCTTCACGCATCTTGATACGTCCATTGATAATGTCTTTGATTCTAGCATCACGTGGATCTGCAAGAATACTACGATTACCCAGTGCACGATTACCACTCTCCGCACGTCCTTGGTGCCAACCAACTGTTGCACCATTCGCAATCTCTTTTGCAACGACTAAACAGATGTCATCAAAGTCCATCTCTTCTGCAGACAAACCTTCAAAGATCTGTGGATCGACTTCATACTCATCCCCCATATAAATTGGTGGGATGTCTACCTCTCCATTGAGAACATAGTTAGCGTGCATGTACAGACCAATAGATTGTCCCTCATCGCCAGGCGCACAAGGTACATAAACGTTATCCCAGTGTTTGGTTAACATCTCATTCATATAACCGTTGTATGCAACACCCCCTGCAACACATAGGTTGTTAGATGTCTTCAATGGTAATACAATCTCTTCAATCTTGTCTAAGGTAAACTGTTGTAGAGTATGAGCCATGTCAACTTTCCAACTATCATTCTTCATGAAGGATTCGAAGTATGGATGATCTGGCCAATACTTACCTGACTGATTCCAGAACTCTTCAAACATAAGATGGAATATCTCATACCAACGAATGTCGAACTTACCGTACCCCACGAGTCCCATAAGTTTACCTTCTTGAAGTACACCAAAGTCTCCAATTTTTGTCATGACATTCCACAACCAACCCAATGGTAGATGATCACTTAGATCAACGACTTCTTGTTTTTTAGAGTCAACGAAGATAGAACGGAACATATTACCACCGCCATCGATGATAAAAATATCCGACTCTTCGTAACCAGAAGACAAGAACGTGTGCGCTGCATGGGCGAGGTGGTGATCAGTGTAATACACATTACCTTGTGCCTGATAGTCCCACAAGTTTTTTGGTCTGAACCCAATGGTATCTTTACCAAATTCATCGAACTTCTCAATAAACCTATCCGCACCGTACAGTTTCAGACCATTCAGTGTGTGGTTCATTGCGAGGATAGTTTCAGAGTCAGCGTTTTGATCAAACAATTCATTATACATGTCTTGAAAAGGAATTCGTTGATCCAACATTCTGAGATGTTCTGGATTCTTCTCGTTATATTTTATCCGCCAGTGACAGTGTTTACGACGATATGATACAGGGTATCTCTCGTACTGTATGTGTGTCTTTCCGTCGAATGTGTTATGATCATGTAAGTTTAGGGGTTGGGCAAAGATCTGTGCCATTATGCTGTTGTCATCCTATCAAGTATTTTATCCATCATTACTGCTTCGATCTTACTACCTCTGCGAGACAGTTTCTCTGTACACATTTGACAGTACTTTTCGAATTCAAATAGATCGAAGTTCATCATCTTATCAATGTTCTCCTGTGTCACATCAAAGTGACGAGAACCGTTGATAACTTTTTTACTACAGTGTCGGATTTTTTTCATTTCAAAATCAATTACTGGAACACGAGGGAAGAGAGAACACAAACGTCTCACCATCTCTGGTTCCTGATCAAATGTAGAGTAAGTGGGCGATCTTGAGTTATACTCTTTAAACAAGGTATTCTTGTGATGCAGTTCCATGAGTCCATGCTTCTTCTTATACAATTCGAAGTTAGGAGTCATGATAATCACATTGTAATTATTATTTTCGTTTTCCTCTAGGAAGTCATAGTTGCCCAACTTCTCAATACGATCTTCATAGAAGTCCAATACCAAATGTTCCACATAGTGGACGGCTGGATCTTCTAAGATGTGAGGGTAAAATTTTCTGATCAAACTGTTAGACAATACAACTGGTGTGAGATTAGGATACTTCTTAATCTCTGCAATCATCTCATCTAAGTTGTTTGTAAGTGCAGGTTCTCCACCAAGAAGATTGATTCTTGCTTTGTATGGTGATAACCATTTAAGAAGAGGGGCTGCGAACTCCATGTCAATGTCGAGATTTCTCATCTCAGTTGTCCATGCAGTACAATAATGGCAAGATTTGTTACACGACTTTGTCAAATAGAAGTCGATACCAAATCCAAATTTTTCTGAACTCATACTATAATATTCCCACGATTGATTCTATAACGGTATTTATCTCATCGTCTGTAAGGAAAGGATGGATAGGTAGTGACATTATCGTCTGTGATGCGGTCTTGGAATTAGGCGTGTCATCTTTACGAAAGTTTATGTTATCAAAACAACCATGATCTGAAAGTGGACAACCGTAGTGAACAGATGGTTTGAACTTCCCTGTTTGTTTTATAGACTTCTTAATAAAGTCACGAGTCTCCCGATCCTCAAAACGTACAACGTACTTGTGGTAGTTGTGTTGGAGAACAGAACGAGGTTTTTGTTTCTGTATTTCTATCGGCATCTTTTTGAATGCAGCGTCATATAGTTTTGCAATCTCTTGACGTTTACTCTGCCATACCGTCATGAACTTAAGACGATGGGCGATAACCTCTGCGTTTGGTACATACAGTTTGGAGTTTACACCGTGTTCAGTATCAAATGACTCACCGACTTTACCATGTCTACGTAGAGACATAACGGCATTTGCCTGATCTTTATCATTTGTCAAGAACATCCCACCGCCTGCGATACCTGCGATAACTTTATTTGAATTGAAACTGAATACACTACAGTCACCGATATTGCCTGCTTTACGACCATCCAAAGATGAACCAACAGACTGCGCTGCATCTTCTACAAAGAGAATACCTTTGTCTCTGCACCATTCCTCAACTTCACGAGTGTCTGACATTGAACCAAACAGATGTGTCCAGATCAGTGCTTTGGTTTTTGGAGAAACCATACGTTTCACAGATTCAAAAGATAGGTGATAAGTATCCAAATCGATGTCACAGAACACAGGCGTTGCACCACAACGTGTTACGCAAGTACCAGAAGATATCCATGAGAAGTTAGTTACAATAACTTCATCACCCTGTCCAATACCTTTTGACACGAGTGCAAAGTATAACGCATCAGTTGCATTGGCAACACCTACCGCATAGTAACGTCCAGTGAACATCTCAATGTTCTGTTCCAAAAACTCAACACTACCATCATATGGTTTTTGCATTGCTTTATCAAGTAGACCGTAGTATGCGACTTCATTGGCTTTCCACTCACGATCCCATGCATCATATGAGATACTCATTTTTTACTTCCTCTTCAATATATCAATGGCGTTAAACACCGCTGTAAGATCTGGTTCTTTCAGATCACGTTTATAATAGACACTACCACCGTCTACCATAGACGGATCTCTTGCGTAGATCAGTTCCTTGCCATAGTACTTGCATTCTTGCAAAAGTCTTGGCGCTGGATCAAATGCAGTCTTGGTGTAAACATACTTCTCGAACAGACCACACAGGTTGTCAACTGGAACGTAGATGTGTTTCAAATCATGTCTGAATACTTCTAGTCCCTTCTGATTCTCATATACAATCACTGCTGGATCTGCATAATTTTCATACTGTCCAAGAACCGTATCATAGTATTCTCTGTTCGTACCAAGGAACAAGTGTTCACAAACTGGTTCGTGGACAATGTCTTTGTACAGAGAAAAGTTAATACGCTTCTCAAAATTTTCACCAACACCATCATTATACACTTCTTTATCACAAATGTCAACAACATAATTTGCATTAAAATACATTAATGCAGCCTGATATGCTTGTTCTGGATGGTTGGTGGAGTAAGTCGAGATCAATTTGTTGCATAACTCACTGAGTATGAACCGTTGTTTCTCTGTGTACTTTTTGCGATTGTGGTACGGCAGGGTGACCATTGACCTGTTCAAAATGAAACACCCATCATGATCCCAAACGGTCACAATTTCGTCATCGAACATGACATGATCATAGACCCGATACTTATTGTTTATCGCATCTATGTAATCTTGTTTAGTAAAACCTTCGGAAGGGAAAAAGAGACACTTTGTCTCCATTCCCGCTTCGTTTAATTTATGTGTATATTCATAACTATAATGAAGCAAACCATCAGAAGGTTTGCTTGTACAAAGGACATATAACATTAGGCTGCGACTAGTTCTTCTTTATCCCAGTACTGTTCATCTGCCTCAAGGATACCCTTCTGTCCTGTGACAACAACGACGAGGTGAACTCTGTCCACATCACTATCGTTCTTGACCCAGTGTTCGTAACCTTGATTTAGGAACCACACACTTCCATCTGCAGGCAGATGCATTTCATATGTGCGTTTTTTACCCTTAGTACCAATCACTGCATTCTCATGTGTGATCAGTGGAATATGAATACGAACCGCTTTGTCTGTGTTAATGTCTAGGTGAGGTTTGATTTCCTCTCCTGCTTTAAGAACAGCGTAACGTGTACGTGCAACGTGACCGATATTCTCTTCGATCATGTTAAGTACTTCGTCTACGTATCCTTTACAGAACTCGTTGCGTTTGTCGTATAGTTTCTCGTCGGCAATAGGTGTATAGTTTGGATGAGAAGGATCACTGATCTTCTCCATACGTCTCGCAAACTGTTGAGGTGATAGATCAGTACCCTCTAACTGTTGTGCAAGGTTTTTGTTGTGTTTCTCTGGATCACCATTGAACTCTGTGAGACACAACATCTTATATGCTTCACCACCGTCTGCGACGAGTTTATCTTTTCTTGCTTCCTTCTCTTCATCAGTAAGGAAATATTCTAAAAGGACACGACGAACAACAAGACCATCTTCTGTGTTATTACCATAACTCAGTCCATTATACATGTCAAAGTTATCGTAACCAAACTCATAGAACTCTTTGAGTAGTTTATCGATATCCACTTTAAAATTTAGTTTTGCCATCAAAGGCAAATGTTGTCTTTTTTTCATTTCCATGTGTTTACCCTTTATTTAAGGCCACCATTCATTTCTGGCCATACGATGCTATTTATTCTTCGGTTAAATCGTTCAGGATCTTTCATAATATTTTCGTAATCTTTTTCGATTCTTTTAGGTACGATTTTATCAATATTATCAGGTTGATTCTTGTTCCACGCATCAGACAAGAACATATGATTTATATAACTGTGTCGAGTCTTCTCATCTATGATATCCTCATAGTAAAGAACCTGATAGTCGATGTGGTTTGCATCTAATATATCTGGCAACCCATAGATGTTGTATAACTCTTCAAAGAAGATACCGACATGATCCCAGCTGTGATTGGAAATCTGAATCTTATCTTTTCTGTTCATCAGTCTTTCCACAAACTGCCAGTCCACATTTCTACCACTCATGTGTTTCTGGTGTTCGTACCAGATAGCGTAACTCTTCAGATGATCCAATACATTTCTACGAAGGGTGATGACCCAAGTTCTATCTTTATAGAGTTCCATACATTCTTCTAAGACATATGTGATAGAGGAAGTTGCCTTCACATTAAACTCTATACCATCTTCCTTCAACTGTCTCAACACATTTACCTTATGCATTGCACGATCTTTTTTCGATCTGAATAACCAAGGGAATACTTGTTGGACAGTGATGTCATCTCCTTTTCTAACGAGTTGTAACTCAGTGTTGACTTCTTCCGCCGATTTCTTTGTGTGGAAACTGTAGTCAGTACTATAGTCTAAAAAGAAATCGTTGAAGGGCAGGTTATCTCCAGTGTGACCACTCTTGAGATTATATTTCTGTTCTACGTGTTTTTTCATCTCTTGAAAAAGAACAGTTCCACATGTTCTCTCTGGACAAACAAAGAAAGGTGTAGATTTTAGTTTAGGCATGGTGTGTCAGTTCCTTAATATTATATTCATTCTCTATCATAAATTGTATTGTTCTTGCAATCACTTTGGGATCCATACATCGAGTCAAGACTTCTTTCTGTTTTTCTTCAGACCAACCGTCCATGTGTTTCCTTGACGTAGGGGTGTCTACAAACCCAACGTTGTACATCATACTACGACAGGTGTCATCGTTTGCAGCGATCCAAAAACTGTACGTCTCTAATGCTTTCTTATCTACGTTATAGTTGAGAGAAGAAAAGGGACGACCAGATAAATGGTCTTTGTGCCAACTACCGATATTGATAATGGTCTTTTTCTTTTTCTGCCACCCATTATATACGTTCTTCAAGAGTTTAACTTGTCCGTCTGAATGATATGCATTGTTAATCAGAACGTCAAACTTATCCTTGATATAGTTCGCAGTTGTTTCCTTAGTGATATCCCAATTGTTAGATCTACTACCACCTTCTACATGATACCCTTGACTATCTAAATGATCGTAAATAGCCTTACCAATACCACTTGTATGACCAGTAACAAATATGTTATACAATTGAGAAAAACCTTTTAATTACAAATCCTGTCAAGTCCAGTTCATACCATCTTTCCTGATAGTTGTATTTTGCAGGGTTTGCATGGTGATTGTTATGGAGTGTCTCTCCCAGTGCAAACGTGATGATATTTACAAAGATGCTGTTCAAACTCTTATCTTTCGTCTCGTGGTTACGGTATCCAAAGAAAACAGGTATACCATGCCCAAATGTATTCTGAAGCCCAAAGGTGAACCTGATCATGAACACAGGCAGCAAATAAGCATTTATCAAAAGCGTTGGCTCTATTATACCAAGAATCAAAACGTATGTCAAGATAATAATCCAGTACCACTCATGAAAAAATTTCACTGCAGGGTCTCTCATCTCCCTTGCAATGTTTTTAGGACTGATGCCTTTGTAACTGTTGATGTCTTGAATAGAGAAGAAGGATTTCCAGAACCCCACGAAGGTGGGTGATATAGGATCGTCCTCTGTGTCAGTAAAGACGTGGTGTGCACGATGGTATTGTACCCAGAATGGAATAGATCCCTGTGTGGACAATGTCGTTACAAGACCAAGAAACCAGTGTCTCAACTTTCCAGTCTTAAACGATTTGTGTCCAAAGTATCGATGCAACCCTGCAGACGAACCCAACATAGTAATGAAGAACACACCAACAAGAAATGCAGGCAGACTGAACGTCGAAGGATAGACCAAGACAAACGGAACGGAAGCCCAACTAAGATATTGGACTCCCCTCAGTAATTTTATGTTATGAAAAGACTTAACCTGCGCCAAAATGGTTCTCATTGAATTCTTTTAACTCCGCTAGACGTTCTGTATATATTTTTGCGTGTTCTTCTTGGAAGTAGGGATTGTAGTTTTCAATCTCAATATTCTCATAACCGTGTTGGACTCGTAGCCCAAGTCTGTCTTTCACTTCACCAAGTCTACGGTGATTAGTGATACTGTTGTCAAAGAACAACCAATCGTTATCATTCTCGTACCAGTGATCCCATGCGTGACGCATCAACTCTTCGTTGATCATCTCAAAAAACTTATCACTTTCTGACTGTGACATACCGACAATACCGTCTACAGTATTGATAGAGTAATGCATACCACGAATACCGCCAGGCGACTGAATCACCATAGGGATATAAGTCTCATTCTCAGGGTTCATGTTAATACGCATCATTTCGTCTTGATCACCCAAGTCTTTGACGTGCAACATGCCAGGCTTGTGACGATGAATACAAATCATGTCATCCAACTCAGAACGTAAAGTCTCAGAACACTCTTCGTAGAATGTTGCAGTTTCAAGGAACCCAGTAGATGATCCCTTCATGTTCTGTACACCCAACAACGCAACGCCAGGCGCAAAGATATGATTCCCTGCCTCGTTACTGTGCCACTTCAATTCACCATCAGGGAAGATGCCTGTGTGGTCACCTTTCTTATCTTTGATGTCAGTGACTCGTTGTGTCCCTGCAGGGCCTTTTGTTTTGAAACGGTTTTTTACCAACGCACGATGATAGTCTGCAATTCTCTCATCGCCCTTTAGTGACAATGAAATGATTTCTTTTGCAGTTAGATCTGGATAGTTTGAACAGATATAATACATCCCACTGTATCGGGACGGGCCCCATTTGTTCACATACTTCGCCGCTTCTGTTTGTTTTACATTACAGTTGCGAATAATAGTAACCAGATTTGCCATGTGGATCTTGCCGATCTCCATCCATTGGTCATCTGTCATTTCGTCAAAGTTCACATCATCGATGTATACTGAGTAGTTACCTCTTGAACTCACTTTCATAATTAAAATCCTTCCTTCCATTATAAATTATATATTGCCACGATTGGTCATCTTCGATACCCATAGAACACAAGACTTCTGTGTCAGATACCTTCCAATCTATACCTGTATACTTACTTATCTGTTTTGCAATTTTTTGAGAACGACGACCTCTAGACTTATCATTACGCCCAACAAAGAAGTCATTGTGTCCTAGTTCTTGACAAACTTTCAGTTGTTGTATTATATGATCCATCGTATCTAGTCTCATTCCATCTGTACCCTTTCCAAAGTTCAGATGCGCCCATTCTGGATCTATACAATATCGTGTACAAAGTCTTATGACACCATTGTATAGAGGGCGTGTCCATGCAAGAGAACCTAATACAGGTTGCTCGTTTACTGTCGTAACTGAATACGCCAGTGTTCGTTTTTTTAAAGTCTTGTCTACCACGTAGTTGTGGGATCTTCTTTTGTAATCATTCAACGAACCAACCTTGTCAAACAGGTATTCGATTTCTGGACTTGGTTCGGTAGTTGTAAAAGTGTGAGAAGGTAGATCAAGTTTTTTGTGTAGGGATAATTTCGAATAACTCATAGTGTAAACTTATTACTCCTATGTAATAGGTTTCTCCTCGACCTTTTGAGTGTCGGTTCATCTGCGATCCCTGTCTCTATCTTTATCTTCTCTTTACGCATGGGAACAATCTGACAAAGAGGCGTTCCAGCGGGAATCGTTACACGACCTTCTGGAGTGTGCCAGAAAATATGAATATTAAATTCTGACTGAAACCCTTCACAAGAACCTGCACATGCAGTGAACTGAGGGTTGTCATCATATGCAACTGGTAATATTCTCAACTCATATCCATTTGGAATGTCGAAACAATACGGAATATGAATCTTAAATATATGATTGTGATTGCGCCCTGTGGGAACTTTCATTGGGCCTTTTCGTGTATCGAATACTTCGATGGGACGATGTTTATATTCAATTCTTTTGAGAAAGTCTTTCATCGCATTTGGATAGAATATTTCATATCCGTCACTTTTTGTTTCAATAGTGAAATCATGCCACGTCTGTGCGATCCATCCCTCTTCCATAATATTACGGATGCCAGGACATTTGACTGCAGAGATAACAGATGCACGTCCATCAGTAACCTTACGGTACTTTTGAAATGCACTAGCGCAGTTCTTTACCCATTTGCGTTTATATTGTTTCGCAGGGTAGATAGGATACTCTTCTGTGATGATAGGTTCTTCGGAATAGAACTTAACAGAAGGTTTAGTGAGGAATGGTATATTCATAATCGTAAACTCTCAAAGATTTTTTGAACGGACGGAACTTTCTTCCCATTTCGTCTTGTGCTTGTTCAAAGTTTTCACCAACATACATTAGTTCGTCTGCACGAAACATTGTGTGGAACCAGTAACGCAAAGACCCAGCACTAAGGATCTTTCCTTCGATCATTGCTTCTCTCCAGTGCGCACGATGTTCTTCGACTCGTGATTTCCAGAAAGGCATCTTGTCCAAGTTATCAAAGAACCGTAGAATGTCTTCGCTCGGTTTCTTTATGTCTGGTAATAGTTTCGTGTTGTTAAAGGTATTCATCCACCAAGTATAGTCGTACATGGTCAACAGTTCTTCATGTGAAAACGAAAAACATGAATTGATAAGATCTTTTCTAACAATCTTTGTTTTATCGACGTTTTCATTGAAGTCATCATACACCAAGTCTCTATTCCTGTGATAAAACTTAGGATGAACAGAATAGATATTCTCTCTCAGGGCATATGCGGAATGCAACTCCAGTTCATACTCTTCTCTATGGTCTAACAAGAGAGGCATATTAGGAACCGCTTCTAATGCATGGAACGCTTGAGTCTCCACACCGTGTCCATGATCTTTGTCTAACGTGTACAACCACGACTCTGGTGTTTCGCCAGGCAGACCAAGGATCAATTCACTGTGGTAAGGAATGTCATTGTCTTTATAGTAATTGAGTAAATATTCTAACTGAGATGTTTTGATGTTTGAACGATCATTATATGCCAGTGTCTTTTCCGACCAAGATTGGATACCCAACTTCAGAGGAGTCCAGTGACCACTCTCTGCAGCGAAGTTATCTTGGAAGAAGATCTTAGAAATCTCTGGTACATATTTGATACTGTTCTTTGCAGTACCACACAAACTGACAAACACATCTTCTCTCTTGTGGTCTCTCATGTACTTTGTCATGTCTAGGTCACGCTCGTACATTCCCCAGTTTGCATCGATGATCTTAATACCTGTCATCGCTTCTGAATCCATGATCAAGTCGAGTGTCTTGTAGTTGACATCTCCATCATACTTAGAAACCTTACCACCAGTCGCATCTCCCCAGTCGCAATACGCACACTTGAAAGGACAACCACGATTGGTTTCTAATACTGCAACAAACTTTTCATCTTTCCGTTTGAGGAACTTATCTAACGTGCCATCCACGTAAGGTGTTGGAGTTTCGTATGTGTAACGCTTTACATCTTTCTCCAGTTTATACCACTTCTGAGTAAAGTCTGGATACTCTTTCAACAACTGCACAAAGATCTCTTCACCAGAACCTGCGACAAATACATCTACCCAAGGACGTTCTCCCTCGTACTTCAACCACTCAGTGGGAGATACAGGAATGTTCGGGCCACCATACATGATTGTACAGTTCGGATATTTCTCTTTGTGATCCTTGGCGATTTGATCGACGTGATCTTGCGACCAGACATAACAAGTCAGACCCAAAATTTCACATTCTGGATCTGGTATGTCATCGTATTTGTAGATGGGTTCTAAAAATTCGCAGGCAGGTGGATCGTCTCTGTTCTTAACATAAGATTCCAAGACTGCAGAACTATAGGGGATGTAAGGCAAACTTCTTGGGATACTGAATGATCCCATCTGAATTTTCATAATTTAATCTCTCACAAATAATTTTTCAGCTAACCATCCACCAGTATCCCACTTGTGTAGTCTTACACGTTTGGAATTCTCGTGGTGATTCTTGTGATACCCTTCTCCAGCGATAAAGAAATTTAACCAAGGGACATTTGCGCCTCCCTCAGTTCGATGTCCGATTGTATTCAACAAACCAAATCCGACTTTCGCAAAGATGAATGGAACAAGTGCATATGCCACCCAGAAGTAAGGACTGATTAGAAACGCAACAACGTTATGTGCGATAAGAATTTTTAAATGATGATTGTGAAAGAAAACAAGTCTAGGGTTTGCAAACAAATCTTTTGCATACTTTGTTGGTATGCTTGGGATGTCCCATATTGTCAATAGTACTTTCCAAAACCCTACATGCTTTGCACTGTGTGGGTCTTTATCTGAATCTGAATGATGGTGATGCATTCTATGTGATGCAATCCAACCAATAGGCGTCCTAATGTACGCCACAGATAACATAAACAAACCAACCCATTCAAACCAGACAGGGACTTTGAATTGTTTATGACAGTAGTATCGGTGCAACAATATAGATGCGCCGAAGTGGGAGATGATTTCACTCCACACTATCCCGATCAGTATTGCAACAACTAGTGTCTCAAACATTTATTTCACTTTCTCTCTAATAGATACTTTGAGAACCATGCTTTATCTCTCTGCATGTTTTTGTATCTTTGGTTAAATAAGTATACCGGCGCATCAGTCTCTTCTAATACAGTTTGGTATGATACGTATTTATCTTCTATTGAGTACATATCGTAGTTTGTATTCTCAAAAATATACTGATCGATTCCTCTTCTGTAAAATAATAGACAATACTCTTCATCCTTGTGAAATGCCTCAGTTACGTGAGATGCATCTCCATTCCATGAAACTATGGAACTATTCAGAGGAGTATGAAATGGTTCACGCCAATGTGCGTGACACAATGTAAACTCATCTCTCAAGAAGTGATTACAATCGCCTTTAATTACAACGTCCAAATCAAAAAAGATGTTTTGACCGTCCTTATATTTATCAAACATTTGAAGTTTGTTAAAAACACCACGTTCGTCATCATAGAGATCTTCATCAATACAGACGAACTCATCATACTTCAAACCAGAGTACGTGTCAACCATATGTTTTAGGTTGTGTTCATACCACTCATCATACTTACTTCCTGTGCGTACGCAAATAACTCTTAGCATCAAATTCCCCTGCACCCCAATACTTTCTAACAATATAGAGGTTTTGTTTATGCATCATATTATATGAGGCGGCGAAGTGAACCAACTTAACTGATTCAGCAAACTCGTCGCCAAGATAGAACGGTTCATATGTATTGACCTCTTCCATCCATTGTTTCTGTATCACTTCCATTTGATCAGAGTCATACTTCCCAAACCATTCTTTTGGAAACCAATGTCTGTTCTCTTGTGCGAACTGGTGAATAAAGTTCTGTTCACCATTTACTTTACCGAATGCCAGACCATTCTTCAGATAATATTGTTGCCAAAAATCTGAGTCTGCATTAAATTTCTGCCATATGTGATCAGTGTCTCCCTTACGGAACATCTGAAATCCACCGTTGATTGGACAGTCTTCCTGTAGTCTAGACCACCATCTACGCATACATCCGAACTGACCTTCTTCAAGTTGGTGAGTTAGTATTGGATCAAAGTCTCCAATGACAATCTGATCAATATCCATGATAAGACAATGTTCGCCTTGTGGGATGTCACCAAATTCTGCGGAATGAAACTCCACCTTGTTCCACTGAAGTAGAAACTTCATGAACGGATTGTAAATTACTTCTACGTCTTCTATTAGACCTTCTGGATCATCTGTGTAACAGTACATCTTAAAAGGAGCAGTTGAGTTGTCTTTAAGAGACAAGTATAATTTATTCACGTATTGTGAACTATATTTTTTCCCAACCTTTAGTGTTAAGATGTGCATCATGTTACTACTGGAACCTTTGTTACCTTTTCAAATTCTTTTGCATCTCGTTCATTATTCACGATAGGTTTACCCTTTATGTTAAGTGATGTGTTTAGTAACATAGGGCATTTAGTTTTTTCATACCACGCTTCTAGGACTCTACGCATGTTGCTTCCATCGTCTTTAACGACTTGGACTCTAGACGTACCATCAACATGCATCACCCCTTGGTAATCATGTTCCGCATGAGAGACATATTGCATGTACTCATTCATAGGGCCAGTAAAATACTCAGACGCATATTCTTCTAGTATCGCTGGCGAAAACGGTCTATAACCTTGTCTATTTTTAACCTTATTAACCACGTCCTTGATATTGTCCACTCTAGGATCGGCCAAGAGAGAACGATTACCAAGAGCACGAGGGCCAAATTCTGCTTTACCATTTGCTACTCCACATGTTTTATATTGTACCAGATTTTGTACCACTTTGGCAACATCTAATTCGCCTTTTATTTCATGTCCAAGGAACATGTTATCAATCTGCAACGTTCTGTACGGGCCAAGGTCTAGTGCAGATATCGCTGCACCCAAAGAACTACCACCATCTGATGGGTTTGGGAAGATCCACATATCATCAAACATTTTTTTAATTTTTGTGTTCGCAACACAGTTTAGTGCAACCCCACCACCATAACAAAGATAAGGAGAGTAAGAACGTGCTTTCTCCATGATCTTCAGGATTTCGTCTTCAAGTATTCTTTGGGCGGATGCGGCGATATCTTCTTTACGACCCTTACCAAAGTCATATCCCTTATGATAGTACAGATAGGGATCGAAGTCATATTTGTTTCTGTCACCCATCGCTGCGAGACACATTGTGATAAACTCGTCTTCATTTGGTTTAAGTCCAATGTGACGTGTTATCGCAGAGTAGAAAAGTCCCAGTGATGTAGGGTACTTCATACTCCAAACCTTTTTCTTTCTCCACCAGATAGATGCAGTGTCCCACTCACCAATCGCATCAATAACAACGCAGACTGGTTCCTTTAAAGCAAAGGGACGAGTGTAATAAGCTGCAGACGCATGTGACCAGTGATGGGGAACCGTGAAGTCATACTTACCACGTTTCTTCCAAGACTGACCTGCATATAATCTTCTGGTATTTTTTAGGAAAGGTTTTTCATAAAATACAGTTACACCTTCTGTCTCAGGCATATCAGGGTGTAGGTGTTTATCATTCTTTATGCGAGAATATCTTTCCGCATGACCTGCATAGACAATCTTACCATCTTTGATAATAGTCTTACAGGCGTCATGGAATCCTTCTGAGATTCCAGTTACCACATCAAACATTTTTAATCCATCCAGTGAAATATTTCTTCCGGCTTAGGTTTATCTTCACCTTTGTTTTTGAAGAATACTTTATTATAAAGGTAACGATCATTAAGTTCAGTATGGGGATACCCAATACTTACTGAAATTGCAGGTTGTGACTTACACCATGTAAACTCTTCGACCAATGCACGTGAGTTGATACACCCAGTGTAACTAACATTCAGACCCTCATCTACACATACACCACCCAACAACGCAGCGAACATCCCAATCTCCATCTTGGATGCACCACTGTCATAGTTTTTGATATCCTCATAGTTCATCTCGTGTTGACCTTCAAGGTAGTCTTGAACTAGTTTGTTTGGTTTTGGTTTACGTGGTGAGAATACAAGAACCCACGGCGCAAACAATTGACTGTTACCATTCGGGAATCTTTTTTGTTTATCAAAGAAACGTTCATGTTTCTCTAATCTCTCCATTCGGTAGAACTGTCTCTTCTCAGGATCAGCGTACTCTACCGTACTTGCCAGTTCATAGAACCGTCTTTTGATATCATAATCATCAGGGCCAAAAATATGGCACTGATACGGCATCAAGTTCTGTTTTGACATGACAATTTCATGAGTCTTGAGTAGACACTTTTCAATTAGTTCTTTATCAGGAACTTCGTTTTGATCAAAGTAACGTGTTTGATTTCGATCTGCATACGTTGTTGCAACAGACATGTAGTTCTCCTTTACATATTCATATAGTGATCATAAACAATATTAGATATCATTTGGTGACCTTTCAAATTAGGATGACCATCCCATGATTTTCTAAAAGCCTGCCCACCTTTATAAATGTATTTATTATGATAACCCATCACATATTCTGGATGGTTCCTTGTGAAGAAACTGAACATGTTGTCGTAAGTCTTTTCAGATATACCATCTTCCTTACCAAAGAGTATTGTTTGCGCAGTTGGTTTGAACATGCAGAATAGTGATTTATCAACATGACGGAACAACGAAATATTTTCAATGTAGTCTTCACCCATAGCATTCATATTCTTTGAAAACAAAAAGTCCAGTTCTCCAGTTTTAACCGCCTTGATTCTCACGTTGAAAGGCAACAGAGGTTGTGTAAAGATCAGAGGAATGCCCTTTGCCTTACACAAGTTGTCAATCGCAATGATATACGAAGAGGTTGTATCTACGTAGTATAACATAGAATAGTATGCAATGTAAAGCTTTGAATAGGGATTATCTTCATCCCAACAGTTTTTTGGTTTAAATGTTTTTGTTCTGTCGTACATTCCAGAACCCTTTAGACCATAGTCTGAGTACGGAAGTTCAAACCTGTCCCAGTTTGTCAGAGATATGACACATAGTTCAACATCTTGTGTTGTCAATGCCCATATCGCATTACGGAACATATAAGAGTTGGACTCGCCTTCGTGAGATATATTGAGTAATTCCATACCCAGTTTCTCTGCAAGTTGTTCAGACCAAGGTTTATCACCGTCATATCTCTTTACGGTAAAACTATCACCCAGTGTTAGTAACATCTTCGCCCACCCATTTTATAACTTCTTCGATGTCTGGTTTAACATCCCATCCATCCATGTTCCATTCAGTGAGGCACTCGTGTCTATATTTTACAGCGTACCCTGCACTCATCATAACGATAGGACGATACTCAACATGATCAAGTCCAGCAGAACGCCAGATGGCGGGATCTCTGAGGAAACAAGAATTGTAAGAAACGTCTATGTCGTGTTCCAGAAGTGCAGCGGTAAGGTTAGATAAGAATAGTCCACAGTCAACTGCCACAGAATCCACCAGTCTTTCGACTAGATCTGGATACATCTGATCTGCAAAGTGACCTCTTTCTATTTGATGTGCGTAGAACCTATTCGCTTTCTTTGCCACTCTACTGTGGAGAACAAACAAATAGGGATTGAGTTTTACATGTTCGTAGAAAGGATTTGGTTCACCCTTCTGAGTAAACTCTATTCTACCATCTCGTTGTGCACGTTCTTCTGCACGAATGTGATTCTTCAGAACAAGGTTCCAGATAATCTCTTTCTCTTCTTGTTTATCAGGCCCATAAACGTCCACACGATATGCCATGAAGTTGTTTTTAGAAGGAGATGTTTTCCACGCTTTCCATAGACAGTCCTCAACAATTTCCCTTGGAGGCACCTTTGTCATATATTCTCTAACGTGTCTACGTTTTTCTTCGATCAGATCAAAAAGACTCATTAATCATCCTCGTAAATAAATTCATCATCAGTTTCTTTCTTAGATACTTTATAATACCAACCCACAAAATATGTTTTGATATTATAATAATAGTCAATAATTAACGACTTCATTTCTTAGATTGCTCCCACACTTTTTATTACAAGAACGTAAAGATCTTCTAAACCACCTGTCTTCAATCGAGTCAAGGTTTTCTCTGTAAGACTTCATCACTTCAAATATGGTATACTTATTGAGATCGTACTTGACGTTGTTTTCATCCAGCCAAGTTGTGAAGTTCATCTCATCGTTCTTACTACGGAATTCTGGATTGTATTCGTTCTTAAAGAGATCTTGGTGAACGTGACAACAGGGAATCAATTGTCCCTTTGGAGTCACATACATTTTCTTCTGTCCAAGTGCCTTACAAGAGACAACATGTTCAACAACACCTCTCTTGATCGTATCCGCTTGGAACTCTGGTCTCTTAGTTGCAGTTACTGATTTGGTAACTGTCTCAGACTTTGACGACTTCTTATATTCTTTCTTTGCAGTTGTCGAACCTTTTTCTAGTTGTCTAGAAGTCTTTTTGAAAGCAAAGTTATCAAACCCAAGTTTCCTTGCCATGTCTCTGGCTTCTTCTACTTGGTGTTCATTGTGGTTGAAAACAATAAAGATCCAACGTGCAATACCACCACCTGCCATGAATGCTTTTGCATTTTCAATGATCTTTTCGAAGTTGGTGTTGGTTCTGTAGATGTGGTTTGTATCACTTAGTCCATCAAGTGCAAAGTTCACTATCATATTATTAGGAAGTCCACCCAACTCTTTCCAGAATTGAGTGGATCTCATAGAACCATTTGTGTCGAACTGTTGTGCATCTACTGTAGATTTGGATACCATCTCTGCAATGTCAAACACCTTTGGATGGGCCATCGGATCACCGTAGTTACCACAATACTGCCACTTCTTAATTGGCCAACCAAGACATTCTTCTATCACATCCAGAGATATATCCAATGGGCCTGAGTTATAAACTTCTTTACCCAACCCGCCTGGATATGTGCCCGTACGTGGACACAATGTACATGCAGCATTACATCTATTAGTAATCTCAGAGTCCATCTTTTTTAAATTGAACTGATTATCAATTATCATAATAAGGATCCTTGAAATGGTTTTTCCACTCTGGAAAGAAATTCAAGATGTTATCTTTACGATGTTTATCTCTACGTGTGATATGGTTGATCATCTTCTTGTACTTGTCTTCTTTGAAATCACGTTGTTCCAGAGTTTCAATCGCCTTTGTGCAAAGGTGAATCATCTCGTACGGTAGACTATAATATCTGTCCAGATAGAAATCCACGACATCATCTGGAATGCAGTGTGCAGTAAACCATTTTGGTCTTGATACAGATGAGAAGTTTGGCATGACATCTGAGAACTGTGCCGCCCCATCGATGATCTCATGTACATATCCTATTGTTATTGGATTTAGTGTGCAAGTTGGCAACACTTGTAACTGAGGGATCTTCGCCATCATTTTCATGTTACGATGTACTTCATCCCACTTTGATGGGTAACGAATGTAATCATTCTTCTCACCCCATAACTCCATAGAACATTTGTACGCAATTGATTTAAAGTTGCGTAGAAGGTCTCGCACGTATTCCATACGTGGATATCCATAGTTGTTTGTGAAGATGATAAGTTCTTTATCCTTCGCCTTGCCTGTTTTGACAAGATGTTCTAACAATTGAATATTTTGTTTTTGAAGAAAAGTTTCTCCACCGATAAGTTTGATACGTACTGCACGATCAATAATGCCCCAGTACTGATCTTCATCGATGTAGTTGTCTTGATATCGAATCAAAGGTGGGGTAAAGGGTGGTTCAATACCTGTACGCAATGTTACACGTTCTTTAATACCCTTTGCATCTATCTCACCCAGTGCCATCTGTTCTTCTGCAACAGAAGACGAGTCCTCTACAGAACACATTAGACATTGAAGGTTACAATAGTTTCCCCACACTTTGAGTTCAACCGTGTGAAGTTTTTCTGGTAGCCCAATATTCCCATCGCCAGTTTCTTTGACTTTACTAACGAGTTTACCCATCTCGTCTTTTGTTTGGGTGTTTCTGTTTGCAGATCTATTATAGGACTCTCGCAGGGAAGGAAACCCACGATGTTCTGTTTGAATACATCTAACACACGTCTTCAGAGTTCTTTCACGATCCTTGTGGCCACCAACCATCTCTTCACGAAGTTTGGTGAACTCTGGTTCGTTGTAAAGTTCTTCAAAGGTTGCTTGGGAAATATGTTTCTTCACACTCATACTTGTATTACAACAAATATGCTGGAATCCATATGTTGGCATGTACATATGAACCCAAGGCTGGGAGCAGAAGAAATCACCTTTATCTTTGATGACTTCATCTAACATATAGTTCAGATCAGGTTCACCCTTCTTGAAGTAATCATGAGGAGTAGACGCATACGCATCAGCATCATGATCTTTCAGAGCGATAAGATCTGGTTTTTCTTTTTCAGTTTTAATTTTCATAATATAGGAAGGTTCTTCCGTTTAGGTGTATTGTTTATAATACTTCCATGTGTGGGGTAGATTCATTTCATGCGTAAAGTGTACTAACTTGATGTCTTCATGAAAGTCACCAAACCACGCATACTCATTACCAGTAACGGCTTCATATTTCTTATTGAAACGGTTTTGCCACTCAGTGTATAGATCAGGAAGTACATCATTCTGACTCAACCACCGTGTCTGCCATGCAGATGGTAGATAGATCAGTTCCAGTTCTTCTTTAACCGCATCCTCAACAAAATACTGTTCACCGTTCACAGGCCCACTTGTGATGCCTGCACGAATGTAGAATTTCTGCCAGTGTTCTACGTCTGTCATAAACTTCTCGTAGATGTACCGACAATCATTCGGATAGTATTTGTAGAAACCACCATTCAAAGAATAGTCTGGATGCAGAGTGTCTCTCCACCATGCTCGCATAGCAAGAAACTGTCCACGTTCCACAGGAAAATCAAAACACTTTTTGTAGTCGTTAATCAGAAGAAGATCGATATCGATTACGCACACTGGTTCATCGATGTCCATATCCATTACAGACATCTTGTTCCATTGTAGTTCTACACGATTATCGTAAGGTTCACGAATCCAGACGACTTCATAGTCGTCTCCTAGTTTCGATTCAATATAGTCTTCATATTCGGGCCCATATTTGTTCCCGATTCTCACAACAAAAATTTTCATATTTTTAATCTTCCGATTCTGTGTCGGACTCATCCGCTCCTTCAGGTTCACCCAAAGCAATAACTAGATCGATAACCTCTTTGTAGGTTTTCGCTTGGCGGATTGCACGTTTTACAGAAGTGTCTTCACACTGGACGACTGCTTCTTCATCAAACGCTTCAATCTTAAACTTGAAAAGTTTTTCCGCTTCGATCTTGTCTTCTTCAAGTTTTAGGAAGTTGTAGATCTTTTTGAAACCAAGTTCAGAAGTATCAATGATGCCTTCACGAGCGGCAATCAACATACATTCTTTCTCGAATGCTTTACGTGCACGACGACGATACTCTTTGGTAGACTGTTCTACCTTAGTTTCGTTCCAACCCTCTGCAATGAGGTCTTGATAGTTCGCATCAGTCTCATCGACGTTTACGAAAAACCTACGGATCTTATCATCAGATCCTCTCCATTCAACATTGATAATTGACTTTTCCTGATCGAAAAAATACACATCAATAATGTTGTTACTAAATTCAGCCATTTTCAATTCACTCCTTCAGTTAGCTTTTAGTGACATATAAACCATATGATTTAATTGTTGTTGGAACCCCATTCGGGAATTCCTGTGTTCTATAGTCGTTTGCATTTACTAGACGTGTAGTATACCCGCTGGCAGACGATCCGTCAAGCGTTGTATCAACAATTGCAGTTCCACAGAGGTTTGCACCAGCGGGTTCACTGCCAACTTCGTATATTTCAAAGTTGATTCGTTGACCAGTTTCATTCTCAGTTGCGTATCGAATGTATTCCGATAGGATAAAGTCCCAGTCCGTATCTGAGTATGTTTGTAAGTCTGTTACGCCACCAGTTATATTTATCATGAGTGGCACATCTGCGCCTGCAGCTGCATCACCATTCCACTGGTGTAGATAGTAGTTGTTTACGTCTTCTGGTTGGTCTTGCGCTTCTGGAATACCACCAGATGTATACACATCTGCATCTGCACGTGTATCTGTATATATTGGGGCTGCATCTACAAGAGTTGCGCCTGCAAGTGAGTTACTTGTACTAATTGTATAAGAACCTGCCTTCTTTGAGGTGTCCGCCTCTGTGTTCCCTGCCGCAAGTAAATCAGTCGCCTGATCAACAAAAGTATCGATCATGTCCTGTTGAGTCATCGCTCTGATCTCACCAGTCGCCGTGTCCCAATAACAAGGATAACTTTTATTGACATCTACTGGATATGAAGCGGGACTAGATTTTGACTGAGAGATTTTATCAAATGTCGTGGTGATCGTGGAGATATCTGGTGTCGATGCTTCGTTTGCGTATGCAGTTGTACCTGTTGTGAAAGTACCTGCTTGGTATCTCGTATCATCCATCGCAGTCAATGTACCTGCGGATGCAACAACAGAGAGCGTTACGGTCTCGTTACCAGAGTACGCATTGTTCATGCGTTCACAAATCGCAGTAACCTGCGCAATTGACATTTCTTGGACTTCGGTTCCATCCCAGTATAAGGGTGCTCGCACTGCCATTTTAAAAATTTCCCTCTAAGATTTTGTAATAGTTAAGTTATATGTATTTATGGTAGTTTCAATACCGTTCGGAAACTCCTGAGTTTCGTAATAGTTGTCATAGATCCCCAAAGGTTTCTGAGTATATCCTGCTGCAGACGTTCCATTAAGTCTTGTATCAAGCATTGGTGCACCACGATTAGTCCCACCAACCACATTTATGTTATACCTAATTCTGTGTGCAGCTGCAGTATCATTTGCGGCTGTATGTCTGATAGTGTCTTCTAAAAGATCATTCAATTCTGTATCTGACATCTGTTGGATATGTGGATCAGTTCTACTTGTAAGTTTCAGAGGTTTTTGTGATAACGCTGCTGGTGTTGTATTCTTGTACCGATAAAGTTTGTATGAGTCCACAGTTTCTGGTTGATCTTTAGTTTCTGGAATACCAACCGCCGTGAACTTACTAACATCTGCAATCGTGTTTATAAAGATTGGAGTATTATCAACAGCTTCTACGGTGTTGGGTGCTGTCGCAGCATCAGAAATGACTGTATACCCTGCAACAGTTGATGTCAATAACTTATCAATCGCAGGTTTAATGAATGTGTCTACAAAATCACCACGTGTCATTGTTCGCACATCAGACCCTGTTTGATAAGTGGGAAACGCAATGTTGTCAGTGTTTGTAGGATACGATGTGCCAGATGCAACCGTTTGATCAATCCTATCGTTATAGATTACAACTTCTTCGATATCTGGAGTTTCAGCTTCAGTCGCATATCTACCAGATCTTCTTGTTGCATCACCTGCTTCGAAACGTGTGTCATTCATCGTTCGTAAATTACCATTATCACTTACCACGTCTAACGTGACTGAAGGGTTGTTATTATACAACGCAACAGCACGATCAACGATATCATCTATCATCGCATCGGACATGGGCCTGAGGCCATCACCTGTCCAGTAAAGAGGTCTTCTCACAGCCATAGTCTTTGCCCTCTCTTATGCTTCTGGTGGGCCAAATACTGTTTTCAACACATTACCCGCCGAATCATAAATGATGATTTTATTAGCCGCTTCTCTTATTGCGTCTTCAATCGTTTCTACTGTTACCGCATCCGTGGCCTCAATATTTTCGAGTTCCTTGGAGTTGTCGATAACAGTAACTGTTCCAACTTTGAAAGCCATTTTATATTTCCTTTAGAGTTTGTTATCTATTATGGGTCTCAAAATATTTATGCCAAATGTAAAACAGGCCCTTTCTGTTGCTAGGTGGAACCCATACCCCCTGCGGCTACGCTGCTAGGCGTAACTCAGATGGTGCGAAATTATCATTTGCACTTATAGTTTTTGACCGAATAACGTAGGTCACCACGGTAATCTCCACTCAACTAGCCCGCCTGTCGATCCTAGTTCATCCCCATCATAAAAACACTCAGTGAATGTGCTTATGGTGGAGATGTGGGGTACTGCCCCCCAGTCCAGTTCGTATTCGCTTTGCTTCAACAATTACATCTTTACTTAGTCCATGTCCATGACTAAGAATTCTTTGTCTAACCATTTGCGTTCTTTTTTGTTATACGCTTTCTTGATCTTTTTGCAAACTTTAGATCTTTGTGTATAACAGTAGAACTCACGTGCGTCCGTAAGCACATCCCATTCATCACCAGAGTTCATAGGTTTTCTTGGTAGTCTACTATTTCTCTGCATCTAATCTTCCTTCTATGAAACATCTAAACAGGGTGCGTCTACCTTCCAGTAAACACCGTCTACATAGACTGCATCCATAGAGGAAACAGCCTTACAAGATTCTTCATCTTTGAAACCTAAAATCTTATGTGGATTCAAAACATGACCATCCACAGGTTCGAGTGCAATTAGTGTTAACAACCACATATTTCATTTCCAATTTTGTTTTTACATCATTATTATACGACATTTTTTTATACTTGTCAATACCCAATAAGACTATTTATAAATAATGTAAGTGAATTCTTCGGCATGTATCTTTAATTATCCAAGGAGTTTCCTATGTCTGAAGAAGATATGAAGAAAGCAGGTTACCACCCTGCAGACGTAAACGGTGATGGTTCGGTAGACGAAGAAGAAAAAGCCATGTACCTAGAATTTAAAAGAAAAGCGCTAGAAGACCAAGACGCACAGCGTGATGCAATGCGTAATATGACTTGGTTCGCCCTTTTCGGAATGCTGTTGTATCCATTCGCCATCGTACTTACTGCGTACTTTGGACTAGAGACAGCCGCAGGTATTGTTGGTGATATTGCTCCAACATATTTTGTTGCTATCTCTGCATTGGTTGCTGCATTCTTTGGAGCAGACGCTCTCCGTAAAAAGTAATCAGTAATACCTATAGAAGATATGTTGACCAATACGACCTATCTGATATAAATCTTTAGACCATGAAGGTGTGACATACTTCGCATGATAATGTGTTGCACCTTCGGTCAATCCTCTATACTTCCCATATATCATAATAGAAAAGGCGACCATTTGGGCGCTTGACCAAGATTGTTCGTCTTTTGGTTTGTCTGCCTTACCGTCACAGTACCAAGAGAACTGACACATATTGCGAACCATAACCATTTTACTTGGATCTTTCCAAGAAGGTTTTTGTTTTCCTTGGTGTACAACTTCACAGACAGTGTTTGGATAACGATCACTCGCCACACGATTCAACACAACATCACTCACTGCGTATTGACCAGCGAGACTATCTGAACGTGTCTCATAGTATACGTTCAATGCGAGACATTTCATCTCTTCCCAATCTACATCGGTAGACGACTCAGATGCAGGTACTGCACCAGATAACATCATTGATGCCGCTACTGCAGCCATAACTAATTTTTTCATTTCTGCTCTCATTTGTTGATTCTATTGATCATTTGTAGAACAATTATACACCCAGTTATTTCATAAGTCAAGCCTAAATATTCCCGACAAGTCCGTTTCGCTTGTCATCCAAGCGAGCGCAGGGGTAAAGCCTGCAAGCATAAGGAGAAAGAAATGGAACTACTTACTATGTGGAGCCTCATTGGGTTCCTACTGGCGGCGTATGCCGTTATCGCAAACGATTCAGTGCAAACTCTCGGCACATGGATGGCATCAAACAATGAGAGATTCCACTACAGAACACTATGGGCAGCCGCAAGTGCAGTGTTACTTGCAACCCTGTGGTATGGGTGGAGTGTAAATGGTGGAGACATCAGTTACGAACGACTAAACAAAATACCTTGGCAAGAGGTTCAATGGTATCATGCAGCCGCACCTGCAATCCTCGTATTACTAACGAGAATAGGTGTACCAGTATCAACTTCATTCCTAGTATTGTCAGTCTTTGCAAGTACATTTGTTCTTGAGAAGATGTTGATGAAGTCTATCATGGGATATGGTGTTGCAGCCGCATTTGCATATGCAATTTGGTTCGCAATACACAAGTATACAGGTAAGTGGTTTGATGAGACTCAACCAGTCACCGAAAGTAATAAGAAGTTCTGGCGCATCGCCCAGTGGGTTGCAACAGGTGGACTGTGGTGGACATGGTTGTCACATGACATGGCAAACATCGCAGTATTCTTACCACGTCAAGTACCAGTTGATTTGATGATATTCATATCATTTGTATTTGTCGCTGGACTGTTCTTTATGTTCAGAGAAAAGGGTGGTAAGATTCAGAAGATCGTATTAGAGAAACACAACACTCGTTACGTGAGATCTGCAACACTGATTGACTTGTTCTATTGGTTGTGTCTGTACTTCTTTAAGGAATTGAATGATATTCCTATGAGTACAACATGGGTGTTCGTTGGTTTGCTTGCAGGGCGTGAACTTGCAATGGCAACGTACTTCGGTAAGAAGAAAACTAAATCAGTATTCCCATTGGTTGCCAAAGACTTTGGTAAGATGATGGTAGGACTTGGTGCATCAGTTGCACTTGTTCTGATGATACATTATATTATTGTTCCAAACGGATTATAATATAGAAGAGTAGAAACGGTACTCTAAACGAGAAAGGGGATCCTAAGATCCCCTTTTTTTATGCCGCATTCTTTGCGTTCTGAATTTCCGCTCGCCTGTCTTTTGCGAGTTTTGTGATTTCTGATAGTGCTTTCCTTGCACGTGCAGCGGATGCTTTCACACCCTTCTCTTCAAAAGACTCAGTCTCTTTCACGTAGTCTGCGAACGCCTGTTCGATTTGTTCATGTAGTGTCATTATATTCTCCTGTTAATAATAAAAGAAACCCAGAAGGGTTAAATCTATTTATTCAGGCAGAACATAGTCAGCAGGGACGATACCAACAAGGTGTATTCTATCCTCTTTAGAAGCATTGATGGCAGTGTGTTTTAGTCTAGTATCGACCAGATACACAGTACCATCTGCAGGCATGTATTGTACTTCGTCGTCGAGGACTAGGAAACAACGTTCGTTTGTGATTAGGGGGATGTGAACTCTAGGCGTATAATCCATATGATACGTGTAACACGTTCTTGGAGATAGGTTCATAAGACGAGTTCTTTTTAAACCAAGTTTTTCTATAATAGAATTTAGATATGGAATGTGATCAAAGGTAGGATGAACGAACTCGTATTCTTTATGAGAGATCTCAGTCACTCGTCCTGTTCCATAGAAAGGATCATCGCCAGGTTCTACACTCTGCAACATGATCTGTTCTTTAAACTTAGGGAGACTTTCTATTTCAAAAAGAATTCTTTCAATATCTACACGCATACAGTTACTTCCTTTACTCTGTAAGGTTGGTGTAAAACCCACTTCACCATATAAACTGCGTAGTCTATTTCCATTTTGGGCGCATCTATGTGGGCAGTTCTTTCGGAGTCAAAATATCCATAACGAATAATAGTAGTGTCATGACCTAATTGAAACAACTGATCGTTGGCATGGTCAAGTGCCGCCTTCATAACTGCATAGGGTTTTGGTTCGGGATGAAAACAGTCTGGTGAATTCGACCCAATATTGATGATCTTATTCACTCCTAGATCTACCGCTTGGTAGAGTTGGCGGACTTGTTCTACGCCATCATGTTTGCAGTTGATGAATACATTACACTCTTCAAGAGAGTCGCAGGTTTCAAAAACCTTGGATAGTTCATATCCAAGGCCCCTACGAGTTCCTGTAATATATGCTTTCATTACAACTCCATAGTATAAGGTGTGGGCCGGATTAAGGATTACCGACATCTACTCGCACAGGACGCTCCTGTCAAACTAGCTTTCGAACCTTCTTGCATCCGCTAAGACATGGCGCTAACCATCTTCAGAAGTACTTTATGGGCACGTCCACCCATTATTCAGTCACCACAATCCCACTCCGTCGAGTGAAAACTAAAAATTTGGAGCGGACGGAAGGAATCGAACCCTCATCATCAGATTGGAAATCTGAGGTAATGCCACTATACGACATCCGCATGTGTTTGATCAACACCACGATCAAACGTGCAGTAAATTAGAGTGACCCTCAAGTTGAGTAGTTGACCTTCTGCAATCTTTTTACAGTCAACTTCTGTTCAGCAACTCACTATCTCTTGGTACTGCTTTAATATCGGCCCGTCTTATTTTCTAACGTGGCACAGGCTACCACAGACAACAGATCTCTTAAAGTCGTTTTCCATACTTCAGCATGGGGGAGTCGACAACCACTCACTGTGTCTTACCTTGTTAATATAACACTTGTTGCCTCAAAAGGCAAGCGTTAAATTAAACTTTTTTTATTTTTTTTCCATGCAGACAAAAGGAATGATTCCTTTGCCTGGCTTTTCGATTGTAACATCGAATCCATACTCACCCAACGTCTCCACCAAAAAGTCTATGTTATATAGTGACAAGAAGTGTTGAACATCTAATTTGTATGCACTAATCTTGTCGTATAAGATTGTCTCGTTGTTGTAGAGGTATGCAATGTTTTTACCTTTCATCTCTGATAGGTCAACACAATGCCCGTAATCCTCTACCCTTTTATCGTAAAAGAATTTGTGGATCTCATCTCTGTTGATGTCTAAGACACTCACTGCCAGTTTTTTGAAATCAAACCAATTTAACCACTCTAAAGTCTCAACAAACTCAGTTAGATCAGTATGAGTGAATACACTGTATGCAAAGATGTAGTCTTGTCTATAATCAACCTCTGGAAACTTCTTCTGTAGAGGCCAGTAGTGAGGTAACTCAACACCTTTTGGATTGTACATCCAGTTCCATTTATTGTTATGAATAAACGTTGCGTTTGGAAAGTCCTGTTTGCCCAAATCGAGCGCCGTAGTACTTACGTCAATAGATGTATAATTATGGTCTGTAATTCCACCACTAGAGTGATAAAGTAAATTTCCCCTATTACCGCCAAAGTCTAAAACCTTTTCTGTGGGTTGATAGTCAGGGAAAAGTTCTTTGAAGAACGGATAGACATCGTGTCCTTCCCTAACGTGAACATAATTACTCATGTCGTTCTACGATGATAGGTTCTTTTCTGTAGTGGGGGAACCTGCCTTCACCAAAGTGATGATCTCTTTGATCCAGTTCCATATCCCTAAAACCTATTCCCATCATGAGTTCAATATTGTTTTCACAACCAATTATATTTTTAACATTCTCTTGATGCAGACCTGCACAATACCCTGTTTCATAACCAAGGGAATGTGCAATGTAATTCAAGTATCCAGCCGCAACACCAATGTTCATCCACGAATCTCTGTCGAGTTCCCACTCTGGTTGGGTGTTGAACCAAGTATACTTTTCATTCCTCTTCAACATGGTATCACTGTAATTTGGTTTCTCAAACACAATAAGAATATTTGCCATGTTTTGACTATTAGTAACAGTCACACCATTTGGTAATGTGAAGATCCTTGTCTCTTCTAAGATCTGCGCCTGCATCTCTTTATCTGTAATCAGATGAATTTTATAGAAGGCGAAGTTCTGTTTACTTGGACAGTTCTGCAATGCGTGTAAAAAGATATCAATATGTTCTTCTGGAATCGTCTTTGAGTGATCCCAGTTCCTAGTACATATCTGACTTCTGTCTACAATGCTTTTTATATCTGTCATTCTATTTCAATAATCTTGATGTCACGTGGGCGCATCGTGTTAATCTTTATGTTAGAGTCGTGTGGAACGGTGTGCACGTTATCGTAGTAATCAGTTACTTCCTGTCCACCCATTTCTGTGGTATCTACAACCTTAACACGTCTGAACTGTTTGCCTGTTGTTGGATGAGTTCCCATGTCTGGATATTCAGTGAGTGTGTCACCATTTCCCGCCCCAAGCGCAATCTCTGTTTCATCTGTTTCGTATCTTGGTCTACCATCTTGACCATAACCGATACCCATCCCATACGCAATTCTTTTCTTGCCAGATCTGACATCCTCAAGGATACCAAGTTTGTTTTCAAAATAATCGTCACCGTCAAAATCACCGTGACTTTTATTACACCCAGTCTGTAGACCTAATTGGTTCGCAGTAAACAAGATCATCCCCATGGCAATACCAATAGAGACATATGCATTTTCCCAACGTTCTGGGCGATTGTTTTCTTTTAAGGATCCATCTACATGACAGTTTTCTTGTCCTGATGGTTCTTTCGCAACAAACAAAATATACATGTTTGCATTTGCTTGTGCGTTTCTCCAAGTTGATGGTGGGGTTCTACTGTGAGTACATCCCCAAGTGTATCGGGACATCTCTTGAATTGTGTCCCTATCTTCTGACCAGTAAACGTCATAAAAACCTTCGTGTTGTTTTGAAGGTGCATTTTGTGCAATCCATAGGAGATGATCTCGTACTGATGAATTGATGTCTCTGGTGTAATTCCAATTTCTCTGGCACTTTTGTGCCCTGCGTATTACTTCTTGATCCATGTCAAGACCATACTGCAGATGTTTTACTTTGGTCTCACGTGTCTCTTCGTCTGGATTACTGAGACCTGTCTTATCCAAGTAATTCTCTATTACTGGATCTTCCAATGGTGGGCCATATTTTCTTACGTGTGCGAGTTCTTCGTCACTTAACTTTGTCATTTTGATAGTACCTATACATCTTTACATACCACATAAAAGAATTAGGGTAGTGGGTTGGATCTGGTAGAGGTATTCCCCTTCTTGCCCAGAAATGTAGAAACATTGTAATTTCGTGATCTGTTGTCATACTATTTATTCATTAAATCTGGCAGGAGTGCAGGGAGTCGAACCCCAGCTTTTGGATTTGGAATCCAACGTGCTTCCATAACACTTCACTCCTATTGGTCTCAGTGGCTGGATTTGAACCAACGACATCTACGTCCCAAACGTAGCGGTCTACCAGACTGACCTACACTGAGTAAAGTGAAGGGGCGACATTGTAAGTTGTAAGAGAAAGGAGATGTCGCCCCTTCTTGACGACTAGTCGTCAAACAGTTTTGCAAGGGTTGCTGGCCCTGCGATACCATCTGCAGTCAATCCATTGTCTGACTGCCATTTTTTCAATGCACGTTCTGTGCCTGGCCCAAAGTCTCCGTCTGCACCAATACCCAATGCTTCTTGCATCAGTTTGACTCCATCGCCTTTTGCACCTTTACGTAGTACACCGATATCGTCAATGATATCTTCGATGTCATCATCATCTGCAGCGAGATCTTCTGCGTCCATTCCTAGAACTTCCATAGCGTGCATGTAACGTTTCTTACGATCATCCAAGCCAATAGATCCACCATTAATTTTTTTCGTCATTTTCTTAACGTCATCACCATCGGCAATATCGTTTAGATTATTTGCGTCCCAGAACCAACATGCGCTTTCGATTGCACCCGCTGGTGTTGCAACGTACACTGCCGCTTCTTCTGCAGTCATATCTACAGTTTTACCAAAGCGTGTATAGTTCTCACGGCCAGTCAACTGTTTCAAGCCTCGGCCTCTGAATAACCATCCGTCACCCTCGTTGACATTGCCCATTTTGTATTTACGGAACTCGTCCATATACACATAATTTGCAATCATCTCTGGTTGTCTGTGATACTCGTCTGCATCACGTTTTGGAGATGCGCCGAAGTATCTACCAAAGACGGCACGTAGAGCCTTTGCAGAGTAGTTTAAATTTTCTTCTAGTCTCTTAAAACCTGCAGATTCATGTGCGCACTGAGATAGGAAGTGTGCAACTCTGCGTTCAGTTGTAATACCGTACTTTGGAAGAAGTTCGCAAAGTGCGTCATACCAATCATCTGCATCTGCAGAAATAATTTCCCCAAGGTGTTCCTTGGTAAAGTCGAATTCAAAACTCATGAGTTTGTTTTTCCTTATATTGGCCTCCTCTGTAGGACTCGAACCTACGACCCTCTGCTTAGAAGGCAGATGCTCTAATCCAGCTGAGCTAAGAGGAGTATTAAGATTATAATGCTGGCAAGTATTAGGAATGAATTACGCCAAGACCATGATAAAAAACCTATTGCGAAACGCAGTAAGGAAAAACAGAGGATCATCAAAAAGAAGATGAACCCTAAGGCCATAATCCATTCCATAATATTTAGTCGAAGTCCAGACCACCTGTTGAGAAGGCGTGACTGTCAAGACCGTAGTCTTCTAGACTTGGTTCAGTCCAACCACGGGCATCAGGGCCCAGATCGTAGTAAAGACTGAAGTCTCCGTCTTTGGTCAAACGGTCAACGCCTGCGGCGTCATCCATTGCGTCCAGTGTTTCATCATCGAACATGTCTTCGATTTTCATTGCTTTTGATTTAGGCATATGCATTCTCCATTTCAAATTGATCTACAATCGCAGACTTTTCTGCAATCATTTGTTCGAGAGTGTATATTGCCATACGTCTCTCATCACTTGCACCTTCAGTAAGATTAATTACTGCATCTTCAAGAACCTGTATGTCCTTCACCAACTCATTCATAACGATCTCCATCTTAGAGGTTTCCTTTCATTGACATCAAAAACGCACCGATAGCGGTAAGAGCACCACCCATAACGAGGGCTTGAATCATCTCGCCTGTTGAATTTGCCAGTTCCATACATTGACCATCACAGTCACCTGCAGATCCAGCCATAATCATCAAACCAGAAAAAACTATCATTCCACCAACTATTTGCATATCGTTTCCTTTGTCTCACTTACCTTATTAATATAATACCTTTTGCCCCAAATGTCAAGCCCTTGGGGCAACTTTTTTTCAATTATTTTGAATTATTTTCCAGAACGTAATCTTTGTTCCATTTACCAACATTGATATCAATGTAGTATGCGTAATCAAAATAATCTGTCATGATGTCAGAGTTGTTGTACCAACGTGTACCTTTCATCGCTTTGATCAGGTCACCATAGAACTTTGCGATCTTGGTTTCACCAATCTCTTCCATCCACTGTTCACACCAACTAGTGTTCACTTGAAGATAACCACCAACATTGTAAGGTTGCTCACCACGCATCTCTGCACGACGATCATTGTATTTCTGAGACGCACCCAGAAAATCCAGAACACCAGATTTGATATTTACAACCAAAGAACTGTGATGGTTGATTGCGATAGAACCTTTCACACCATATTTTTTCAATACTGCTTTGATTGCAGGTGCGAGTTCTTTTTTCTCTTGTTGTGAAATATATGCCATGTTATGCAGCCTCTCCAAATAATTGACTCATGCCTTCGTATACAACGTTAAAGGCGTTTGCTTCATATGCCCAGTTGTCCCACCAGTCATCGTCACAATCGAAAATGTCATCGTTGTCACCACGGACATACGCATCCCATTCACTGTTCATAACGTTCATGCCTTCAAGACAGTCACCATTACCAAGGTTCTGGATAGTTTTCCATGCTTCATCAAAGGACATGGACATCTCATAAAAATTAGGAATTCTAAACATTCGTTTCTCACTTTCTCTCAACTTACCTATATAATATAGTACTTTTTACAGCAAATGTCAAGCCTTTTTTGTAATTATTTCAAATTTTCTTTTCCAACAAAAACAATCACTTAGCGAGTTTCTATGAAAAAAATAATTTTTTTCGTTGTGGTAGGTTACTTTTTATCCGCTTGTGGCCCTCAATCTGATCCGATATTCAATTATCAATCACCATATAAACACGATGATTATGCATTCGTGAAGGCAGCACATGGTTTCATCGGCCTCCACGAAAAGAAAGATAGGTCAAAGATCAAAGACCTTACAGGAGTAGATCCAGTCCACACAGAATGGTGTGCGGCTTTCGTGAACTCTATCCTAAAATTAAATAACGTGGCTGGTTCAGAGTCTGTCAATGAATATCCTCTGATGGCACGAAGTTTTTTGTTTTGGGGGATTGATGTTTGGGAACCAAGGATTGGAGACATCGTCGTCTTTCCAAGAGGCGATGCTGCATGGAAAGGACATGTCGGTTTTTACATTGAAACAAGAATAATAGATGGGATAGATTATTATGTCATCCTTGGTGGTAATCAAAAGAACAAGGTAGGTTATGAACTCTACCCTGCTTATAAAGCCCTCTCTATTAGGAGATCAGCCCCTGTTCCCTTGAAGCGTCCATCACAATCGGGGTAAATGCAACCTCAACAATCTCGTTGATTTGATCCCAGTTGGATTCACGGATCGTGCGTCCTGAGTAACGACACCATTCTTCAAGTGCAAGTTCATGTTTCTTCAAACCCAGAACACGAAGTTCACGACCACGATTACCAAGACCGTTGTTAAAGATATCGTAAACGACATTCTGCGCCTTGCGAAACTTCTCAAGCGAAGGATTTTTTTTCTTGTTCGATACTTCACCAACTGAAGGGAAGTTATCAAGGTTACTCAACTTGTCCGAAAGTTCACTAGTTTCTGGAGTACATCCCCAGACTGCATTTTTAGGATTCCACATAATTAAGCCTCCGTACGATCATGGATAGGAAGAATGTTGTATTCAAAACGACTGTCTGAACATCCACCATAGTTTCCACCAAACATAAACCAACCCTTTGCACGTTCCCAAGTCTCAGTGATTTCATCGAACACGGCGGGAACCAGTTTAGGATAAGGACTACCACAAGGACGATCATCCACGATCATCACTGCAGGGCGATCATCATTCGGATCAAAAGGGCCGTCACAGTTGACGACATTCAAACAATTGTTTGTAGAACTGATTCCACCATTTGTGCAATCGTATTCCCCAAATTCTGAGTTGCGATATACTGATACATTAAGTCCCATGATTAAGCTCCAATCGTGTTATAGTAACCATCTGCATAGACGACGATGTCGCCTTCAAATGTTTCAACTTGTTTTTCAAGAACAGATCCTGTGAAGTATGCACAGGCATCTGATGCCCACTGGAAATCTTCAGACTTGATTGTCGTCTTAATAGGCATCTTCCAGTTACTCATGCCCTCTACTAGAAGATCGAAACCTTCTGCGATTTTTTCTTGTGTGTAATTCTTATATACGATCATTGCGAATACTCCGTTTTGTTTTCATACATGTCAAAGGCAGAATAGAAGTTATATTCGCCATTGGGAAGTTGGGTAACGAATTCGAAATCAGGTTCCGAACCGTAACACACACGGCGTTCCACAACTGGTGCGCCTGCAATAGTCTGACATGTCCAGACATCATTCATAAAATTTACCATATTACTTCCTCTGTTACGATCATGCGACGACCTAAGTTTTGTTCGACACAGTTTTCTGTGTATGTTTTTACCGCACCGTCTGTGTACATCACAGTGATCAGTGTCTCATCATCTGCGTCTGTTGAGATCGATGTGATCTCGCCTTTTGCAGTGTAGTCACGATACTGGCGCAAAAATCCCATACCAACTTCAAACATCATTTCGTCCTTTCGATCAACTTACTCTTATAATATAGGGTATAAACAAGGAAAAGGCAAGCCTTTTTTGTAATTATTTTAAATTTTCTTTCCTAATGTTTTCAATGACTTAAACTTTTTCGTCAAAATTTTCTCAAATTTTCTTGCTTCGACTTCGTACCAGAGATCCAGATATTCGTCATATGTCGAATGATCAGACTGATTCGTTATATCTAATGTCTTACGTGCGTACTGCATCACGTGAACCATCTCATGACAGATCGTCGTAACCAGTTTAGAGAGGGAGAGGTTTGCGTTTACTTCAAGTTCGAACTCACGAGTATCGATTGCGCAACAGTAACCGTATTGATGTGATTCCAGTTTGTTATTCAAGATCACATCAATCTCTAACGTGCGCATACGAGGCATCAGTTCGTCAATGCAGAACCTGACCACCTGTTCTGCAATCGAACGTTTTAGTTTTGTCGAACCTTCTGCGTAAACGTAGTTCATTATTGTGCACTCCTCATTTTAGTCATACGTTCTTTTGCTTCGATCCATTTCTCGAAAGCTAAAGGTTTACGTTGTTCGCCACATGCAAGTTTCTTTTCCTTGAACTTGGACTTCAAGATCTTTGCAGGTTCAGCACCCATGAAACGTGAAACCAGTTTCAACAGATCACGACGAAACTGACGACCATGATGCCAGTTACCTAGACAGTGAGCCATCTCGTGGATCAGAGTGTATTCGTCAAGACCAACGATCAGGTCAAGAGTAATCGTGTTACCACGTGCCCAACCTGCAGTGTGACGACCAGTGTTACGTTGTTTCGAATTTACTGAAACAGGCATTATGTCACGACCTTTTTCGTCACGCAACTTTGCCCACAAGGCAGACTTGGTGATTTGGTCACAACGTTTCTGCGCTTGACGGATAGTGTCAAACTCTTTTACTTGATACTCACGTTGGAACGCCCACTCACATTTGTAGGTTTTGGTCTTTTCGGAATCTTTACCGTAAGTACCTTTGTTCTGACTCATCTTCTGCTTTTGCAGATAGTCGATATAACCTTGGATCAGGTTGGTTTCGTAACCTGCGTTACGCCACTGATCGACTTGGGCAGACATTGATGATGGATATGCAAGCATTTTTATACCTCTCTCTATTAACTTCAAGATTATACTAACACGAAAAGGGCACAAATGTCAAGCCCGGCACGAAAAAAAGAATCTAAGGAAAACAAGTACTTATAAAATAATTTGAAAAAAGTTTAAGTGACAAATATACCACAAGATATTTTGATTTTCCGAAAGAGTCTTCTGCATCGCAGAAAAAACCCTAAATAATAGTATCAGAAGGAAGAGATTCGTCTCTTCCTCTTTTTTTGTTATGCATGTTATAAGAAAGGAATTTAAATGCGTATGATCATTACTTCACTTGTCATGGGGATCTGTTGTTCAACATCCGCTATGGCGTTAGACCTACCAGTGCCTGGTTTGGAACTCAACACAGAAGTTAAAGCATTCCACAAAGTGGAAGCGGAAACTAATCACGTCACAATCGAACCAGAACTGCGTTATACACCAGCGGCTGGGCCTCTGTCAGTTTGGGCAGAAGTACCATTGACAGTGTACGAAACTGGACACGCATCGGGTTCAGACTTTGCCATTCAGAATGTTTGGGAAGATGGACACAAACCAACTCTAGAGTTGGGTGCAGATATCGCACTAGGTGGCGGTGTTACTGCATATGGTGAAACGACATGGAACTTCGATTCAGAAGACCGTGGCGAAGTAGAAGTGGGCGTCTCGTTCAACTTCTAATCACCTAAATATAGGCGGTCACGGGCGGCATTCGTGCCGCCCTTTTTTTATGGAGAATTGAATGAGAAATTTATATATGGGATGGGATTCCAGACAATCACTCGCCTATGATGTGATGGAGTGGAGTCTCTACAATCACAGTAAAGACATAAACGTCTTACCACTTAAAATCAATGATCTCAGGAGTCAGGGTATTTACACCAGACCAGATGATCCTTTGAGTGCTACTGAATTTACCTTCACAAGATATCTAGTACCTTACTTGCACGACTATAAGGGATGGGCAACATTCATCGATAGTGATATGTTGATGTTGACAGATATCAATCCCCTTTTAGATCAGGCAGATGATGATTATGCAATCATGGTTGCAAAACCCAACTATGACTTCGAAGAGGGACTTAAGATGGATGGTCAGAAGAAATTCAGATATCCAATGTTACCAGACGGCACAACGAGAAAGAACTGGTCTAGTTTGATTATGTTCAATTGCGCACATCCGTCAAATCGTGTTCTCACACCAGACTTAGTAAACAACACAGATTATAATGGGATTTGGTTTCACCAGTTCCAGTGGTTGTGTGAATGGGAGATCGGTGAATTCGATATCGAATGGAACTGGTTGATTAATGTACACGAAGAACCTCGTGATGGATCTCCAAAGATCTTACATTATACAGATGGTGGGCCTTGGTTTCCCCAACACAAAAATGGACTCTATGCAAAAGAATGGTTCAGTGCATTAGACTCATTTGAGAATGGGTTGAACATATCCCTTTCTGAGGTGGGGTAGAATTTGTTTCACTAACGTATCACTGTGATGTTCACAACCAGTAAGGGCATTAAATGTGATGTACGTAGGGACACCATTCTCTGCAGTCCAGTTTGACCATGCGCAACAAGATCCAATGTACATTCTCGCATCTCTTGCGATTTGCATTTTGTTGATTAGTTCGTCTGCGTTCTCAAAGGAACGTGAGTCACCTAGATTATAGAAGTCTGGGTGTGTGGATAACATTGACTCAAGTAATGTTGCATCAGGATCTTGGAATCCTTTTGACTCCAGATCTTCTGGTACATCGTGCCAATACTTTCTTTCTATGAGAGAAGTAACGATACCTTTTCTTTTTCTGGGGGATGCTTTGATGTCCTCGAACGGATCATCTTTTTTAGATTTCCAAAACGAATTAAACTTTGCACGTGCAACTTCTTTAAAGACATCTCTATCTTCTCCAAAGAATTCTTGATATGGTTCTAATGTTATTTCGTGATCGTCATCTATAAAGTGTCGATATGCGATCAACGCCATCTTGAAATATTCGAGGTGATCACAAATGACCAAATCTGAATTCTTAAAAACTTTAAACGTATCGTAAATGGCTTGTCTGTGCCATACCATAACTCTCGTTTTAGTTTGCAAGGTGTATTCATAGTTTCTATAGTTATTCGTCTTTGACACGTTCATTGTACGATTCATCACCAAAATTTACTGTTTTCTTTTTACTTTTGTCCTTGGGGTCAATATGGACATCTTGTCTTACTGGGCCACTCTTTCGGGAACATGTATGGTGACATGCAGGTGGGCCATAATTATTCTTTAAGTCTTTATAAAACTTTTGCCACGGTTCAGTCAGAAGTATTTCGTCTATAGTTTCATAATCATCTATGTTACTAACCGCAATAAGATCTTGCATAGATTCGTGTTGCATGTTTCCTAATGTATCTAAGTAACAACATGGTAATAGAATATTCTGATTGGTAACTGCAAATGGAAACCCTTTGAAACACATAGGATCTAATGGTTGTCCTTGTGATTCTTCACCAATCTGATTGAGTTTTTTCATTGCCTCTTCTATTGACATTAATTAGTCCTCATTCTAAATTCTTTACGTGGCATTAAAGGATCATCTATACTTTTCCAACGACCACTATGGATCAGGTAGAATTCAATATCATGTTTCGCTGCTAACTCAACTGCCTCGTCTATATCATCTTGATTGTATTTGAAAACAATATATTGCCACATTGGTTTATTATGAAGATGGAATTTTGATTTGATCATCATTTTGAAAAGAAATTTTCCATCTTGGTTTATTCTATATTTGTGACTATCTTTCGGTAACCCATCAATAGAAAATCTCCACCTTGCGTATGGATGTGCATCCCATGCTCTCCTATACCAATCCACGTTTTTCTTTTTATTCGCAGCATGTTGAACATATACCGCTTTTGCATTATCGTAAGCGATCTTTAACATGTCTATGAATTTTGGATGGTGGGCGGGATCAGAATATTGTCCTTCGAAGTTTATCACGTCGAAAAACTTTGCAACCTTTGTGAAATTTTCTAAAGTTATATCCCAGCCTGGGACTTTCTGACCTCTATCATTATAATAGGTCTGGCGTGCACAGTTAGGACACATCAGAGGACACCTGTGCGTAGAATCTAAATTCACGCTTCGTCGTGAGAAGAATTCATCTGACATTTATTACATCCTATAAATAGTTAAGTTACATGTATTTATCATGAGGAGTTGAACGTGACCAAATATCTACACTATGATTTGCGTACTGATGGATTGAATCTATTAGACACAAATGCTATGTTGGAAGAGTTCTTTCAAAGAAAAGACTATGAGTGGTGGTATAAAGTTCAACCAGATGATGTCGTTGTTGATCTAGGTGCATGTGTTGGTTTCTTCACATGTCACGCACTCGACCAAGGCGCAAAGAAAGTCTATGCAGTCGAAGCAAACCGCAACCACCTCAAGACACTTTGTTACAATGTCGCAGATCATTGGATCGACCACAAAGAATCACCAGTAATTCCTATCCACGCTGCAATCGGTAAAGATGATCGATATGCACTAAACTACTATGGTGATGATACATCCGCTCCTCGTAAAACTTTTATGGAACTGATGTACGAGTATCAAATACACTGGGTAGATTATCTCAAGATCGACATCGAAGGTGCAGAGTTTGATGTATTCTCAGAAGAAAATATGTTGTTTTTAAAACATCACGTCAAACACATCTCTGTAGAATTTCACTTGGATGCATTCAGGGAAGCACCTTATGAGTGGATTAATTTCAGGGACAACATCGCACCACAGTTTGACCTGTCTCAACTTAGGTTCTTGAAACATGAAGATCACGCACTGGCATATAACGAAGAGAAACTGTTAGGTGATTGGCCTATCGGTTGGGGTTCTTCGTTTATGGTTTATATTACCAATTAGTGATGTAGATCATGAACTCTGCAGGGACAGACCTAAAGTCTCTGTTCTTAATTGACCAGTCATTGTTTATCGCATCTAGTACCGTCTTGTTCTGAACTTTCACCTTACCAGCGTTGATAAAGTGTTTCAGAAAATCTTCTCTAAATTTAATAAACTTTTCAGGTGAATCGTCTGCGGCTCGAAGGTGACATTCTATTGCCATGTGTCGAACATTATTTTCAAAGAAACCAATCTGTTCTTTCTTGAAGATATTATATTCCGCTCCCTCACAATCTACTTTTAAAAAATCGATATTACTGATTTGATGTTTGTGAATAAAATCCATAAAACTAAATTTCGGGAAGTCTGATCCATCATCTTCGAACACATGTAATGTGTCATTTGAATCTTCTGAGACTGCACCATGAACAGGTATAACTTTCAAACGATCATCGATTATATAATCTGCAACATTGTTTATTGCAGTTTTTAAAAGATTACGATTCGGTTCAATCATGAATACACGTTCTGCCCCTTTATCTAATGCCAGTGCAGAGAAGAACCCCACACAAGCACCGACATCTACGACAATATCATCTGGGAGTACCTCGTACCACCAGTTATAATCACAGTTGATAAAGAACTCTCTATAAAGAGTCGCAGCCTGAGAGAGATCAATTCCATCGGTACTGATCTTGTGGGGATCTAAAGATTTATGATTCATATTTACCCTGCACTACCAAAGTATTTGTCAATCATCTCCAAAACATCATCGTATTTTGCGATTTCCATTAGTTCCGCTTCCATCGCTTCTACGATGTCAGGGTGTTCACCAATACCTGTTGTTGAGTGCAAGTAAACTTCTACATTTGCTTTATGTTTTGCAACATGACCTTCAGCATGTTTTCTAAGTGCATCTAGTAGGATGTCACGCATATCATTCTCCATATAAATAGTTATTATTAAGTTTGAAAGGTAATCACTTCAATGATCACTAACTATTTATCTCCAACGTCATTCTTTGTTTCTATCGATAGACTTCCGAATGTGGAATTCTTTACACAGAAAGTGACAATACCAGATGTGTCGGGGAACCCACAACAGTTGAACTCACCACTTGGGATCTTATATGATACTCCAAGCCAATTGATCTATTCAGATCTCGACGTGTCATTTATCGTCGATGAGGATATGAAAAACTATTTGGAGATTCTGAACTGGATGGAAGGTATGGGCGCTCCAGAAAATCAAACTCAATACAAGAATCTCAAAGAGAGTGAGAGAGGAACGCAATCAGACATAACGATTGTACTCAACAACAATCACAAGAACCCAAACATCAAATTTAATTTCAAAGATTGTTTCCCCATCTCCATCTCCTCAGTACCACTGGACATCACTGCGACTGATACGAACTACGTAGAAGCGACTGTGGCATTCCGTTATACAAACTTTACGGTTGACACGTACACGTAAATCTGTTATAATGGGAACATTATGAATTGTAGACAATGAGAGGGTGGTAATGACACATTCGGTAGAAGAACTATACTCAAAAATTAAAGTACTGCACGATAAAGGTATTGAACTTCATCGTGAACGTTATCGTGTGCAAGGTACATACGATAAAGAACAATGTCGTTATATGGTAGACGACATAAGATCACTCGCTCGTGATATCGAAAGAGGACTCATTGACTTAGATAGGGATTTTAGTAAATGATAAATGTGCAAGAGACGAATCCGTTTCTACTCCCTTTCTTCAAAGTACCAGTACAAAACTGGGAAGAGAAAAAACCAAAACTATTAGGAATGGTTGATTGGAAAAATAAAGATTGTATGTTCAATGAATATTTTACTGACTATTATTTGCAATTCAAAAACGAAGATAATAGACCAAAATACATCGACGATTTTAAACAGTTGTTGAAACCAGAATTAAATGCGTTTGTCAGTAAGTTAGAAAAATCACCTCTCAATAGAATTCAAAAAGAATGTACTATGAGGATCCAAACACTCTGGGCACAAAAGTATTGGAAAGACATGTCTATGGAACCACATACGCACGAATCGACTGGGTATTCTGCAGTTCTATATGCAGAGTTTACAAGACACCATACCCCAACTGAGTTCTTCGCTCCATTTAAAAATATGTTAGATAGGATGGACTACAGACATACACCAGAAATAAAAGAAGGTGAGATTATATTCTTCCCTAGTCTTCTATTACATTACTCTATGCCTAACAAAACAAAAGTACCAAGGACAATCTTTTCCTTTAACTGTGACATTATACCAATAAGGTAACTATAAAATGAATGATGATATTAATGAGATGTGGGCGAAAGACGCTCCCATCGATGAAACCAATTTGGTGAATGAAAGTAAACGCATACCACAATTGCATAGTAAATATTATGGTATGTACTATAAAGAAGCATTGACTGTGAAGAAAAACCTCGCAGTACTCGCAGAATTAAAAAGAGATAAACTGGAATACTATACTGGTCACTTAGACGAACAAACAATGAAAGAAAAGGGATGGAAACCATTCCAGTTAAAAGTTCTTCGCAACGATGTAGATAAATACATACAGAGCGATAAAGATATTATCAGGTTATCTCTCAAGATAGATTATCACAAAGAACGTGCAAGTTATCTTGAGGATATTATCAAAACAATACACTCTCGTAACTTCGTAATCAAATCAATGATCGATGTTATGAAGTTCCAAGCAGGTGATTATTAATTATGGTAGAGTCTATCCCACCCATCCTTCCAACACAAATTGTAAGTAACTACACTCGCACCGCTTACGTGGGCGAGGACTTGGTTACAACTCACGTCGAACACCAAGTGGTGAATGGCGCAATACGTGTTTCTGAATTGGGATATACTCTATACAATAGAAACGGTGAATTAGTAGACTCTCCAAAACCTGTCGGGTCTAATGTGGATATTCAAACATGACAGATACTGTAACAGTTGAATTTCTTGATCATGTTCATATGAAAGTTCTTGCAGAACCGTCGACACGACAAGAGATCTCAGATTTCTTTTCTTTTAAACCAGAAGGGTGGCAATATCACCCAAAGGTAAAAACTCGTATGTGGGATGGAGTCATTAGACTTTATCAACCTATGAGACCTAAACTCTATGTTGGGTTGTTGGGTAAGCTAAAAGAATTCTGTGACGTTAGAGAATACGAACTTAATATAGAAACAAAAGAATATGATTCGGATGTATGTGTGGATGATTATCCAACTGCGCTTGCAGAACATATTAACTGTAAATACACACCACGTGATTATCAGTCAGAATATATCTGTAATGCGATTGCGAATAACAGAACACTCAGTGTATCTCCTACTTCGTCAGGTAAGTCTCTTATCATCTACCTACTCCAACAACATTATTGGCACACGTTCGATCACAGGACATTGATTATTGTCCCGACGATTGGTCTTGTCCATCAGATGGCAGGTGACTTTGTTGACTATGGATGTAAGGAAGAGATCTACAAAATTCAAGGTGGTGTTGACAAACACACCAAGGCGCCTGTTGTAATATCGACATGGCAATCACTCATCAAACAACCCAAAGCATGGTTCGATCAGTTTGATGTTGTACTTGGAGACGAGGCGCACCTGTTTGCTGCGAAGTCACTTACTACTATCCTAGAAAAATTATCTGACTGTAAGTATAGACATGGATTCACTGGAACCCTAAAGTCTTCGGAGTCAAAGACACACCGTATGGTTTTGGAAGGTTGTTTCGGATCTGTCAAACGTGCAGTTACAACTAAGAACCTTATTGACGCAGGGACAGTTGCAGACTTCAACGTCAAAGCAATTGTACTCAACTATAATAAAGAGACAAAGAAATCTTTCAAGGATGCATTCAAGAAGATTGATGCGCCTCAGAAAAAGTACCCTGCAGAACGTGAGTTCTTGACGAACCACGAGAAGAGAAATATGTTCATCCGTAATCTCGTCTGGTCACTGGAAGGTCAGAACAATCTGATCCTTTTTGATCTGGTTGAGAAACACGGAAAGATCCTAGAACCCTTGCTTCGCAAGGAAGACAGAGTCTTGCATTTCATTTATGGTGGAACGAAAGGGGATGAACGTGAAACGATTCGACACATGGTTGAAGAAGACAAAGAGAAGAGACATGATATCCTTGCATCCTATGGAGTCTTTTCGACAGGGGTGAACCTACAGAAGTTGGACAATGTGATTTTCGCCTCTGGTTCAAAGTCTGAGATCAAGGTTCTCCAGTCAATCGGAAGAACCCTAAGAAAAGGAAACGATGCCGATCACGCTACGCTGTATGATATCGCTGACGATCTCTCTACAGGATCGTTCCAAAATTATACATTAAAACATTTTAGAAAGAGAATTGAGATCTATGGGGCGCAAGAGTTCCCATTTAAGGTGTACACGGTTGACATCTAAAGCAGCCATAAAGGTATCTTTTAAAGCGATAAATCGATTATAACAACGTTGATCAGGAAAGGCAAGAACTATTTTCAAAAAAGATGAAAAAAATTATCTGCTTGACAACCCTATCAACATAGTGTACAATAGACCTAATTTCAACACAACAGAGGGAACCTACATGTGGCTAAGAAAAGAAACTACGTAAACAACAAAGACCTTCTGGAGGCACTTATTCAATATAAGGAAGAGTGCAAGGAAGCGGAAGATGCAGGGGAAGAGATTCCACGAGTACCAAATTATGTGGGAGAGTGCATCTTCAAGATTGCGAATCGTCTTGCGACGAAACCAAACTTCTCTGGATATTCCTATAAAGATGATATGATTTCAGATGGGATTGAGAACTGTTTACAATACATTCACAATTTTGATCCAGAAAAATCAAAGAACCCTTTTGCATATTTCACACAGATTATATGGTATGCATTTCTAAGAAGGATCCAGAAAGAAAAGAAACAACTTTACATCCGATTCAAGTCATCTCAGAAAGCAATGACAAGTATGGGTGCAATGGATGGAATGGGTAACGGAATTCAAATGTCCGAACCCCCAGAATATATCAATGATTTTATAGAAGAGTTTGAAGGTAAACTCAAAGCAAAGAAGGAACAATCGTAGATGAAGTATTTTGTTATGGAACCGACTTATAAAAAGTCGATTGCGGAAGAGACAGTATTTAAAAAAGATATTGATGGTGGATGGCAAAGTGACTCTCAATATAAAAACTCTCTATGGGCAACCCTTGAAGTTGGTTGGAGATGGGGATCTTGGTTAGTCACTATTCCAGAGACAGAAGAAGAAATCATGACATTCGCTAACAGACGATTTGGCGGCGATGATCAGGAAGATCCATATTATAAAAACATTCAAGAGGTGTATGACGATTATTGTTCTGGAGACTGTGAAGAATCAGATGAACAGATAATCGAACTCATAGACGTGTTCACGCCAGATACTTCTGAAGCTTGTACCTTCCATGAGGTTAGTGATTATGATGCGGAAATGATAGAAACATGGGATGGATGTTGGGAAGACTGGTCAATCCGTCAACATGTGACAGACGATGCCGATGGATATCTTGATGAAGATGAAATGAATGCATACTTAGAAAATGTACAAGAAGCTTGGGATGAAGACGGTTACGAATCAGTCGAAAACTTGGACTTCTTGGATGTCGGTTGTGAATTCTATATCAATTGTCCAATAACATTAAAACCTTGCGATGAAAACGGAAAGGTTTTTGACGAGGAGTAATAAATGAAAATTCTAGTATATGGTTTGCCAGGATCTGGCAAATCAACTCTTGCAGAGCCGTTGGCGAAACTCGTCAACGGTGTTCATTTAAACGCAGACAGGGTACGTGAAGAGTACAATGACTGGGACTTCACACCAGAGGGACGTATGCGTCAAGCGATGCGTATGAAGTTCTTATCAGATGGTGTAGTGAAAGCAGGTAAGGTTGCAGTTGCAGACTTCATCTGTCCTACCGCTGAAGCCCGTATATTCTTCAATGCAGATTTTGCAGTATGGATGGATACAATTCAAGAGGGAAGGTTTGAGGATACAAATAAAATATTTGAACAACCTCATATCGATGAGTATGATTATCACGTGTGTAAGTGGTTCAATGATACCCATCAACAATTAGCTGAAGTTTTAGAAAAATATCTCGACTTAGATTATTGTCGATAAGGAGTAGTAATGAGTATCGGTTTCGATTGGAACAAACCAACTGTACAGATGTTAGGCAGGTGGCAACCTTGGCACAAAGGACATCAAGAATTATTTAAACGTGCACTTGCAATCACAGGCCAAGTAGTTATCATGATTCGTGATGTGGGTGGTATCGTTGGTGAGGATGTAGGCGCTGGACGTACTGCAACTCAAGATGACAATCCATTTAATTTCGACAAAGTCTACGACGAAATAGAAATGTCTCTTATACAAGAGGGCTTTACATATGGTAGAGAGTATGTTATAATGAAAGTTCCAAACATCGTAGACATCAGTTATGGACGTGGTGTGGGGTATACTTTTACTGAACATGATCTTGGTAAAGAGATTCATGAGATCAGCGCAACTAAGATACGAAAGTCCATGAGGGAAACAGGGCAACTTGAATGAAGATAGCAATAATTACAGATATGCACATTGGTGTGCGAGGGGATAGTCAAGTATTTCTTGATCATCAGGAAACATTTTTTAAAAACGTTTTCTTCCCCTACCTAGACAATAACGATATCAAAACAGTATTTGATCTAGGAGATACATTTGATCGGCGGAAGTACATCAATTATCAAAGCCTCAAGAGAGGTAAGGAGTTCTTTTTCGATGAACTTGCAAAACGAAATATCGAATATCATGCTTTGGTGGGTAACCACACAACGTACTACACAAATACAAATGACGTAAACAGTATGAACCTGTTGTTGCAAGAGTATAGTAATTTTACTCTGTACCAACATGATGCTGTTGAGTTGACCAAAGGTTCTACAAAGTTCCTTATGGTTCCTTGGATTACCAAGTCGAACTACGACTCAGTTATGGCGTCTATTGATATGTCAGATGCAGATGTTCTATGTGGTCACCTTGAAGTCAAAGGTTTCGAGATGATGCGTGGACACGTATGTACACATGGTTTAGAGATGAAACGATTCTCTAACTTTGAACATGTCTGGTCTGGACATTTCCACCACCCCTCACAACATTCAAATATCAAGTATCTTGGTGCGCCTTATGAGATGACATGGTCTGATCATAATGGTGACCGTGGATTTCATATTTTTGACACTGAAACAAAAGACTTGACAAAGGTGGCAAATCCGTATAGAATGTTCCATAAGATTGATTACGATGACGAAGACTTGACTGTCGATCAGATTCAAGACCTTGATACTAGTGCTTTGGAAAATGCATATGTCAAAGTCATTGTGAAAAATCGGACTAATCACTATCTGTACGATCTGTTCATGAACAAGTTGTCAGAGAGTGGCGCAGTTGACATCAAGTCAATTGACGATGCAATGAACTTAGAAAGTGTCGGCGCAGAAGAAATTATGGATGAGACCAAAGATACCAAAGAAATCTTGCATCAGTATATCGATGGACTGGATACGAAAGTCGACAAACAAAAGGTGAAGACGTTGGTGAATGAATTATATATTGAGGCTATGAATCTTGGATGAGAATACAGTTTAAGCAAGTTCGCTATAAGAACATACTTTCAACTGGCAACCTATTCACAAAAATTGATCTAGATAGAAAACCTACAACTCTAATCAGTGGTTCAAACGGTAGTGGTAAATCTACTTTACTGGACGCACTGACATTTGGGTTATATGGTAAACCTTTTCGTAAGATCAATAAAGGACAGTTGCTTAACAGTATCAACAAAAAAGATTTGTTGGTAGAAATTGATTTCAGTGTGGGCGGTAGTTCATATACCATTCGTCGTGGAATCAAACCAAACCTATTTGAAATAATCAAGGACGGTCAACTCGTTGATCAATCTGCGGCTGTAAAAGACTACCAGTCATATCTAGAAGAATTTATTCTGGGTATTAACTACAAGTCTTTCAACCAGATCGTAGTCCTTGGTAGTGCAACCTATGTTCCTTTTATGGAACTCCCTGCAAGCACAAGACGTGACATCATTGAAGATCTACTTGATATTCAAGTGTTCAGTACTATGAATCTTCTTGCGAAGGATCGTATTTCTGACAATCGTCAATCTCTTACAGACAATGACTATAATACAGAAATGGTCAAACAACGTATTGAGAGTGCACAGGAACACAACGACAGTATTCGCAAAATACGTGAGACTGAGGTAGAGAAGATCCGTGAACGTATGCAGGTTCATCTCGACAAGATAGAAGGTTGCAAAACAGAGATTGATGGCATTCAAGAGTCCATCGAAAATCTCTACACAACCATCTCTGACAAGAAGAATGTTACAAACAAGTATGCTACTGCATCTGATATTCGTAAAGATATGAATACAAACTTGCGCAACTTCTTGAAAGATCTAAAATTTTATCATGACAATGATAGTTGTCCTACATGCAAACAGGGAATTGAACATGACTTTAAAGACTCAGTTATCAAAGAAAAAGAAGACAAGAAAATCCAAATTGAAGCGGGTATGGTTGAAATCGATGGAAAGATCTCAGGATACGAAACCAGAATTGCAGAAATCAGCGAAGTAGAAGAAGACATCCAGAACCAGACTTTGGGTATCTCAGAACTTCGTGGTGAGATTAAGATTGCAAAGAATGCATTGTTGTCATACAAGAATGAACTGGATGCTGCGGAACAACTTGTCGAAGAAGTTGACACTTCTAAGTTAGAATCTTTTCAAAACGAATTATCTGTCTACACAGAAGAACGCAAAGAGTTACTTGATCATCAGTCTGTTCTAGGTGTCCTTTCGACTATATTAAAGGACGGTGGTATTAAAGCGAGAATTATTTCTCAATATATCCCTGTAATGAACAAACTAATCAATAAATACCTTGGAGCGTTTGATCTATTCGTGGACTTCCAACTCGACGAAAACTTTAATGAAGTTATCAAATCAAGGTTTCGTGATGCATTCTCTTACGCCTCATTCTCTGAGGGTGAGAAACTCCGCATCACATTGTCTATCATGTTGGCATGGCGTTCTGTTGCAAAACTGCGTAACAGTGTCAGTACCAACTTATTGTTGTTAGATGAAACACTTGACGGTGCGTTGGATGGTTCGGGTATTGAGAACTTAATCGAAACATTACATAATCTAAACACAGACGACAACATCTTTGTGATCTCACACCGTGGTGATCAGTTTGCAGAGAAGTTCACATCACACATCAAATTTGACAAGGTAAAGAACTTCAGTGAGATTGCATGACACGAAAAGAAGCCTATCGGATGTTTTGGATAGTCAAGGGCCATTTAGGTGCTGACGAAAAAACGGTGTTCGATTGTTATGATGGTTACTTCAGAAGAATGTGGGGTAACCACGAAACAGTTTATCACCTAGATGGTTTCGAAGAAGCGTGGGAAAATAAACTGAAGAAAGAGGTTGACAACCAACCATAAAAGTTGTATAATGTGTCCTAAGTGAAAAATTATAGGACTATACTATGCAATTCAGTGATCTAGAATTTCAAAACACAAACATTCCAAAAGGCATTCAGTCAGTAGTAAACTTCGGTGAGTACGAACTTTCCATTGTTCGCAACTCTGTTTCCTATGGCACAGCGAGTGGACTCTATGAGATTGCAGTGTTTAAACACGGCGAACAGACCCCATTGGATGGGGTGACTGAAGATTATGATAGTGTAAAAGGGTTCTTGACAGAGAACGAAGTTTCTGATATACTTCTTAAGATGACAGAAATTACACAGAACATGGGAGAACAAGTATAGTGGCAGAGTTCTACACATCGGTTGAACGATACGGTAACAAGATCCTTCACCGAGGCTACAAGAACGGTAAACGGTTCTCTCGCAAAGTTGACTTCAAACCCTCTCTATTCTTACAGACTCAGAAGTCTGGTGGAGAGTTCCGTTCTCTGCATGGTAACAACCCACTTCATCGTAAACAGTTTGACTCTATGTCAGAGGCAAAACAATTCATCGAAGACTACAGGGACGTTTCTAACTTTGGTATCTGTGGTACTCAGAGTTACGTTGCACAGTTCATCCAAGAGAATTACCCCAACGACATCAAGTATGACATGGATCAGATCAACATCTGTTCGTTTGACATTGAGGTTGACATCTCTGACGGTTACGCTAACATTGAGACTGCAGACAAAGAGATTACCTCTATCGCATACAAGTCTTCCAAGTCCAACACCTATCATCTACTAGGACGTAAGGACTTCGACAAATACGCTACTACAACTGAGATCGATCCAGATGACATTGCGTTCATGAAGTTCGATACAGAACATGCACTCTTACTCCGTTTCATCAAGATCTGGGCGAATGACTTCCCCGACATCGTTACTGGTTGGAACGTAGAGTTCTTTGACGTGCAATATCTCGTCACTCGTATCATCCGTTTGTTTGGTGAAGAGAAGGCGAAAGAACTTTCTCCTTGGAGATCCCTCAAACAACACACCGCTAATATGTTCGGTAAGACTCAATACACCTACATGATATCTGGTATCAGTGTCGTTGACTATCTTGATACGTTCAAGAAGTTTGCGTACAAGTACGGTACACAAGAGACGTACAAGTTGGATCACATTGCACACGTTGTGTTGGGTGAGAAGAAACTTGACTACTCTGAGTACGGTAACCTTACTACTCTTTATGAGCAGAACCCCCAACTCTACTTGGACTATAACCTCAAAGACACTTGGTTGATTCAACGTCTTGAAGACGAGGTAGCGTTGATGTCATTGGTTATGACTCTTGCGTACACTGGTGGTGTGAACTGTCGTGATGCATTTGGTACGGTGGGATATTGGGAGACCACTATCTATCGTCGTCTGATCAAAGACAATATTGTTCCCCCACTCAAACACGGGCCTGGCCAACGTGGTGATGAACTGGTTGGTGGTTACGTGAAAGATCCTAAAGTCGGGATGCATCCTTGGGTGGTGTCCTTTGACTTGAACTCTCTATACCCACACCTCATGTTGCAATACAACATGTCACCAGAGACATACATTCCCCAACGTCTCGAATCTATCTCTCAGGAGATGGTTCTGGAAGACAACTATCAAAACAATGATAAGACTGTGTCAGTCGCTGCAAACGGTGTATGTTTCTCAAATGAGAGACGTGGTATCATTCCAGATATCATTGACGAGTACTACAACAAACGTTCTCTGATTAAGAAAGAGATGTTGAAGGTGGAACAGGCTCTGGAAGACGAGACAGATCCACGTAAGAAAGCAAAACTAAAATCCAAGGCAACCCAACTTCACAATGCACAGATGTCTATCAAGATTTCTATGAACTCATTGTATGGTGCGACTGCGAACATCTACTTCCTGTATTACATTATGGAATTCGCAGAGGCGATTACCACCTCTGGTCAATTGTCTATTCGTTATGCACAGAAGTCTGTGAATGGGTACTTGAACAAACTATTGAAGACAGAAGGTGAAGACTATATCGTGTATATCGATACTGACTCCATCTATGTAAACTTTGGCCCACTGATCGAAGAAGTATTCGGGACTGTTGACATTACAAGAGAACAAGGCGAGAAGTTCCTTGATCAGGTGTGTGGTACAAAGATTGAAGGCGTCCTTGAGAAAGGATATGAGGAACTCGCTAAGAAGATGGGTGCATACCGTCAAGCGATGTTCATGAAACGTGAGAAGATCACAGACAAGTCAGTGTTTATTGCGAAGAAACGTTACATTATGAATACACTGAACTCTGAGGGTGTCCACTACGAAACTCCCAAGATCAGTGTTACTGGTCTGGAATCCGTACGGTCATCTACTCCTCAGATCTGTCGTGATAAACTCAAGGACGCTTTCAAAGTTATTATGGAAGGTACTGAAGAAGACACACAAGAATTTATTGCAAAGTTCAAAGACGAGTTCACGTCTCTACCCCCAGAAGATATCGCCAAGAACTCTGGTACTGACAACATTGAGAAGTACATGGAGAAGGGTGGATACAAGAAGGGTTGTCCTATGCATGTTCGTGGGTGTATTCTCTTCAATCAGTTTCTGAAGACTAAGAAGTTGGACAAGAAGTTTGAAGGGATTCAGTCTGGTGACAAGATCAAGTTCCTATATCTCAAACAACCAAACCCTGTGAAAGAGAACATGATCTCATTCCCAGGCGTCCTACCAAAAGAGTTCGGACTGGATGATTACATCGATTACCAGAAACAGTTCGAGAAGGTCTTTCTTGGCCCTATCGAACCAATCTTAGAGGCGCTCGGGTGGGCACCAGAAAAAGTAAACACATTAGAGGATTTCTTTGTATGACCGATAAGATAGAACGCCGACTGAAACATCTTGAAGATGCACACAAACATCAACATGCCATCGTAGAAGCGTTGATTGCTGAGAAAGCACCAGATCAACACATCAGTAAGGCAAAGAAAGAAAAACTTAGAATTAAAGATATGATAACAACTTTGAAGGAGACTGTCAATGTATGATTTTGACTTACTAAAGGAACAACTTGCAACTGAAGTTGTTGATATTGAATTTGTGAAAGCAGATGGTACTGTACGCCAGATGAAAGCGACACTGGATCCGTCCGTTCTCCCAACACCAGTGGCAACTGATGAAGAGATCAATCGCAATCGCAAAAAGAGTGAGGAAGTCGTTGTCGTTTGGGATGTTGAGTCCAATGGTTGGCGCAGTTTCCGTAAGGATCGACTTCGTTCGGTTAACTCACAATATATCATGACAACGAAAGGTGTATATAATGTCACTGTTTGATGATATCAATAAGTTTGGTAATGCGTGTGACCAAGAACCCTCACCAGAAAACTATGCACTGTATCTTGATCTGATCGAAGAAGAATTCGGTGAACTTAAAGACGCAGTAATGTTAAACGATAGGGTTGAACAACTAGATGCATTGATTGACATTCTTGTTGTCACTATCGGTGCAATTCGTGCAGCTGGTATGGATGGACAAGGTGCGTGGGATGAAGTTATGAAAACAAATTTTGCGAAGATTGATCCAGATACTGGTAAGGTTCGCAAACGTGAAGATGGAAAAGTTCTAAAACCAGAAGGGTGGGAACCACCAAGGCTTGACAAATTCTTAGGAGAGTGATATAATGGGTAATGATAAAATTTCAGAGCGTGATGAACTGATGGTTATTCTTATGGAAGAATGTTCAGAGGTTGCAATCGAAGCTGCAAAGATGATCCGATTTGGATATGACAACAATCAGAAGTTGGAGTCAGAAGTCGGTGATCTTATGTGTATGTTGAACTTACTACACGAATGGGATTTGATTAGTTGGAATAATGTGGATGCATGTGCAGACGCAAAACGTGAGAAACTTAAAAAATGGAGCAACTTGACTCTTGACTAACAATCTAAACAATGATCAGGCATTGCACTGTGCAAACATCTTCAATAATTACTTTGGTCAGTTCGAAAGGATTGACCAATATATGCGTGATCAGAAGATGGCACAGATTCGTTCACTACCTCAAACTTTGCCTGGCTTTGGTTTTGATACAGACATGTTTGATGACTTCTCCATTTCTCCACAGGACATGGATCTAGAGGTCATCGAACTTGACAATATGACTTGGGATACCTGTTTGAATATGATTAGTAGTCATAGTAATATGGTTTCAATCCCAGGCAAGGCCCTTAAACTGGCAGTGCGTGAGAAAAACACTGGACAGTTTGTGGGGTTCATGCGATTTGGTTCGCCAGTGATCAACTGTGCGCCTCGCAATCAACTCCTTGGTAACGTACCAGAACTCTCTACGTTTAACAGAACTGCGATTATGGGATTTGTTATTGTCCCATGTCAACCATTTGGTTACAACTACCTTGGTGGTAAACTACTGGCATCATTGTGTTGTTCACACGAAGTCAGAGAAAAACTCAACAAGAAATACGGTATGAACCTCGTAATGTTCGAGACCACATCCTTGTATGGAAATACAAAAGGTGCGTCGATGTACGATGGTATGAAACCATTACTGCGTTACAAAGGTAACACAATGTCAGACTTCATTCCTATGATGCATGGTAAACCATTCTTGGATTTAGTTGCATATGTGGAAAACATTGTTGGTAGGGGTGTGCTTGTAAAAGAGGGTGCTTCAAGTCGTAAGTTGAAATACACAAATGCGATTATTGGTTTGATAAAGAAATCACTGAAAGGTGATGAACTCAACAGGTTCAAGAAAACTATTGAAGATGCCAAGGCATTGACAGAACAGAAACGTTACTATGTCTCAAACTACGGTGTAGAAAACTTTGTTGACATTGTAAACGGTAAGACTGATCAAATTGTTAAGGCTCCAAACTGGGATAAATACTATCAGAAAAATGTGATCGAATGGTGGCGTAAACTCGCAACCAAAAGATACAATAAACTAAACGAAGAGGATCGTCTAAGAAACGATCTGGAAATTTGGACTGAAGATAGTAATATCGATATTATCAGATAATGGAGTTGAGATGGTCAATACAGTTTGTGTACTAACGAACTTTCGTGCAGGTAGTACTGCTTTCACCCTTTTAAAATCAAAAGAATATGATCTTCCTTACATGGGAGAATTATTCAGTCACGAACGTCCTTGGGCGTATGGTGGACATTTAGCATTTTGGCAAGAACTAGAGATGGGACGTGATGATCCAGACAATCCCCTCATCCCTACTTTTGTACAGGGACGCCCATTTCGTGAGGACTATATCAAGGCCTTGAAGAATGGGGAACAGACATGTTTTAAGTTGATGCCTGATCATGTCATCGAACCTTGGAGACGTAAACCTTGGCCGCATGGAGAGGTTGATTTAGAAATTGTTAAGTCTGTAGATAAGGTAATCTTACTCTATCGTCGTGACTGGAAGGCGCAGGTCTTGTCTTGGGTTGCACTAAGAACTAACGGTGAGTTTGGTAGGAATGGTCTAAGACATAGTCGTAAGAGTGGTAATCCTCGACTGGTTGATTTTCATTGGAACATGCATGTCGCAGAAGATTACTATGATGAAGCGGTAGTGAGAAAGTTGGATGTGGAACCAGAAAGTCAATATGTTGAAAACCTTGCAGGTCAGTTGAAGTTGAACTATCTAAGGATGGCAGAATTATACAAACAACTTGATAATGTTGAGGTGGTGTGCATGGAAGACTTCTTTGCAACACAACCCTATAAGAAATACAATCATGTGTTCGACTGGAAGAAGGGCGAACCTGTAGTAGAAGATTTTGATGTGGAAGGTTTATTTACATGAATGTAGTGAAAGTACAACTTGATGATGTGGCATTTAAAGCAGAACATGCACAAGAACAATATGGAATTTATGACGCACAACCAGCGGTGTTTATGATAGAAAAGTTGAACGCTTGGAAACAAGATGGTCATAAAATTATTATAGAAACAAATCGTGACATCAACACAGACATGGATGTAACCTTAGAATGGTTGAAACATTATGAAGTTCCATATGATGAACTTCAGTGGTCTCAGCATCGTTACAAATAAAAAACGTTTTTATTTCAAAAAGGGCTTGACATTTCGTTGTAGATGTATTATATTGTATCTGTAACTAATGAGAGATTATATTATGAATTACTTCCGTCAAATGTCCTACAAAGATGCGGTCTTCACAATGAATGCTTATCGTGATCAAATCGGTAAGTTCCAAGAAGCAGACCTTGCATTCCAAGCAAACAAGTATTCTCGTTGGGAATGGTGGCAGAAGTCTGCATATATCGGATCTGTCATCTTAGGTAAAGCACCTTCCAAGTTTATCTTTGCAGACGCAGACGAATGTCTTGCAGCTGCAGTTGAACGTGGCGACAAGGGCGATATCAAATACTTCCAAGAGAAAGTAGATCGTGGTATCAAGTATATCAACGTCGACTCTAACAACCGTAACAATGTTATCGTAGATTTCATGAACAACAAGATACGTCTTGTTCATGGTAAGTATGATATCCAAGGTGCAACTGTGACGGTTGATGAAGATAACGATACTTACGAGACTCTTGATCCTGTACTTGCAGATGCATTCCACGAAGCTATTGTTACCATCTCTGTTTATACAGATGCGACACGTGAAGAACTATCTGAATTGTTCCGTAACGTGAACGATGGTAAACCTTTGATGCACCCTGAGATTCTTAACTCTTACACCACTACAGTTGCAAATACTGTACGTGAACTGGCAGACAAACATGGTGATTACTTTGTAACACAAGGCAAGTGGTTTTCAAACTCTAACATCAATCGTCGTGGTATTGATCAGTTCATTGCAAACTTGGCATTCCTATTTTGTTATGATATCAAGAAATCTATTTCCAAAACAAATATGGAAAACTTCTATCGTGATGGTTCTGATGGTGAAGTTCAGATCAACAAATTCCGTACAACATTCAACGCCTTCATGAAAGATGTGATGTCTGAGGATGCATATGCAATTGCAAATCGTAACTCAGTCTTTGACTTGTTTGTTATCTACTGTGCAATGAAAGACAAGAAGATGAAGATTGATGACAATCGTTCATTCCTTCAACAGTACATGACTGCAGTTGTTACACTTCTAACAAATGGTCAATATTACGAACACGCTGATTTCAAAGATCCAAAATCTTTTGGCACGATGGTTGGTGGATTACAGAAGACAAATAACGTCCTTCGTAACCAACTGATCATGGAAGTGTTCGACATCGATTCTGTCACAACAAAGTTAGACAAGAAACGTACATACAGTACACAAGACAAAATGGTTCTTGCAGTTAACTCTGGTTTCATGACGCCTGAAGGTAAAGAGATAGAAATGTCTGAACTGCATACGAATAAATACCACGGTGGACATGTTGATCCACACAAGGATGGTGGAGAGACTACCATCGAAAATGGCGTGATTCAAACTGCAGAAGACAATCTGAAGTTGGGCGGAAACCCTTTAAAAGTATAATGGAGATATAATGGACATTAAAATTACAACAGAACAACTAAAGGGATATTCGATTTTTGTCGGAACCCCCATGTACGGTGGAAACTGTTCTGGACTTTTCACAAAATCTTGTAACGATCTGGCGATGTTGTGTACCCAAGCAGGTATACCAATTCGTTTTTACTATCTCTTCAACGAGAGTTTGGTACAACGTGCACGTAACTATGTCGTAGACGAATTCCTTCGATCTGAATGTTCTCACTTGATGTTCATTGACTCTGATATCCACTTCAATGCAAAAGATGTACTTGCGTTGCTTGGTCTTGCGGTACATGATAAAGAAAAGTATCACATCATGACTGGCCCCTATCCCAAGAAAACTATTGCGTGGGAAAAGGTTGCAGAAGCTGCACGACAAGGTAAGGGTGACGAAAACCCATTCCAGTTGGAGAACTACACATCAGACTTCGTATTCAACCCAGTTCGGGGAATGAAAGGTCAATTCAAATTGAGTGAACCAATCGAAGTATCTGAAGCAGGTACTGGATTCATGTTGATTCCACGTGAGGTTCTTGAGAAGTACCGTGATACATATCCAGAATATAGTTACAAACCAGATCATGTACGTACTGAGAACTTTGATGGTGAACGTAATATCACTGCCTTCTTTGACTGCATCATTGATCCTGTATCAAGACGTTATTTGTCGGAAGATTATTTCTTCTGTCAACAGGCACGTAAAGCAGATCTTCGTGTATGGATGTGTCCTTGGATGCAACTAAACCACATTGGTATGCATATCTTCAAGGGTAACATGGGTGCAATCGGATCTCTTGGTGTATCTGCCACAGCAGACGCAAGGTCTCGCCCAAAGAACTATAAAAAGAAATCTAAAAGAAAATAGTTGCCAATGAGTGAAGAACAGCGTATAATCCTTATTAGTGATTTCATCGAACAGAAATTACGTAAAGAACAAGAATTAGAATTCTACCTCAAACAAATCGAGAAACTCGAAACTAAAATCGGGTTTCTGAGGCGAGAGGTAGATTTAACGAATACGATCATAGGTATGATTAAGGGTGATATGGTTTACGACATCAAAGAAGGGATGATCCAAAACGATAACACCAAACTGTTAAATGAAAAAGACAATGGAGAAAAGAAATGAAACATTTCTGTCTAGCAACCGCCCTAACATTATGTGCAACAACTGCATTTGCAAACGATTCGATGTACGCAGTCAAAGTTAAAGGATCAGTGGTTGACCACTATCGCACAGTTACAGAAAGTATCCCCACTACCGTACGAAGATGTATGGATGTAGATGTTCCTATCTACGGGCGTACGGGCGGGGGCGCCTCCGCAGGCGATGTCCTTGGTGGTTTGATTATCGGTGGTATCCTTGGTAAAGGTGTATCTGGTAATGATCAAGGTGCAGCTGCAGGTGCGGTTCTTGGTGGCATGATCGCTGCAGATAACAAACGAGGAAAAGATCAGATCGTTGGTTACAAACAAGAAACTCGTTGTCGTAATGAAACCACATATGAGAACACAACCAAAGAAGTTTATTCTCATTCTATAATTACCTTTTCTGAAAAGGGTAAGAAGTACAAGGTTCGTTTTGTGAAGTGAGACGTAGATCGATTCATCCAATGGGGGAAGTTCTTTCCCCTGCGAACCCTTTGAAGTACTTACAGGTACGCATAAAAATGTTACGTGATGAACGTGAGAAAAACGATGATGAAACTGCTCACATGATATTGGATAAATGTATAGACGAGTTATACGTAGTCTATGAATTACTGAAAAGGCAGGTAAAATGAAAGTGGGTTTTACTGCATCTGCATTTGATTTGCTTCACGCTGGACACGTTCAGATGTTACGTGAAGCAAAGGATCAATGCGACTATTTGATATGTGGACTTCAGATTGATCCTATGGTTGATCGTCCGTCCAAGAACTCTCCCATCCAAACCGTTGTTGAGAGATACACGCAACTAAAAGCAATTAGTTACGTAGATGAGATCATTCCGTACTTGACAGAGGCGGACTTAGATGATATACTGTCCATGTATCAAATCGACGTAAGAATCCTAGGCGTAGAATACAAAGAGAAAAACTTTACTGGTTATGAAACTTGTAAGAAACGTGGGATCGAATTGTACTACAATAAACGTGACCATAGATTCTCTTCGTCCGATTTACGTAAAAGAGTATGTGAGAGGTAAACATGGAACCAGTATTTGAAAAAGGTTACCCTTCTTTTGAAGCGGTAAACCGAAAACCATCCCAAAAGAAAAAGACTACAAACATAACAGTAGCAGGGTATGGTTACGTGGGTAAGGCAGTTATTAATGCTTTTTCTCAGGTGAAGTCAGTGAAGTATGATATTGTGGATCCACAGTATCGTGAATGGAACTTCCCTATTAAACAGGATTCAGACGGTGTCATCGTCTGTGTATCTACTCCAAAATCGTCTGATGGTTCTTGTGACATTACCAATGTGGTAAATGTTATTGATGACTCACCAGACGTTCCTATCCTTATTAAGTCTACCATTAGTCTTGAGGGTTGGGAACAAATTAAAACCGCTTTTCCAGACAAACAGATTTCATTCAGCCCAGAGTTCCTTCGTGCGGAAACTGCATTGCATGATTTCGAAAACCAGAAGTATATGATTCTTGGTAATGATACATCAGATTCATTCTGGTCAAATTTGTTTATAAAACGTTTTAAACGGATTCGCATCCACCACTGCACGAATGAAGAAGCTATTGCTGTCAAGTATGCAGAGAATGCATTCCTTGCACTGAAGGTAAGTTACTTCAACCAACTATATGATTTCTGCAATAAAGCAAACGTTGACTTCAATGAGGTCAGGTATCACTTATGTTTAGATGAACGTATTGGAGATGATCATAGTTTTGTCACAGATGAACGTGGTTGGGGTGGACACTGTCTCCCCAAAGACACACAAGCCCTATTACATACTGCAAAACAATTCGAATCAAGTTTCTCATTAATTGAGGAGGCGATAAAATATAATCAAAGAATTCGCCGAAAAGACTTGACAAAGGATGAGTTTTGGGGTATAGTATAGTTTGAATACTCACAAGGAGATATGTATATAATGAAATTCAGTGAACGCACTCTTACGATTCTTAAGAGTTTTGCTACAATCAACAAGTCTATCCAGATGAAGGAAGGGAATGTCCTCAAGACAATCACTCCCGAACGGACGTTGATTGCTAGCGCAACCATTCCAGATGAGATTCCATCTGACGCCTGTATCTACGATTTATCACGTTTTTTGTCGATTTTATCGCTTTATGCAGATGCCGATGTGGAGTTTCATGATAAATACTTTATTATTTCTGAAGGCAAACGCAGAACTAAATACCTATTCGCAGACGTTTCTATGATTCACGCAGCACCTGAGAAGGATGTCAAAATCCCTTCTAAGGATGTAGAAGTCGATGTCTCATGGGATGACATGCAATCTGTATTGAAGGCTGCAGGAGTTCTTCAGTTCAGTGAGATCGCATTTGTCGGTTCAAACGGCACATGTTATCTCAAAGCAATCGATAGTACTAATGAAGGGGCCGATGACTACGGTGTCGAAATTGGTGATACTGCCGATGAGTTTAAGATTATCATCAAGACCGATAATCTTAAGTTACTGCCGCAAGACTATAGAGTTACGCTTTGCTCAAAAGGTATCTCTAAGTTTGAAGGTGACGATGTCACTTATTTTGTGGCAATTGATTCTAAGTCGACTTATAAAAAGGGGTAAAAAATACCATGAACGAACAACAGCAAGCAGCAATGATGGGCACACAACAGCCTGTCGATCTTACACTACAGGACATTTCCACTGTAGTTCAAATTATTGATGCGGTCTCTCGACGAGGCGGTTTCGAGGGTCAGGAACTGGCGGGAGTTGGCGCTCTCCGCAATAAAATTGTGGCATACGTGAACCAACGTACACCTGTGCCAGACCCAACAGCAGAGGCAGATGTCGTCGAAGGCGATGTCCCACCAGACGCTCCACTGGCAGATAAAGTCCAGTAAACAATACCAAGAAGGGTAGAACCACTCAACGATGTTTCACATACCCAGAGGGGCGGGTTTCTAGACCGCCCCTCAAAGTCTTTTTTATAATATGAACATGGTGGCGCAATATGCAAGAAGGTCTTACTACTAAAGTAAACGAAGTATTATGGGTGGAACGATACCGTCCTCAGTTGATTGAAGATACAATTCTTCCTCAACAAACAAAAGAAATCTTTCAAAAATTTATCAAGGATGAGAACGTACCAAACCTTCTCTTGACAGGTGGGCCTGGCGTAGGTAAGACTACAGTCGCAAAGGCAATGCTTGAAGAGATGGGTTGTGATTACATCGTAAAGAATGGATCACTCAACGTTAACATCGATGCCGTTCGTTACGATATCTCAACATTTGCTTCTGCAGTCAGCTTGACAGGTGGACGCAAATATGTTATATTTGACGAGGCAGACTACCTACCATCCACTAATGTTCAACCTGCACTTCGTAACTTCATTGAGGAGTACTCTTCGAATTGTGGGTTCATCTTTACTTGTAACTTCAAGAACCGTATCATCAGTCCTTTGAGGTCACGTCTCTCTGAGATAGACTTCTCTATTGACAATGAAGAGAAACCTGCACTCGCAGGGGCGTTCTACAAACGTGTTCTTGCAATCCTTGATCAAGAGGGTGTGTCATACGACAAGAAAGTCATTGCAAAGGTTGTACAGAAATACTTCCCAGACTTTCGTCGTGTACTTACCGAACTTCAATCCTATGCTGCATCAGGTTCAATCGACGAAGGTATCTTTGTCAATCTGAAAGCAGAAAGTGTTGATGAACTGTTCTCTTATCTGAAGTCTAAGAACTTCACTGAGATGCGCAAGTGGGTTGCACGTAATTCTGATCAGGATATGAACGAGATGTTTCGTGCAATCTATGATGCTGCAGATGAACGTGTAGAGTTCCGTAGTATGCCAGGATTTGTAGTCACTACTGCAGATTACATGTACAAGGCAAACTTCGCCTCTGATAGTGAGATCAACATGGTGGCGTACTTGACAGAAATTATGATTGAAAGTGAATACAAGTAATGTCGACAGAATGTTTCTACTGCGTAAAACAATTCGATAAAGAAGAGTCATTCAAGATGACTGTAGAAATGGCAGAAGGACAGGCAACTTATGATGTCTGTCCTTCATGCGCAAAAGAGTTTGATCTAATCTTACAGGGTATTGAGGAGGCGAAAAATGAAATTTAGTCACACCCATAATATTGATGGTTCATCAATTGAAATGAAATTAAATGAAGATGCAGACCTTGATGAGGTTCTTACTTCATTCACTGACTTCTTACGTGCAGTTGGATATGTAGTTTCTTATGACGAGGAACTGACATTCGTTGGATCGTATGAACGTGAGAAGATGCAGTATGATGCAATGGTAGATGATGAGGAGCACATGCTTCATGAGTAAAGAGTTCTCGCCCTTTGACTTCATGAATGCTGCATCAGACTCTAAGAAAGATATCATTCGTGAGGCAGAGAACCCAGATCTTGCAGAGAAAGAATACTTATCGTATTCCTATGTTGTCAATCGTGGGTTCTCTTACTTTGAAGATACCATTCTTCATGCGAATGAGATGAACATTCGTTGGCCTATGTTAGACAACATGGCAGGCGCACAGTTCGATTATTATCGTGCATCACTACGCAAACGCAAACGGTTCTCCAAGTGGCACAAGGCAGAACCTAATGAAGATCTAGATGCCATCCAGAAGGTTTATGAATGCAACAGAACAGTTGCAAAACAGTATTACAAGGTTCTAAGTAAAGACCAGATGGAACATGTTTACGATAAGTTATTTGTTGGTGGTTAAAAAACACGTTTTGATAAATACTTTCGTTGGTTATGTTGATCAACACCACCCATAACAATAAATTATAAAAAAGGTGAACATGTATTATGAACGAAGATATTTTTAAGGGAGTTGGTGTCGAGATTGAATTACCCTCTGATGATAGTTTTTTAAAAATTAAAGAGACGCTCACAAGAATTGGTATTTCTTCACGAAAAGAAAAAAGACTGTATCAGTCTTGCCACATCCTACACAAAAAAGGCAGATATGCAATCCTTCATTTTAAGGAACTGTTTATACTAGATGGTAAACAGAATACTTTCACAGACGAGGACAAAGCACGCCGAAACACTATTGTAAATTTACTAGAAGAGTGGGAACTACTCAAGATCGTTGATAAAGAAAAAACCAAGGATCCAGTTGCCCCATTAAATCACATTAAGATCATTTCTTATAAAGAAAAAGATCAATGGGATCTTACAGTAAAATATAATATAGGAAGAAAGTAATTTTTTGGTTGACATGACCTTCAATTTGTGATATAAATAACATTGTACGCCGTTATCGGGTACATAACATCAATCTTGCTTAATAAAGGAGATAGCAAATGAATACTCGCAGAATGACTGCCGACTTACTTAATGATCCATTTTTTATTGGGTTTGACCGTGTACTAGATCGTATGCATCAAACAGGATCAAGTCAACCAAACTACCCACCCTACAATATACGCAAAGTAGATGACGATAATTACGTCATTGAACTGGCACTTGCCGGATTCAACCAAGATGAACTTGATGTTGAAGTCAAGGACGGTGTACTTACTGTAGAGGGTAAGAAAGACGAAAAGTCGGAAGCGCAATATCTACACAGAGGAATCAGTGCACGACAGTTCCGTAGAAAGTTTACTTTGTCGGATACAATTGTAGTACGTGGTGCTGAATACCAAAACGGTATCCTTTACGTAGAACTTGAAAATGTGATCCCAGAGGAAAAGAAACCTCGAAAGATCTCTATTGGTTCAGTTGCTGGGAAGGAAGAACTTCTCACAGAATAAATAATAACTCAGGGGGGATTTATTCCCCCCATTTTTACACACACAAACAGGAGAATAAAATGAACGAATACATGTCTAATATGTGGATTGACGCAATCCAGAATGCAAAACGAGGTTGGGTATCAACTTGGGTGAAAGATGAAACACTCAGTAAACCCTTGAATGATTTTATCGACACTCAAACCGCATTTACAAAAGCGTCCTTTAAACAAATCAATGAATTTTCTAATGCAACAGGCGAGATGCTCGCTAAGGTGGTGAAGTGATGTCTAATAAAAATCCATTCGAAATCCGTTCTGAGATGTTGCAACTTGCAAAAGACTACATGGATCAACAGTATCATATGAACGTACAGTTCGCTGAGAAAATGATGGATCAAGGCAAGATGCAGATGGAAGAGTTTCAGAAAGTAACTGAAATGTATTCTGTACAAGACCTCATGGAGAAGGCAAAAGAGATGTACAGTTTCGTTAGTAAACGAGATGATACAAAAGAATAATTCAAAGGTCTCTTCGGAGACCTTTTTTTTGCGAACAAGTTGTCACACTTTCCAAATTTGCATAACGCCTATTCCAAATTGGTAAGGGTTATTTACCTATTTCTGTACTAAATAAATGTGTGGAAAAGGAGTAAAATGTAGATCGCCTACGCTCGGATTAACACACACATTTATCATACATTTGGAGAACAAAATGACACAAGCTATACTAGCAGCACATGGTTATACAACCAGATCAATCGAACTGATCATCAACGCCTTCAGAGACTTTAGAAATTGGAGAATTGAACGTAGAGCAATTCGAGAAACTGAAAAAGCACTCAGCAAACTATCAGATGCAGATCTTATGGATATCGGTATCTCAAGAGGCGACATTTATTCCATCGCACGTAAAAAAGATACAATCGAACACTGCGTTAATACAAATCTAAGAGGGTGGGTCTAATGACAACATTAGTAGCAAACTATGTTTTCTCACCGTTGTCGGGATTGTGGTCTTCCTTAGATCGGTATACCCAGATGATGGGTTACAGCAGAGCGGCTTCGGAACTCGCAAGGATGGGTATGCACGAGGAATCGAAAGCGTGTATGATGGAAATCAAAAAACTATATAAATAATTTTCATGACTAAACCCAATGAAAAATTTAAACTAAACGTTCGTGACGTAGAGCAGATTGAAACTGCTCTGCGTTTTCGCATGTTTGCAGCAGACCCAAAAGAAAAACAAGTTATCAACGAACTTTTGGCCAAGATGTATCATCAAAAGAATTGGTATCGTCCAAAGAATAAAACCTATGTGGGTGGTTAACCACTTAGTTTCATAGGACTCATTGGATTGCCATTCTGGTTGTAGGATTTAACGTCTGCAATATTTACTGCACCACCTTTAGTGATCTGAGTATTTTGGATCGTATCCCCACCAACTTTTCCAATCACCACGTTTGTACCACTATTCCCCATGGCGGCATCTGCTAACATCTGTTGTGTAGCGGCACTTCCTGCCAGTGAACTCAGTTTTTGTGCCGCAGGCCCGCCGTTCATTATTTCTTCCAGCGCTTTGAGTATTCTCTTTTGATCATCTGTTAGGAATTCGAAGTCTTCAGAAGTAGACGTAATGCCTTGGAACGATCTCAGTATACTATTACGCAATTCGTTGCGCATGGTTAAGATCGCCGTATCGTTACCAGACAGTTCAACAAACTTATTCAACTCTTCAAGTTGACTAAAGAATTTATTGTACGCCTCATCACCTTCAACTTCACCTAGATTGTCACCCAACATCGTAAGTTGACCTCTTTGTGCCGCCATCATTGGGCCAAATCTGTCGATGAATCTTTGAATGGTCGCTTGATCTAACATCTTGATTACATCATTAACAGCAGCTTTATCCCCTTCTGCAGCCTGTTTAAGTGTTTCATCAAAGTCGTCGTACAAGTTAGCAGCGATTGCCATTTGTTCTGCATCAGTTGTTTTGGTAAACTTGTCTGCGCTTGCAGATCCAGCTACGCCTTCTGTATTTGGTCTTTTCATTCTTGCAGCTCTTAATACAGCATCATCATAATTTTCTAATGATCCAAGATTACCTTCTAGAATATCTGCAAGTGCAAGTCGGTCTGCGAGTTTTTTCTCTGCATCCGCTTGGTTTCTCTTAAACCAATTGTATAAGGTCTTCCCTGCAACATACGCAATACCTGCTACTGCACCAACAAGCAACCCTGGCGGCCCAAACATTGCACCAAGTGTGAGTGCTCCAGATATTGCAGTCGCACTATCAACAGCGAAATCTGCCCATCCTTCTGACATGCCTTGAGTTTGTAACCAATTACTGATATCTTCTCCATAGAAAACAAGTGCACCAGTTAACGCACCCAGTGCAGAAACCTTTAATACTTTTCTTAGGTTCAACAACCCTGCAGGCGCACCTTGTCCAGCAGGGCCTCCACCACCGCCAGCACCTAATACACCTTGAATAATACCAGCAGTAACACCTTTTGCAAGTGAACCGCCTGCAAATCCAGACATGATACCTGCGGCAGTCAAACCTGCGCCTGCAAGAATCATCCCTAATGGACTTGAGATAAAATCAGTGATTGCAGTAACTGCTTCTGGAATTTTGGTTGCAAAGGTTACAAAAGAAGTTCCAAGTGCAGACCAGTCAACTTCTTTGAAGGTCTTGATCATTGAGGTTTCAAAGGCAGTGAATCCACCACCTGTCTTCTCGTCAATAAATCCTTTTGCAAAGTTATATGCAACAAACAAACCTGCAGAACCAAGAAGAAGTGGTTTCATCATTCCTAGAAGACTTCCACCAAATCCAGAAATCATTTCTATGAGACCTTTTGACTTCTTACCATCACTATCAGTGATAGTTGTATCTGTTTCAGTCTCTTCGATTTCGGGTTGAACTGGTGGTTGTAACTCGTTGAGGTCGTCTCTTCTCTGTTGTCTTTCGATTGCTTCTTCTTGAATGCCCATCTGTTTGCGCAACAGTTGTGTCTGTTCCGCAATATTTCCAGAGATGGAATTGAATACACCTTCGAACTTTTCGAGTTGTATTTTGACAGAGCGAATAGAGTGACTACCGCTATTGCGAGTCAACTGACCTTCTGCTTTTAAACGATCAATGATCGCTTCTGTTTCTGCACTTATTGCCATTTACTTTCCCGACTGCATTCGTTGTTCTTCTTTTTGTTTTTCTAAAAACTGTACTAACATCGCAAAATAAAGGTCACGTTCATAAGGTAATAAATTTTCTACGTCTGATATTGAGTATTTATGATGCTGCACCAATGAAAAGACTATTTGATAATATTCTTTCAGACTCATGTGACACAGCACTAGGCGAAAAAAGATCTCATTCCTTCTATTACAAATGTCTTTTCAGTACCTTCACTATTGGTATACTTCATTTCATGACGAAGTTTAGGCATTGTTTCAAAGAACTTTTGAATTTCTTTCATCACATCTGCCGTCATATCGTTCATAAAGTCATCAACCTCTTCTTGCGAATAGTCAGAGAACTTGTGCGTTTCTTCTTCAGATGCAATTTGATCCAGCGAAGATGTCATAATGTAATAGTTTACAAGAGGGTCAGTTGCATCCATTGTAATGATTTGTGTGAACTGATCGATGGTAGGATACTTTAAAAACAAAGTATATTCATCATTAATTCTTACACGTTTGGAATGCTCTTTATCCTTGACAATTTTAACATCGTCAATGTTGATTTCCATCTCAACTCTCTCTTTTGTATCAGGATCTCCGATAGTAAACTTAATTGCGTTATCTACAGATCTTGAACGTAGCACAAGAAGTACATATTCCAAATCAAACATTGCGAGTTTAGAAATATCTGTTTTAACCAGACAGTTATTCACAATTTGTTTTGCCGCTAGTAGTTCTTGTTCACGGTCATTTGACTCTTGTGCAACCAAAAGAATCTTTTCTTCTTTGACCGTAAACGGTCTGTATTTTACTTTTCTACCAGTTGAAGGAAGTTTCAATTCAAAAAGTGGTAGATCAATTTTAGGTAAAGCCATAATATATTCTCCTTACTATAGACCTATACTCCGACTCAAATTGTCGAAGGAATTATTAACACGCTGGAACCTGTTCACAGCATCTTGTATACTTGATACATTAGAAAACCCTTGATTAACGGTTTGTTGTACCACTCCAGCAAAACCTGCAACTGCACCAAGGATATCAAAGAAACCAGAACCACGTCCTAGTCTTGATGTTGGTGAGCCTGGCCTCAAACCAGAGTATTCGATTCTATCATATGAAAATGCAACTGGAAGTGTGAGGAACTGATCGTTTGTTTCCCATGCCATATCCAGATCACCAATCTGAGAAGGCCATGCTTTGTCTAGTATTACTTCATAGAATCTACTTGGATCGTGATCCGTTGAGAAGTGACGTATACTTAGACGACATGAATACTCATCTTTGTATCCAATCTCATACGGAAGTTTACCATTGTCTTCAGACAGGTTGCCACCTGCGGTTCCGATATTGATTACATTCTGCATCCAAGAGTGGAAGAACTTCAATATCTCATGATCACTATCAATCATAAAAATTGTATTGATTTGTGTATTCTGAACAGACATAGGGAACTGTTTAGGAAGACTTGCAACTGCCTCGTAGTTTGCAACATTAAGACTTACAGAGGGGATCTGTGCCGTCTTACAGAAGAACGTGAGTTCTTTTGATCCCAACAATGAGTTGACATTGTTTGGGTAACCTGTTATAGTAACTTGAAACAAGTTCGCATGTGCAGGGCCACCAAACTGATCAAATGTTGATTTGAATTCCGATATGCGAAATGCCATTATCCGTTCCTTATGATTTTACGACTATCAGCGTATACTTTGTTTTTACTTGCACCAACGAAGTTCGCAGTTGGTAGGAACAATGCAATGTCCCACTCCACAGGATTAACATAAAAAAACCTTGATCTTGTCTGAGCATTCAGATAGTGTTTGATAGTGGGTTTAAATTCTCTGAACTTAGACGCACTGTTTAAAAGTTTATATGATAAATCTAATTTTGTACTCGTATCATACTTATCGTTTGTAATGGTGTCGTAAAGACCATCCATTAACTTTGCACGTAAAATAGGTGGTAAATAGTGCATGTTGATGCCCATGAATCCTTTTGGTGCAGGGCCAATTGGGAATATCAGAGGGAACTTATCGTAGTAAGGTAATGTCTTTGCATGTTTTGCCTCATACGCAAAGAAGTACATATTACCTACTGCAGATGTGTTTGCACCTCTGTCTTTTAATTCACGTTCCACTCTACCTGCATTTATCGGGCCATTCTTAACAGACTTCTGTGCAGTATCTCTGTACCACTTACGTGCGGCATCAGTACGTGCAGGCACTTGTCCCGAACGAATACCTCTTAAAAGTATATCATTAAATAATGATGCTGCCATTTCTAGTCCTTACAGTCTTTACATTTACATTTAAAACAAACGTCATTTATACAATCGGGACAATCTTTACCACGATGACATGGGTGTCCACAGGTTGTGCAAATGGGTTTATCTGATTGCATGTTCGTCCATTAATTTCTTTATTGTATCTAATGCACGCTTGCCATCTGGGTGTTTCGGGTTTATACTAACCTCAGTACCATTCACAAAGTCTGATATACTTGCAGATTTTCCTAAGGCGGTAATTGCACGATGGAGTGGATCCTTTGGATCGTACTTTCTTTCGAATCCAGGCTTTCCTCTCAGTTCAACCCACTTACGATCTCCCTTGTTCCACATCTTCAGAACATCCTGATCTTTTCCACGAATGAGTTTTAATTTGACTCCCTCGTCGATAAACTTTGTTAATCTGATCATGTCTTCTGCCTTTGCGTTTCTTTTCTTGTATTCATTATATATTTCTTTGTATGTGGTAATTAACACAACTTTATCGTTATCGTCATATAGTGTGTACCTTGGCCACCTGTTCATGGTCGTTCCTAATACTTGATGTTGAGTTCTTTCTCCGTCATTATTACAAATTCCCATCCACGTTGGTGACAGAACCTTCTCGCTGCCTTCCACTTCGCATCATTTACACCCCAAGTCTTAACCTCGTTAAGATATCTACGAGAGACACGTCCAGTAGGGGTTGCATTCTTTTTCCTTGGATCTGGTGGTCTCGTTTGTTTGTATGGTTTTATTTCAACCATGATCGTCTTTGGTGCACCCTCACGTTGTTTCATTTTTACAATTACATCTGGAAAGTATCGATGCATCTTATTGTCTAATGGAGACATGTAAGGAACCATCAATTCCTCAGATTGCCACCAAATTGTATCAGGATGTTCGTCACACCACTTAAAGAATTTTACTTCCCACATACTACGATAAATAATCTTAGATGGGTCGCCTTTGTACTTGCTAGGGTTCTTCGGGCGGAATCTTCCACTATATGCCATTTTCAATTTCACATTTTGGTTATAAATAGGTTTACACAGTGTATTTATAAGGTTTAAACAAAATGGCAGGAAGTTACAGACCAGAGGTTGCACGTCTTAAAGATGCGTACAGACGTAACCCTACTCTATTCTCGTTTCCAGAAAATAAAACGGCGCATTCTATCATGTTCGTTTTCAAGGAATACGACTATAGTGGGTATACAAGACAAAACAATAATGCATCATATTTTGAGACACGACAACGTGGAGTCGGTAGATCTATTGCAGATCGAAACCGAGCAATCAGTACGTCCATTAGTTCTTTTGGTTCTGTCGAGTTGCCTTTTCCAAAACAGTTACAAGACAATACATCCGTGAGACTCAATGCATTTGAAAGAGAAGCAATCACTGAAGCGGTTACCAATGCAATATACAAAGGTACAGGTGGTGGTATGGGTGATGGAACTCTGGGGTCAATAGGATCAGGACTCGCAGGCGCCGCAGGCGATATTGCAGGTGCGATACAAACGGCAGGGGCTAGTATGGCGACTGCGGAAGGTCGTAAAAATGCAATGGGTACTTTCACCAATGCAGTAAGTGATGTATTAGGTAAAGTAGCAGGTATCGAAGGTACAGCGGCAACATCTGCGGCTGCATACTTAATGAGAGGTATAGTTAGTAAACTTGGTGGAGACGTTGCAAGAACTATTGATCTCGTCCAAGGTAATGTTGTCAACCCTAAAGAAGCACTTGCGTTTGAAGGTGTTGATATGAAGAACTATAGTTTTTCATGGGAACTCTATCCTTCTAATGCAACTGAAACACAAACAATCGATCAGATTATCAAGACATGTAAACGTAATGCCCTACCAGAAGTTCAGGATCTTGTGCCAGGCGTATTTGAACGTACATTCTTGAGGTATCCATCTGTCGTAGAAATTAAACTAATCGGAACTAACAACCAGTACTTTCCTAAATTCAAACCATGTATGATTAAAGCAGTAAACGTAAGTTATGAAAATGCAGCAGGTACTGTTCCTATCATGCAGGGTGGTGCGCCTGGTTCTGTAACATTGAATATGGAATTCTCAGAAATGTCTGCACACACAAGAGAAGATGTAGATCAAAGTCTTGATCGTGCAGCAATCAACGCACAAGCGAATCAGTTGCCTGATAGTTTCTAAACAAAAGGTAAAGACATGGCAAAATATTTTGAAAACTTTCCAATCGTTGAATACAACGGTAAAGTTATGCGTGACATCACAAGACGTAATCAACTCGTCAAAACGCTCACGACTAACCCAATGTTGTTTCTTCCATATACAGTAAAACAAAATGAACGTGCAGAAGATATTGCGCAGTTCTATTATGGTTCTGTAGATTATAGTTGGTTGGTGTACATGGCGAATCAAATTGTTGATCCGTACTATGAATGGCCAATGGACGAAGAAACCTTTAATAACTATCTTATCGCCAAGTATGAAGAACTATCTGGTGAAACAGGCGACGATGTTGTTGACTGGACTAAAGATGATACTATCACTGATAATATCGTTTATTATTATAAAGAGGTATAACAGATGGCAGTTGATCAGGTAATTCTTGCACCAGAATCGTTCAGAACGATTTACTTGCGTAGAGAAGACAGAGTTATTCTCCTAACAGAACAGGGTCGTAAGATCATTATTAAACGTATCATTCCAGAAGAATGGATTGAATACCGTATCTACGATTACGAAAAAGACAGAAACGAATCCAAGAAAGAAATATTTCTTTTTGATAACAGATTTCTCCCTCAGATTACGAGAGAGTTCAAAGAAACTATACGTGCTGACGAAACCTAATGGCAGACTTTAACCCCTCATATGCAATCGCAAAGGTGGAGATTGAATCCTTTAATGGGGATCAACTCCTTGACCTTACTGGTATTACTACTCAGTTTGAATTGAGTCAGAGTATCAATTCGGATTCGTGGTCGGGGTCAATCAAGTGTGTCGACTCCACAGGCATGTTGGAAAATAATACTTTTAAATTAAGAGGTGAGGAAACCTTAACACTGACGTTAGAAACATATGATTTAAAGTTGGAAGAACCAATCGAACTTAAATGTCATGTGTTGTCAGTCACTGATGTTGTTCCCACACAAAACTTGACAGGTTTGGCCTTTCAACTTAATTTCATTTCAAAACTAAGTTACGAAGCTGGTAAGAGAAGGGTGCGTGAGTCATTCAAAGACATGAAAGCATCTGAGTGTGCACGAACGGTATTTCAAAAATACTATTCGAAGTTATCTGCCTCTGGTTCATCCACGATCAAAAGAAGAGAAGAACTTCCTTTCGATGCCAAAAAGTTTGAGATTCGAAACTCAAAAGGAAGACACTTCTACTTACAACCATCAGAAGGCAGAATGCGAGCGGTGATGCCGTCTTTGACACCTAGTGATGCAATGAACTTTCTTTCTCAGAGATCTTTCAGTAAAAACTCGCCTTCATGTTCATATCGATTCTTTGAAACTATCAATGGTTTTTTCTATGTGACTGATGAGTTTCTTGTTAAACGTGGTATGGATAACACTAGGGATGTAGAAGTATTTGCATTCAACGCAATGAACAGTCAAGATCCTAATGATGGTACAGAAATACAGACAAACACTCTTACTTCATTCACACAGGGACAACGTGTTGATACAGCGGGTGATCTAGTGGGTGGTGCATATCGAAACAAAGTATATGAAGTGGACTTTACAAGAAGAAGAGTTAATGTCACTAACTACGACTATGTTAAAGATGTAGACTACATTGATATGTCTGGTAAGAAAGCAACGGTCAGAACAAGTCCACATACAGAAGAATTTATTAATGAGACATTCACTGAAGAAAATGCAAGACGTTTCTTGGTGTTTAAAGATTACTATGATGAAGATGGTGAGACGTTACGTGCAGACCAACACTTCAAAGAGATCTTGGTAAATAGAACCGTGTATGGCGCACACCTTGGAAGAACGGTTGTCCAAGCGAGTCTAGTAGGTAGATTAGATATTACGCCTGGCAAGATTATTTCTGTGAAGGTTCCAAAGTTTACAATCGAACAGTCACCAGAAGATCCATATAATCAACAGTTGTCTGGTAATTATTTGGTGCTGTCTACAAGTCATCAATTGAAAAATGATATTATGAATACAAATATAGTTCTCGCAAAGTACGACTGGAGCGGGGATTTTCGTGAATTGGAGGTCGCACCGTAATGGAATCAGGTATTGGTATAACCAACCCACTATTTTTTGTGGGAGTAGTGGAGAACAACATCGATCCTCAACTAGAGGGACGAGTGCAGGTTCGTGCATTCTCTATACATGGAGACAACAAAGAAGTACCCACACCAGATCTACCTTGGGCAACAGTTGTAAAGGGTGACTATGATCCAAATGGTCTGCCACCACCCTTGAACTCTTTTGTCTATGGAATGTTCTTAGATGGTAGAACTGCACAACACCCTATGTTGCTTGGTTTGATACCTTCACCATACATGGAACCAATCGATCCAGAGAAGAATGGGTGGGGAGTATATCCTCAGTTTCATGGCCACATTAATGCAAGAGGAACTGCACCAAAAGATTTTGGTCAACCACAGAACTCTCGACTTGCACGTGGTGAGAACTTAGAAGAAACGTATGTTTTACAACAAGAGATGAATCGTGTTGAAGATGTGTACATTGCAGGTCAGGCAGATGTGCCTGAAGACGAAAGAATAACGTGGAGTGAACCCAACCCTGCATATGGTACAAAGTATCCATACAACCGTGTCATAGAGACTGCGACACATAGTATTGAACTTGACGATACGCCAGGCGCAGAACGTATTATGGTTAAACATAAAGAAGGTTCTTACATCCAAATTGACTCAAGGGGAACGACAACTCATAAGTCTGTTGGTGACAAATATGAAATAAATGATAGACAACACCATGTTTATATTAAAGGCCCTAGTATAGTTACCATAGATAATGATGCATATGTTTATGTGAAAGGTAATAAGACTGAAGAGATCGAAGGCGATTACAACATGATTGTTCGTGGTAATGCGCAGTTTGGTGTTGGTGGATCGTTCTTTGTAAACGCAAGTGACCAGTTACAGATGCGTGGTGCAGATGTAATGTTAGACGCAAACGTGTCTACGATGGAACTGTTCGCAAAGAAAGAACTTAACATTAGATCTGATATCGATATTAACGTATCGTCTAAGAAAATGTTTACTCAGCAGTCTCAAGTCCACAGTATGAAAGCTGGTGGAGTTATTCGTTTTGAAAGTGAAGGTGGTTTATTCCAAGAAGCAAAAGGCGATGTTGGAATGAACTTCAAAGGTACGGATACAATTAGATTCCAAAGTGATGCAGATATATCAATGAAAGCGGGTGATAATATCTTTGCAGATCCTGGCAGTGGTATCATCGATCTTGCAAATGGTGCGAGTGAAGATGTAGATCCAGCGGAAGCGACTGATGCAGTTGTTGCAAATCAGACAGAAATGCCTGAACCACCTGCGAAGTCTACATCGATTGTAAATGGAGAAATTGCATCTATGAACGGTATAGGAACGATGGCGACTGACGACTCATCGGATCCTTCTAAAGACGCAGGCGGAGGCCCACGATGAGTAGTAAGTGTATAGACTTAAGTAATCAATTAGTACAGACAAGGTCTAAACTGACTCCTGCCCCTATTGTGAAACCCAATGGGGAATTAAACATATATGCAGTCGATCAATATAAGAATGATTTCCTTGAAGGTATTCAAGAAGATTCTATTTTCGATCCTGTGCAGACTGCAGTTGGATTGTATGGGGATGAATTCTATAATTCACTAGAATCCTTGAATAAACTTTTGAATAGTTCTCAGTTATCCGATTATCCAGAATTAAATCAAAGATATCAATCAGGGCCAATATCTGCAATTGAATATGCAGATTTTATTGGTTCTTATAATTACACTCCACCTAAAATTAAAAAAGGTGGTGGTGCAGTTCTTCCTAATTTGAATAGTTACTACAGAGATTCAAATGGAAGTATTCTTGGTGGGTTCTGTAAAATGATGCCTCAGGCATTTGCAGCGATTGGTGGGTTCTTTACAATTATTGGTAGCGTTGCAGGTTTGATTAACGATGCATTATCATTCCTCACTAAACTAAAAAACCTCGAAGATCCTATCAAAGCAATTATTGAAAAGGTTACAGTTACATCACTTATAAAGGCAATCAAAGAAAAGATGACTGCAGTTGTTGAAGAGACTTGGGAGAGTGTAAAGTCTGCAGTACAAAATTTTGATTTAGAACAAACAATTGGTGATATTGCAACATACATCGATCAGCATGTGGTTCAAAAGGCACTAAAGATCAAAGACGAAGTGACCAGTATTCTTAACGACGAGAATAAGAAGGGTCTCACTGACAAGATCAAGGCGTTGTTTGATTATGCAGTGGGTCTCTTTGCAAATCCCTCATTAGAAGAAATTCAATTCTTGATTGCACGTTTCTGTGCATTGACCTCAAACATTGAAGCGTTAATTAAAGATGTTAAGAGACCAATGGACAACTATGCATACAAGTATCAAACCATTGTTGGTCGACTAGAAAGAATCTCAAAACTATCAACTGCACGTGCGGTTTCTGCAGGTGCAGTTCGTATCGAACCAGAGAAACGTAAAGAGCAAATAAATAAGCAAGTTAAACAGTGGACAGGCCCGATTGAAACCACATATTTGGACGATAGAGGGAACAACACAGGAATTAAAAGGATACTGGGAGATTTTGAAACAGATAAACAATTAAACGATTTACTTTCAGGTACACAGGACGATCAGGTAACACCTACACCAAGACCACGTCCAGAACTGCCTGATACTGTGAGTGTTAGAGAAGGTGTTGTGGAATCAAACCCAACAAAACATCACACACCCACAGGTAAACCGCCAAACAACCCACCAGCTGCCACACCCAAAGAAGTTGGCGACTTTCCTACGTGGGATGAAATCAAAGATGGTAATCATCCAAGATTTAAGTTTACATCTGGTATGGGTCAAAGAGGTTGGACGGATCTGTCTCCCGATACAAAGGCCGCTTTGAATAAATTGCAAAAGAAGGTCGGTAAAAAGTTTACAGTGAATAGTGGATTTAGAAGTGAACAGTATCAGAATAGGTTGAGAGAAAGATACAAACGTGAGGGCAGATCCAAAGGCACGTTTGTAAAGGGAAGAGGATGGAACTACGGAGTTGCATTTTCATCTCAACACATGTTAGGTAATGCGGTAGACGTGGTTTACCCATCAGGTGTTAGTAGGGCACAATTCCAAAAGGATGCTCTTGCATCTGGATTCAATTGGACTAAACATTATAATTCACGTGGTTTTATGCACATGGATTTATTAGAGAGAAATTAAATGTCGTTAAACGTCTTTACACCAACACAAAAAAAGATCAGTCTTTATTCTGATTTTAGAAAAGATCTGGAATTGAATCTTTTGACAGATGACCTTGCAATATCAAGGGACGAAGATTCTGTTAAGGAAGCAATGTACAATCTTATCATGACCGCTCGTGGTGAACGTTTAATGCAACCAAACCTTGGGGCAGGACTCAGAGAACTACTCTTTGAAAACCTAACGCCTGCTACACTAGAATTAATTAAAGACCGTGTTAAAACAACACTAGAACTCTACGAACCTCGTGCAGAAATCATTGATGTAGTCGCTGCAGGTTCTTTAGACGAAAACGAAGTTTATGTTACTGTGAGATTTTACATCAGTAATAGAGAACAGCCAGTCACGTTAGATGTGATACTAGAGAGGACAAGATAATGGCAACGCCAACCCCAATCGTAGAACTGGATTTTGAGGCAGTCAAAACTCAGTTAAAATCATACCTAAGATCTCAAACCCAATTCAAAGACTACAACTTTGAAGGTTCGAACATGAGTGTCATGTTGGATGTCCTTGCATACAACACGTATCATAATAACTTCTACACCAACATGGCAGTCAACGAGATGTTCCTTGACACTGCAATGTTGCGTAACTCTGTCATCTCTCATTCAAAAGAACTTAATTATCTTCCTCGTTCTCGTAAATCTGCAAAGGCTGTTGTCAGACTACGCATAGACGATCCCCAACAAACTATCGAAGATCAAACTGTTGTTATTCCAACATACACCGAATTCACTTCCTCTTATTTGGGACAGTCTTTTAACTTCGTAACAGATCAAACATATATCGCTAAGAAAGTTGATGTTGGGGTATTCGAAACTGATAGTATAGAAATCTTTGAAGGTGAGATGTTGCAATCATTTGAACGTGAAGGTTTCTTGATTGACGACAAAGGTGTCCTACGTGTCGCACTATCAAACGCAGAAGTCGACACAGACTCCATCGTTTGTTTCGTAGATGCAGAGGCGACAGAAGATCAAAACGTATTTACATATAGAACAAATATCTTTGGAGTGGGTGCACTGGATAAAGTGTTTTATCTAGAACCATACTTCGATAATCGATATAATATTTATTTTGGAAACAACATTTTTGGTTTGCAACCAACTGCATTCGAAGATGTTAAAGTCCGTTATAGAATTTGTTCTGCAGAAGAACCAAATGGTGCGAACGCATTCACGACATCGTTTATACCAGATACTCAAATCACTGTAACAACTATTCAACCTGCAGCGGGTGGTGCGGAAAGAGAAGGCATTGAGTCCATTCGTTTCAATGCGCCAAGAGCATTGCAGATTCAGGATCGTGCGATTACAACCAAAGATTATGAGATTCTTCTTAAACAACAGTTCCCAGAGATCTCTGCAGTTTCTGCATATGGTGGTGATCAGTTAGATCCGCCACAGTTTGGTAAGGTTGCAATCTCTGTATACTTAAACGACAATGCACAGTTGATTTCTCAAACACTTGCAAACTCATATATTTCTTTCCTAAAAGAAAGAACACCATTGACGATTGAACCATTCTTTGTGAAGACTGATTTCATCTATGCAGACATTGGCATTAATGTTTACTATGTGACTACTGAAACAGAAAAGTCTGCAGATCAAATTGAATCATTGGTTCGTGATAAAATCAAACTTCATTCCTCAACTAACTTGAATAAGTTTAATGCAATACTAAGACTATCTAAGTTGTCATCTGAAATAGATTCTATCGATACTTCAATTCAATCGAATGCGATTATTGCTAAACCTATTATTGAGTTCTCTCCTACTATTAATATCGTTACTAATCCACGTTTCGTATTTGGAACTGAACTTATTAAACCATACGCATATTCAACAACAGAAGGGTTTACTAACTACAAACCTGCAATCGTAAGTTCTATCTTTGATCAAAACGGTATCTGTGTATTCTTCCAAGACGATGGTAAAGGCAAAATTCAGATTGTCACTGATGATATTGCAAACCCACAAGTTGTAAATCCTTCCGCTGGTACAGTGAACTACGAAACTGGTGAGGTAAAACTAATTAACTTTGAAACAGAGAGTTACCCAGGCGCCTCTATTAAAATATTTGCAAATACAAGACCAGATGATATTCGTGCACCAAACGGAAGAGTCTTCATACTTAAAGATGAAGATGTTCGTGTGAACGTTTATGTCGATGGGGTAAAAGCAAACTTGACCACTACAACAACGAACTCCATCACACCAACAGTTCCAGCAGGAGTTGATGTCCTTATTACAGGGACAGGTGCAGGTACAGGTAGATCAGGTGGCGCTGGTGGTGGGTATACCGATTATGGCGGAGGTTCGGGTTACTAATGGCCGATTACAATCAAGCAGAAATTCTTAAGAAAGTTTCTTTCTTCGTAGATGCTCAGTTCCCCGCTCTCTATAAAGAGTTCGGGCCTGAGTTGATTCAGCTTGTGCGAGACTATTATGAGTTCATGGAAACAGACACAAATCAGTCTGTTTACAATATAAGACGTATCTTCGAATATCGTGATGTATCTACTACGATCTCTAGTATGATAATTCACTTTCAAAGAATGTTCATGGCAGATCTTCCATACAAGGAAGACCAAATTGTTTTTGTAATAAAAAACATCATGGACTTGTATCGTGCAAAGGGTACAGAACAAGGTATTGAACTCTTCTTCAGACTCTTCTACAAAGAAGATATTGAAGTGTATTATCCCGCTCAAAAAATGTTTAAACCTTCGTCATCTAAATGGCGAACTGGTAACTTCTTGCAGATGTTCCCAACAACCAATGAGTTTTTCTCAAAGACAGGTGTCAAGTACACATATCTTGATCTGTTAGGTAGAAACATTACTGGTTCCACTTCTGGTGCGAAGTCATCCGTTAACAAGATTAACTTTATTCTTCTCAACGGTATTATCACACCTATTATATACATCGATAACTTACAAGGCAACTACATTAAGTACGATGATGTTCTCACACAGATTTCTGGTGAGACTGTTTCTTTTGGTAAGATCAACGGTTCACTTGTAGATCTTGATATCGATGACAAGTGGCCTCTTGCAACCACAGGAAACCAAGTCGGTGACATATTCGATGTGCAAGGCACATTTGGTGTCGGTGGGCGTGCAATCGTCACAGAAGTATCTGATGAAATTACTGGTACAATTGCATACGAATATATTGATGGTGGTTTTGGTTACACAGTAGAAAACGCAAGACTTCTTGTCAGTGATCAAGTGGTCATTCTTGACGCAGGGTCACGTGACACTGAATGGGATCTCGGCGAAACAATCGGTGATAGATTCGGTAACGAAGGTGTACTCACAGGTTTCAGTGAAATCGCCATTGGTGTAAAGATGAATGCAGGTCAGGATTTTGATGAAACTCAATCTCCTCAACTTCGTCGTAGAAACTTTGCAAACTCAGATATTTTCTGGACTGATATTACGAACAAGAACTCAAGTTCGCCAGGCCCTCTATACCCAGATGGTACACCACCAGATGCAACCACACAGGTTGTGGCGGTAATTAACAATATTGAAAACATCTCGTTAATCACAGATCCTATTGCACCATTCCTCGCTGTCACACTCGACTCATCAAACTATAATGATGTTCCACCTGCAGGTCAACCAATGTCTGGTAGTGCAAACCCAGTGACGATTGCAACACCATTGAATCAAGCGTTTGACTTAACACCATTCAATATTGGTGCAATTGATATCTTTAAGAATATCGATCCAGGCGTTAACTACACGAACGATGTGTTTGCATTTCCACTTGATAGTCAAATGTTACAGTTTGATCGTAAAGATCAAATCATTCAATTGTCGAACCCTGCGGCTGCAGGTTCATTCAACATTGGTGAAAGAGTTATCGAAGCGAATACTGGAGTCGTCGGTAAGGTTCGTGGATCTAATACTCAGGTTGGATCTATTACTGTTACACCATATGCATATTATGGATTTTCAGGTAGAAACAATGTTACCAGAGAAAACACAGACGTTTTCACAATCTTGGGCGTTGAAACAGATTACAACTCTCAGTCATTTGGTGAGAACGCAGTCATTGATACAGAGGTTGAATTTGCAACAGGTAAGATTAAGACTGCAAGGATCTTTAACTCTGGTCTAGGTTATTCTACTGGAGAAACAGGATACCTCGCAAACAATAACATCCTATATGCAAAGGGTACAATCACGGCAGACTCGCAGGGTGTAACTGAAGGTTATTGGGCGGACTTCAACTCACACTTGAATGGATATCGTGTTGATACCGCTAACAACTATAACTACTTCGACTCTTCTATGAAGGTTCAAGACAGTGATTACTTCCAAGAGTATTCATACGAAATTCGTAGTATGCTTGGAAAACCAGTTTACGAAGACTTCCTTAGAGATACCATGCACACTGCAGGTACTAAGATGTTTGGTAAGTTTGCGTATAACCGTAAGTTCGAAGTTGGGCCAACGGATACTGGTGTCAAACAGAGATTTATCCGTATCTTTAATGATGACGGTGAATCAACATCACCATTGGATATTGGTAACACTACAAACCTCACATCTGACTTCACTAACATCTATGTTGATACAGAACTAGTCACTTCAGACAATGATTCGTCATTTGCTGGTGGTGGTACAATCTCTTACCAACTAGAAGTACAGGGTGGTGCAACGAGTGTGGATGAAGGTAGTTCACTTACGTTTATCGTCACCACAACAAACTTCCCGAATGGGCCTCTATATTGGTCTATTCCAAATACTGGAGACTTCCAGTTCCAGAGTGGTAATGTCAACATGACGAACAACTCAGGTGCATTCCAGTTGACTCCTCTTGCAGATGGGGTGACAGAAGGTGCAGAAACATTTACCGTCACATTACATACTGGATCTGGAGTAGGCCCAGTGGTGACAAGTGTTGGCCCTATCACAATTAATGATACAAGTCAAGGTACATTTACACCCGATTACACTATCAACGTAACTACACCAATCTTTGATTATGTGTTTAACGGAACGCATGGTGGTGGTACTCTATCATCTGCAGCACAACCTGCACTAACATTTAGTGTCGGTGATAAAGTTCAATTTAATATCGATTCAAGTACACAAACAAGTCACCCATTCTATCTGAAAACTGTCCAAGGAAGTGGAACTGGAAATCAAATTTCTGGTGTTGTAGGTCAAGGTGGCGCAACACTTCAGTGGATTGTAGGTGGAACTGGAGTCTACTATTATCAGTGTGGAGTACATGGATCAATGAATAACACAATTACAGTAACATAAATAATTTAAAAACACTTAGGAAGGTTTAAAATGGCAAAGCAAGTTGTTGACATAGGTCAAGCGCCAAACGATGGTACTGGTGATCCGATACGTGTCGCCATGGACAAACTTAATGATAACTTCAATGAAGTTTATCGTGCAGTCGGTGGTGTCGGTTCACAGACTCTACTTAATATGGTTTCTAACAACGCCATTCAAGTATTGAACACTTGGAACCCCATCTCATTTAAGATTGACACTCTCGCTGAACTCAATAATCTGAGCGCAAGTACGTATCATGGGTGCATTGCTCATGTGCACGAAACAGGTGCATTGTATTACGCTCACGTCAATTGGAATAGACTCCTTTCAGACGCAAACACATCAATCTCTGCATATGTAGATCCTTTGACTGATATGGTCTATGCAAATAATCATACAAATACAGAAGTAGCGGATTATGTTCTCGCAACAAATGCAGATGGAACGTACACTTGGGTAGAACAATCTGCAGGTGGTGGTGGTTCATCAAACACATTTAGTTCTTTCGCTGTATCTGGTCAGACCTCTGTTGTTGCAGATTCGATCACTGATACATTGACTTTGGTTGCAGGTAGTAACATGACAATTACTACAGATGCGACTAATGACAGAATCACGTTTGCATCTACAGGTGGTGGTAGTGGTGGTAACTCAAGTCCTGGCTTTACACCAACACGTATTAGTCAAGCTGTCACAACTTCATCCTTGCCAGATGGTTTCGATACTGATATTTCATTTGCAGACCTTGGTGCATCTTTCGCACTTTATAGTGTGACAGTAGACAGAGCTGCAAGAGTAAGAGTTTATAAAGATGTTGCATCTCGTACTGCAGACGCAAGTCGTGCACAGGGTATAGACCCTGCAGAAGGTACAGGTGTAATTTTAGAATACGTTTCAAACAGTGCAAACACTATCGTGTTATCCCCTGCAGTGTTTGGTTTCATTGATAGCGGTGAAAGTACAATGCCTGTAAGAGTAACTAACATATCAGGTTCAACGTCAACTGTCGTGGTAACACTTACTGGACTTAAATTAGAGAACTTCTAATGAAACAAAGATATAACATCGTATTATCAGACTCGTCATTACAGGATCAAGTCCTGTCGGATGATTGTTGTGATATGGAAGTATATGATACACTTGATAATCTAGACGGTGTTGTAACACTAATGTTGACTCCAGAAGAAGCGGAGAAACTTGAAGCATGTGTTCATATAACGGCAGTAGAACTAGAACTGCCAGTGGAAGACATGGCATATACTCCACGTACTGTTACAAAAGAGATGCGTACAAAATACCAACCAAGTACTGGTGGTAATGGTGCTGACTATCATTCGACTATGTTTCACTTCAGTAGTAATCAGGTTATAAATGCAAACAGTGGCCCTGTCGGTTGGTTTGATGGTTCACCAAGTTTTGAAGACAACACTATTTTCAATCAACCTGTAGCGCAACATTATGCAGGTGAGTTTGTAGATATCGTTGCAATCGAAGCAGGTACGCCTGTTTCTTCTAATGATTCACACGATCAACATCCAGACTTCTTAGACGATCAAGGTAATTCAAGATTCGTAAAGATGGATTGGGATAACCACAATGGTAGTATATCATCTGATCGTAATAGACAAGTAACAAACGACACAGAATACTTTTCATCACATGCAATTGGTGTTCTGTCTGCAGCTGGTGGACTTGTTTGTGGATTTGCAAAAGTTTCTTCTTTAAGAGTCATCTATCTTTCTGATGGTGTCACTACTGCGTATGATGCCGTAAGAAGTTGGCATATTTCAAAACCAGTCAACCCAGTCACTGGTGTACGTAATGCAACAATCACTACTGGTGCATGGGGATATTCTGGTGTAGACTTTACGGATGCATATCCAGTTGACTCAATAACTGAAATACGTTCTTACGATAGTAACGGCAACGAGACTACCACTCCACGTCCAGTTGGTGGATGGTTGTCAGACTTATCTCCATTTGTCGATGCGAATATGGCTCCTCGTGTAATCGAAGATCCAGATGATAACACAAGAAAGTGGATGATCAGCGTGCCAAACGGATTTCGTGCAACTTCTTTTGATATCGCTCTTGGTAACTATGCAAGTACGCCAGGCATATATCATTTTAAGAGTGCAGGTAATAGTTCATACGTGGGCGCAGGCCCGACTGATCCGCAATATAATAATAGAATAACTATTGAAGCAGGAACTACGTATACAGAAATCAATTACAACAGTACATTCGGAACATATAGTTTTAGTTCTGAAACACAGATTGTCCAAACGAACAAATACCCCTTACGTTCTTATGAAAACGGTGGAGACAATTATTACACCATCGGTGCATGTCAACACTCAGAAGCAAATCCATTAGGAGATGATTATTCTGCACGAGGCCCAATGATTGATCTTTGGGCAAATGGTGCATATACTTGGACTTCATATCCCACTAGCACATATCAAGACGGTAAATGGGGATACTTCTCAGGCACATCTTGTGCAGGGCCAGTAGCTGCAGGTGTTGCCACTATGCATGTTTGTTGGTTCTTTGACGTTTATGGCGAGTACCCATCCCACGATCAGTTGTTAGATATTTTAAGAAGAACTGCACAACCTGCCTTGGAATCAGAAGGTTTGATTGATTGGGACAACAGTCCACCAGCTGCAAACTATCCATCTAGTAGACTTTATTCATCTTCAAATGTGAATAGTATTGTCTCTGGTGATTCTGCGAATGGTGGAGTAGATGTTTCAGATCTTTTCGGATCTACAACCAGACGTATTCATGTACCATCCTACATGTTATATAACACAAGTAATCAAGTGTCAAGCGAATTAAAAAGAAATTATCAGTATGTAAGTAGAGAACCTACTAGAGTGCAATATCCTCGCAGAAAAATAGCTGTTGGATAACACCATAAATATATTAGAAATGAGCAGAGAGAAATAATGCCAGAGATCTTAACCACAAATTTTAAATCGGATTCCACAAGGTTGTTCGTAGAGGACATCCTCACCAATGACTATTATCTAATGGCATCTGGTATAGATCGTCTCGATTCTGAGAACTCAAGATATGCAAAGAATGAGTTCTTAGAAAAAGTTTTGTTCGGCAAGAAAATATTCAACGATGATGTCCATTTCATGATCAAGTATTATCCTTGGCAAAGAGATGAAGTATATACTCAGTACGATGACAGAATCGATTTAGAAGAAAAGAACTTCTATGCAGTTGTTTCACCAAACAACAACGATACTGGTGACTACAGAGTATTCAAATGTCTTTACAATAATGAAGATGCAAAAGTTCAAGCGCCACCTGCATGGAATGCGAACAACGCCACTCAAATATACCAGACTGCAGATGGTTACCTATGGAAATTCATATACTCTATGACTGCATTGGAGTTTGATGCGTATAACTCTTTGGGTTATGTTCCACTGATAGGTGACTTCGACACAGACCCAGTATCAAATACTGGTGGGTGTGAAGTTTCTGATATCTTTGTAGAGAATGCTATCGCAAACAGAGGATACACAAAGAAAGAGGGTTCTCTTTCCCAGTCTCCATATGGTAACGGACAAATCTTTGGTAGACCAGACGATGATACTATCGCTCAGATCTTCTTCTACTATTACGGACAAACACTTTACGTGACAAACCAAAACAATGGTGTGTCATTCCTATTTGATATCGAATACTATAACTACAACACAACAACAGGTGAAGTAGAGTTTCGTGTTGACAGGAACCCAGTACTTGCAGGTGTTTCCGCAAATGCAAGATGGCAGATCCTTCCAAAAATTAAAATCGAAGGTGATGGACAGGACGCTGAAGCAGTTCCAGTCCTCAACTCAGATGGTCAGATCACATCCGTTACTCTATTGGATCGTGGTACAGGATATAATAATCTTCTCGCACGTGTTGTCGATCCTTTGTATGACTTCAATCCAAATGATCCAACTCGTACAGATGAACGTGCAGAACTTCGTGCTGTTCTTTCACCCCCAGACGGGCATGGTACGAACTTGATCGATGAGTTCTATTGTAGACACTTTGGAATATATGCATATATAACAGGAGAAGACAATCTTTTAATTGGTGCAAATAACACCTACTCATCTGTTGGGGTCGTAAAAAATCCAGAATTCGTCTACCCTAACAATAGTATTATTGATGCAAACAATACACCGTCAATATTTGACAATCGTATTGCGGTTACGACAGATGACATTGAATATGCTGCAATAAATGGAATTGTTACACAGGTTGACGGTGCAAACGAAACCACATTTTCTGCAAAAGTACATGATATTGATTACTCAAGTAATACAATGTTCCTCGCAGAATATATGGGGCCATACCAGAATAAAGCTAACTCAAGTAACTCACTAGATTTAAATCTGAACTTTAGAAATTCTACAGGACAGATAATTAGGATAAATACACCTATAGCGAACAACGTAGTAATTCCATCTTACTCACAAAGGTCGGGAAAAATGTATTTCTTAGAGGACTTCTTTGCACTACCAAGAACAGAGAACTCCAGAGAAGAATTCAAATTTGTGATGGAATTTTAAGGAAAAGATAGATGCCCATTAATACAGACTTAAATGTTGCCCCATACTTCGACGATTATCAACTGGAGAACCAGTACTATCGGGTGTTGTTCAAACCTGGCTATGCAGTACAGGCAAGAGAACTCACTCAGTTGCAAACCATGTTGCAGAACCAAGTCGAACAGTTTGGTGACAACCTATTTAAAGAAGGTAGTATTATTAAAGGTTGTACTTTTACAGACCTTAATGATTTAAGGTTCGTGAAGGTTGAAAACCGTGAGGCACAATCAGACGGAACAACATATTTCGATCCAGAGGCATATGTCAGTACTCGTATCACTACGACTGAGACTACAGGGGGGATTGAAACAGAAGTGGACGTGGTGTATGTCCTTGTGGGTCAGTCATCTGGTGTTAGCGCACAGGTGATCTCGGCATCACGTGGGTTTGTTACTCGTCCACCTAATCTGAATACTTTCTTTATTCGTTACTTGAACACAACTGGATCTGCAAAAGAATTCGAAGCGGGTGAAACAATCCGTGTTGACAAGTATCAGTATAAGGCAGGTACAATTGAACCACTCACATCGGTGGAAGAAGGTATTGATGAGATTAACGTTGTCGCAGAGTCTCTCATCCCTACAGGTAAATCGTTTGGTATTAGTTCTGCGCCAGGCATTGTGTTCCAGAAGGGACACTTCATTTACGCAGATGAACAAATCCTTGTTGTAGAAAAGTATTCTGCAGAACCATCAGATCTTTCAGTTGGTTATCGTATTCAAGAAGACAATGTTTCATACTTGCAAGACACAAGTTTGTATGACAATGCTAACGGATCAACAAACGAGAATGCGCCTGGCGCAGATCGTCTAAGACTCGTACCAGTTTTAACTAAACTAACACCTTCAGAAGCAGAAGATGATTCCACGTTCTTCGCATTAATTCGTTATCAAAACGGAAATGCAGTTAGACAACGTGACGTTTCTGCCTATAATGTCCTTGGTGACGTTACTGCAAGACGCACATACGAAGAGTCAGGTAACTATATCCTTCGTGATTTCCCTGTCTCTGTAGAAAGAAACTATCCAGTATACACTTCATTTGGTTCAATTGCAGATGTAAATGTAATTGGAGATCCTCAAGCAACACTAAATGCTCAATACCCTGTGGCAGTAGCAGGTCTGGCGATTACAGACACTGCGACTGGTGATATCTGGTATTACGATGGTGCATACTGGCACAAGATTGCTCTTGAAATACTTGTAGATCCAGGCGTTGCATACGTAAAGGGATATCGTGCAGAGAGTATTGGTACACAATCTTTTGAGGTCGAACCAACAACCAACACAGAAATTCAGACATCAAACCCAATCAGTTTCAACTACGGTAACTATGTTGATGTAACAGGATTCACAGGACATATTAATATTGATCTTTCTTCCACTCAGGATCTCCTTGATGGAGGAAATGCAAAGATCGGTGAATGTTTTGTCTCTAACTTGACAGAAACTCGTGCATACATTTGGGGCGTTGATCTTAACGCAGGTAAAGACTTCTCTGATGTTGCAAAGATTGATGGTGCAACGACTGGTGAAATCTCAGTAGGAAACGTTCTAAAAGGAACAGACAAGAGATCCTTCATCTTTGACACAGGGATGGATTACCTCAAAGAAGTTTTGGAAACAGATTTAAATGTTCCTATTCGTGGACAATCTACTCGTACAGTAAACAACGATGAGTTCCAGATCACCGCTGCGCCCGGCACAGACTTTGGTGTTACACAACATAACATTCTAGTTATTGCTTCCACTGGTGCAAAAGTAACAGTGACAGGTACATCGACTCAGTTAAACAATGGTCAATTGACTGTTGCACTTCAGCCAGGCGCAATTGCAAATGGTCAGAGTGTAATCTGTTACTATGACTACCGACACATCGACTCAGTGGTTCGTGAGAAAGCTGCAAGAGAAGTTTGGTTGAGACTTGATCACGTGGGAACTCGTGACAGGTTCTCTTTGGGTTTCCCAGATGTATTTGAGATTCTTGCCCTAGAAGATGCAAACGGTAAAGACTATAAAAATAGTTTCCGTCTGAATAAAAACCAGAAAGATCAGTTCTATGATCTGTCTTCTATTGAGTATATTCAAGGAAGACCAAGGCCAGGCAACGAACAACTTAGAATTCAAATCAAAGTATTTGAAACTAATGTGCCTGTTGGATCAGAAAGTTTTTACACTGTTAACTCTTATGTCGGTGTTGACGAAAAAGACATTCCAGTATATGTTTCTGAATCAGGTAGAAAGTTCAATCTACGTGACTGTTTCGACTTTAGACCACAGGTCGTTAAAGAGTCAACGATGAGTTACACATCTACGAATAAAGCAACTGCTCCAGTTATGACAATATCGATTCAGAATAATATCGATGCAGCTGCACCTTCATTCTCTGGTACATATACGTTACCATCTACAGATCAATTTGCGTCTGCAGATATCGAATACTATCTTCCACGTTATGACGTTGTTTCTATTGACTCGTATGGTAAATTCAACTATATCAAGGGTCAGGAAGAACGTGATCCACGTCCACCAATGTTGGGAACAGATCAACTTATCATTTCAGAGATCTTTGTCCCAGGCGCTCCTATCCTCTCTCCTAAAGAGGCATCTGCGCAAGGTAAACGTGAGTATGCAGTTCGTGCAAAACCAAAAGGCACTAAACGTTATACAATGAAAGATATCCAATCCATCGAAAATAAAATCGATAGACTTGTATATTACACTTCATTGAATCAGTTGGAACAAGAAGTAAATAATTTAACTGTTCTTGACGAAAATGGCTTGACAAGATTCAAGAATGGGTTTATAGTAGATCCATTCAATGACATGTCTCTTGCAAACACGAGAGATCCAAAGTTTAACGCAGCGGTACACTTTAATAAAAAAGTGATGACGCCTTCTGTTTCGACATTTGATCTTGACCTCATTTATCGTACATCTACTGGTGCGACTGCATTCCCTGCCCCTGCAGTGGGTGTCATACCAGAAGTTGGAACTTTGTCAAGAAATGCACATGTTTCATTAATCAGTCAAAAGTATGCAACAGGATACAGAAATGCTGTAAGTAACTTCTATTCTTATAGAGGTACTCCAGACATCTCTCCACCATATGATGCGACTTATGACACAACTACAAATCCAGTAGAGATTGATTTCGAACAACCCTTCGTGGACTTTGCGGAAGCAATTCAAAAGTTTCTTCCTTTAACAGATGCTCAGATCAGCACAAATCAATTTACTGCAGATATCCAAGCGCAGTTAAGACGTGCACGATCAAACGGTGGTACAGTAACGTTTACAGATACGTTCGGAACCTTGAATATTGATAAGGGTAACTCTACAAATCAAGTTGGTGATTTTGTTACTAACTTCCAGTTCCAACCGTACATGTCTCCACGTGATATTGGTATTTACGTAACTGGACTGAGACCAAATACAAATCACTACTTCTTCTTTGACAGAGCATCTATTCAGTCTAACGTCTGTCAGGGTACACTGGTCAACAAAGCGAAGAATGTAGAACGCAATGGCCCATTTAATGGACAACCTATCGCCACAGATGAAAACGGTACTCTACGTGCAGTATTCAGACTACCTGCAGATACATTCTTTGTAGGTGAACGCATGTTGGAGATTGTCGATACAGATTTATATAATCAAATCGATTCCGCTGCAACATCACGTGCGAAGATTGCATATCGTGCATATAACTTTAGTGTCGAGAAGGCAAGTATGTCTACTCGTATGCCAACTTCGTCTATGACACAAACTACATCAAACCGTAGTGTGACATTCCGTCCACCACCCCCACCAGATCCTGGCGATAACAATGGTGATCCTCTCGCACAGACTTTCTTCCTCAAGAAAGGTATGGGACGTGGTAGTAACACAGTTGCGGCATCTAAGTTGGATCTGTATTTCAAACGTAAGTCATCATCACAACTTTCAGGTGGTGGTGGTATTAACGGTGTTACTGTTATGTTGCGTGAAGTGGTTAATGGTTATCCATCAAGTGAAACTATCCCATTCTCGAAAGTACACTTGCAACCTTCAGAAGTCAACATCTCAGATGATGCAAGTGTTGCAACGACTATTGAGTTTGAAGCACCAGTTATCCTTGAAGTAGAAAAAGAGTACGCATTTGTAATTCAACCAGATGCGAACGATCCTGGCTATTTGGTATTCACATCGAAAGTTGGTCAGAATGATTTGACGCCTGGCGATACGCAAGGTAAACCAATCGTTCAAGACTGGGGTGATGGAGTTCTATTCACATCTACAAACAACTCTGCATGGAAATCATACCAAGACGAAGACGTTAAGTTTAATCTTTACCGTCATGATTATAATGCATCTCAGGGTTCTATTACTCTGACAAACAATAATCATGAATTCTTTACAGTAACTGATATCACTGGTCAATTTAGAAAAGGTGAGAAAGTTTGGCAGACTGCAGGTACTGATCAAGTTGTCGGTATGGCAAATGCAAACAATACAATCACCAGAACAAGTGGTGCGAATTTTGATACTGTATATGCGATTGGTGACTTTATGAAGATTGCGGAGGCTGCAAACACTTCCAACTATGATATCTTTAAAGTAACCGCCGTTAGTGCAGATTCAATTACTGCAAACAAGAACTCAAATCAAACGTTCTCTAACGCTGTAGGTACTCCTATTGTTGTGGGTGACTTGTGTCTCTATGACGTAATCGATCCAACAACCATGTATCTTGAAAAGTCTACTGCAAGATCTGGAAAGGTTTTCGCAGTGGGAAGTGATATCGTTGGTGAAGATAGTGCTGCAACTGCAGAGATCTCTTCAATTGATAACATCACATTAAGTTATGTACAACCATTTATTCAACGTGTCAACGACTCAGTGACGAAAACTCAATTGTCAGGTACATTTATTCCACCTGCTGCAGTTGGTACAACATATGACATGCCAATGAAGTTCAATGACAACAACTACTTTAATGCAAAGGGTGCGTTGATTTACAGTAGAACAAACAACTTGTCGGGTAATTTGAAATTCGAAATCAAAGTTGGTATGGAAAATGGTGGTAACTCAACCTCGTCTCCATTTATTGATATGGAAACATGTAAGTTACTTGCCTATAAATACGATATAACAAATACTCCAGATGCAACTGCAAGTTTTGTTTCTAAGGTTGTAGAACTCGCAGAGGACTTCGATGCAGAAGACTTTAATTTGATTTTATCTGCGTACAGACCATCTGGTAGTGATATTAAATGTTACATCAGAGCGCAGAATACTTTTGATAGTATTGCATTTGATGAAGTGGATTGGGTTGAATTGGAAATGTTTGAAGGTATTGAGAACTTCTCTTCACAAACAAACATGGAAGATTATCGTGAATTTAGATATAGACTACCTACCAGTTCCCTTAACGCTGGTGTCTATCAATACATTAGTCGTGCAGGTACTTTTAAAACTTATAGAAAGTTTGCGGTTAGAATTGACTTATTGTCGCCAAACATTCACACTGCACCTATCATAAAAGATTATAGAGGCATTGCTTTGACATGAGTTCTCCAGCATCTATCAGAAGGGACAAACACTCGAATGCGATTTTGAATACGGATGCGCAGGCCCTGCATAAATATAAAATGGAAAGACTTTATTATCGCAAGATTGATAAACTTCAGACAGATGTATTAGAAATACAAGAAACTCTTGTACGTATGTGCGAAAAAATAGAAAAATTGGAAAATAAGTAATGGCAAAACCATCGATAGCCGATATTACGGTAACCCAAACCTTCCAGAACTGGTTTGATAAGACAAATGAATTAACTGGTATCATTCGTTCTGAAGCGATGACTGCCTCGGCGGGTGGTGACACAACGACTGGTAATGCAACTCTCTTGGGTAACTTCACTGCAGGGATAGTAACTGCAAATGTCGCAACTGATTATATTGAGTCAGATACAAACGGTGGAAGTATTACTCTTGGTTCTCCTTCTATTCACAACGCACTAGCAGATGCAATTTGTTCAACCTTCACATTCGGTGCAGGCGGTGGTAGAACAAGATATACTGATGGAAATATTTCTTGGGATATCGGGATGGAAGATTCATCCCAAGCGCATTTCATTATAGATACTGGTACTGGTGACAGAAAGTTTAAGATCTCTCCATCAGGTACTGTTACTGCACCAGACTATGCAGGTAACAATGCAATATTTCAAAATGATGTAACCACAGACGATTTATACGCAAACAACATATCATACTCAGGAACATTCAGTGGGCCAGGCGGAGCTCTTGTGTTCGATGGGGATACAGAAATAGACGGTAACTTAACGGTGCTTGGTGATGGTTACTTCACTGGTGATGTTGTTACCGCATACAATGCTTCAGACATTCGACTCAAGGATAACATTGAAGTAATCGATGGTGCAATAGATAAAGTAGAACAGATTAATGGTTATACTTTTAACTACATCAACAAACCAGAGGAAAGAGTTGCAGGGGTCATTGCCCAAGAGGTAGAGAAGGTTCTGCCTAACGTCACCTTCCCAATGGATGAACAAGGTCATTTGGCGGTTCGTTATGATAACATTATTCCATTGCTTATTCAAGCAATTAAAGAATTAAATGATAAGGTGGAAGCTCTGGAAGAAAAATCCAAAGATTGATATGATGGTCTTTAATAAATAAAAAGAAAACAAATTCTAAAGGTAGACTATAATGTCAAAAATTTCTGAATTAGGTTCGATTACCGGCGCCAATACGAGGACGGAAGACTTATTCGTCATCGTTAACCTCGTACAAGGTGATGACGGTACAAAGAATATAACCAGAAAAGAACTGGTTCAGGCGATCCAGTACGAAATATTTGACCGAATCACCATTACTGGTGGTAAGATCTCTGGTACAACTATATTCGAAAACGTGATGAACAACAACATCATGAACGATAACGAATATAATCGTGGTACAATCAATGATACAGATGTAAATCGTGTTGACATTGATGACTCCCTGTTCCATGATGGTGATCTACGTGACTCAAACGCCAACAACCTAACAATCACATTCTCTAGTTTCGATAACGGTACAATGGATACCGTCTTCGGTAATAATGTTACTCTCGTAAACTCTACGATTGATGATTCAACTATTACTGATTCGACGGCGAACAATGTAGAAATCACTGAGTCAACATTTTCTAATGGTGCACTATTTGATTCTACTGCAAACAATATCTCGATTACCGACTCTTCTTTTGAGAACGGTACTCTCGCAGACAGCACTGGTAATAACATTGTCCTAGACAACTCTGAGTTTAATCAGGGTATCATTAGAGATTCGGTTGCCAACAATATTGCAATCACATCGTCTACATTCACAGACGGTGGTATATTCGATAGTACTGCAAACAACGTTGCAATGACGAACTCAACTTTCACTACTGGTGAAATTTCTGACTCCACTGCGAATAACGTTGACATTGACTCTTCTACCTTTGTCAATGGTGCACTTGCAAACTCTACTGCGAATACCATGACCATTATCGACTCTGATTTCTCAGACGGTACTGGTAACAATAACGTATTTACAAACACGACACTTGAAGATAGTCTTATCAAAGACTCAGTGATTGCCAACTCTACCTTCACTGGTGAGTTGTCAGACATCTCGTTGGTTGATGCAACCATCGAATCTTCTTCAATGTCAAACACAGGTATCTCCGAATCCACTATGACTGGTGGTAAGATTGAAGATACTGCAATCAATGATGCGACAATCAACCGTCCAGATCTTGTCGACTTCGATATGGATCTCGACAACCAGTTCGAACCAAAGATTGATGAAAACTCTTGGTTCGCTCTTAAGAACGTTAAGACTGGTGAGACAGAACGTATCACATATCGTCAGTTCTTTGATGAGATTTCTAAGACTACTGCAAAGGCACTTAAGGTACACGTTGAAGCGTCTTCTGGTGATGACAGAAATCCTGGCACAGTCCTTCAACCAGTTCGTACACTAGAACGTGCTGCAGAACTCGCATTGGAAAAAGCGGGTGGGGTTTATTCACGTAACGATGTAAACAATGCGGTTCACATCTCATGTGGGCCTGGCACATACTACACAAAAGGTGGTATCGCCCTTCCAGATGACTGTTCGTTGACATCTACTTCTGGTCAGTATGCAACAGTGATCGAAGCGTTGCCTGGCTATGAATTCGAAAACGCAGTTCTCGTAGGTTCTGGTTGTTATGTACAAGGTTTCTCATACACAAACTGGAAAGTTGATAACTTCGATTTCCCAGAAGGTGGATTTGCGATTGCATATCGTCCTGGCGCTAAACTAAGAAGATCTCCATACATTCGTGACTCCTCTCAGTTGTCAAACTTCCTTCGTGCAGATGTTGAACCACCACTACAACCATTTAACTCTAAAGGTACTCTCGCAGACCTTGGACGTGAAATCTATATGGAAGTTGGTCACTCAGGCACATTCTCTGAAGGTGATGAGATTGTATTTGGTTCAGGTGCAGTTGGTTTTGTGTCTTGGGATGCAGACGTTGCAACAGATGATCGTATCTACGTTCGTAACCTAAAAGGTGAAATCAACGTAGGTGATACAATCATCTCAGAATCAGGTGGTACAGGTAACATTGCAGTCATCGGTATCGACGACTTCCCGAACCCACTCGTGGGACGTGGTGGTGGTTGTGTGCTTGCAGACAGACGTGTTCTTGATCCAGACTCACTCTACACTTACCTATTGACATTTGGTTTTACACCTCGTACACAGAACGGTATCGGTTACGTTGCACGTGATGGTGCTGGTGTTAACGGTATTGGTTCATTGTCAATCTTCACACGTTGTGCGTTCTACGCATTGAACGGTGGACAGGTTACACTCAACAACTCAGGTACACAGTTTGGTGACATCTCTATGAGGGCAAAAGGAACTACACAGTTCTATGCACCAAGAGACACTACTGTACAGATTGATTTAAACGCAGGTGGTAATACTGCCTTCGGTGATTCAATTCTTCAGAACGCTAATAACATCATTGATGACATGGTCGATTACCTTACATCCAACACCTCTTCTGGTGGACTTGGATATCAAGGTTATGACGCAGAGAAATGTTATCGTGATACTGGTATCATTCTTGACAAACTGTCACAAGACATTCAGACTGGTTCAAACTATTGGGGTCGTTTGTCTGGTATCACTTATCGTTCACCAATTTCTTATGTTGTGCCTGGCGAACAGTTGGAAGAAACTGCTGGTGCAAACAGATATCTGCAAGGTCGTCTAGGAACTATCTTTGCAAATGCGAATACTGAAATTCTAGAACGTGCAAATACTTCTTATGACGAACTCTTGAACATTCTTGAGAACGGTGAAGAGTATGCATCTCCTATTGTATTCACAGAAGTTGGAAACAACGAAACTGCAACTGCATATACCAATGCACGTAAACAGATTCAAGACAACCGTAAATTTATTGAAAACGAATTAATCGATTGGATCGAAGATAACGACGAGTTCTTCGCATACAATTCTATTGCGTGTCGTCGTGATACACAAGATTACATCTTGCCTGCAGTAGCACAAGATCTAATGTTGGATACGAACTACAACTCTGTCACTGCAGGTAATGCGTACTATATGAACGCTGCTGCAAAGGTTATCAACAACCAACGTGACGAAACAGTCGCTGCATATAAGAGACTAAAAGAACAAACAAATGAAATCATCGATGCGAACTCGTTCATTGGTGCAATTCGTTCTGACTCTGCATTCGATAATATCATTGATGCATTGGAAGAAAAACGTAAAACATATACACCTACATTCGTAGAGTATGATCCAATTTCTGGTATCATGGAAGTTGAAATCGGTCAACACCGTCTTCATGTAGATCAGAAGATCATCCTCGAAAAAGAATCAATCACATTTGAGTGTGGATTGTCTGGTAAAGATGGTGAGATCACTCATCCACGTGCTACAGACCCTGCATTCATGAAACCGATTCCAATCCTTGAAGTAACAGAGACAACTATCGTCCTTCAAGTTGGTAATGCTGGTGGATACACAAACATCCATTACTTCAAGTCTGCAGATGCAGATTGTATTCGTCTTGCAGAAAACTGCTACACTCCAGTTGGATCTACATATGATCCTGCTACAGGTGTGACTGTTGTAACATTCGATGATATCCACAGAATCGAAGCGGGTGACTTAATTGAGATTGCTCCAGGCGGTTTGACATATGAGTGTGCGAATACTACTACACTTCAGTTGGTGTCTATTTCACATCCACGTCCTGCCGACAAATGGTTTAAGAATGCTCTACAGGTAACATCTATTACTCCATATACCATCACATTCAACTCAGGTGATGCAGGTGGTTATACTGGAGCGCATAGTTTCACAGGTGCACTTGAAAACGCTGTACAAGTTATCGGTAAGGGAATTCTATTCTCTGACGATGTTGGTATTGATGCGAACAAGAAAAATGCACGTAAACAATTACAGGCTAACAAGAAGTACATCCAAGACTATATGATGGGTTGGATTGACAACAACTTCTTCATCTACGATAGTGCAAAATGTGAGAGAGATGTTCAACAGTACATCTTGCCTGCAGTACAACAAGACATGATGTTGGGAACCAACTGGAACTCTGTACAGACAGGTGTTGGTTACTACGCAGGTACTGCATCTGAAGTAGTCGGAGATCAGTTGCCTGAAACAGTCGGTGCGGTGTCGGAACTTAAAGGTCTTGTTGCAGATATGACACAGGCGAAGTATACGCCTACTGATGCAACATACGATCCACTAAGTGGTATTACTACACTTACACTTGGTACACATGATATCGAAGTAGGTGACTCTATCAAACTTGCACCAGAAGCGATTACATTCTCATGTGCAAATACCAGTACTGGTGTCATTGGTACGGACTCACATCCAAACCCAGCGGATCCAAACTATAACAAACCATTCGTTGTCACTGCAGCGGATGCGACATCTATCACATTCCAAAGTGGTGATGCAAATGGTTATACTGGTGTTCACACATTCGTATCTGCACAGGTAGATTCAGTACATCACTTGGTACATGATAACTTTGCAATCGGAACTGCAGGGAACGCATTCGACGAAATCATTCATATCATGAAAGGTTCTGGTCGTTCTTATACTCCAACGAATGCTACATACGATCCTTTGACAGGTGAAATGGTTGTCACTATCGGTACTCACAGTCTGACAACTGATGATCAAGTTATGTTTGCGCCTGAGTCTATCAGTTTCTATTGTGATGCCAATAACGTTGTCATCTCACATCCAAGACGTAGTGACACAGACAATTACAAGAAACCACTTGACATTACTGCAGTTGGTCTTACTACAATCACAGTTAATGCTGGTGATGCAGGTGGATACACTGGTGTCCATACATTCTATAAGGCAGATCCAAACTCAGTTTCTGTATACAACGAAACACGTAAAAAGACTTATACTCCAACCACTGCAACTTATGATACTGCAACTGGTGACATGGTCGTTACAGTCGGTGTCCATAACCTACAAGTAGGTCAGTACATTGCACTGGAACAAGAAAGTATCGTCTTCACATGTGCATTAGATGGTAATCAGACTGAACATGCATATCCTCGTCTGAGTGATCCGTGGAACAAGAAACCAATTAAGATCAAGGCTGCAACTGAAACCACATTCACTATTAATGTGGGTGGTTATGCAAATGGTACTGCACACACATTCGTACGTGCAACAGAAGGTGCGGTACGTGATGACGTAGTAACATTCTCAGATCCAGCGATGATCGAAGAATTCAAGACTCCAACTGGTGTTGCATACACCGTAGGAACTGGTGTATTTACTCTGACTATTCCAAATCATGGTTTGAGTGCAGGGGATCGTGTAGAACTGATGCCAGGATCGTTCACATTCACATGTGGTTCTGACAACAACCTATCAGAGATCTCTCATCCACGTCCATCAGATCCACCATACAGAAAACCGTTGACAATTACTGCAACGCCTGATATTAATACAATCCAAGTAAATGTGGGTGTTGGTACTGGTGGTGCACATACATTCGTACGTGTCGCAGATAATGCGGTTGCGGTACTTCGTGCAAACGCAGATGAAGTAAACGCATTCGAAACACTTCAAGCGAACCGTGACTTCCTTGCAAATGAAGTTGTCGGATATCTTGCAAACACTTACTTCACTTATGACAGTGCGAAGTGTGAAAGAGATACAGGGTTCCTTATCGATGCAGTAAAACGTGACGTTCTTACTGGTTCTAACTACAACGCTGTTTACATGGGTAAAGGTTATCGTATCGGTACTCAAGGTGCAGACACAGTTGTTAATGATCAGTTAACTGAAACAGTTGGTGCATTCACATGGTTGAAACAACAGGTATCTGCGAAAATATCAGGTACTGCACAGACACGTGCTGAAGCTGCATTTGATGAAGTTATCGATATCGTAACAAACGGTACAAGTGCCGCAGATGTAATCAACTTCGGTGACTCATATGTGTCTAACGATGCATTGAACACTCGTGGTATCATTCAATCTAACAAAGCATTCCTACAAGCAGAAATCACTGCATGGTTGGCAGTTGAGTATCCATCGTTCACATACGATGTTGCAAAATGCGAAAGAGATGTCGGAATTCTAGTTGACGCTGCATCTTATGATATCCAACATGGTTCAAACGTTGCATCTATCAACGTTGCAAGACTTTATTTTGAAAACGCAGTTTCTGTTCTTCCAGTAGAACAAAGACATATTACTGCAGAATCGTTCCAGCATATTGCAAACGTTGCCAAGAAACTTGCACGTAACGAAACTGTTACTCCTACAACTGGTAATGCTGTTACTCCTACATCTTGGACTAATGTAGAATACACACCAACTGATGTGACATACAATCCAATTTCTGGTATCATGGTTATCGATCTTGGTGAAGCGCACAACTTTGTACAAGATGATTACATGATCTTTGATCCAGAGTCAATCACATTGTCTTGTGGTTCACCAGTTCAAGAGATTGTACATCCACGTCCAACTGATCCAGTATACGAAAAACCAGTTCGTGTTCTTGCGACTACTGCAAATACTATCACACTAGATGTGGGTGATGCAGGTGGTTATGAAGAAGAGCATGGGTTTGTATCTGCAACAACTGGTGCAATCAAGAAATACTTCTCTGACTTTATGGGTCAACGAGTAGAAGATCTTGTCAATATTGTTTCTGACTCTATTGAAGAAGATACACTACTACGTCTCCCTGCAGAGATTGAACCAAACGATATTGGAACTGCATTCTATCAGACTGCTGCAAAAGGTACAATTGTCGGTGGTGGTTCTACTGCACTTGAAGCAGTTGTTAAAGGTGGTTCTGGTGGTATCGATGGTGCACAAGGTGGTCTCATCTCTTACAACGTTGGTGGCCCACAACAGGCATACAGAACTTCGAAGTTCTCACCATTCGAGTTTGGGCCAGGCAACACTGGATATGCAGAAGAGTTCCAAACTGCAACTAAACTTATCAATGGTCTAACAGAGAAACTACAGACAGAAGTAACTGAGTATATTAACGAAACATATAACGGTGTTGGTTTCCAACAGTCTAAATGTACTCGTGACACTGGTTACTTGGTCGATGCGGTTTCTGAAGATATACTCTACGGTGGTAACGCTGCAACAGTCAAGGCTGCAGAAGCGTACTTCATTAACTCTATCAACTTGTTACCAGAATATCAGTACGATGCAACACAGGCGGCATTTACCCACCTCGCAGATCGTGCAGAGAAAGTTGTTTTGGAAACAGTTATTGAACCACACTTCGAAGGTGCATACACTCCAACTGATGTCGACTATGATCCAGTAGAAGGATCTATGGTACTGACTCTTGGTGCGCATGATATCTTAGAAGGTGATTTCATCTGGTTCGAAACTGAAGGTATCACATTCGAGTGTGTAAACACTGCTACTTCATCTACTGTTCAGATTTCACATCCACGTGCAGTCGCAGGGGATGGTTATCCAGATCCAGCATACTTGACTCCATGGCCTGTTAAATCAGTTGATGCAACTACTGTTACTTTGACTGGATTCAATGCAGGTGGTTACGCTGGTGCACATACATTCGTAAGTGCAACTGCAGACGCAATCAAACATGTACAGTATCAAACTGTTGCACAGAACTTCTCTGGTACTGCAACATCTACACAGGTTGCTCAGAGAGTTCAGGATCTGATGTTAGTAATTGCAAATATTGTGGATGATCGTACAAACGAAAACATCCCTGCAGTTGCAGATGCTCCAACATACACTCCACTTAGAACATTTGCACGTGATCAAATTCAGTCAAACCGTAAGTTCTTGATTGAAGAAACTGTTGCCTTCTTGAATGATTCATACTATACTTACGATGGTGATAAGTGTTTCAGAGACACAGGTTTCCTAATCGATGCGGTCAAGTGGACTTCACCGAATACACCATTTACTGGTCAGGAGTATCCACTCGTTCAGGCTGCAACTTCTTACTTGACAGGAACTGCAGGTGCAACTCGTACTCGTGAAACTCAGATCAGTGAGTTGGTAGGTGGTCTAAGATTTGTTAAAGATAAACTGAGAGGCATCATCCGCAAAGAAGAGAAAGTACTATCTAAGTACGATGATACGTATCTTCTTGAAGAACAACTTGATCAAGGGTTCGAATCAATCATTGATATGATGACAAATCCAAATGCAAACACCACACCAATCTGGTCTGCAGAAGGATATATAAACGGTATTCGTGCAAGAGAAAACCTGCAAGCAAACAAAGCATTCTTACAGGCAGAAACAACTGCATATATCGCAATCGTTCATCCATCTCTAACATATGATGTTGCGAAGTGTGAAAGAGATATCTCTCACATCCTTGATGCAGTATCTTGGGATATGCAATACGGTGCTGAAGAAAATGGCACAAACGTGATGACAGTAAACAACGCTAGACTGTATTTCGAAAATGCAGTAAGTGTTCTACCTGTTGATCAACGTGGCCCAACTGCAGATGTATTCCAACATATCGCAACAATGGCAGATAACATTGTAAGACTTATCGGTGTATCTAAAACTGCAGGTAACGCACTTGATCCAGTAACTTCTGGTCTGACTGCAACATCCACTGCACATGGTACTAAGGTTGAAGAACTTATCGAAATCATTGCCAATGCAGTTCTTGCAGATGATGGTATCGATGGTCTACCTGCAATGGTTGACAACAGTGTCTTCCTCAAGTCAACATATCCTGCTGGTGGTGTCATGTATGACATTATCGAAAGAGAAAAAGGAACAATGCAGTCTGCAATCAACACTTATATTGCAGATAACTACAATGGTCTTGCATACAGTGAGTCTAAGTGTCGTCGTGATTTGGGTTATATCATCGATGGTATTTCGCACGATCTTCAGTACGATGGTAACTGGGCAACTCACAAGAATGCAGAAATCTATTTTGAAAATGCAATCAATACACTTCCTAAAGATCAACGTGATCCTACTCGTCGTGCATTCATGCATCTTGGTAAAACAATGGAGACAGTCTTACAACGTCTTCCAGTTGAACCAACTATATCTAACAGATTTGGTGCACGTTTCACTCCAACCACTGCCACATATGATCCATTAACTGGTATCTTTACTGCAGAAGTTGGCCCACACGCACTAAAAGTTGGTGATGCAATCTGGATGGCAGATGAAAGTATCGTAATGTCATGCGACATGGGTAGTGGTGCAGTAAACCACTCCTCACCCGCTGCACATCATCCTTACTTCAGAAAACCATGTCCGATTACTGGTGTAACACGTACATCGATCACAATGAATGTTGGTACTGGTGGTACTGGTAATTATCCTCACACATTTGTGAGTGCTGAAGTTGACGCTCTTGTTCAAGTAATTGGTAATCATATACCACAAGACTTCCGTCATCTACCTGCAGTATATCCAGAACGTACTGATCTTAAGGGTGAAGCAATGAAACTTGCAAACATGATTGCAGATGCTGCACTTGCAGAGGATCCATCAGGAATTCCTGCCCGTGTATCACCAGACACTTCATGGGTTCCAAGTAACATCATTGCATCTAAGAACTTGATTTCAGATATCTCTGATGAACTCGCAACGAAGGTTGTGGACTATGTATCTCGTGAGTGGGATGGACTATCATTCCCACGTGGTAAGTGTCGTCGTGATATGGGCTTCTTGGTTGATGCTGCATCACATGATGTTCAGTACGAAACAAACTATGCATCTCGTATCTCTGCACAGATCTACTTCGAAAACGGTGTATCTGTACTACCAGAAGATACTCGCAGACAAACTGCAGATGTATATCGTACAATGAAACTTCTGATGTCTGACATCGTTCAAGAGATCGACACAACAAACACATCTATCACTACGACTGCACAAGACATCTCTGGTGATCCAGCAACTCCAACTGAGGGTACAGAAGTTGTTAACTTGATTGGTATCGTAGAAGACGTGATTCGTGAAGATAGTGTCGCTGCAATTCCTGCCCTACAGGAAGCGAATACTGCATGGGTATCAAGTGACTTGGTTGGTGCGAACAAACTTATCGAAGACAATAAAGTAGAACTCGCAGACAAGTTAATCGAATTCATCAACACTGAGTTCAACGTACTTGACTATAACAAGTCTAAGTGTCGTCGTGATGTAGGATACCTACTAGATGCATTCTCATATGACTTGAACTACGGTGGTAACAGTGCATCTCGTTGGAACGCAGACTTCTACTTCTGGAACTCAGTATATCGTATCCCAGAAGATCAACGTGAAGCGACTGCGAAGTCCTATCGTGAACTAGGTAGAATTTGTAAGAAGATCGTTACAGGTGATTACAAAGGTCAGTCACTCAAGTATGATACTGCAACTGAAATAGAGGCCAATAAAGTTGAAGGTCTCGCCAATATGTTCTATCTAACTCAGATAAATAAAGATACAAAAGAACTACAAACACTTATTGAACCAAATTATGATTGGGTTGAAAAACCATTTAGAGATGCAAAAGAAGTAATTCTGAAGAAACGTGGGCCTCTGCAGTATGATGTTGTAAGATTTGTTAACGCAACTTATAACTTTGTTGATATTAACTTGACAAGACGTGATGCAGGTAACTTGTTGCAGACTATCGTCAACGACATCAAGTTTACTAACCCGAATACAGGACAACAAGGTTCGACTAAAGCGACAAGAACTTTCTCACAATCGTTCTTCGATCAAAAAGGTCAACAGGTATTCCCAGTATTCAATGCAACAACGCCTGGGTTGAGATTCATGGGTACAGTGGCGGATATCTCTGCACGTAATGCGTTGCAGTCAGATCCAAACCTTACTCTGAAACCAAATATGGCGTGGATCGTTTCTGATGATGCAAATATAAACTTCTACCAAGGAACTATATACTATTGGAACGGTGGAGCATGGGTTAATGACGGTCAAAATAATACTGATCTTCTATATGCGTTCTATAAAACATGGGATCGTATGAGAGACTTTATTATTGCGAACTATTCACCAGATGGAGCACACAGTGCATTTATCACTGCTCTGTTTGATGATTGTTTGAAAGGTAACGTCCTAAGACCAGACGTGTTAACATTCGGTTCACTTGTTGAATCAATTGCTCACCAGTTTAACGGTGGTGCTGCAGGTGTTAACAGAACTGCGTTGCCACTGAACTTTAGAAACCTTGGGCCTGCAACGTCTGCGATTTCTTCGGTTCTCTCTGAAGATGGTGGTCGTGTAAGATGGTCTGGTGCAGACGAATTGAACAACCAGTACTTCGCAAGAGGTTTGAGAATTAACGGTAGAACAGGTCGAATCGAAGGAAGACCATTTACCTCATCTGTTCGTAAACTCGCAAGACGTGCATCGAACAGTAGAGCTGTAGTATAAAAGGAAAGAAACATGGCATACTCACAATATGAAGATGGAAACACAGGGATAACGGTCATTGTGACCTCCCAAGCACCAGATGCTTTGCCAATTGGATTTAACGCTGTATTAACTACAGAGTTTGATGAAGTTATTACTGTCCCCCAGTTTAGAGTTCCCGAACTTGTTTTCGGGGGTAGTGAAACAATTGAGCCTGGCATCGGGGAAGTTATTTCACCACTCATTTTATGCAACACCACAAACGCTACTGCGACAGTTGATGTTAACATTTATAGATTCAGTAATTCGATAACTTATGATTTAATTAAAAATTTACCTGTACCTGCTTATGACACAATCCCAATTCCAATTAACGGACAGTTCTTCGCTTCTGGTGATATCATGCAAGCACGTTGTAGTGCAAACCTTGCAATTACTGCAACGTTGTCATATACGGTAGGCCAGGCGGAGGAATACGATGTCGACTAGGTTTCGCACTTTTACTAATCGTGGATTTTCGATTGGTAATGGTATCCCACAAGATCCAGCGCAGTTAGATCCTGCTGCGTTTAAAGGTTCGGTAATTTACACGATTACCGACGAAATCCGTTATTCGGATGGAACGTCATGGATACCAGTTTCAGGTGCTCAAGGAACCACAGGTTTTCAAGGCCCAGATGGACTCCAAGGTATTCAAGGTGAATATGGGCCAGGATTTACAATCATTGGTTCTGTACCAGATGTAGATTCGGGTGGAGATCCACAGGCAACTCTTAATGCTGCGTTTGGATCTGCAAGTGTCGGTGACGGTGTCATTGATGACGCAGACGAAGAACTATGGATTTATGACGGTGTAAACTGGATTAACATTGGTACGTTTAGAGGTGTCCAAGGTTTCCAAGGCGTACAAGGCACACAGGGTGTGCAAGGTGATCTTGGCGCAAAAGGTGTCCAAGGTTTCAGAGGATTTAGAGGTTTCCAAGGTGTGCAGGGCGCACAAGGTACTCAGGGTTTCCAAGGTATTCAAGGAGATCGTGGTTATCAGGGCGTACAAGGTATGCAGGGAACCCAAGGATTACAGGGTGATCAGGGTACTCAAGGATTGCAAGGCCCACAAGGCCCGCAAGGAACGCAGGGCGTTCAAGGTACACAAGGCCCACAGGGAACTCAAGGGTTCCAAGGTGTTCAGGGTACAGACGGTGCATTCGCAGGTCAGGGTGTGCAAGGGCCTCAAGGCCCTCAAGGTACTCAGGGACTTCAAGGTGTACAGGGTACACAAGGCCCACAGGCATTCCAAGGTGTACAAGGTACGCAAGGTTGGCAAGGTGAGGCGATTCAAGGTATCCAAGGTCAACAAGGCCCGCAGGGAGTACAAGGTACTCAAGGTCTGCAAGGTGATCAGGGTACTCAAGGCGTACAAGGCCCACAAGGCACAAAAGGTTTTCAAGGAAATCAAGGCGTTCAAGGTACACAAGGTGGAACTGGTGACACTGGTTTGCAGGGTCTTCAAGGGCCTCAAGGAACACAGGGTGTACAAGGCCTTGAAGGTTATTACGGTGGTCTAACATTCGAGTGGATCAACAACTCAACATCTGGGGATATATTCCCTGGCGTTGGGTATTTTGCGTTGGTCTCTGGAAGTACAAACTCTTCTACAGATGTTTACGCTGTTGACAAAATCTGGTTCGACGATAAACCATCTGATAGTAATAGACGTATTGACGATCTATTCAATTACATAGATTCAAATCCAGGCGTTCCAAAAGGTCAGATGATGATCAGAACGCCTCGTGATACAACTAACAATGACTTTGAATTCCTACTCTATCAAATCGATGATTGGACATGGGCAGGTAGTGGTGGTCAAGAAGACAACGGTTGGTTTGATGTTACATTTATTGAAAAATCTCTTTTAGGTTCTGGTGGTGCAAACACAGTTTCTTGGGATGATGCAACTGCCCGTTATGGTGACACTGCAATCATTTCATTCATGCCTTCTGGCCCAGTTGGCCCAACAGGTATTCAAGGTGTTCAAGGTGATCTTGGTTTCCAAGGTACACAAGGATCTCAAGGATTCCAAGGATCTCAAGGCGCTCAGGGTATTCAGGGGTTCCAAGGATTCCAAGGTATTCAAGGGGAAGCCATTCAAGGTGTTCAAGGCCCACAGGGTACACTTGGTATTCAAGGTTTCCAAGGCATTCAAGGTATCCAAGGTCAAGAGGGATCTCGTGTATTTGAAGTAACCAATAACGGTAACATTGCATACACGATTGATGGACAAGACAACCCAACACTACAGTTGTTGAGAGGTTTCACATATACATTTGATGTGAATGCGTCTGGACATCCATTCTTTCTTAAGACTTCACGTACACTTGGTACAGGTAACCAGTATACGCAAGGTGTCACGAATAACGGTGCTGCAGTTGGTCTAGTAACAATTAGGGTTGCGTATAACGCACCAGATCAGATCTTCTACCAGTGTTCTCTCCATTCTGGTATGGGTGGAACAATTAATATTTCTGATCTTGGCCCTCAAGGTGTTCAAGGCCCACAAGGTGTACAGGGTGATCTTGGTTTCCAAGGTGATTCGGGTTCCTTCGGTGGTGCAACATTTGACTACACATTCGATGGCGCAGGTACGACTGAGATTAACACTGCAGTCGGTGATATTCGTTTCAATAGTTCAACATTCTCTAATGTTACAGAAATTTATATCGACGAACGTGATGATAACTTCGTAAATTTAGACACTTACTATGCATCACTTGATACGGTAACTGGACTTGTCAAAGGTTCTTTGGTTGTTAAATCAAAGGCAGATCCTACTAACTTCTTTGTCTTCGATTATGAAGACATTACAGATGGTGGTGGATACTGGAAGTTCGAAGTTAATTATCTGACTGGTGCAGGTGCAAACTTTGCAGACAACGCAGACATCGTTGTCACATTTGCTCGTGCAGGTTCTACAGGTGCAGGCGTACAGGGTGCGCAAGGTACTGGTGGATTCCAAGGAACTGCAGGTAATCAGGGTATCCAAGGTGTTCAAGGTATCGGAAACCAAGGTACGCAGGGTATTCAAGGTATACAAGGTGACTTAGGTACACAGGGTTCAACAGGAACTGGAGCACAGGGTATTCAAGGCCCACAGGGTGCTGACGGTTTCCAAGGTGGATCAGGTTTCCAAGGTGCATCTGGTGCAGGTTCTCAGGGTGTACAAGGTATCCAAGGCGTTCAAGGTAATCAGGGTATTGCTGGTGAAGGCGCACAAGGTATTCAAGGTGGATTTGGTTCACAAGGTGTCCAAGGTATGCAGGGTGCTCAAGGCCCAACTGCGCAAGGTTCAGGTGGTTTGCCTGGCCCGCCCGGCGCACAGGGTTTCCAAGGTATCCAAGGTTCTCAGGGTATTCAAGGTGGAACTGGATTTGGTAACGTTGGTAACCAAGGTGTACAAGGCCCTCAAGGCCCTCAAGGATTCCAAGGTACTGCTGGATTTATCGGTGGTTCTGGTGTACAGGGTGTACAGGGTGTTCAAGGCCCACAGGGTGCTGATGGTTCGGATAGTACTGCACAAGGTGCACAAGGCCCACAAGGTATGCAAGGCCCGCCAGGCATTGGTGAAGAAGGTCTTCAAGGTAATCAGGGTGTCCAAGGTTTCCGTGGATTCCAAGGTGAAGCGATTACTGGTGGAGGCGGTGTCCAAGGCCCTAGAGGTTTCCAAGGCCCACAAGGTGAAGGTGGTGTTCAAGGTGTGCCAGGATCTGGTGCAGATGGTGTGCAAGGTTTCAGAGGATTCCAAGGTGAGGCTGGTGAACCAGTTCAAGGCCCTGCAGGTGCAGGGGCGCAAGGTGCACAGGGTTATCAAGGTGTCCAAGGTGGGCCTGGCGTTCAAGGTGGAATCGGTGTAGGTGATGATGGTGCTCAGGGTGTCCAAGGTATTCAAGGCCCACAAGGTGATCTTGGTATACAGGGTATCCAAGGTGATTTCATACAGGGTGAACAGGGGATCCAAGGTGAACAAGGTCTCCTCGGTCTTCAAGGTTCAGACGGTCTGCAAGGCCCTGCTGGGCCAGGCAACTCTGCTGCAACTATTGATGTTCAGAACATCTATGGTAGTGGACTGGAAGCGTCTAACATGTTTGTCACGTTTGTGGCGGGTGGTTCTGGACAGAGAGATCTGTATGGTACACTTGGCCCGAACTCTGGTGGACAACAGAACTTCTTCTATAATACTAATGCCGATCAGATGTATATCGAAAATATCTCTGCAGATGGTAATGTATATGCAGCGGGTGCACTCATTGGTTCCCATCAGGATCCATCAAACAGAACATTGATTATCAGAGATGCCGCAGGGACTGTTGTGTGGGGTACTTAATGTTTTGAGTGCGTTATATAAATAAAAGAAAAAAAGAGAACGTAGATGGCCACTCAAGCAAACATTTATATAGACCAAGGTACAGATTTTCGTGTCGACTTAAACTTGTTTGACGGCGACGACGATCCGTTAGCGATATCTGTACTCGATTTCTTCGCTGACATTAAAAAAATATACACGACAGGCAGCCCGCTTACTAGTTTTACTATCGAAAAGGATCTGGCGACAGCAACAATAACGCTCGTCCTTACTGATGTTCAAACGCAATCTTTGAAGCCAGGGAAATACCAATATGATGTACTAATGCGAAAACAATCTGGAGAAATGTCGAAGATACTTGAGGGACTTGCCTTTATCGTAGATACAATTACAGAGGTCTAAGATGGCAATTAAAGTCGTAGTCGGTTCATCACCACAAAGATCTGTTACGACAGTTCTAGAAGGCGAAAAGAAACCCCTCATAACTCCAGATTCAGTTACGCTCGGTGTTGATACCGTTGGCGAATACGTTGCCACGCTCGGTATATCAGGAAATGGTCTTATTATTACGCCTGAGGATGCGAATACTCGCAACCTTGAAACTTCTAATATCATTCTTGCTCACGCAAACACATCTTCAGAACTTAGTACAAATAACGATATACTAGGGTTCGTTCAGAACGTTGGTATTGATGAGTTTGGTCACGTAGATCTATTAAGTAGTCTATCATTCGATCCTCAGAACTTTACAAATTCTAATGGAGTAATTACCGCCAATCCAATTCAGATTGGTGATCTTATTCTTCAGAACAGTGATAACACTGCCGTCCTTAGTGGATTGACAGAGATTGGTGTTGGTGATCTTACGATTGCAAACACAACAATTGCATCCCCATCAAATCTACTTCTTGATGTTGCATCGAATGGTTTCATTACCTTCGGAGGCAATGAAGTTGTTGATCTTCCAACTCCGACATCTAACTCTGCGCCAACGACAAAAGAATATGTAGACTTGGAAATCCTTGCATTGGAAACAGGTCTTCTCTTTGTTGGAGATCCAATCGATCCAAATGATGGAGCTAACAAACGGTACGTTGATGCGGTTGCAGAGATTGTATCTCGTTCGAAGTCTGTCAAGGCTGCAACAACTGCAGATCTTGGTGGGACGTTTGATTCGGGTAACACCACCTATGGTGCGACAATCACACTGGATCCTGCCACACAACTCAATATCGATGATGTTGTAATCTGGTCTAAAGGAGATAGTCTACTTGTAAAAGATCAGACTAATCCATTAGAAAATGGTACATATGATATTCTAACAGTTGGTAATCAATTTGTCAACTGGGTAATTCAAAGAAATATTTTTGAAGACGATAGTAATGAGTTGCCAGGCTCGTTTGAATTTGTTACAGATGGTACAACAAACAGAGATAAAGGTTTCGTTGCAACTGTTGTTGATGCAGAAACTTTTGTTATTGACCAAGACGATGTTGTATATCAACAGTTCTTTGGTGGCGGTAACCTCTCTGCAGGTAAAGATCTCACACTGATTGATGATAGAGAATTTGCTTTAAATTCAAATGTCACATTAGAGTCTATCACTTCTTTAGATCTTGAAGATCTTGTCATTACATCTAACACTGTTACGATTGACTCCACTGGTGGATTTGTCATCCCTGCTGGTACAACAGATCAAAGAACCACTCCACAACAAGGTATGATTCGTTACAATATTACGGACTCAAGATTTGAGGCGTATAATGGTAATGTGTGGACTGGACTTGGTGGAACAGTTGATGCTGATCAGGATACATTTGTTCGTGCAGAATCTTCTTCTGGTGCAGACAATGATGAACTAGAATTCGTTACTGCTGGTACACTAAGGTTAAACCTCGCCAATACTGGTAACCTTACCTTTGGTCACGCTCAGAATAAATTTACTGTTGACTATGATAACGGTAACACTATAATTGGTGGTTCCTTAACTATCAACACTGATACTATTCTTGGTGCAGGGGAAGTTTCTTACTTCAATCAACTTGGTGCGATAAAACTACCAAACGGTGCGACTTATCAGAGACCATCTCCACCTGCGCCTGGCATGATCAGGTTCAATACAACTGATTCACGTTTCGAAGGTTATGATGGTAGTATCTGGTCAGGACTAGCAGGTTCTGTTATTGACGTTGACCAAGATACAAAGATTATTGCGGAATCATCTCCAAACGCAGATAACGATCAGATCCAGTTCTTCACTCAGAATGCGAACAGACTGACTATCGAAGCGAATGGTATGATCACAACGCCTGGCGCTGATACTGATTTAGAGATAGTACCTAGTGGTAATCTTTTAGTGGGTAACACTATTATATCGCAAGTTGCTGACCCTGTCAACCCCCAAGATGCAGTTACTTTAAATTATTTGGAGAATGGTGGTTTTGCATCCACACTAACAATCATCGATGGTGCAAACTCATCTAACTTTGCAATCCTTGAAGATCCTCAGATTACTCTTGGACAAGGTCTTGAACTTAAAGGCGTTGATGAAATTGGAAATGAGATGGAACTGGCAGTTGCAAACACTGGTGTCCAAGCAGGTATGTACGGTAACGATGGGTTCTCACCTCGTATTCGTGTCACACCAGATGGACGTGTTGACTTTGCGACAGAGATTCCAGTAGAACTACAAGCGAACGCTATTCCAGACTTTACAGAGACCTCTCGTGACATCATCGGTTTGATGTTCACAGATGGTTTCAATGCAGGTCTTCACAACGGTGTTGTAATTACTCACAACGATGGTGGCGACTTGTTCGAAGTCGATCTTGTTGCGAATACAGTTTCACGTGTAATTGCAGGTAACGATGGTGTCCTTGTTGACAATGGTCAGACAGGTAATAACGCACCAACTCCTTTGGCGACTGCAAGAATTTATCACAACGATACATCTACTGTTGCGAACACTGCGAACTTTGGTGGCAACTTTATTCAGAACATGTCCTTCGATCAATACGGACACGTTGCAGATCTTGCGACTGCGAACACAGATAACCTTTACTATAGGTTAGATGGTGCAGTTGAGGGTACAGGAGTTCTGGTTGCGGCATCATTTGCAGACTCTGCGAACACAGATTATTATCTTAACCCATTCGAAACTTCTCGTATCAAAAACCTTATTCTTGGTTATGGTGCACCCAACTCATTCCTTGAGATGTCAGATGGGCCTCTGGAAACAGATAAGTCTTTCATCTATGCGTCTGGTGGTGAAATCGGATTTGTTGACAATTCCTTAAATTACTTTGCGAAGGCAAACCGTTCAACTGGTGACTTCACAATCACTGGTGCGTTGATTGCTGGTGGTTTTGCAGATACGCAAGACACATCATTCGTAATCAACCCTGCTGCAAACTCAAACGTTTACAACTTCTTTGTTGAAAATGCAATGTATCTCAAAGACAATGTCAATGAGATGGTATGGGATAGTACATCAGTTTCTTCAAATAATGGTATTCTTGAATTTAACGGAACTATTCTACGTAACATTGGTGCGGCAGAACTCGACAACGATGCGGTTACACTTGGTTATCTGAATGCCCAGTTGTTGGGTGGTGAAGGTATTAGTCTTTCTAATACATTTACTGTTGATGCCAACGTTGACGATAGTACACTTACTATTATTAATGACGTAATCCAAGTCAAAGATCAGGGTATCACAAACCAACAAATCTTTGAACCATTTATCAAACTGACTGGTGAAACAAATCCAGTCATTCCAGAAAGTTTTGTCACTGCAAACTTGACTTTGTTTGATGGTTCAAACTGGTTGGTGAATGGTTCTCTACGTGATGAAACTTATTCTGCACAATCAGAACCAGAACTAACAATATACATTGGTGACACAGTCAACTTCTCTGTTTCTGGTGCAAACACTATTGCGTTATACATCAAAACCTCAGAAACTGCAGGTAGTGGAGATCAGGCATCTGGTGTAACAAACCAAGGTGCGACTGGTGGAGAAACACTTACATTCGTTCCAGACACTGTCGGTACATTCTATTACATTGATGGTGCAGACACAAACCGTTCTGGTGTAATTAATGTTCTACAACAATACACACCAGACGAAAACGTTTATCTTGGTGAGACAATTAACTTTGTCGCTGGTGAGGGTATTAACACAGTAGTATCCAATAACACCATTACGATATCTGCAGAACTCGCTACAGAATTTGCATCAAATGATAACAGGGGTGTCGCCGCATTTGTCGATACTGACTTCGTTGTTTCGAATGGTGTTGTTGAACTGGCGAATACTGGTGTGACTGCAGGGACTTATGGTTCTGCCTCTCAAATTCCAGTTCTAGAAATAGATGAACATGGTCTCATTCGTGTTGCAAACACATCTGCAGTTGCAGGCGTGGACAACATGCAGTGGAATACTGCGAACAACACACTTACCACTGAAACTGGTGACGGTTCATCATTCCACACATTCATTAATACCTTCGGTGCAAATACATTCTTCTCAGACAATGTTGGGATTACAGGTAGTCTATTTATAGGTGGATTGGTCGACGGACGTGACATTGCACTGGATGGTGCAAAACTAGATCTTCTTGAAGATGGTCTTGAACTAACACTTGACGGTAAGGTAACAGGAACTGCCACTTCTAACACAGGAGTGATGACACTTACAACTGAACTTGCCAACACTGGTGTGGTTGCAGACACTTATGGTTCATCTACTGAGATTCCAATTATTACAATTGACGAAGACGGTAGAATTACTCTTGCAAACACTGCTGCTGTTGCAGGGGTTGACTCGTTCTCATACGAACCTGCAAACAATACAATCACTCTGGTTACTGGTGATGGATCTGAATTCCATCTTCAAACACAGACAACTGTAACACTTGGTGGTGATGTAACTGGTACTGCAACGTCTTCGAATGGTAGTGTAGAAATTACTACAGACATATCGACTACTGGTGTTGTTGCAGGGGTTTACGGTACTGCATCTCAGATTCCTGTGGTTACAGTCGCTGCGGATGGTCGTATCACATCTATGTCCAACACTGCAGTGGCGGGTGTTGAAGACTTCTTCTATTCATCTGGAAACAATACTCTACACTTGGAGACAGGTGATGGTTCTGAGTTCCTCGCAAGAATTGATCTGTTCGGTGAAACAATCGACGGTGATGTATCATTCAATGGTGACATGTCTGTTAATGGCGACATTACTGCTACAGGAAATGTTTCGGTTGGAGAGACACTCACAGTTAATGGAACTGAAGTACTCGTAACAAATACAGAAATCCTAGAGGGTATTAAAACAGTTGATGGTGCAGGTTCATCACTTGATGCAGACTTACTTGACGGACTTCATGCATCAGACATCTTGGCACAGGCTGCAAACACTGCAACTGGAAGTATCGGTAACGGTACAATTGATATTGATACTGGTGATGGTCTGGATGGTAGTGGTACATTTAACCTAAATGATTTCACAAATACATCCATTACATTTGCACATAGTAATACTTCTGGTGTGGTTGATGTTTCTCTAAACCAAGGGCGTGTTCTTACTGGTTTAACGTTTGACCAGTTCGGTCATGTACAAACACATACAAATGCAAATCTTGACGATAGATATTATACAGAAACTGAACTTGACAATGGTGCACTAGACTCTTTGTACTTCAATGTAACAGGTGACACTGTAACTGGCAACAGCGTATTTGAAGAAAATGTTGACATAGATGGTAACCTTGTTGTAGATGGTACAATAAATCGTGATCCTCGCATTACCCTCAATGGTTTTGTTAATGGTTTCACAGATCTGGTAAACCTCGCAAACGGTTCGATGACTACATCTACTGACACAGAGATCCTCGTTGGTGATGGTCTAACAGGTGGTGGGTCTATCAATGCGAACGTTACTATTTCTCATGCAGATACTTCCTCAGTAGCGAACGTTGCAGGTGTCGCAGAGAAAGAAGTTCTTAACGAGATCTCATTCGACGAGTTCGGACACGTAGTCGCTGCAAATACAAAAACACTTGAATTCATTTCTCAGACAGAGGCGGATGCAAGATACGTAAATGAAGATGGGGATGTAATGACAGGGAACCTAGAGGTTCAGGCTGTCATCTCTCAAGAACATTCTGCATTCTTTAACGCAACACTCACGACAACTGCAACCAGTTCACAAATATTGTTTTCATTTGATGAAACAGCATATTGTGGCGGTGAAGTTGTTATCACTGCAACTCGTGGTATAAATAGACATATCACAAAGATGATGATTGCGCACAATGGTACAACTCTGAATGCAACTGAGTTTGCAACAGTAACTACCAGTGTAGAATTCGCTGATTACGATGTATTACTTCAAAGTGGTGAAGGTAGAATTTACTGTACCCCAGATGCGACAACGTCAACTGAATTTAAAGTATTTGCTACACTGATAAAAGCATAGTAAAGAAAATAATGCCTAATTCTGGGGAGAGTGAACCGAATGGCAAACGATAAGAAATTTATAGTCAAAAACGGCCTTGAGACTGAAGGCGATGTACTCATTGGTGGTGTAACTGATGATGGTATCAGTAAACTTCAGACTGAAGGTGCGGTAAAATTTACTGCTACTTTCCCATCCTATCCAACACTTCATGTTATTAATAACACTGGAACTGCAGATTCTCCAATCGTAGAATTTGAAGGCCCTTCTGGTGCACTCTCCATTCGTAACATTGACACAAATGATTTTGGGATCTTCAACGGAACGCAGGCAGCTGGTAGTGGTATAGAGTTCCACCAAGGTGGCGCAGGGAATGGTGAACTCATTCTCAAACGTGCAGGCAGTGAAGTACTATCTTTCTCAAATGGTAACACATCTTTCACTGGTTTGTCAACCACTAATATCGAAGGTCGTCGTATTATTACCACAGACGATCAGGCAAGTCAAGGGGGTTCTTTCGACGCCGCAACACTCGACGGTTTAGATTCAACTCAATTCGTACGTTCTGATGAAAATGATACGATGGATGGTTCTTATATCATCACAGGTAACTTGACTGTACAAGGCGTAACTACATCAATTAATTCAGAAGTCGTAACGATTGCAGATAATATTCTACAGTTGAATAGTAATGTTACAGGCGCACCTACAGAAAATTCTGGTATTGAGATTGTACGTGGCACATCCGATAATGTTTCTTTAATTTGGAATGAAACATCTGATTGGTGGTCAGTAGGAACCTATTCCTTTGAGTCAGACGAAATAAGATCCACAGACGGAAGTGATCTATCTCTTCGTGCTGCATCCTCTTCATCGGCGAATGTTAATATCACTGCAGGGTTTGGTAGTAACTATATTGGTTTGAAATCAGTATTTACTGGTTCTGAAGGATATGGTGAGGTTCTTTACGGAAACGATGCAAAACTTCAGGCGGTTACAGACGGTATATTAATTGGTGAAAACCTAGACGTTAATGGTGACATTACAGTAGGTGATAACTCCAACGCTGCACAAATTAACTTTGACGGTGTGGGAATTAATAGAACAATATATTCCAACAACGGCGAAATCGGTTTCCTTAAAGGTAACCTAAACTACGGTGCATATTTAAATACAAATGAAGACTGGATCGTTGCTGGTAATAACGAAGTACAGGGAAATATAGTTTCAGAAGGCGACATCACTGCGAAAGATGATATCTTTGCGGATGGTGACATCACTTCAAACAATAATATTACTGCGACTAACGGAAACATTACTGCATCAGCAGGTGCGGTAACTGCACAAACAAGTGTAACTGCAATCACAGGAAACGTTACTGCTGCGGCAGGAAACGTTACTGCAGGTAACGATGTCACAGCGGCAAATGATGTGACTGCACTCGCAGGTGATGTGACTGCAGGTCAAGACGTTATTGCAACAAGAGATATCACTGCAGGTAGAAATGCGGCGATTACAGGTGATTTAACCGCAAATAATGCGTACATTACCAATGATTTGACTGCTGACGATATTATATCTCAGACTATCAACGCCAACAGTGCAATCATTGGTGACATCACTGCGAATAATATTACTGCAGATCAGGATATCCGTTCTGGTCGTTTCGTTGATAACGATGATGACACTTACTACTTCGATGGTGATAAGACAACTGTTGCAAATACTATTGGTATTGATACTGAGTTGTTCCACAATGGAGATACAGATACAAAACTTAGATTCGAAACGGATCAAGTAGATTTTTACGCTGGATCAAACACACCAAAACTAAGAGTTGAAAATACTAAAGTAACATCTGTTGAAATTCACGCACCACTCTATTATGATAGTGATGATACCAACTACTATTTGAATCCAGCTGCAAGTTCCGTATTGTCGAATATTTACATCGATGATTATATCTTGCACAATGGTGACGCTGACACTTACTTTGGATTTAGTGCAGATGATCAGTTTAGAGTTACAACAGGCAACAACCTTGGATTCTTAGTTACAAATTCGGTTGTTCGTGCATATAACGAAATGCGTGCTCCATCCTTTAAAGGAGAATTGGGCGGTACTACAAACTTCTTAGATTTTGAAAGTAACACATCAGGAGCCGCATCTCTTGCAGTATCTGGTGTTATTCAAGTAGGTAACACATCCGATTACGATAGAATGGATGACACTACTGGGACTGGTGGTGTTACTATCAACCCAGCTGGCGGTATACAAGTTGCTCAGTCAGGTGTTACAGGTACTGAGGCTAACAAACCATCTCTTGGTTTAAATAGAATTAGTATGGGGTTCAACCCATTTGCTGCAAGTAACAGATTTATAACATTTGCGGCAACTGCAACCAATGGTCAACATGTAGCGGGTGATAGTGCAGGTAATCTAAACTTCATTCCAGACCAAGACACAACTGCAATCAAATTCTGGAACTCTAGTGCAGATAACGTATTCACAATTAATCATGGTGGAGATGTTGTTGTTGGTGGTGAAACTGCGTCATACGCTTCGTCTGATGCAACTGCATCTGTTGGTGCTATCAATGCAAATAAACTTCACGTACAAGGTTCTATTCAGTTAAACCGTGATGATGATGCAATTGTCCTTGGACGTAGTACTTCAGGTTTCTTAAAGAATAACGAACTTAAGTTTGGTCTTGGTGGTGGTTTCTATCAGGCTGCGGCGGCAACTATCACAGTTCATGGTGGGAAAGATCTTGCAACCACTGGAGACATGTATGCAGGTCGTTTCTATGATGATGACGATAATAACTATTACATTGACGCTGCAGGTGATTCGCAACTCAATACAATAGATATTGATGACTCTATCAGACATCGTGGAGACTTAACAACTCTTATTGGTTTCCCTAATGCGGATCAGTTTGAAGTTAAAACAAATAATGTTCAACGTTTGTTGGTAGAGAATAGTAAAGCGACATTCTCAATTCCAGTATATGCACCACGTTATTACGATTCACAAAACAATTCATATTACGTAGATCCAGCTTCTACGTCTATCATGAACCGTATTGACCTTGATGACTTTATTCGTCACAATGGTGATACAAATACTTACTTTGGATTCAGCGCTGCAGATACTTTCCGTATCTTCACAGGTGGTTCTCAAAGAGTTAACGTAGACAATAACTCAGTAGACTTCTCAGTTAATGATACTGGTACAAACGCATATCGTAATATCTACTATGACAATAACGACACTGCATTCTACATTGATGGTAACTCTGAGTCAAGATTGAATACTCTTCGTCTGAGAAAGACAGGAGATCCAGCTAATGACTTTAATGCGCTTTGGATTGATAACGGTACTGGTGCGTCTGGTGACATTGATACACCTGAGTCTTGGGTTAACTTCCAGTTTGAAGACAGTAATGCAAACTTTAAACCACAAGTTCGTATCGGTGCGACAACTGGTTACAACGATGGTACTTCTTCAGACACGCAAGACAAAGAAGGTTCTGGTAACTTCATCGTTCAGACTGCAGAAGGTACTGGTGGCGCAGGCGCAGGTGCACTCGCAACAACATTCTATGTAAACTATCGTGGTGACGCATACGCAAAACGATCTATGAGATCACCGATCTTCTATGATCAAGACAACGACAGTTTCTTTGGTAACTTCGCTAGTGAATCTAGAATGGCAACCATCAAACTTGATGATGGTGTGGTTCTAAGATCACCAAATGGTACTTACGGTTCGTTTGCAATTGATGGACAGGCACGTGGTGGTTGGGAAGGTTTCTCAATCGGTGATCGTTCTGTATTCATGCATGACAATGCAAATAGAACTGGTCTTTTCAACGATGTGGATGATCAATGGTTCTTGTACGCTGACAGACAGAACTCATTGCGGTTCATGTACAACGGTGTAGAACAAGCACGTACAGAAAACGGTTACTTCCTTGCGAATAACCAAATGCATTCACCAATCTATTATGACTCAAATAATACTTCATTCTACTTAGATCCAGCTTCTACATCTATTACAAATACGATGAGGGCAAATAGATACCAAGTAGAAGGTTCGACATATTACATTGATGTTGCATCAGGAGATTATGGTTCGATTAGAGTTGAAGGTGCGAAGAATGGTTGGGCGGGTTATGCAATCCGTGACGACTGGGTCTTCATGGCGAATGGGCCATCTGAAGCAGGTATCTACAACGACACCAACAACGAATGGGCAATCAAGTTCTTCCAGAACAATCGTGCAGAAATTATGTACAATGGTGGGATTCAGGCACGAACACAGTCAAATCACTTTGACATGATCAATCAGGCACGTGCGCCAATTTACTACGATAGAAATAATACTGGTTATTACGGAGACTTTGCATCTCATTCACGTATGAACAGTGTGTCGTTTGGTAACCAAGGTGCGATTGCAAACAGCACTTATGCAATGTCTGCATATCACAACAACAGATACTTGTTGGGATTACGTTATAGTGGTGCAAATAGTGACTATCCTTGGATTGTACATGATAACTGGAATGGTTATGATGGCACAAATAGATCAGCATTCATCATTCACTTTAATGGTGTTGCAGATAGATTCCATTTCGATAGTCAAGGTAACTTCAAAGCAGCTAAATCTGTAACTGCACCAGAGATCAACCTCAACGGTGGTAATGGTAACCTCAACCTTTCACCTGCATATGGTTCTGGTGTGGCAGATAGTGTTCTCTTTGATGCTACAGAATATTTTGACAAACGAGTTATTAATCCACTTGCACCAAACGAAAATAGTTTAACAACGACTACATCAGAATTTGTTCGTGCAACGACTGGCCCATTTGCAGGTTCTTACGTTCTACAAACTTCTGCAAATCGTGACTTTTACACTGCATACATGCCTGTTGAACCAGGCGAAGAACTTTACGGTGAAATGTCTGTTCGTCGTATCTCTGGTTCTGGTGGTGTTGTTTACTATGGTATTGAACGTTATGATCAAAACTTATCACCGATTGCAAGTAACTCAGGTACAACTTACTTCGTAGTAAGTGGTGCAAACCAAACAAGTACCTCTTGGCAAACATATAGAGGATACACAACAATCCCATCGAACTGTTATTACGTTCGTATTCGTGTATTGATGAACTACTCCAGTGGTGGTGCGTTGCGTCAATATGCAGGGATCATGTTGAAACGTTCAAACTATCATGGACGTTTACGTGGTGATGATATCATCGTATCAGGTGACGTAACTGCAGATCGTTACTATGACAATAACAACACAGCTTTCTATCTTGATCCGGCATCAACATCTATTCTAAATGATGTTCGTGGTTCGATCTTCTATGATCGTGATAACACAAGCTATTATGTGAATCCAGCTTCGACATCACGTATTGCGAACATTGACATTGCACCTACTTTGTCAAATGGTCAAGCACGTATTCGTTCCATTATGTCAGGAGGTTATCCTGCACTTGAATTTAGTGACAGTGCGCCAGGCAACTCTTCTGGTGATCAACACTTTGTTTGGGGTGCAAATGATGTAAACGTTGGTCGTATGGAACTTCGATTTAGAGGTGGTACTGCGTTTGGTAGTGCATGGTACAATGAAGGTACAGTTCTTGCCAGCTTTATTGGTGACAACAACGCAGTTGAATTCCCACAATCTGCAGGTGTTAGAACACCAATCTTATACGACTACAATAACACAAGTTACTATGTAGATCCAGCGTCGACTTCACGTATGGTTCATATGCGATTGAGTTCTGGTGATTCGTATTTGAAAATTGGTTCAAACGCTGCAACGCAGACAACACGTGATACTAACAGACCACAGATTGAAATTGGTGCAAACAATGCATACCCACACTTCACTCTAAGTTCTTGGGGCACAAACACGACTCACGGTGGTGTTATGTCGTTCCGTTCAAGACTAAACTCTTCGAACAACGTTCGTCGTTGGAACATTGGTACTGCAAACTATCAGGCGAACTCTATTCAGATTGGTTACTTCGATAACCAAGAAAACCCACACTACGGTGTTGGTGTCAACGGATGGACTTATGACAGTTACTCACGTTTTGTAATCTACACAGGTTACTCTGAAGCACGTGGATCTATGCGGGCTCCTATCTTCTATGATGTGAACAACACTGGATACTACGGTGACTTTGCATCCACTTCACGTATGAATGCTATTAACTATAATAACATCTATGCGATTAGTGGTGGTGTTGCACATTTCTATACAAGTTCAGGTAGTTTGCGTGGTTACATTCAGGCGACTGAATCAAATGATGCACACCTTAAAATTGCTACATCGGGCGGTGAGGATATTCAATTCCTTGACGGCGGTCTAGGTGGTCAGTGGAATATGATCATTCGTGGTGATGGTGATGTTCTTACAAATAGAAACCATTATGCACAAATTTTCTATGACAGAAATAACTCAGGTTATTACCTTAACCCGAATGGTACGTCTCGTCTGGGTACAGTTCGTGTTGATAGAATCGACATGGCTGATCGTGGTGACTTCATCACATTCTATGGAGACGATTCAACATATCACAGTATTTCATCTAGAGATAATGGTGGTGGTGTAACTGATGATTTGAGATTCAACTCTTATCACGATATCTTCTTTAACCTAGACTCGAACAATAATAACAGTTCTGGTACAACAGGTTTCTATGTTGGTCAACACGGTGCTGCCACTGGTAGTATCGCAGGTTGGTACTTCCAAGCAATGGCAGATGGTAACTCTTACGCATCAAGTTCATTCAGAGCACCGATCTTCTATGACAGAAATAACACAGGTTACTATGCAGACCCTGCGTCAACCTCACGCTTTAACACACTACGTACCAACAGACTGTATACAGGTTATGATAGTAGTACTGACGATTACCTAGATTACCCAACAAGCGATTATGGTTCGGTACAGGTTAACGGTGGCGGTAAGAATGGTTGGGAAGGTTACAACATTGCTGGCCGTTACAACTTCATGTCTGCAGATAATAACCAAGTTGGTATCTACAACGATATTGACAATGAGTGGATGTGGTATGGTGAACGTAATGGTCGCACATACTTCTACTACAATGGTCGTTGGGAAGCACGTACAGATTCTGGATACTTCCGTGCAGAACGTCAAATGCGAGCACCAATTTATTATGACTTGAATAACACAGGTTATTACGGTGATTTTGCTGGCACATCTGTATTCAACACTGTTAACTTTAACGGTAAGGCCTTCTTTAAAGCACGTCAAAACGACTCTGCAGGGTCTCACTCTTCATATGACGTTACAGGTACTGACTATCTAAACAACGTTGCCGCAGAATTCTGGTCAGGTAATGATGCACCTGTAACAATCTACTTCCGTTCTGGTGTCAACGCACCATCTGATCACGGTTACATCACGTTTGACCCAGACTTCAACAACACTGGTGAAAACGCTGCAATGGTTATCGGTGTTGACAACGATGGTACAGGATCTTCTGACTACATCCGACTACAAGGTCGTGTAGAACTTCACTCAAACCTTTCTTCTTCTGATAACTCAGAGATGCAGGGTTGGTGGTATCAGACTACAAAGTATGCTCGTCTAAACACAGACTACTTTGACCACATTTCTGATATTCGTTCGCCTATCTTCTACGATAGGAACAATACTGGGTATTATGCAGACCCTGCATCGACTTCACGTTTCAATACTCTGCGTACAAACCGTTTGTATTTTGCGTATGACAATGACACAGACGTATATTTTGACTATCCAACAGGTAACTATGGTTCAGTACAGGTTAACGGTAGTGGACGAGGTGATTGGGAAGGTTATTCGATCAGAGGTGAATACGTCTTCATGTCTGCAGATAGTGGTCAGGTTGGTATTTACAATGATGTCGATAATGAGTGGATGTTGTATGCAAATAGAAACTCACACCTCTATCAGTACTATAATGGACGTTGGGAAACACGTACAGAAAATGGTTGGTTCAGAGTTGAACGTTCTTCACGTTCTCCAATCTTCTATGATCTAAACAACACTGGTTATTACTTTAACGGTGCCTCAACTTCACGTTCTAACTATCATAGACTTAACAACGCCTATGACTCTCAGGAACGTCGATTCTTTGCACCAGATGGTGGTACATATACTACTTCATCTTCAAGTGTCAATGGTGCATGTACTATTTACTTGCCAACTAACAGACGTGGTGGTAACACCATGTTGCACTTCACTGTTAATATCTACGAATACAATACTGGTCGTATGACTCAGTTTAGAATTGGTGGTTATGCATATTCAAGTGGTCGTTGGACAAACGTTTCTGCAACACAAATCAGTGATTCAGATGACGCACCATATATTGTAAGGTTCTGTGATGACGGTTCTCGTCATATGGTTTGTATTGGTTCAACAGGTGACAACTGGACATATCCACAGGTTCAAGTTGTTGATGTTCACACTGGTTATAGTAGTTTCTCTACAAACTGGGGTTCTGGTTGGTCAGTTGGTTTCCGTACAACTAACTATGGTACTCAGCGTACAACTCGTACTGCATCTTATATGTTGGGTACAAACAATAGAACTAATTGGAACACAGATCTTCGTGCGACAATCTTCTATGATAGAAACAACACTGCTTACTATGTAGATCCAGCGTCGACTTCTCGTCTCGCAAACATCACTGCGAACTTCATTCAGTGGGACAATGGATTTGACATCTATGATGATGATGCTGACACTATCAGTCTTCGTTCCAACAACTCTGACCACGGTGAACTTATCTTTAGAGATAGTAACTCTACCGCTTGTGGACGTATCTACTGGGATGACGATGGACAACACTTTGGTTTGAAACATGCGAACAATGAATGGGCAGTTTACATGTATGAGAACTCTTATACCTACCTATACTATAATGGTAGATGGGAGGCTCGTGCAGACTCAGGTTACTGGCGTGCAGAGAGATCATCACGTGCACCTCTGTTCTATGATCTGAACAGTACTGCATACTATGTGAACCCTGCGTCTGATACATCAATGAGACTCAACGGTGGTATTCACTTTGGTGCAACTAACGCAGAATCACGTGGTGGTTTCATTGGTCGTCACGGTTCTAACTCTGGTGGTCTAAACACAGATAGATATCCATCGCCTGGTTACTCTATTGGTTACAACTATCGCCCATCTGGTACAGGTTTGTCAAACCACTATGGTTATGGTTACGCACATACTAACTCACCATTCTTTAGTTTGTCTGGTCAGTCTGGTTGGGGTTTCTATGTTTCTGCAGACGGTGACGCTCGTGTTCAGTTGTCTGGTTCAAACGGTGCAGTCTCTGCGACTGGTAACATTGTTGCATATGCATCTGATGGCCGTTTGAAAGAAAACGTAACACCTATCACTGCAGCACTCGAAAAACTACATAAGATTCGTGGTGTTGAGTACGACTGGGTAGAAAACATTAAAGAGGAGTATGACTTCCACCCGACTAAGATGCACGAAGTTGGTGTTATCGCACAAGAGGTTGAAGAAGTACTTCCAGAAGTAGTCAACGAAGCACCTTTCAATGCCAATTACAATATGCAGAAAGCACGTATTGCATATAAAGAGTTCCTTGAGGAACGTGATGATAAAGAATGGGATAAGAAAGAGGCTAAAGAAGAGTTCGAAAAACTTACGTTTGATGAACAAAGAGAACTGGCTGCGGTACATGATCAACAGTACCTCACAGTCGATTATGAACGAATCACTTCACTACTGATCGAAGCGGTCAAAGAAGTTGATAATAAATATAAGGAAGAAGTCTCTTCTTTGCGTAATGAGATCGCAGAACTCAAAAAGTTGATTTTGAATAAATAAAACAAGATATTTTAATTTAAATCGGAGAAAAAATTATGTCACTTACATATGCATGGACAATCAACAGTCTTAAACTTAAAGACGAAACTAACCACGAGGGTGCAACACTCAATCGTGCCGTATACCAAACACATTGGACTATCACAGGTACTAACTCTGCAGGTCAGAGTGGATCTTGGGCTGGTGCAACACCTCTTTCTGCAGCAAACGTACCTGCAGGGTCTTTCGTCGCATTCGACGACTTGACTGAGGATACAGTCATCGGGTGGATCAGAAACATTGTAGAAAATGATGAAGCTTACATGGAGCACATCACTGAACGTCTCACACTCGACATCGAAGAAAAGTTCGGTACTACAGAAGAGATTGAAGAGAAAGCACTACCTTGGGCAGCTCCAGCGGATGCAGAAGCAGAAGCAGAAGCACCTGCAGACGATTCTGCTGACGATGGCGAAGAATAAGGTAGAATGTCATGAACTTTACTTGGGAAATTGTGAGTATGGAAACGAAGGATCAAACCAACAGTGATGGTGCGACTCTTCAGAATGCCGTTGTTCGTGCCGTTTGGAAACGAATTGGTACTGATACGGATGGCGTAACTCACAATTTCTTGGGTAACACATGGTTTACTGCAGAGGAAGTTGAAGAAGGAGATTTTGTTAACTTCTTTGATCTTACACAGGAAACTGTTGTGGGATGGTTGGAAAACAAACTAACTGCAGGCGAGATCGCTAAGATCGATGATATAATTATAAGAAGAGTTGATAAGAAAAACTCTATTGTAAGAACGCCACCTTGGTCTTGACAAACCTATTTTAATCTGTTATAATTCAATTTGATGAAACTTTAATAATGGAGGTGTCATGCACGACATGCATCTGTATGGGCTTGCAACTTTTGCCTTGAAAAGAGGTGGGAAGTTACACCCAATTACACTCCCCAAAGAACTGACGGGCGAAACAGGGATTATGAATCCCTCTCTCTATCTACACGATGGAAGATTGTTGATGAACATTCGTCACGTCAACTATACCCTGTATCATAGTGAAGGAAAGAAGTTCCCTCACCAGTTTGGGCCTCTCGCTTATATCCATCCAGAAACTGATGTCACGCTTACCACATATAATGTTATGTGTGAACTGGACAATGACTGTAATGTTATTTCTGCAGGTAGAATTGATACCTCAGAATTGGACACAGATCCTACTTGGAACTTTATCGGACTTGAAGATGGTAGACTATTCTCATGGGATAATAGAATCTTCTTGTGTGGAGTAAGACGTGATTGTTATGATTCAAACGGCAAAGGTCGTATGGAGATGCAAGAGATAGTACAGGATGAATGGGGTAACTGGAAAGAGATTGCACGACACCCAATTCCCGCTCCCCCACCTAATGAAACTTATTGTGAAAAGAACTGGGTTCCTGTTCTTGACATGCCTTATCACTTTGTTAAATGGACAAACCCTACAGAAGTAATCAAGTTTAATATTGATGAGGGTACTACTGAAACTGCAGTTTTAGATGAGAACAGTAAGATCCCAATGCCTAGAGATGTTCGAGGTGGGACGCAAGTCCTTCGATTGTCTGAAGATAGACGTATTACAATATCACATGAAGTAGATCTTGGCAAGGATGTTTTTGGAAGAAAAGATGGACACTATGTACATCGGGCGATTGTTTGGGATAACGATTGGAATATTGTTCACCACACACAAGAATTTCATTTCATGGGCACTCAGACAGATCCAGTGACAGGAAATAGTTTTCATATTGAATTCGCCACTGGAATGGTTTTTCATAATAATAAAGTATACATATCTTATGGGTTGCAAGACAACGCATGTTTTGTTCTTGAATTACCTGCAGAGGTCTTTCATGAGTTTTTGATGAGAGGGTGATAATGGATCTACAACAACTATTAAATGAACACGTATTTGATCCAAAGAATACGCAGAAGATGTATGAGCTCGCATGTGAGTATGATAGACTAGAACAGGGCGCTGCCGCTGTGTCATTCTACATTCGTGCGGCAGATCTTGAAGAAAAAGATAAACTACTCCAGTACAGGTGTATGATTGGTGCAGCTCTATGTTATCAAAGACAGGGTGGACGTAATCACACAGTAACTGGTCTTTTACAACATGCTATTGCACTTCAACCTGCCAGACCAGAAGGACATTTCTTTCTCGCCAAACATGGAGAGAATATGAGTGACTGGAGAGTTGTTCTTGTACACGCAAACTTAGCGTTACAGTTTAGAAACGCACCAGACGTTGGTATTGACTGGCCAGGCGACAGAGAGTTGTGGTATCTTCAGGCACATGCAACTTGGCAGATTTCTGGTGTGGAGAGTGGTCGTCGATTGTTCTTCGACTTGATATATAGAAAAAGATATAAGAAAGATGATACTTACGACGAGTTTAAAGAATACATTCTTCAAGTCCTAGAAAAGATTGGTTGGCCAGATGCAGTCCCATATCAACTAGGAGATCAAAAGAGATTTGCAGCTCCGTTTAATGGAATCGAATCTATTGAAGAGAACTACTCTAAACACATGCAAGACATGTTTGTTCTCGCTTGTTTAGATGGTAAACGTAATGGTACATATCTTGAAATTGGATCTGGTAATCCTTTTACTCACAATAACACTGCACTACTTGAAACTAAGTTCGACTGGAAAGGCATATCTATAGAATGGTCTGCACATCTTGCATATGATTTTGCACAACGCAGAAACAACACTATTATCAATGCAAACGCTTTGGAAATTGACTTTGAGGATCTACTCGTAAAACATTGTATGGAAAGTACCATTGACTTTCTTCAGATAGATACTGATGAAACTTCTATACAAGTTCTAAGGAACATGCCGTTTGGAAGATTTAAATTTAATGTCGTTCAGTTCGAACATGATGCTTACAGACTTGATCCCGCCATTCGTGCAGAAGCAAGACAGATAATGCATGATAATGGTTATGAGATTGTTTGTCAAAACCTTTGTTTCAGGCCAGGCGTTCCTTACGAGGATTGGTTTGTTCATAAGTCTATTGCAAACAAAATTCCACAGAGACTTTTCTCTGCATCAGAAAGTAACTTCTTTTGGGAATATCTCGTCAACAGAGAGGAGTAATGAATTTGAAAGTTGTTTTGGTATCGGGTGGATTTGATCCCCTACACTCTGGACATATTGAATACTTTAAAAAAGCACGTGCACTTGGTGATCATCTAATTGTAGGTATCAACAGTGATGCATGGTTGGAGAGAAAGAAGGGGCGTTCCTTCATGCCTGTCCAAGAACGTGCATCCATTGTTAAAGAATTATCATGTGTAGATAATATCTGTATCTTTACGGATGAGTATGATGCAGACGGTAGTTGTAAAAAGTTCGTGGAGGACATGTGTGAGGAATATAAGACAGATGATGTCATATTTGCGAATGGTGGAGATAGAACTTCGGGTAACATACCTGAGATGGAAGTTGAAGCTTCTAATCTATCTTTCCAATTCGGAGTTGGTGGCGAAGATAAAAAGAACTCTTCGTCTTGGATCTTAAAAGAATGGAAGAACCCAAGAGTAAATCGTAAGTGGGGAACTTATACTGTTCTTGATACAAACGGTTACTGGAGAGTTAAAGAACTTTCAATTGATGTAGGTAAGTCTCTATCAGATCAACGTCACTTCATTCGTTCAGAACACTGGCACATTGTTAGTGGTGAACTTAAAATGCAATTGGAGTTTGCGAACGAATACAAAACCTCAAAGATATATAAAAGAGGTGATAGTATTGACATTCCTGTTAGAACGTGGCATAAAGCAACCAATGTTGGTTTAGTTCCTGTCAAAGTTATCGAAGTATGGCAAGGAAATGAATTAAGTGAAGAGGACATAGAACGCCGTCTATTATAAATATCTAGAAAGCAAATAAAAGTTCATAGGGAACGTATCATGGCACAGCCAACCACAAGGCAAGAATTTGTAGAACACATCCTTCGTAAAATCGGCGCACCAGTTATCGAAGTCAATGTTTCTGAGGAACAAGTAGAAGACCGTATAGACGAAGCAGTCTCATTCTGGCGTGACTATCATTATAATGGTAGTCAACTTGTTTATCTCAAACACCAAATTACACAGGACGATATCGACAATGGGTATTTCCCATTGCCTCAGGATATTCTGGGTATCTCTCGTGTGTTCGATTTAAAGTCTGCAATCTCTTCAGGCACTGGTATCTTTAACGTTTCCTATCAATACGTACTCAACAACCTTGAAGATATTACAGGTTATAATATCACAAACTATTACATGAGTATGCAACACCTAGACATGTTGCAAGAAGTGTTAGTTGGAAAACCACTCATTCGTTATAATAGACACGTTAATAGACTTCACATAGATATTGAGAAAGATCTCTTTGTTGTGGGTGATTACATTGTTGTTGAAGCATATGATGTAATTGATGCTGGCACATATCCAGATGTCTGGAGTGACAGATGGTTGCAGAACTATGCATCAGTACTTGTTCGTGAACAATGGGGAATGAACCTTACTAAGTTCACAAACATGCAACTTGTGGGTGGGGTTCAGTTTAACGGCGAACAGATCCTACAGGAGGCACGTGCAGAACGAGAGAAGATGGAAGAAGAAGCAATCTCCAATCTTCAACCCCTCACATATAACTTTATTGGTTAAGACATGGCAACGAACGCATTCTTCCGTAACTACGGACATTTCAATGAACAGAATCTCATTGACGATCTGGTGATCGAATCTATCCGTATGTACGGTGTGGATGTTGAATTCTTGCCTCGTACTGCAGGTTCTGTCGATAATATTTTAAATGAGGATGACACACCTCTTTACAACCGTCTGTTCAAGATGGAAATGTATGTCAAAAATGTCGAAGGTTTTGAAGGTGAAGGTGACTTCCTATCGAAGTTTGGTTTGCAGATCAGAGACCAAGTTACCTTTTCTGTGGCGGTTCGTACATTCGAACGTTATGTCACTAAAGATGAACCACAACAGAAACGCCCATTGGAAGGGGATCTAATCTACTTCCCACTTAATGGAAAACTGTTTAAGGTCATGCATGTAGAACATGAGTCTGTATTCTACCAGATGGGATCTCTACAGACATATGATTTGAAATGCGAGTTGATGGAATACAGTAACGAACGTATCGAAACTGGTTATCAACACATCGACAATATAATGAAGGATATCGTTACTACAACTGGTGGTACTGCAAATGTTGCAACTCTTGAAGCACTTGCGAACACAGATCCAATTGCAGATAACTTCTTCTTCGAAAAAGATGCAGATGGTATTATCGACTTCTCAGAGATCGATCCGTTCAGTGAATTGATTTCGATACCAGATGATAATCCAGTATCTAACACATAGGTGACCAGATGGCAATAGCAAATTATTTCTATAATCAAACTACAAGAAAATATGTAGCCCTCTTTGGTACTTATTTTAATCAGTTAAAAATTCAGAGAACGAATAGTGCAGGTGCGCAGATCCAAGAGATGATCGTACCAATTTCTTATGCGCCGTTCCAGAAAATTCTTGCGAGATCTACGCAAGATCCAGAATTGAATCAACCCTCAGCAATTACGTTGCCAAGAATGTCGTTCGAACTGAACAGTATGCAATACGATGGCGAACGTAAAATCAACCCAACGATGAAGATCAGAAAACAAACCATTGAAAGTGGTGCAACTGGTCGAGGCTTTGTTTACGCAGGTACTCCATACAACCTTGAATTCTCCCTATATATTATGACCAAGTATTCAGAAGATGCTGCGAAACTAATGGAACAGATTGTTCCGTTTTTCAATCCAGACTTTACGTCTACTGTAAAGATTATTGATGATATCGAACCAGTCGATATTCCTTTGATTCTAAACAGTGTGACCACAGAAGAGATTTATGAAGGCGACTTTACAGAGAGACAGTCAGTCCTTTATACACTAGGATTTACTATGAAGGCATGGTACTTCGGGCCAGACAGAGAGAAACCAGTGATTAAGTTTGTAGATGTTAAGGTTACTCAAAACACTAGTCCAACTGCCTCTATCGACGACACTTATCAAGAAAGGTACACAACACAGCCAGGTCTAACAGCAAACGGAACTCCAACAACAGACGTTACGAATACAATCCCATATACGCAGATCGAATTCGATGACGACTGGGGAGTTATTAATGTGATAGAGGTGAACACGCCATGATTGACGATACAATTTCATCAACATTGGGAGTACGAACACTTGCAGAAGCTCAAGCAGAGGACACTATACAACCAGATACGGATAATCGATCTACTGGAGGATTCGGATCTAATAGAAAACAGAGTCAAACTGACGAGGATAGACAAGAGGGTTCCACAGTACATGAGGAATCTGAATTGGCGTCGAATAAGGAAACAAAAGGATCGACGCAGACGCAAGACGGTATTGAGGTTACTAAAGGAGAGGTACGCTTAGAAGACCACCCACATTGTGGAACTGAAAATTGTTGTGGTGAGTGTGAAACTGCCGTAACAGTAACAGGAGACACCAATGTGGTTCTACCTGCAGAGTCAGACGAGAATCTCAAAGATATTGAACTCGCTAAACAGAATGTTCAAAACATCATTGAGATGGGAGACGATGCAGTACAAGAAATGGTTTCAATTGCAAAACAGTCGGAATCGCCTCGTGCATTCGAGGTGGTTTCGACTCTCATGAAGACACTACTAGATGCAAACAAGGAATTTGTAGATCTTTCTTCTAAAAAGAAATTTGCAGAGGAAGAGAAGGTACATGGCCCGAAAGAGACTAATATCACAAACAATAACTTAATTGTATCTACTGCAGATCTCTTGAAAATGATCAAGGATGGTGGATAGAAACCATGCAAGGTTATCTTGGTAATGTAAACTTAAAACGAATTGGCGAACAAATAGAATGGACACCTGATATGCTCAAAGAGTATATGAAGTGTGCAGACGATCCTATTTACTTTGCAAAAACATATATTAAAATTGTACACGTTGACAAAGGATTGGTTCCTTTTGATATGTACGATTACCAAGAAGACATCACAAACAAAATTACTAATGGTCGCCGTGTTGCAGTTCTAACTGCACGACAGTCTGGTAAGACAACAACAGCGACTGCAGTTATTCTTCATTACATTTTATTCAACGAGTTCAAGACAGTCGCAATCCTTGCGAACAAAGGTGACGCTGCCAAAGAAGTTATGGCACGTGTCAAACTCGCATACGAAGCATTACCAAAGTGGATGCAACAAGGTGTTGAAGAATGGAACAAAGGAAATATCGCATTAGAGAATGGATGTCAAGTCCTCGCAGGGACAACATCTTCTAGTGCAATTCGTGGTAAATCTGTGAACTTCCTCTATCTTGATGAGGTTGCATTCATTGAAGGATACGATGAGTTCTTCGCATCTGTTTACCCAACTATCTCATCTGGTGAGTCAACAAAACTTTTGATGACATCAACACCAAATGGGTTGAATCACTTCTATAAAACCTGTAAGGGTGCAAAAGAAGGTACGAATGGTTATGATTATGTTGAAGTCAACTGGTCAGATGTGCCAGGACGTGACGAGGCTTGGAGACAAGAAACTCTTGAAGCGTTAGATCATGATGAACAGAAATTCAGACAAGAATATTGTTGCGAGTTTCTGGGCAGTTCTGGTACGTTGATCAATGGTGCAAAGTTAAAAACCTTGACATACAATCAACCAATAGCAGAACAAGAAGGTCTCGTCCAGTACGAAAAACCTTTACAAGACCACACTTATGTTATTACCGTGGACGTATCTAGAGGCAAAGGATTGGATTACTCTACATTCTGTGTTATTGATATATCGGAAATGCCTTATAAACAAATATGCGTTTTTCGTGATAACTTCATCACGCCGGTGGACTATGCGTCTATTATATATAGAGTAGGAATGTTATATCACGAGGCCGCTGTTCTTGTCGAGATCAATGATATCGGAGAACAGGTTGCAGATGTTTTATTGATGGACTACGGATATGAAAATATTCTTTATACAGAAAACGCTGGGCGAATGGGAAAGAGGATATCAAGTGGATTCGGACGTGGCGTAGACAATGGCATAAGAACAACAAAAAGTGTAAAATCGGTGGGATGTTCTATCTTAAAAATGTTGATAGAGCAAGAACAATTGATCTTACAAGACTTTAATACAATTCAGGAATTATCACGTTTCTCGAAAAAGGGTGTATCTTACGAAGCAGAATCTGGCGCACATGATGATTTGGTAATGAATTTGGTAATATTCTCGTGGTTAACTGATCAACTTTACTTTAAAGATTTGACAGATATCAACACGATGATGAAGTTGAGAGAAAAGACAGATGAACAAATAGAAGAAGATTTACTTCCATTTGGATTTATAGACGTAGGTGAAGACTTGCCACAGGCTGGATTCCAACCTGTGAAGAGACAGGATGAGGACTGGTTATTTTAAACCTTTTGTTTTTATAAATAAAAACAGTGATATGAACTGATAAAAAAACTAAATTTATTCAAAGGAGAAAAATATGGCTTTTTCCGTAAGTCCTTCCGTCATAGTTCGAGAAGTAGATGCGAGCCAAGTCGTCCCAGCCATTGCAACGCCCCCAGCTGCAATTGCGGGCGTATTTCGCTGGGGCCCTACTAACGAACCAATTCTTATTACTTCAGAGACTCAACTCGTAGATCGTTTTGGTAAGCCAGGCGATGACAACTACGAAACATTCTTTACAGCAGCTGACTATCTTGCATATTCCAACGCATTGTTCGTTGCACGTGCAGAAACCTCTGGCTCCGCTAAGGCAGATGCATACGACTATGTATTCTTCCCAGCAAACACAATTATCGCAAACACAGACGTGTCTGGAACTTTAGATACTGCAAACTCAACGTTTGCTGCATTCGAAGCGAAACATATCGGTGATTTGGGTAACGCAATTGATGTTGCATACGTAAAGGGCGCAGAGTTTGAAGAATCGGTAATAGATGTAGGCGATATTCCAAATCAACAGATCTTATATACAGGAACTGTTGCACAACAGACTATCGGATTTGCTGGAACAACAATGACGTTCCAAGTTGCAAATACCTCACAACTGACATCAATTAATAGCGGTGATACAATTGTTATTGGTAACGACTCAGTCGGTTATCAACAGTTGAACATTACTACACTAGTAGAAACAGCGTATGACGCAACATACACACCAACTGCAAACTCTGCAGCGATTGCGATATACGAATACGATTTCACATTCGACAGAAAGTATACTCTTGCAGAAACTGCATTGAATAAACTGAAAATCGATAGAGAGTGGAAATACGCAAACCTATTTGGTAAAGCGGCAGACGCAAACAACTACCACATTGCAGTCATCGACAGAACTGGTGATATCGGTGGAGTAAGAGGTTCAGTACTAGAAAAGTTCGAAAACCTTTCAACTACTCCAGGCGCTACAACCTCAGATGGACGCACAAACTACTACAATGATGTGATTACAAATCTCTCAGCGTGGGTAAATGTGGCAAACAACGCACACTTCGAAGCAGCAACAACTGCATACGAAGTTCTTTCTGGTGGATCTGATGGTACTGCAGAAGGTTCTGCATCATTCGGTGCAACTGCTCTTGCAATTGATTCATTCCAGAGTGCAAACGAAATCGACATCTCTTTCATCCTACAGGGTAAAGGTGATGACAATGGTCAGATCGCAAACTACATCATTTCAAATATCGCAGACACTAGACGTGACTGTGTTGCATTTGTTTCACCTTCGAAAGAAGCAGTGGTAGATACACTGAAAACAAACGCTAAAATGACGAAGGTAATTGAATATCGAAATAAACTTACTGCATCATCTTATATGATGATGGATAGTGGGTATAAATATCGGTATGACAAATACAATGATCAATATCGTTGGACTCCATTGAACGGTGACATGGCAGGTCTGTGTTCACGAGTTCAAGTCTTTGAATCTCCGGCAGGTTATCGTAAGGGTGTAATCAAGAATGTTATCAAACTTGCATTCAACCCGAACAAATCACAAAGAGATCAACTGTACAGTTCAGATGTGAACCCAGTTATTTCACAGGTAGGACAAGGTATTTTGTTGTTTGGTGACAAGACTGGACAAGGTTTTGCAAGTGCATTTGATAGGATTAACGTACGTAGATTGTTTATCGCAGTCGAAAAATCAATTGCAACTGCAGCGCAATCGTTCTTGTTTGAACTTAATGACGAGTTTACGCAAACTCAGTTCCGCAACATTGTAGAACCGTTCTTGCGTGAGATACAAGGTAGACGAGGAATCATCGATTTCAGAGTCGTATCAGATGCAACTGTGAACACACCACAGGTCATTGATGCAAACATGTTTAAAGCGAGTATCTTCATTAAACCTGCCCGTTCAATTAACGTAATCGAACTTACATTTGTCGCAACAAGATCTGGAGTCGAATTCGACGAGATCGTTGGACAGTTGACTTAAGGAGAGGTAAGATATGGCTTTTAACATAAACGAGTTTAAATCGGAACTGACAGGTGGAGGCGCACGCCCCACCCTGTTCCAATGTCAGATCACAAACCCGATTGTTCCAGCCGCAGACTTTAAATTCCCTTTCATGGCAAAGGCAGCAGGGATCCCAGAATCAACTCTGGGAACCTACACTGTTCCTTACTTTGGACGAGAAGTTAAATATGCAGGTGACAGAACATTCGGTGATTGGACAGTGACGATTATCAACGATGAAGACTTCTTGATTCGTAACGCAATGGAAACATGGTCTAACAGTATCGCAGCACATGATGCGAACACTAGAACACTTCCACAAGATTACAAATCAAATGGTTTGATAACACAGTATTCAAAAGATGGATCTCCATTACGTACATACATTTTTGAAGGTATGTTCCCATTGTCAATCTCAGAGATTGCGATGGACTGGAGTTCTACAGACCAGATCGAAGAATTTACCGTCACGTTCCAGTACGACTTTTGGCGAGTAGAGGGTGCGACTGGTATTTCTACTTCTTAATATTTTATAGGATGATATAATGCGAATTTTTGGTTTTGAAATCAAGAGGCAATTAGACGGAGAGGAACAGGCGCAACCTGTTTCTTTCGTCGAGCCTCAAAATGATGACGGTGCGATTACAGTCGGTAACGCACTTGGTGGATTTTATGGTACTATGTTGGACATGGAAGGTTCTGCTAAAACAGAATCTGAACTTGTCACAAAGTATCGACATATGGCAATGCAGCCTGAGATTGCACAGGCGATTGACGAAGTTATCAACGAAGCAATTTCGGTAGATAGTTACGATCAAGTTGTCGAAATCATCTTGGATGAAATCGATTTGCCAGACAAAATCAAAGAAGCTGTACAAGAAGAATTTGAAAACGTGTTGAGTCTTATGGACTTTACTAATACCGCATATGATTTATTCAGTAGGTTCTACGTAGATGGAAGACTTAATTTTCACATTATCATTGATGAAGAAGATCTTAAAAGAGGAGTTGTGGAACTCCGATACGTTGACCCAAGAAAAATCAAACTCATTCGTGAGATTGACAAGAAGGCAAGAGATGGCGCCTCAGGCATCCCTACCAAGAAAGTAAAGAACGAATACTACATTTATTCGGACACAGGTTTTGGAAACAGTTCAACCAATATGGGTGGACGTGATAACACACACAGAATATCAAAAGACTCAGTAGCTCGTGTGACATCTGGTTTGATGAATGAAAGTAACTCTTTGGTTCTTGGTCAATTACACCCAGCAATCAAACCTCTCAACCAGTTAAGAATGTTGGAAGACGCAACTGTCATCTATACGTTGACTCGTGCACCAGAGAGACGAATCTTTTATATCGACGTTGGTAACCTTCCAAAGGCGAAGGCAGAACAATACCTACGTGATATGATGGTACGTCATAAGAACAAACTGCAGTATAACTCTGCAACTGGTGAAATCACTGATGCCCGTAAGATGATGACAATGACAGAAGACTTCTGGTTCCCTCGTCGTGGTGGTGAGAGATCTACAGAGGTTGATACTCTTGCAGGCGGTGGTGCACAGGCACTTTCAACTGACGAGAACCTACAGTATTTCCAACGTAAATTATACAAATCACTTAAGGTTCCAATTTCGAGACTTGAACCAGAAACTATGGCTACATTTGGTCGTGTATCTGAGATCACTCGTGATGAACTTAAGTTTGGTAAATTTATTCGTCGTGTTCGTGCTCGTTTCTCTGGAATATTCAATATCATCCTAGAGAAACAATTGATTCTTAAGGGTGTAATGGGCCCAGAAGAATTTGAAGAAATCAAAAACCAAATTCGTTATGATTTCATAAAGGACAACTACTTCGAAGAACTCAAACAGTCTGAGATTATTCGTGAACGTATGACAACTCTAAGAGATGTTGAAGAACATGTTGGTGTTTACTATTCACGTAGTTGGGTAGTCAAGAATATCTTGATGATGTCTGAAGAAGAATTCAAAGACGAACGTGAACAGATTGAAACTGAAAAAGAAGAATTCGGTTCAGCCGAAGATGAATTTGACGTTTAATAAATAAAACTAATAGATTAAGAGATATAGGAACAGAACAATGAAATCCTTTAAAGACATATTCACGGTTAAAGAGGTTGCACAACCTAACAACCCAGAGGAACAAAAGTTCAAAGATCAACACAAGATTCAAGTCTTTGATCATCCTGTGGCCGAACCTAGTCAGTTCACTGGAGAGATTCAGGGCAAAGGTCGTGCATTGAAACGTCTTTCTGATTATGTTGCAGGCGAAGATGAAAAGG